>JAABUN010007840.1_pt1 | contig 11260 bp, 10 predicted proteins | sample 5559311 | NCBI WGS metagenome assembly JAABUN01 (sample SAMN10711877, study PRJNA513370) | rock metagenome | isolation source: Antarctica rocks | place: Antarctica: Victoria Land, Siegfried Peak sud | reverse complement strand
TACGCGGACCTCGGCGGCCTGACGATCGCCCCGAAGGACCGCATCGGAACCGACCAGCTGATGGAGTGGGCGGTGCTCGAGCCCGACGAGTCGACGATGCGCTCCACCCGCCGCCTCGGCGCGCCGGTCACGTATTTCAAGCGGGCCCTGCTGCACGTGTTGCGCCAGTACCACGGCGAGCTGACGGCGGAGCAGACGCGCTTCAACATGCACCTGCTCGTGCACGTCGCCGAGCTCGAGGACCGCATCGCGCGGCTCGAGGCCGAGCGGCGTTGAACGTCCATCAGGTGCTCAGCGGCGCGGGGCCGCACGACGCGGTCTCCAACCAGGCGCGCGCGTTCCGGGCGCTCTTTCAGGAGTGGAGCTGGGGCGGAGCCGACGTCGCCGCGGGCATCGATCCGCGCGTCGGCCGCGTGTTCGCACCGCTCGCCGCGCTCGACCCGGCGCCGGGCGACACGCTCCTGCTCCACTACTCCGCCTACGCGCCGCGGCTGCGGGCGGTGCTCGAGCGGCCGCAGCGTAAGGTGCTGCTCTCCCACAACGTCACGCCCGCGCGGTGGTTCTGGGACTACGAGCCGCGGATCGCGATCCAGTGCGCGCTCGGGCGCCAGCAGCTGCCGGAGTACGCGGCGCGCTGCGACGTGGTCGCGGGCGTGAGCGCGTTCAACGCGGGCGAGCTCGGCTCCGAACGCGTCGTGCCCATCCTCTTCGATCCCGCGGGCCTCGGCGCGCCGCGCGCCGAGGCGCCGCCAGGACCCCCGACGCTCCTGTTCGTCGGGCGCCTGGCGCCGCACAAGCGCCAGGACGAGCTCGTCCGGCTGATCGCGCTGCTGCGGCGCAACGGGCTGCCGGACGCGCGGCTCGTGCTCGTGGGGGAGCCGATGAAGCCGTGGTACCTCGACGAGCTCGTCCGGCTCGCCGACGCGCTCGCACCGGGGGCGGTGACGTTCCGGTCGGGGCTGAGCACGGCGGAGCTCGCGGCGGAGTACGCGGGCGCCTCGCTCTTCGTCGGCCTCTCCGAGCACGAGGGCTTCTGCATCCCGCTGCTCGAGGCCTTCCACGTCGGCGTGCCGGTCGTCGCGCGCCCCGTCGGGGGGATTCCGGAGGTCGCGGGCGACGCGGCGCTGCTCGTCGGCGACCGCGACCTCGCCGTCGTCGCGGAGCTCTGCCGAGTGGCGCTCGAGGACGCGACGCTGCGCGAGAGCCTGCGCGTGCGAGGCGCCGCGCGCGTCGCGCACTACGCCCGCGGCCCGGTCGCCGCGCAGCTGCGGGCTCTGCTGGAGGAGTGAGGCGGGCTGCGGAGGCGCTCCGCCTTTCCTCAGTTCACGCTCTCGATCGTCTGCACCATGAGCTGCGAGCACGTCGACGGGCCCGGCACCCCCGGGCGCTGGCGGTAGAGCGTGAAGGCCTGGAGGCGCATCACGACGCCGGCGGCGTCCGCGGGCGCGGGCGCGTCGTTCTTCGTGAGGATGTAGTTCGCCTTCCGGGAGGTCGGGACGTGCGGGTAGCTCGTGTTCAGCAGCGGCAGCTGCGAGCACAGCGGCTGGCCGTGGAGCCAGAACGCCGCCCAGTTCTGCTCCTGCGGGTCGATGTCCAAGCGCACGGAGCGCCCGGGCGGCAGCGCGGCGTCCACGGAGCGCAGCGCGAGCACGTAGCGGGGGAGCTGGTCGAACGTCTTGCCGACCTCCAGCCGGGCGGAGCTGAACCCCGAGAACAGCAGCACGCCCACCCCCAGGTACCCGAGCGCCGGGCGGCGCATTCGCGCGAAGCCCGCCGCGGCCACCGCGAGCACGACGGGCGCGACGAACGCGAGGATCTTGTAGTGGAAGTACCAGCCGTAGTCGCGGATGCGAAACCAGATCGCGAACGCGACGGTGAACGTGAACAGGCCGTAGAGCCCCCTGCGCAGCGCCGCGGGCTGATCGCGCAGCCCCAACCAGACCGCGAAGCACACGGGCACGATCGTCACGGCGAAGAACGCCCACGTCTGCATCCCGAGGAACCACGGCTCGATGAACCACCGGTCGAGGTCGCCGCCCCAGTTCTGCAGCCCGCGCGAGAGATCGAAGATGATGTCCCCGGCGGTGAGCATCTTTTCCAGCACCCCTACGAGCGGCACGAAGAAGACGAGGCCGAGCGGCACGAGCCACGCGAGGCTCCGCTTCCCGCGGTACAGGCGCCGGAGCTCGCGCACCCGCCGGCGGTGCGGCCACAGCACGACCGCCACGGGCACCAGCGGGATCGGCAGGGCAAGGGGGTAGGCGAACGCGAGGATCGCCAGGAACATCGCCAGGAGCACGATCCCGCCGCGGGTGCGCTCGCGCACGAGCCACCACGACAGCACAAACGCGAAGGGCATCGCCATGAAGCCCCACGTCTGGTTGAAGTACGGGTGCATGACGGTGTGGAGCACCATGCGGTCCATCCCCACGAGCCCCATCGCCGCCAGCGCCGCCCAGCGCGGCGCGCCGAGGACCTCCCGCGTGAAGAGGAAGAACCCGAGCGCCGCGAGCCCAAGCAGCACGGCGGCCACCGCCGAGATCGTCTCGAACACCTCGAGGCCACTGAGCCGCGCCGCGCTTGCGAGGACGTAATGGATCGACTGCTTGGAGCGCCACACGAGCGGCATCTGGTCGATCGGACCGGCCGCGTTCACCGACGTCGGGTAGTTCTCCTGCAGGAACATCGCCGAGCCCACCGCGAGGTGCGCGTCCTGCCCCGACCCTTCGACGGTCGCGAAGCCGGCGCGGAACAGCGGCACGAGCGCGACCGCCGCGACGAGCGCGGCGATCCACACCGGCCACGCCGCTGCGCGCCCCTGCGCGAGCGCGCCCGACCAGCGACCGCCGGCCGCACCGCCGGCGGCCGGCCCGCCGCCTCCGACTCCCCCGCCGAGCGGCCGGCGCCGTAGCGCGACCACGGCGAGCACCACGCCGGCGAGCAGCACGAGCGCGAGGTTCACGTTGAACGGCACCGCGAGGAATCCGAGCACCGTCATCGCCAGGCCCGTCGCGCACGCGCCGACGGGCAGCACCCAGAATGCCTCGTGCGCGCGCAGCCCCTCCGGCAGGAGCAACCGGGTCAGCCCGAGCCCCGTCACGAGGAAGAGCGCGAGCGTCACCACGCCAGCCCGCGCGAGCGGGGCGACAGCACCGCGGCCGATGACCCCGAGGTCGATCGCGAGCCGCAGCGCGGCCACACCGGCCAGCAGCGCCAGGCCGAGCGAGAGCGCGCGACGGCGCCGCGGGGTCGGGCTCAGGCCGCGGGGTGGTGATGGCGCGCCTGCGCCATCACCCGGCGCACGAAGACCGGGTTGCCCAGCAGGTACCGGCGCCACATCCGGTTCGGCTCGATCGCGAGTCGGAAGATCCATTCCAGGCCATTGTCCGCCAACCAGGCCGGCGCGCGCGGCACACGGCCCGAGACGTAGTCGAAGAGCGCCCCGACCGTCCACAGCACGTCGGTGTCGAGGCGGTGCGCGTTGCGCTGCACCCAGAGCTCCTGCTTCGGCGAGCCCATGCCCACGAGCACGATGTCCGGGCGCCTTGCGTTGATGTCCTCGATGACGCGCTCGTCGTGGGCGGAGCCGAGCTCGAAGTAGCCGTGGTGGTGGCCCGCGACCCGCAGCGCGGGGTAGGCGAGCTGCAGGCGCTCCGCGGCGCCCTGGGTGACGCCGGGCTCCGAGCCGAGCAGGTAGACCGACTGGCCGGCGGCCTCGCACAGCGCGGCGAGGTCCCACACCCAGTCGGCGCCCGTCATGCGGTGCGGGATCTCCACCTCGAGGGACTTCGCGGCCAGGCGGACGCCGTAGCCGTCGCAGTACACGAGATCGGCGGACTGGAGCGCCGCGCGCAGCGGAGGCTTCTCCTGGGACTGGTTGAGCACGTGGGCGTTGACGTACATGACGCGGCGTGCACCGAGCCCGTCGCCCACCCAGCCCGTGATGCGCCGCAGCAAGTCGTCGGGGCGCGCGAGGTCGACCGGGATCTCGAAGATCCGCGACTGCGCAGGGCTCTTGGCCACCACGTCGAGATGCTCGGCCACGCGGACCGCGTCGTCGATCACCACCATGCGTTGACCCTCGTCCTCCCTCTCCCGGGACGCGCTGCCCCTGCCGCTCTGTGAGTTTCTCCCTTACCGCCCCCTGATCATCGCGCACGTAAGGTCTCGAACGCAATGTTAGACGTGGCCTTCGACGCGCGGGACGCCCACGCCGAGCCCGTTCGGGGTTGGGGTCGCTACGCGCGGCACCTCCTCGAGCACCTCCCTTCCACGGTGCGCCGCTATTCGGAGCAGGGTGCCGGGCCCGAGCTGCTGTGGGAGCAGGTGGTGTTCCCACTGATGGCCCGTCGCGACCGCGCGACGCTGCTCCACGCGCCGAACTGCTTCCTGCCGCTGCGCCGGCCGTGCCCCGGCGTGGTGACGATCCACGACCTCGCCTTCGAGGCTCATCGGGCGGACTTCTCGCGCCGGACGGGTGCGAAGTACCGCTGGATCACGCCGCGGGCGGCGCGCTCGGCCGAGCGGGTCATCTGCGTCTCGGCGTTCACCGCCGACGACGTCGTCGCGCGCTACGGCGTCGACCGCGCGAAGCTTCGGGTGATTCCCAACGCCCCCGGGCTCCCGATCACCGACGTGCCGCCGCCGGACGGCGGACCGTACATCCTGGCGGTCGGGGACCTGCGGGGGAAGAAGAACCTCGGGCGCCTGATCGAGGCGCACGCGCGGCTGGGGACGCAGCACCGGCTCGTGCTCGCCGGCCTCGGGCAGCTCGAGCGCGAGCTTCCGCCCGGCGTCGAGACGACCGGGTGGGTCGACGACACGCGCCTCGACGCGCTCGTGCGCGGCGCCGACGTGCTCGTCCACCCGTCGCTCTACGAGGGCTTCGGTCTCGTCGTGGCGGAGGCGATGGTGCGCGGCACGCCCGTCGCGTGCTCGCAGACCACCGCGCTGCCGGAGACGGCGGGCGGCGCGGCGGTGCTCTTCGACCCGCTCTCGGTGGACGCGATCACCGCGGGGATCCTCGAGGCGCTCGCGCGCGCGGACGAGCTGCGCGCCGCGGGGCACGAGCGGGCGCGAGCGTGGTCGTGGGCGGCGACGGCGGCCGCGACCCTCGCCGTCTACGAGGAGCTCGCGTGAGCGGGTGCCGGCGCGCCCGGAGCCGTCCGTGAGCCGCACGACCGTCCTCGTCCTCAGCGTCGACGAGGCCGAACGCCTCGCGTACTGCCTGCCCGCCGCGCTGGCCCAGCCCGGCGCGCGGGTGGTGGTCGTCGACAACGCCTGCACGGACCGGACGGCCGCGCTCTGCGAGGAGCTCGGCGTCGAGGTCGTGCGCCTGCACCCGCGCCGCCCCTACGCCGCGGCGGTCAACGCCGGGCTCGCGGCCACTGGGGGCGACGTCCTGCTGCTCAACGCGGACTGCGTGCTGGCGCCCGGGTTCCTCGAGGCGGCCACCCGGGCGCTCTCCCCCGCCGGGATCGGGTCGGTCGCCCCGAAGCTCGTCCGCGCGACGGGCATGACCCCGGAAGATCGGCTGCGCGTGCTTGACACCGCGGGGATGCGGATCGACCGGTGCCGCAAGAACGGGCTCGTCGGCCACGGTGAGCCCGAGAGCCGCTACGGCGTGCGGGCGCCCGCGTTCGGCGGCGACGGCGCCTGCGTACTCTACCGGCGCGAGACGCTCGACGCGTGCGCGGTCGGCGCGGAGGTCCTCGACGAGGACATGGCGCTCTGGGCCTCCGACGTGGACCTGGCGTGGCGGGCGCAGCTCCTCGGCTGGGAGTGCGCCTACGAGCCCGGCGCCGTCGCGTGGCACGTGCGCTTCTACTCGCCGACGACGCGCGCGGCGCTATCCGAGGAGCACCGGCGGCGGCAGTTCACCAACCGGCTGCTCATGGTCGTAAAGAACGAGACGGCCGCGGGCCTCGCGCGCGACGCGCCGTGGATCCTGGGCTACGAGCTCCTCGCGCTCGGCCACGTCCTGCTGCGCGAGCGTCATCTGCTGCGCGGCTACGCCGGCGCCGCACGGCTGATGGGAGCCGCGCTGCGCCGCCGGCGCGTCGTGCAGGCGCGGCGCGCCCGCGGGCGCCGGCCGCCGTTCGGGCTCACTCCCCCACGCTGACGGCGTGATCCCCTGCCGTCACCGGGCGCCGTACCCTCCGCGGATGGCTCACGATGATCGCGTGAAGGCGTAGGCGTGCGCAAGCGTGGGCTGCGGTGGGTCGGGTGGGTCGTCTCCGCGGTCGTGCTCGCGGCGGTCGTCTGGTGGGCGCTGCACCAGCCCGCCCCGAAGTTGCCCTCGACGAACGAGGACGTCTTCGCGCTCGGCCTCGCCGTCGTGCTCTACGGACTTTGCACCGCGCTGCGCGCCGAGCGCTGGCGGGCGCTGCTGCACGATGTCGACGCGCGCCCCTCGCGCGGCGACGCCTACCGGCTCGTGCTCGTGGGCTATATGGGCAACAACGTGCTGCCCGCGCGCGCCGGTGACCTGATGCGGGTGGTGCTCATGGCGCCGCGCGCGGAGACGACGAAGCGCTTCGTCGTCGGGACGCTCGTGGCCGAGCGGCTGCTGGACGTCGCCGTTCTCGTGGTGCTCTTCCTCGTGCTCGCGACGACCATCGCGGGAGGCGCGGGCCTGCCGGGCGGAACGACCGGAGCGGTCCTCGGTGTGGTCGTGGTGGTGGCGCTCGTCGCGGGCGTGATGGCGTTCGGGGTGCTGCGGCGCCGCGGGCTCGTGGAGCGCGCCCGCGTGTTCGTCGCGCCGATGGTCGCCTCCACGCGGAACTTGCGCGGGCGCCACGGCGCCGGGATGCTGGCCATGACGATCCTCATCTGGCTCGGGGAGGCGGGCGTTTGGGGCTCGTGCGCGGCGGCGGTGAACCTCGGGGCGAGCCCTCTCGAGGCGCTCTACCTCGTCGCGCTCGCGTCGATGTTCGCGCTCATCCCAAGCGGCCCGGGCTACGCGGGAACCCAGGACGTGGCGGCGGTCATCGGCGTCAAGGCGATCGGCGGCACGAGCAGGCAGGCCGTCTCCTACCTCATCCTCGTGCGCTTCGTGCTGCTGGTCCCGATCACGCTCGCGGGCCTCGTCGCGCTCGCGCTGCGCTACGGCGGGGTCAGCGGCCTGCGGGTCGCCGCCCGGGCCTGAGATGGCCGCTCGCGTCCTCCTGCTCTCCGCCTCGATCGGAGAAGGGCACGACGGGCCGGCGCGCACGCTGCGCGCGGCCCTCGAGCGGCGCGGAGCGCAGGCGCGGACCCTCGACGCCCTCGCGGTCGCCGGCCCGCGAGCGCAGAACCTCGCCGGCGCGGGCACCCAGTACGACACCCGCGTGGGCAACGCGGCCTTCGATCTCGCCCACCAGGTGATCGCCGAGTGGCCTCGGGGCCAGCGGGCGACCGGCCGGGCGCTCCAGTCGCTGTTCGGGCGCAACCTGCTGCGCGCAATCCGCCACGAGCGGCCGGATATCCTTGTCGCGACCTACCCGGGAGCCAGCGAGGTGCTCGGGCGCCTGCGCCTGGCGGGGCGCCTCGACGTCGCGGTCGTGTCCGCCGTCACCGATCTCGCCTCACTGCGCTACTGGGCGCACGCCGGCGTGGACGAGCACCTGCTCATCCACGAGGAGTCCGCGGCGGAGGTGCGCAGGATCGCCGGGCCGGCGACCCGGGTGACCGCCGTGCACGGCCTGACCGATCCCGCGTTCCGCTCGCCGCCGGCGCCCGGCGCGGCGCGCGCGGCGCTCGACCTTCCGGCCGGCGGACGCATCGTGGTCGTGTCGGGCGGCGGCTGGGCCGTGGGAGACCTCGGCGGCGCGGCCGACATCGCGCTGCGGGCGGGCGCCGAGCACGTCGTCGTGCTGTGCGGGCGGCGCGCGGATGTCCGTGCGTCGCTGCGAGCGCGCTACCGCGGCGTCGCGGCGGTGAGCGTGTGGGGTTTCACCGACCGCATGGCCGAGCTGCTGGCCGCCGCCGACGTGCTCGTGCACTCGACGGCGGGGCTGACCGTCCTGGAGGCCATGATGTGCGGCTGCCGGGTGATCTCCTTCGGATGGGGCCGCGGGCACATCCGCGCGAACAACCGGGCCTACCGCGAGCACGGGCTGGCGGCGGTCGCGAGCAGCCGGGCCGAGCTCGAGGCGCACCTGGCGCACGCACTCGCGGCCCCGGCGCCTGAGCCCTATCGCCCTGAACTGCCCGAAGCCGCCGACCTCGTGCTGGCGCTGGCCCCGTCCTCTGGGAGCTGAGGGCCAGCGCCAGGACGGTGCAGCCGGCCGACGCCCGGTGAGCGCGCGAGAACGGCGACCGCCGCGACCACGACGGCGAGCCCCGCGACGACAAGCACCCCGCCCCCGGGGGTGGCGGCCCAGGACTCGCCGGCGACGAGCGGCGCGAGCGCCACGGGGATCGCGATCTGTCCGGCGAGCACCACCGGGGCCACGACGGTGGCGGGGCTGCGCTGCAGCGCGGTCGTCTCCGCGGTCAGCGCGAGCAGGCCGGCCAGCGCGGCCAGGGCGGCCCAGGCCGCGGCGACAGGCGGACGGGCGGTCAGCTCGCGCGCCACCTCGTTGACGGCGAGCGCGGCGAGCGCATCCCCGGCGGTGGCCGCGGCCACGAGCCGCCCGGGCGCGTTCGACCGCCGCGCGAACGGTGCCACGAGGACGGTCGCGAGCGCGACGCCCGCCGCGGCGAGCCCCAGCGTGCTCGCATCGCCGGTGCGCTGCGGCGCCGCCAGCACCAGGACGATCACCCCGCCGATCACGCCCGCCGCGCCGAGCACCTCCCGGCCGCCCACGCGCTCGCCGAGCACCACGCGGCTCAGCGCGAGCAGGGCGACGAGGCCGAGCGCCAGCACGGGCTGGACGACCGACAGCGGCGCGTCGCGGAGCGCGAGCACCTGGAGTGCGAAGGCCAGCCCGCTCAGCCCGATGCCGACCACCCACACCGGCCGCCGCACCAGTCCCGCGAGGAGGCCGAGGCGTGGCCGCTCCGCCGGCGCGGCGCGCCGTGCCTCGAGCGCCTGGAGCACGTAGGACCCCTCGAACGCCGCGGCCGCGGCCAGGGCGAGCGCGATGCCGGTGGCCTCCGCGCCCGTCATGCTGGGGGCATCCGCCGCGCGCTGCCCATCGCCTCAGCCGCCATCGCGGGCGCGTGGGCGCTCCCGGCCCCGTGCGCGCACGTCCCGTCGCTGTGCCACGCCCTGGGCGTCACGCGCCGTGCCGCGACGGGACCGCAGTCCGTGGGCCTGACGTTCGACGACGGCCCGCACCCCGAGGGCACGGCCGCGGTGCTCGACGCCCTCGCACGCTGCGGGGCGACCGCGACGTTCTTCGTCGTCGGCGAGCAGGTCCGCCGGCACCCCGGGCTGCTGGAGGAGATCGTCGCCGCCGGGCACCGCCTCGCGGTGCACGGGGACCGCCACGTCTGCCAGCTGCGTCGTACGCCGCGCGGCCTCGCCGCCGACGTCGATCGCTGCGCGGCGCTCGTGCGCGCCGTCCAGCCGGGACCCGTCACGCACTGGCGGGCGCCCTACGGCGTTTTCAGCGCCGCGGGGCTGGCGCTCGCTCGCCGGCGCGGCTGGCAGCCGCTGCTCTGGTCCCGGTGGGGCCGCGACTGGACCGCCCACGCCAGGCCGCAGGAGATCGCCCGCCGTGCCGGTGCGGCAGCGACCGCGGGAGACGTGCTGCTCCTGCACGACGCCGACGACTACTCGGCCACCGCCTCCTGGCGGCGCACCGTGGCCGCGCTGCCGCGGCTGGTCGACCACCTCCAGGAGCGCGGCCTGCGCGCGACGGCGGTCTGAGAGCCTGTCCGGATGACCCTCGGCCACAGGAGGCCATCTCGCGGCGACTGACGCCATCCGGCCGCTCTGCGACCACGCGGTAATCCGGACAGGCTCTAAGGCGCTCAGCCGAGATCCTCGGCCGGCCGGGCCACGCGGGCCGGCCGTCCCACCTGGCCGAGGAGGGCGAGCGCCAAGCCCGCGCCCGCCCCTCCGAGCACCAGCAGCGGAACGTCGAGCCGCGCCATGTGCAGCGCGCCGGAGACGTCGGGGACGATGAGCGGCGCCACCACCAGCGCACCGACGCTCCAGGCCACGCGGGGGGTGGTCAGCCGGACCGCGAAGGTGCAGAGCACCGCGACGGCGGTCACGAGGCCGACGGTGGAGGCATCTTCGGCGTGCACGCCGGCGGCACCGAGGACTTCGAGATAGCCGAGGGTGCAGAAGACCGCGACGGCCAGCCGGGCGACGGCCCAGGGCACTGCGCGCGCCCTGCGGGCCCAGGAGGCAGCGACCGGCCGGGGGGCCGGGAGCACAGCCTCGGCCGCCTCCCGGTGCCACGCGACGTAGCGCCGGACGCCTTCGGCGAACGGCGTGGTCGCGGTCCAGCCGAGCTCCTTCGCCGCCCGCGCGCCGCACACCCGCGCACCCGCGAAGTCGCCGGTCCGGCCTTCGGTGTGCGTGATCTCCACCGCGCCCACGGCGCCGCGGACGGCGTCGGCGATCTCACGGACGGAGGTGTCCTCGCCGCCGACGAGGTTGTAGACGCGCCCGGCCGCCACCGGCTGCAGCGCCGCCACCACGCCGTCGGCGATGTCCTCGACGTAGACGAACCGCCGCGTCTGGGAGCCGTCCCCGGCGATCGTGAGCGCTTCCCCCGCCAGGGCCTTGGTCACGAAGATCGGGAGCACGGCGGCGGGCCGCGCGCGAGGGCCGTAGGGGATCCCGAAGCGCAGGATCGTGGCGTTGACGCCGTAGAGCTCGCCGTAGGAGCGGCAGTACATCTCCCCGGCAAGTTTGGTGGCGGTATAGAGGTGGCTCGGCAGCGCGATCGCGGTGTCCTCGTCGACCTCGTCGGCCACGACGTCGGAGTAGGCCCAGATGGTCGAGGCGTAAAGCACGTGCGCGCCGGTCGCGCGCGCCGCCTCCAGCACGTTCAGCGTCCCGCGCGCGTTGAGCGCCTCGGCCTCCCGCGGCTGCTCGACCACGTTGCCGACGTCCGCGGCGGCGGCGAGGTGGGCGATCGCGTCGCAGCCCTCGGCCGCGGCGAGCACCGCGTCCGCCTCGAGCAGATCGCCGAGGACCGCCTCCACGCCGCGATGCTCGGGGTAGGGGGACGGGCGCACGTCGAAGATGCACGGCTCGTGCCCGGCCAGCCGGAGCTGGTCGACGACGTGGGAGCCGATGAAGCCGGCGCCACCGGTCACCAGAACCTTCATGCGGTCACCTCAGGGTGGTAGTAGAGGGGGACGCACCAGTGGTTCG
>JAABUN010007839.1_pt1 | contig 11260 bp, 11 predicted proteins | sample 5559311 | NCBI WGS metagenome assembly JAABUN01 (sample SAMN10711877, study PRJNA513370) | rock metagenome | isolation source: Antarctica rocks | place: Antarctica: Victoria Land, Siegfried Peak sud | reverse complement strand
CCCAGACCGAATGCACCGCGCCCCTGTGCGCGGACACGCCGAGTGCGATTATGTCAATCTAGAGCAGGATAGCGGGTTGCCACCCTCAGTGCAAGGATACGGGACGACTCATACGGCGAGGCGTGGGTGGCACACTGTTACTTGTAACGCTATTTGGTTCTCCGGCGGTTTCGGTGTTCCTCGATGAGCAGTAGCCTACGACTCCAAGGATTGTTCCTCTTTGGAGAAAGGGCGCTACCGCTATGCTCACCCATCTCTTCTTTCCCACGCTCTCCGGCATACGGGTTGATCGCCTGTGGCGCGAGGATGCGGCGATCCATCTCGCGGTTCGCGCTACCCGCCGCTTCGCCCGTTGTCCCCTCTGTCAGCACCGCGCGAAACGGGTCCACTCGCACTATGAGCGCACCCTCGCCGATCTTCCCTGCGGCGGGGATCGTGTCACCCTCCATCTGCGGGTGCGCCGATTTGTGTGCCGCGTGCGGTGGTGCGACCGCAAGATCTTTGCTGAGCGCCTGCCCGACCTGGTCGCGCCCTTCGCCCGGCGCACGACGCGACTCACTGACCATGTCATGCGCACCGCCTTCGACCTCGGGGGGGAAGCCGGGGCGCGTCATCTGGTGGCCGAGGGCACGCCCGTCAGTGCCCGTGTGCTTTTGCGCCTTGTGCGTGCGGCGCCGCTCCCCTCCCACGAGCCGGTCCGGACACTGGGTGTCGACGATTGGGCACGCCGCAAAGGTCGGAGCTACGGCACGATCCTCGTCGACCTCGATCTGCGGCGCGTGATTGACTTGCTGCCCGATCGGACGGCAGAAACCCTCGCCGCCTGGCTGCGCAGGCATCCTGAGGTGATCGTCGTCACGCGGGATCGTGCGGGGGCATATGCCGAAGGGATTCGGCAAGGGGCACCACAGGCACTGCAAGTGGCCGATCGCTTTCACCTCGTGAAGAACGTCACGGATGCGTTGGAGCACTATCTCACCCGCCTGCACGCCGCGCTGCGGCGTGCAGCCCGCACCAATGAGTCCGTCGCCCGCAGCACCGACACACCGGCAGACACGGCACCGCCCTCGTCACGGGAGCAGCACGAGCGTCGCGCCCGCCGCCTCGCACGCTACGAGGAGGTGATCGCGCTGCACACGCATGCCGTGAGCGAACGGGGCATCGCCGCACAGGTCGGGGTGAGCGAGCGGACGGTCCAACGGTGGCTCCACCACGGGCAGTTCCCCGAGCGTCGCAGACGAGCAGAGCGTCCCGGGCAACTGGCACCGTTTGCGCCGTACCTGCGCGAGCGCTGGGAGGTGGGGTGTCACAACGCGACACGGCTCTGGCAGGAGGTGCGTGCGCTCGGCTTCACCGGCAGCTATACAAGTGTCGCGATCCACGTCGCCCCGTGGCGGGGGGAGGGATATCGCTATCGAGGACACGCACACAGGCGCCGCAGTCCCGCGCCTTCCGCTGATACGCCCCGTACCCCCCGGCAGATGTGCCGGCTCTTGTTACGGCCGTGCGACGAACGCACCGACGAGGAACGAGCATATCTGGCGCGGTTCCACGCGGCATGCCCGCAAGCTGCATACGTCGCGGGCTTCGTCGTGGCATTCACCGCCGTATTGCGGGAACACGACGTGGATGGACTCTACGCTTGGCTCCATCGTGCGGAGGAGAGTGGCATTCCAGAGGTACAGGCAATCGCGCGGGGGCTGTGGCTTGACCGCGACGCGGTCGCAGCGGCGGTCCGACGAAGTGGAGCAACGGACCGGTCGAGGGCCAAGTGAATCGCCTCAAAACGATGAAGCGGGCGATGTATGGGAGAGCGAAGTTAGATCTGTTGCGGCAGCGGATGCTGCACGCTGTCTCCGACTGATCATGATTCATCGGGAGTGCCGGAGAACCACAAAGCATTGGAAGCAACAGGGCCGGGCAGTTAAGGAAGGGGTTGCGTAGCGGTTTGGCGAAGTTATACACTGAATATCTATATATGAGTATGCGAAGAGAACAGATGGCGATGCCCGACCCAGTGGTGATGGCCCTCGCGGTCTGCTACGCCCCAGCACAGCAGCGACACGCCTGCCGCTCGGAGAAGTCGTGCTGCCCTTGCAGATACGCCACCACTTCTCGCCCTGCGTCGGGCATCACCAGTTTTTTGTCAGTACGTCCTTCAGGGCGACGTTGTCCAGCGTGAGATCGGCGACGATCCGCTTCAGCCGCCCGTTCTCCTCTTCCAATTGCCGCAACCGCTGCAACTGGCTCGCCTCCGCCCCGCCGTACTTCGCCTTCCAGCGGTAGTACGTCTGCTCGCTGATCCCGCCTCGCGGCACACCTCGCCCACCTTCTGCCCCGCCTCGGCACGTTTCAGAATGGCGAGGATTTGCCCTTCGCTGAAACGACTTGTCCGCATGTTGTCCTCCCTTTCGCGCATCTTCGCGGGAAGACTCTCATAATAACTGGCTCAGGTTTCGGGGGGCAGGTCAGCTCCTCGACTTCTGGGTGCGCGACGCGGGCGGGACACCCGTGCGCCGGCAGGTCACCGTGATCCTCGCGATCATAGCCGGGTGGTCGCCGCCTTTCGGCTCACGCTCAGCGCGCACACCGCCCTGCACACCGCCCTGTCATTCAACTATCCGCAACTGATTCTGTAACACCGAAAAGAAGTAGCCCATTTTGTTCTTCTTCCAGCGGGCGTCTGAATCGCCTGCTGAGGTACGAATCGCCGCCGTACGCTCCCGTGTAGTCTCTCGTGCTCGGTACAAGTGCGCCACGAACTCGTCTAGCGGTAAATTCGCTTTGCGGTAGAGGTTCGCCATACGAGTTGTACTCGAGCGTACTGAGGCTCCGTCGTTGAACTCGCGCCCGAAGTCCTGCACGAAAATCAGCAGGCGCTCACGCACCGCTGTGTCCAGTAGATTGCGTTCCGTTAACGGCTCTCGGTCAGAAGAGACAGCGAAACCGTTGTCATGATGAGCGACAATGGTCGCGTTGTTATTTCTGGTCAGCTTTTCCTCGACTTCAGGCGCAAAAAAATCAGCAGATTTGCTCTTTCGAATTTTCGAAGGAGTTCTATTCTCTGTGTCTAATTCTTCTGTTTCTAAGTAGACCTCACTTTTGATAGGTTCAGGAACCTCACTTTTCGCAGGTTCTTGAACCTCACTTTTTGAGGTTCTGGAGCCATTCTCCTGTTTTTGCGGTTCCAGAACCTCAATTTTTGCGGTTCTAAGATCACATAGGGTGTAGATGTTCGTTTTGCCCAGTCCTCGACGCTTTTGCCGCAGGAGATCGCACGCTTCGAGTTCCCGCATATACTTACGCACGGCGTTCTCGCTCGCGTCGAGATCGTCACATAGGCGGCGGTAGCCGGGAAAACAGCGTTGTTCCTGCCACGCGTAGGAGAGGAGGATCGCATAGAGTAACTTCGCATCCCGCGAAAGGTTGCGAGCGCGGAGTACGAGTCGCGGGAGCTGGATAAACCCGCCGACGAGTGAGCGATCCTCAACAAGGAGCGTGTCGGGTTCCGGTTGGAAGGCACCCGCCTCGTGTAATGTGTCTGTTGCCATATTGTCGTTTCCTCAAGCCGAGGAGTTTTCCTCACCCGTTTCGCCGCCTGTACCGAGCGTATTGTGCGTGGCTGCTTATTGCTACGGTACATATGCCCCTACGATGCGTCCGATGCGTCCGTTTTTCCTTCGAGGAGTCGCAGATCGGCGTATAGCGCGTCCAGTAAGGCCATGCGTGGTATCGCGACAACACCCGCCGCAAGGAGCCGCGCAGTAACCAACGACTCGACCGCTACCAACTCGAGGGATGCTTCTCCGCCGGAAGCCACGGCGGAGAGATTTCGGTCCGAAATCTCTCCGCCTATGGCGGTGCCTTCTGCTTGAGTGGTGTGATCTGCATACGTTGTGGAGTTTCGGTCCGAAACAAACAACGGCACTATGTCGGTGGTAGACGCAGGTTCATGAGGTTGTCGCTGGTTTCGGTCCGAAATTGCCTCCGCCTTCGCGGTTGGCTTTTTCCCCCGTGAGATGAGGGTGTCTCGGGTACTTCCTTGGTTCTGGTCGCCCATCCGAACCCGTTCGAGTTGTGTAAGGGCGGTTGCTTCGTCTGGTGAGCGCGACAAGATGTCGTACGCATGGTCGAGGCTAATCTCGCCATGTTCAACTGCCGCTGCTAACAGTGGCGTTGCCAATACACGCTTGCGCTTCGACAGCCATGTGGGGCTTTTCCCCAGCGCACGGGCAACGGCCTCCTGACTGCCAAGTTCGTCAATCAGGACGCCGATCATGTCCATTTCCTCACGGGGGCTAAGCTCGACCCGTTGCACGTTCTCTACACAGGATGCAAGAAAGGCTTGGTGATCGTCGAGGCGTCGCACGATCACCTCGACCTCGTCTCGACCAAGTAGACGGTGTGCGGCGATCCGACGTGCGCCAAGTACCACGACGTATCGGTTCGGATCGGTGACGTTGCGGCGTACGACGGGTGCCTGTAACAGGCCGTGATCTGCGATGCTCATTGCCAGTTCGCGCAACGATTCGTCGTCCACGCGTGTACGGGGATTGCGCGGGTTGTCATCAATGAGATCCAGCCGAACCATCTGTCGGCTGTTGTCGAGGAGGCGATCCGATGTGTCGGATTCGCGTGGTACGGTCGCAAGCGTGAGTCGTCTATTAGACGCCTTGTTGAATTGCATGGTCATTCTCCCATCACCTCTCGTACCATCTGTTCTTGCAGCCGCCGTCCTCGATCAAGCCACTCGGTCGGCACCGACAACCCAAGACGATGCCCAACGAGTGCGGCAGCGTACCGGTACGATTGCCCCGCCGGACTGTTGCGATAGGCGAGGGCAACCGGTATGTGCGTCTGCGACTCTTTCCCGACATGTTCCGTGTAGGGAATGGGGGGGAGGCACATCGTGCCGTATTCTTGCGCCATCTCTACGAGCGATCCCAGAGCTGCGGGTCGCAGTCCACGGGCGTTGTACGCCATTGGGAGGAATCCCACTACATCGAGGTCGGGTACGCCTTCGCGCAAATCCTCCACAAGGCCGAGCGAGCGCACGACACCATAGATCGGCTGTGGCAGCGTCAGCGTCGCGGCGAGTACATGCGAGGAGGCGGCGAGTGCGCCGGTAACGGAGAGGTCGAGGTCCGGTTTCGTGTCGAGCATGAGTACGTCGAAGCGGGCTTGCAGCGGCGCGAGGACTTTGCCGAGGTACCGCTCGCGGTCAATGGCGAGACGCTCCATCCGCTCAATACCGGCAGCGAGCTTGGCACCGGAAGGGACGAGCATACAATTCGGCATACTGGGAACGGGCCACGGGAGCGGTATCCCGGTTGTAAGCCAGTCCCCCCCGGTTGCCCGCTGTTCTTCCGGGTAGCCGCACGCTTCCGAGAGATTGAAGGCGGTGTCGAGGTCCACGAGGCAAACGTTGATGCCCCACGTCCCCCAGACACCGGCGATATTCTGCACCGCTGAAGTCTTCCCCGCGCCACCTTTCCGGTTGACGATTGCTAATGTCGGCGTCCGCGTGGGAACCCCGCTCTCCCGTACCTCATTCATGGAGGCCTCGACGCCCCTCATTGCTCGTGCCTTCCGCGAAGAAGAACGTGTACGCACACATCAATATAGCGTGAACGCGCGGGAGTGTAAAGACATTTGTTTCGGTACCGAAACGTGTCACCTAACGAGAAGGCGTGACATAAGTGCGAACGACAGGCCGCTGCTGATCGCCCCGACTATCGCCCCGGCAACCGTCTGCAAGGGGGAGTGGTCGCTGACTCGCACCCGGGCCCACGCAAGGAGCGGTACGAGTGGCGTGAGTAGGAGCACCCACGGGCCGAAGAGCATGGTGAACACGGTGAGGACGCCCGCCGCCACGCCGACGTGGATGCTCACTTTCCACCACAGGGTGATCGCCCCGGCAATGAGCAGGGTAACGAAACCGGCGAGGATCGTGACGATCAGGGCGCGGGGTGCACCAAGCGTCGTGAGCAGGGCGACTCCGACAGACCATGAAGCGAGGAAGAGAGCGATGATCGGGCCGCGCTGTTCGCGGCGGCGGACGTGGATGTCGGTGACGCGCCCGCGCCGCACCTGCCACGCGAGCCAGCCCATCGGGAGGGCGGCGACAAAGGCGACGCTCAAGGCGATCCACCGGAGCGCGTCGAGGGGCGTGGCCGAGAACTGCCACGCGACGACCGAGAGGGTGACGAGCGATACCGGGGCGGGGGCGAACAGTGCGGTGCAAAATCGTGCCACCTGATCCCCAGATGTGTGTGCCATCTTCACGTGTACCATCGCTGCGCCTTCCCCTCTGTCTTCTCGTGCATCGCACCGACCCGATTCGGCACGCACCGACCATTGCCGATAGGCGCGGGCAACTTCCTTCAGGTGCCGCGTCTCGTCCACCCCATGTGGCGGCAGCAGGAGCGACTCGGTGCTCGTTGTCGCCGCCCGCTCCCCACGGCGCATCATGCAGACCGCCGCCGCGATGACGCGAGCCTGTGATCGAGCCTCCGCCGTCCGCTCGTTCGCTTCGGTATAAGGCCGCAGGGCAAGCACGCCGTCCCGAATCTCGGTGCGGCGGCGGTGGAGCCGGAAATCCACGTCGAGGAACGCGGTGAGGTGATCCCGGAGCGTGCGGGGTGGATCGAGGGCGATGCCCGGTGCAACGGCATAGAGGTCGCCCCAGAGGGGATACAGGACACGATAGTCCCGATAGCGGGCGAAATGTGCGGCGACCGCAAAGGCGTTGTCGCTCAAAGCGAGCGCGAAGCAACTCACGAGGAGAACGTACGCGAGTGGCAGAGAATACGCTCCTGCATCAACGATCCCCGACCGCCGCAGAGCGATCCAGACACACTCCTGCACGCAATAGAGGGTGCCGCTCAGCCAACCCGCCGTTTGCAGGGCGTAGAGCCGCCGACGTGTGCGATCGCGGGCGTCGGCGGCGGGTCGGAGGCGGCGCAGCCACAGCAGGAAGAGGCGCAGGAAGCAGAGGCCGGTGTAGCCGAGGAGCAGGAGGCGGTATTCGCCCATATACGGAGTGGCGGCGTATCGCTCGACGAAGTCGAGGGGTGCGGAAACGCGGGTGTCGGCGCGGAGGAAGAGCCATGCCATGATACCGAGCAGGGCCACGAGCGCGGGTTCCCGCTCCCACGGTCGGCGGGGTGTGCGCCCTTCGGCAAGTTGCGCCGCGACCGGTTCGGCGGCCCACGCGCCGATCAGTCCGAGGCTGTTGCCGAGGTCGGGGGAGGTGCCGCGCTCGTAATAGATCAGATCGAACGCGTCGAGGGCGATCCACATCCCCGATAACCCGCCGCCGAGCGCGTGCGGGACGAGCACGATTGATCGCTCACGCGGCTTGCCTACAGCGGTCACGAATCGCTCGATGTTGAAGGGATTGGGAAGGGGAAGGTTGCGTAGCCGTGCCTCGCAGCGACGGCGCAGAATTCGTATGTCCATGAGAGAGCCCCGCAATCGTGTCCCGTGTTTGAGTCCCGTGGTGCGCTACGTGTTCGTGTCTTCCATGCCGTCGCGGTCGCCCCGCTGGCGGTGGTGTACCCGCTCAATCGTCAGGGCGTGTTCGATGATCTGCGCCACCGCCTCCAACGTCTCCGGCGACAGGTCCACCGCCCGGAGCGCCATGCGCCGCACGTCCGCGTTGGCGGCGGCGGGGAGCGTCTCGAGGCGGTCGAAGAGGCGTGCGGATTCTTCCCCGTCGAGGAAATAGGAGATCGGTACGCCGAAGAAGTCCGCGAGTGCCTCGACGTGGCGGATGCGCGGATTCTCCTTCGTGCCGTTGCGCAGGTCGCACAGGTAGGTGTCGGAGATCGTGGCGATGCCGCGTGCAGCGACCCCCGCCGACACCTCGGCGTAGGTGTGCTCCCCGCCACTCGGGGAGCGCGTCGCCGCGAACAGGCGGTCGAGCTTCTGGGCAAACGAGGGAACGCCTCCCGCTCCGTCCGCCGCCTCCCGTACCGCTTTCTTCCGTGTCATGCCCACGCTCCGTTCTTCGCACCCGCACCACGATTCATCCTGTCTAGGGACAACTATACACGATCTCCCCATTTTCGGATACCCCTTGCAAAGAACCGCACTCCTCCGTATAATCCGCAAACAAGAGCAGACCGTCAACTAATCCTCAATCAAGGATTAAAAGGGTTGCTCTGCGGAATACCACGCAACGGGAATGGAAAGGAGGTGTGCGTACCGACGGCACCGCGATGACGTGTACAGGAGGTAACGCATGGGGCAATTCATTCACATATACACGGAGGGGGAGTGCATACGTGCCTTGCGCACGCTCCCCGCGCCCGAACCACCTCCGTGGCTGCGGGCGCGGGTCATGGCGGCAATCGCGGCGAAGGAACGGCAGCGACGTACCCGTCGGTTGCGCTGGCGTCGCTGTTTCGCCCTCGCCCTGTTGGTTCAATTCGCGGCCTACGCCGCCTCGGAAAGGATGGGTCAATGACCGTATCAGCACGGGACGCCGTACCCGTCCCGCATCTCCGTCCCCCCGGTGTCCCCTTGGACGCCGCCCCGCCACCTGTGCCAGTCGCGCCGGGGAACGCGGGACGGCGATGGTCGCGCCGACCGCGTGCCGAGCGGCTAGAGGCGGACTACGATGCCCTGATCGCCGCGCACGCGGCGAGTCTCGCCGGGAGTAGCCGCACCGTCGCGGTGTTCGGCGCGAAAGGCGGTGTGGGAGCAACCACGGTCACGCTCCTCGCCGGCCTGCTCGCGGCGGAGGTTCCCGGGTTGCGTCCGCTCGTCGTAGAGATCGCACCCGACGGTGGTGCAATCGCTCCCCAGATCGGTGTGCAGATGGGACGGAACGCCCGCGACCTCCTCGCGTCGCTCACCGTCGCGCACCGGGACGGTCTCGGCTTCGTGCAGGGCTTCCTCGCCGTCTGGGGGCGGCTGCCCGTGCTGCTCGCCCCGCCCGTACTCCACGGCGCGGCCCCGCTCACGCCCGACGACTATGCCGCGCTCCTTGCACTCGTGGGCCGACACTACAACCTCGTGCTTCTCGACTGCGGGGCAGCGGTCACGCACCCGCTCGCACGGTTCGCCTGCGGCGTTGCCGATCATCTGCTGCTCGTGGGGCAACCCGATCCCGTGGCGACCGTGCGCACGCTCGCGCTCGTCAACTACCTGATGTGCAGCCCCGATCATCGCCGCCGCGACGCGATCCACCTCACTGCCGTGATCAACGGTTCTTCCGTGTCCGCTCCCCCGTTTTTCGCCACTCCCCAGTGGCAGGAGGTGCTCCCGCAGCTGAACGCGGCCTTGTCCCTGCCGCACTCCGAGCCGCTCCGTCGCCGCCTCGACGCGGGTTCGCTCGCCGTCGAGACCGTGCCGACGGATGTGCGCCGCGCCACCAAAGGGCTACTCGCCCCGATCCTCGGTCGCCTCGCCCACCCCTGAAAGGAGCCTTCCCCCATGCCGAAGCTCACCGATTGTGTTGCCTACGCCCACGGCCTGCTCGTGCCGCTCGTCGCGCAGAGCGGCGACGCGAAGGCGATGGGCGACTTCTTCAAGCGCGTGTACGAGCAGTTGCTCATCCCCGTGGCCGCGCCCATCGGCATCCTCATGTTCACCGTGGGGGCGGTGATGTTCCTGATCGGTCGCCGCGACGGCGTGGAGAAGATGCTCTACGCGGGTGCCGCGCTCTTCCTGATCGCCTTCGCCCCCTTCCTGATCACGAAGCTCTGGGAGATTCTCACCGGCCTCGGTGGTGGCGCGGTGCGCTAGCTACCGTTTGCCCGACACTCCTACTCAATCGCTCGCCGCGCACGTTCCCTCCCCTCAACTTTGGGGGGTGTGGGGAGGTGCGTGCCCATCGGAGGGAGGTAGCCCGTGTCTCGTTCCCTGCACCGGACGCCCCGGCACCTGGACGATCCCTTGCGCATCCTCGGCTTCACGCTCGCCCAGTGGCTCGTCTTGGCACTCGCCGCTGCGGTGCACTGGAGTTGCCTCGCGCTGCTCCCCGACCTGATCCCTGCCACGCTTCGCCTCTGCCTCGGCGCGGGCCTCGTGGGCGTGCCGCTCGGCTTCACTTTTGCGAGCGACACCACGCGCTCGCTCCTCGACCTGCCCCGTCGGGCATGGCATAGCCTCCGTACCCCTGCGGACTACCTGCCCGCGCCGCCGCGCCGGGGGCCGCTCGCGCTCGCGCTCGTCGCGGCACAGCCCCGCGAGGAGGACGCCGATGCGTAGGGGGGCCGTCGCCGATCTCCTGCCCGTCCTCTCCGTGGAGGAGGGCCACTTCGTGACGAGCGACGGGCGCGTGGGCTGCGCCCTCGCCTGCACCGGGATCAACCTCAGCATCGCGTCGGCGGCGGGGGCGGCGGCAATCGCCGACCGCTTCGCGCAGGTGCTGAGCTTCCTGCCGCTCGACGCGCACCTCCAACTCCTCGCCCTGAACGATTCGCTGCGGGGCGACGACTGGGTGCCGCTCCATCTCGCCCGCTATCGTCCGCCTCCGGGTCTCGAAGGGTACGTGTCGCTCCTCGATGCGGCGTACCGTCGGGAACTCGGCGGCGGGCATGTGCCGCACCTGCGCTACTACGCCGCCCTGAGTTTGCCGGGGTCGCCCGTCCCACGCTCGCGCCGGGGGATCGGTCGCCCTCGCGGGCGCGTCCTGCTCCGCGAGCGCGAGGCGCACGCCGCCGCCGTGGCGTCGCTCGCGGCGGCGGCGAGCGAACTGGCCCACGCGCTCGCCGAGGTCGGCATCACCGCGACCCCCGTGGGGCGACAGGGGGTGCTCGACCTGCTCTGGCGGTGCGCGAACCCGCAATGGGGAGCCGAGGTCGCCGCCCCGGTACAGGCGGCATCCCCCGCCGACCTGCGCACCCTGCGCGAGCGGCTGGGGCAGAGCCGCGTCGTGCGCCGCGCCGATCACCTGCGGCTCGACGGCGGGTGCGAGGCAACGCTCGCCCTGCGTGCGCTGCCCGACGCCACCTTTCCCGGCTGGCTGATGGCCCTGATGGTCACGGGCGTCACCTTCCGCTTCGCCGTGCATCTCACGCCGCTCTCGAAGGCGCGCGAACGCACGGCAATCGCCCGCACGCTGCGGCAGCGGCACGCAGTGCTCGCCGAGCGCACGCGGCAGGGGGCCAGCCCCGACATCGAGGGGGAGCAGACTAGGCCACATGATGCTCCACACATACTGGCACTGACCACGCCGGAATCGTATACTCCGCCACTCGACATAATGCGTGTGCGGTGGAGGGGCGGCGATGGGCAGACAACCGCAGAC
>JAABUN010007838.1_pt1 | contig 11264 bp, 8 predicted proteins | sample 5559311 | NCBI WGS metagenome assembly JAABUN01 (sample SAMN10711877, study PRJNA513370) | rock metagenome | isolation source: Antarctica rocks | place: Antarctica: Victoria Land, Siegfried Peak sud | reverse complement strand
GCCGGGTGCTGTTATCGAGTCAAACCTCATTAATACGCTTGTCTTCGATCAGCTCGTGCGTTACGACAAAGAAGATTTGACGCCCGCGCCCGCTCTAGCTAGTAGCTGGGAAATCTCTGAAGACGGCCTCTCTTGGACATTTGCGCTGCGCGACGACGTCACTTGGCAAGACGGCGAGCCCTTCACCGCCGACGATGTGGCCTTCACCTTTAACGACGTCGTATTAGTAGACGAACTGGCTGCGAACAATGCCAGTAGCTTTGGGCCGGTAGAGCGCGTTGAGGTGGTTGACCCGACGACCGTGCGCTTTGTGCTGAGTGAGCCGTTTTCGTCGCTCCCTTACTACCTGGCCTACTACGCCGGAATTCTGCCCGAGCACCTCTTGGGCGACGCCGAGAACCCGCTGTCGGTAGCAACCTTCAATAAACAAACGCCTGTAGGTACCGGGGCATTCCAAGTCGCCGAGTTCGTGCCGGGGTCTTACGTGCGGCTCGAGCGCAACCCGACGTACTGGGGCGGCGAGCCGAAAGTCGGGTCTATCGTGTTCAGCATCGTACCCGACCCCAACACGCAGCTCGCGCAGATTCTGGCTGGTGAGCTCGACATGGTAACAGTCAGCGATCCGGCGCTGCTCGCGGGGGTTGCGAACAACCCTAATTTGGAGGTCCTCGAGCAGAGCCAGAACGTCTACTACTTTGTGGCGCTCAATCAGAACGATCCCCGGTTTCAGGACGTGCGGGTACGTCAGGCGCTTCTGTACGCCATCAACCGTCCCGCCATCATCGACTCGGTGCTTAAGGGATACGGCGAAATCGCCACAGGTCCTATTGCACCTTTGCAGCAAGCTCTTTACGAGAGTGAAGTGCCGAACTACCCGTTCGACCCTGAAAAGGCTAAAGAACTTCTCGCCGAAGCGGGGTACACGCCCGGTCCCGACGGTATTCTCGCCAAAGACGGTGAGCCGCTCAACATAGCTATGCCTACGGGTCAGTTCGGCTACTTGGTGCCCGCCACACTTCTCGTACAGCAGTACTGGAAGGACATCGGTGTGCAGGCTGATGTGCAGGTGCTCGAGTGGAACACCTACATTCAGCAGATGTTTGTCAACCGCCAGTATGAAGCTACACTGGCGTGGTGGAGCACCCCGCCTACCCCAGACGTCTCGCCCTACTACGCGTCCTCGGCTGCCGAGGCCGGTCAGAACATCCCTGGCTACAAGAGCGCCGAGCTCGACGAAATCATGGCTGCTGGGCGCGGCGCTACGAGTGAAGAGGCGCAGGTCAAAACCTACCGCGAGATGCAGGAGTTCCTCGCCCAAGAGCTGCCGTACCTTTACCTCTGGTATCCCGACATCATCACAGTGCGGAACGCCCAGATCGAAGGGATGCTCGACATCAACAACCCAGCCGCCTTCCAGTACGCCTCCGAATGGTACGTCGCGCGCTAGCGCCGTAAAGACGAGAGACGAGGATGGGGGTATTTGTTGTTCGCAGGTTGTTCCAAGGAGTCTTGGTGCTGCTGCTAGTGTCGGCGTTCACCTTTTTCCTGATTAACCTGGCCCCTGGCGGCCCTTCGGCGGCAGTGAGTTTAGAACGCACCGCCGCCGAACGCGAGGCGCTCTACCGTCAGTACGGCCTCGACAAACCCGTCGTCGTGCGCTACCTAACATGGCTGGGCGGGGTTGTGCGGGGCGACCTCGGTACCTCACTCACTCAGGGCTTGCCGGTCAGCGGCTTGCTCTTGCAGCGTCTTGGCAACACGTTACAACTCGCCCTGACGGCGCTAACGCTAACAGCCCTGCTCGGCGTGACGCTGGGCGTGCTGGCCGCCGTAACTCAAAATCGTTGGCCGGACCATCTCATCAGCAGCGTGGCGACGCTCGGCATGTCGGTGCCGGGCTTCTGGCTGGGGATCGTGAGCATCATCTTGTTTTCAGTCAAGCTCGGGTGGTTGCCGTCGTCGGGCGTCGCCAGCGTTGGTACCTCGTTTTCGCTGATCGACCGGGCGCAGCACCTGGTTATGCCCGCCAGCGTGCTGGCGTTTACACTCTTACCCAATGTGGTGCGGGTAGCGCGCTCGGCGGTACTCGAGGTGATGCGTTCGGATTATGTCCGAACGGCGAAGGCCAAAGGCTTACCTAAGCGCGCGGTGCTCCTCAAGCACACCTTCAAAAACGCTCTAGTCCCCGTTATAGCGATCCTTGGGCTCATTACCACCGTGCTCTTTTCGGGGTCGGTAGTGATCGAGAGCGTGTTCAGCTGGCCTGGGCTCGGGCGACTGGCCATCGAAGCTGCAAACGGGCGCGATTACCCGGTTATCTTGGGCGTCACGTTAGTAGCGGGCACTATCGTCGTCGTCGTCAACCTGCTCGTTGACATCTTGTACGCCGCCGTCGACCCCAGGATCAGTTATGACTAGCACCATTGCTGGGCCCCCCCTAGGTAGGGGTCGCTTCTGGCGCAAAGTCCGGCGTCACCCGGTCGGTGTGGCCGCCTTCGCCGTTCTCTGTCTCCTTTATCTGACCGTTATTGCGGGGCCGCTCCTATACCCGGTTTCGCCCGAGGCGACCGATCCACTCAACATTCTTGCTGCGCCAGGTAGCTCGCATCCCCTCGGCACCGACGAGTTGGGACGCGACATCACCGCCAGGCTTATACATGGCGGACGCATCTCCCTAAGCGTCGGGTTGCTGTCGATGCTGGTAGGGCTGACCTTGGGCCTCATCGTCGGTGGGGCTGCCGGATACTTTCGGGGCCGTGTCGAGGGGGTGCTCATGCGTCTAGTTGACGTCTTCATGGCGATCCCCGGCTTTTTCTTGCTGCTGGTGATCGTGACGGTTTTCGGTAGCCACCCGCTAACTATTATCGTGACGGTCGGGCTAGGTTTCTGGGCGCAGATGGCGCGGGTGGTTTACGCCGAATTCGCCAGCTACCGGGGCCGCGACTTTATCGAGGCGATGCACTCGCTGGGGGCGTCGCACCTGCGCATCATGGTACGGCATATTTTGCCGCAGGTTGCGCCGCAGGCCATCGTGCTGGCAACTCTGGGCGTGGGCTGGGCTATCTTGAGTGAGGCGGCGCTCAGCTACATCGGTTTAGGGATTCAGCCGCCTCTAGCGTCGTGGGGCAACATGTTGCAGAACGCTCAGGCGTATCTCTACGTCAACCCGATGCTCGCTATTTACCCGGGGCTGTGTATCGCAGTGGCCGTTTTGGTTTTTAACCTTACCGGCAACGCTCTTAGGGACATTTTGGACCCTAGAGCGTGACGGGTAAGTCGGATATCCGGACCAGGCTCGAGCCTCACCTTTCAGGGCTCCGCGTCGCAGTGTACGGCTCGGGCGGGGCACCGTCGCACCACCTGGCGCTGCTGGCGCTCTGGGGCGGCAACGCTGAGGTTATCTACGCCGATGAGATCGTCGATGGAATCCTATCCGAGTACGACGCGGTAATTTTTCCCGGCGGTGGTTTCGCAGCGATGGCAGGTCAGTTGGAACCACTCGGGGCAAAGGGGATGACCGCGCTTCGCCACTGGGTCGAGGCAGGTGGAAGCTATCTCGGAAGCTGTGCAGGGTCGTGTCACCCACTGCGGATGAGTGAGGCGTACACGGAGGCTTACCCTGACGCCTCGCCGTTTCAGGTCTGCGACGTCACCCCGCTCAACGCAGCAGCAGGTGCGTGGGGCTTAGATTCTCCGGGTACCGGAAGACTCCGGGTGATGCCCGAGCCGCATCCTCTCTTTGAGGGCTTGGTGGAGCCGTTCGAGATCGTGCACTACAACGGACCCCTATTTCCGGAGGCGGCTGGAGCTGCCGGTCGGGTCCTGGGGAGCACCGACCACTTCACCCCCTTCGAGGTAAGTCAAGGAGCGACGTTAGGGCCGACGGTGCTCGAGAATGCCCTGACGCAAGGTGCCCGCGTCGCCTACCACCAGCGTGTCGGCACAGGCCGGGTCATTGTGTTCGGATCACACCCGGAGTTCGGCTCGAGCCCCCTACAGCTCGGCTGGCTGCCCGCCGTGCGGCTGCTGAGCAACGCCCTTCAGCTCGTCCGCGCCGGTACCGCGTCTGCACCTCCACCTATAATAAGCGTGCTCTCTGACGAACTACTTGCGGAGATACGCCAAGGTGTTGCGGCGCTCGAGCCGGTGCTCAGTGAAGCGGCGTCTTTGAAAACCCGGCTTCCCACCTCGGCTCCGGCCTTCCTGGGGCTGCCGGGTCCGGAACTCTGGAACGCCGCTCTTGATGAAGCGCAGCAACTTCTCTCTTCTCTAAAATGCTGGCTGGATGTGTGCCCGGCGAGGGGGACGGTGCAAGGCTTGCACCTGCTGGACTGTGCCCCCAAACCTGGTCAGGACGTCGGGTTTATGGGGACGCTTCAGCTGCTGGCCCGCGCGAACAAGATGGCGCAAAGAGCTACCGACCCGTCGGCTGAATGGCCCGCGTTCACCGGCGCGTACGATCAGCGGGCGACGCATCCCTACCATCTGCTCGTCAGCAGTTATCTGAGCGCGTGCGGCCTGGTTGCCGCAGCTGCCTTGCAGGTAGCTGCGTTCACCGCGCTAAACGACCTGCCGCTTCCTTACCCCATTCCGCTACCTTTAGGAGATTACTAATGCAAAAAAAACGTTACAGCGGGTACAAATCGTTCGACTACCTCGAGCCAGGGGGCGATTACAAGGCGTTCAAGCTCTCTCCCGAACTAGGCCGCGTGCCGAGTACACAGGTACCTACTACCCGTGAACAGGAGGCTCGGGTCAAAAGGCTTTTCGAGAATACCCTGATGATCTCGCTGCACGATCACTGCTTTGTGGCTCCGGACAACTTAGACGAGTTTTATGAGTTCCGCCGCTGGGGACGCGACACAACCGGCTACGAGGGTTTGAGTGTTAGCGGGCTCGACGCGGTGTTCGACAACCTGATGAACGGCACCGCTATGATCACCTCGAGGGGCGGCTGGAAGTGGGACGACATTATTTACGACCTCGGCATCCGCTTATCCGACATCGCCCATCAGGAACTGGTCGTTCTGGCGACGACAACCGAAGATATCGTCCGCGCCAAAGAGAACGGTCAGGTTGCCTTTGTAGTCTCGCTCGAGGGTGCAGCCATGATCGAGAACGAACTCGACCGGATCGACATCCTCTACGGCCTGGGTGTTCGCTGCTTGGGGATCGCCTACAGTGAGGCCAACGCGCTCGGCAGCGGGCTTAAAGAGCCTCACGACGGCGGGCTGACGTCGTTCGGGCGTCAGGCTGTGAAGCGCATGAACAAGTTAGGGATTGCTATCGACGTCTCGCACTCGGGCGACCGCACCTCTATGGACACCATCGAAGTCAGTGACAAGCCGATCTTTATCACCCATGCGGGCGCGCGGGCGCTGTGGAACTCGAGCCGCCTTAAGCCGGACGAGGTGATTAAAGCCTGCGCCGAGAAGGGCGGCGTCATCGGTATTGAGGCCGCGCCGCACACCACGATTACTGAAAAAAACCCACGCCACTCTATCGAGTCGTTTATGGAACACTTCGAGTACTGCGCCGAGCTCGTCGGTATCGACCACGTGACGTTCGGACCGGACGCGCTCTTCGGCGATCATGTAGGGCTGCACCACGCGCTCTCCAACGCACTGTCGATTGGAGCGTCACGGGGGGCGCTCGAGTACCCCGAGGTCGAATGGGTCGACGGGCTGGAAAGCCCAGCCGAAGCATTCCCCAACATCGTTCGCTGGCTCGTTACGCACGGCTACAGCGACGAAGATATCGCCAAGGCGGTCGGCGGCAACGTCATGCGAGTACTTAAAGAGGTGTGGTACCGGTGAGCAAAACGCTTCAAGTCAACGGCGTCAACCTCACCTATGACGATGCGGGTACAGGTGTAGCGTTCGTCACGCTTCACGGTGGTCCGGGGATGGGGAGCCGCAAAGGGGACTGGACCACCTTCCAACCATTAACTGATAGCTACCGGCTTATCAGTTACGACCAGCGCGGCAACGGCGATTCGGACGGGGGGGAACCGTATTCGCATGAGCAGTTCGTAGCCGACTTGGAGAGCTTGCGTCAAGAGCTTGGTCTGGGCAAGATTGTGCTGCTGGGCGGCTCGTACGGCGGCTATATCGCGCTTGAATACGCGCTTAGGTACCAGCACAACCTGCACGCGCTTGTCTTGCGTGACACTGCTGCCAACAACCGTTACCAGGGCACCAGCATGGAGCGCTCGCTCGCCAGCGAGTTCCCGATGGATAAAGAGCGGTTGGAGCGCCTGTTTGCGGGGAAGGTCAAGAGTGATGACGACTTCAGCGAAAGCTTCGCCATGATCCAGCCGCTCTACAATGTTGACTACGATCCGGCGGAAGGTGCGGAGCGATTAGCTCAAATTCCCTTTCGCTACGAGACGCACAATTGGGCCTTCAGTCGTAATCAAGCCGACTTCGATATCACCGAGGCGTTGCGAGGCGTCCGAACGCCGGTGCTCGTGACGGTCGGGCGGCACGACTGGATCACGCCGTTAGAGGCGAGCGAGGAGCTGGCTGCGGTGTTACCAAACAGCGAGCTGATCGTGTTCGACCATAGTGGGCACTCTCCGCAGCTCGAGGAGACCGACCGCTACTTGGGAGTGGTGCGAGACTTTCTAGCACGGCACGTCGTCGTGTGATTGGGCCTATCTCGCGTGAGGAGCGCGCAGGGCGGGCGCGCGTCGCTTTCGACTATGTAAGTGCCGAGGTCGCGGCCTTGGTGCTGTTCGACGACCAGTTCATCCAGTACTACACCGACTTCGTGTTTCACCCGACCGAGCGCCCGGTGGCGCTCGTCATCTCGCGCGAGGGAGAGCGGACGCTGTTCGTGCCCGACCTCGAGCGTGAGCACGCGGCGCAGGCTGGGCAAAGTGAGCACATCGTCACCTACCCGGAATATCCGGGCCGAGAGCACCCCATCGACCTTTTATGCGGGCACCTCACCGCACTAGGATTGACAGGCCACACTATCGGCGTCGATCACGACGGCTACCCGCCGGTGATGGGCTACACCGGGTCGCTTTTAAGTGAGCGCGTCAGCATAAAGCGGATTTCGGTGGGACTCGACCGGCAGATGTCTCTTAAGTCGGAACACGAGCTGGAGCTGATCCGTGAGAGCGTTCGCTGGGGTCATCACGCTCACGAACTGCTTCAAGCCTATACAGCTCCCGGTCTGACCGAAACTGAAGTCGAAGCTCGCGCCACCCGTGAAGCCACTCAAGCCATGAACGAGGCACTAGGGCCTGACTTCCGTAGCCGTAACCGCTGGTTGGGGGGCGCGGTGGCGCTCTACCGGGGTCAGGTTGGGGTCAACAGTGCGTTGCCGCACGCCATCAATATCAACGCGACGTTTGCTGTGGGTGACACCCTGGTGACGGGGGCCGGAGCGGGCGTTTACGGTTATTTGAGTGAGCTCGAGCGCACCATGTTTTTAGGCGAACCAAGTATTGAGCAGCGCAGGTATTTCGGGCACATGCTCAACTTGCAAAACGTCGCGTTCGAGCAGCTGCGCCCGGGGGTGACGTGCGCAGACGTCGACGAGGCGGTCAGAGCTTACTACGAGCGCGAAGGTTTAACCGCATTTTGGCGGCATCACGTTGGCCACAGTTTAGGTCAGCGGATTCACGAAAGTCCGTTTTTAGACATAGGTGATACGACGGTGCTTGAGCCCGGTATGGTTTTGAGTGTAGAGCCGGGGCTTTATGTACCCGGCTTAGGTGGTTTTCGTCATAGCGATACGGTTTTAGTTACCCAGACGGGTATAGAAAGGTTGACCGCTTACCCTAGAGATTTGGGTGGGCTTGTCATTGAAGTTTAGTGAGGAAGTCCAAAACCACTAGAACCCGACGCAGGATGACCGCAAAACGTGTAAAAAGTGCGGTAGAGGGCGATAAGTAGTCGAACTATTCGGCCCCATACACAAGTTGGCGAGATACGATGGTGAGTTCGGCGTAGCTTTTCACCGAAGTCTGGACTACAGATTTACAGCCAAATTACAGCCAAGCCAGTAATACATGGCATCACGACACGCCTAAGACGCCGAGCAGCACCCGGCGGGTCCCGATAACAGATGATCTTACTCGCGTGTTACGTCGGCACATGGCGCGCATGGACCGCGCTGCTGAGCGTAAAGGGTATATGCAAAACGACCTGATGTTCCCGAGTTGGAACGGGACACCGCTCACGCCCCGCAACCTCTACCGCTCACGGGATGCATTAATTGACGCGCTGGGTTTGCCGCCTGCGACCATTCACGAGATGCGTAAGGCTGCCACGACTCACTTCACGGCTCAGCAGATGCTCGCGGGTATGTACAGCCCCAAGGTCGTCTCGGCACGCCTCGGCCACTCTGACGATGGCATCGCTCTACAGGTTTACACACTACTCAACCAAGAGGACTATATGGCGGCTACGTTGTCGTTAAGTGAGCCGCTGGGTATTCAGATGGGTATGGGGGAAAATGTTGTATTCAAAGAAGAGGACGCGGATTTCTAACTTTCCGCGTCCTACACGACTATCAATGGTGGAGCCTATCAGATTTGAACTGATGACCCCCTGCTTGCAAAGCAGGTGCTCTCCCAGCTGAGCTAAGGCCCCAAGGCAGCACAAGAGAATACCGGTTCTGCAAGCTAACGTCAAGCCGGATCGGATGTCTCGGCTGACATCCTAGCTGGCAGCGACTTGGAGCACCCCATAGACGGCGCTGCGGAGCTACAGTTCAGTTCCCTCCTTTCTTGTAACGCCAAGTGCGGATACCAGGGTCTCTTCGGAGGTGAGCGCGGCATTAAAAATTATTGGAGCAGGCTTTGGACGTACCGGAACGTTGTCGCTCGAGGCAGCCGGGGTGCTGGAGTGGAGCCGTTTCCGCGTCTTGACGACCGGGTAAATATTGGACAGAATCTGCGCCGCAACTCCCGGAATCCGGTTAAGACCTCGTGGACCCCAACGGCGGGACGGAGATTGTTTCCACACCCGAGGCGCAATGACCGCTGGAACGGTTTGTTAGTGATGAGTTACCAAGGTAGTACACGCGTCGGCTTCACACTGTTTGATGGTTTGCAAGGCGGCTCGGGGGCGGGGACCGGAAATGTCGGAGACGATGGCAGCTCGAGAGGCAAAGTTTGGAAAACACTGCCGGGCGCAGCTGTTGGGTGCGGTCGGTCGCTGCCCCGGCAAGGTAGGCCGCTGTAAAAAATAGGCTGGTGTACGGCGGTACAATACGCTCAGATGACCGCTGCCGACCTACCTGTATTACCCGTTCAACCCGGCTGTTACCTCTTTCACGCCCCCGACGGGGAGGTGATCTACGTCGGCAAGGCGATCAACCTCCGCAGCCGGGTGCGAAGCTACTTTAGCGCCACTGCCCAGCAGAAGGCGCGGCTGACGAGTCAGCGGGCGGCGCGGCTCGAGTTCATCGTCACCAAGTCCGAGGTCGAGGCGCTTATCTTAGAGTCCAACCTCATCAAACGCTACAAACCGCACTACAACGTCCTGCTTAAAGACGACAAGAGCTACCCTTTTCTAAAACTTACGAACGAAGCGTTCCCGATGCTCCTCTTTACCCGGCGCGTCATCAAAGACGGGGCGACGTATTTTGGGCCGTACCCGAACCCCGGCTCGGTCAGAAAGGTTCAAGAGTTGGTCGGCTCGATCTTTCCGCTCCGGCAAAACAGTGGCGTCCCGCTCCAGCGGCGTGAAAAGCCGTGCCTGCGCTTTCACATGGGACGCTGTCTCGCGCCGTGCATCGATAACGTGACGCCCGAGGAGTACGCCAAGGTGGTGCGGCAAGTACGGACGTTTTTGGAGGGTGACGTCGCCGGAACCGCCGCGCAGCTCGGCGAGGAGATGCGGGCCGCCGCGCAGCGTCAAGACTTTGAGCTCGCTACGCTCTACCGCGACCGTTTGGCGGCTTTGCAGCGGCTTACCGGCTACGATTCGGACGTAGCGCGGCCCTCTGAAGACGACCTCGACTTTTTGGGCGTTGCGCAGGCCGGAAACTACGCGATGGCGCAGCTTTTTCAGATGCGTCGGGGGCGCGTCGTCGGGCGTGACAAGCGTTTTCTCACCAACGCCGAAGGCGCGAGCGACGCGGAGGTCTTAGAGCGTTTTATGGCCGACTACTACGCGCAGGTGATGCAGGTGCCGCCGCTCGTGCTGCTGCCCGCTGAGATTGACCTCGAGGTCTGGACCACATTTTTGTCGGGACGGGCGGGCAAACGGGTCGAACTCCGGGTGCCGCAGCGCGGCGACAAGTTAGACCTGATGGGGATGGCCGAGCGCAACGCCGCCACCGGCCTCGAGGCCGAACTCGCGCTGCTGGAAAAACGCGGCGAAGCTCCCGGCATTAAAGAGTTGCAGAGCTTGGCAGGGCTCGAGGGGGCTCCCTACCGCATCGAGGGCTTCGACATCTCCAACCTGATGGGGACGCACACGGTCGCGTCGATTGTAGTCTTTGAGGGCGGGCGGGCCAAAAAGTCCGAGTACCGGAAGATGCGCGTCTCGGGTCTCAGCCAACCCGACGACTTCTACTCGATGCACCAGGCAGTGTACCGGCGCTTTACGGGGTCGCTCTCCGACAAGATGCCGCTGCCTGACCTGCTTCTGATCGACGGCGGCAAGGGTCAGCTTTCGGCGGCGCGGCGGGCCCTAAAGGACGCGGGCCTCGAGCTGCCGATGCTTGGGCTTGCCAAAAAGCAGGAGACCATCGTCCGCGAGGGTGCGCCGGAGATCATCGTACCGGAGACGCACCCGGCGTTGCGGCTGCTGATTAATATCCGCGACGAAGCGCACCGCACGGCGGTCGGTTATAACCGCAAGCAGCGCGGCGCGGCGATGACCCGGAGCGTCCTAGACGACGTGCCCGGTATCGGTCCGGCGCGCAGGGACGCGCTACTAGCGCGGTTCTCGAGCGTTGATGAGCTGAAAAACGCCGAGGTAGACGACCTCGCCCGCATCCCCGGTATGGGTAGAGGCGCGGCGGAGGCCGTTAAAGAGTTTTTCAGCGGCTTTGCCAATGACCGAGCCGTGACCTGAACCGCCGGAGCGACAACGCCGCAAAGCCCAGCGCGAGCAGCACCACGATAATGGTCTGGTAGGTCTCGAGTATCCCCACCACGAGCGCCCAGTTGCGTCCGACCAGCATTCCGGCGTAGAGCAGCAGCGCGTTCCATAACGCTGTACCGGCTGCTGTTAATAGCAGGAAACGCGTGAGCGGCATTGGTTTGATCCCTGCCGGGACCGAGATCAGGCTCCGCA
>JAABUN010007837.1_pt1 | contig 11265 bp, 9 predicted proteins | sample 5559311 | NCBI WGS metagenome assembly JAABUN01 (sample SAMN10711877, study PRJNA513370) | rock metagenome | isolation source: Antarctica rocks | place: Antarctica: Victoria Land, Siegfried Peak sud | reverse complement strand
CGACGGTGCCGCGGCGACCCGCCAGGGCGTCAATCTCGTCGATGAAGACGATCGATGGCCGATTGGCCCGCGCGCGCTCGAAGAGCCGCCGGATGTTGCCCTCCGACTCGCCGACCCACTTGCTCATCACGTCGGCCCCGGAGACGGGGTAGAACGAGCAGCGCGCCTGCGCGGCGAGGACCTTCGCGATCGTCGTCTTGCCGGTCCCGGGGGGGCCGCCGAGGAGCAGGCCGGTCGGCGGGTCGACGCCGAAGCGCCGCGCCGAGTCCGGGTCCTCGATCACCGCCTGGAGCTGCTGGAGCTGCGCCTTGATCCCGGGCGGCAGGATCAGGGAGTCCCAGCTCCAATGCTCGACCATCGGCCGGTCCTCGCCGCCGAAGCGCGCGACGGCCGCGAGCAGGTGCTCCTCGGTCACCTGCAGGTGATCGCCCGAGGCGGCGGCCTGCTTGAAGACGTCGAGGGCGGCCGTGTCGACCACCTTCGAGATCGCGGCGGGGGTCATCCCCTCGGTGCGCCGGACCAGCTCCCCGAGGTCGATGTCCGGCGCCGCCGGGCGGTCGTCGAGCTCGGCCCGGAAGATCTCGCGGCGCGCGTCGGCGTCGGGCAGGTCGATGCGGATGTGGCGGTCGAAGCGGCCCGGGCGGATCACCGCCGGATCGAGGAGCTCGATCGAGTTCGTCGCCGCCATGACGAGCAGGCGCCGCTCGTCGCGGTGGGCCTCCAGCGAGGTGAGGAGCTGGTTGACGGTCCGCCGCGCCTCCTGATCGGGGTTGGAGTCGCGCCGCTGGGCGACCGAGTCGAACTCGTCGAAGAAGAGCAGGCACGGGATGTTGTCCCGCGCGGTCTCGAACGCCTTCTTGATGTTCTGCGCGGACTGGCCCTGGATCCCGCCGACCAGATCGCCGGTCGAGACGTGGATCATCCGCAGGTCGTACTCGCCGGCGATCGCCTTGGCGAAGAAGGTCTTGCCCACGCCCGGGGGCCCATGGAGGAGCACGCCGTTCCACTCGATCCCGTAGTGCTCGGCGTCGTCGGGGTGCTCGAGCATCAGGCCGATCGTCTCGGCGATCTCGCGCTTGAGGTCCTCCATGCCGCCGACCTTGTCGAAGTCGTGGAGCTCCTCGGGCCCCTGGACCTCGAAGTTGCCGCTGCCACCGCCCATCCCGCCTTGGCTCAGGCCGCCGAGCAGGCCGCCGAGCCCGCCCATCGGCGAGCTGCTGCGGGAGGCCTGCCGCTGGCGGGGCGCAGGAGCGGGGGCTCCATCCGATTCCCGCTCGTCGACCGGCTCCTCCGTCTGGCCGGCGAGGTCCTCGTTGCTCACGTCGACCCAGCGGCCCGTCTCCTCGTCGAAGACGTAGGAGCGCGACCACGCGCCCGGCCCCGAGAGCATCCCGCCGAAGAGGCCGCCGAAGGGGAACATGCCGAAGGGGGAGGCGCCGAGGCCGCCCTCGTCGCCTCCCTCCTGAGCGCGCGCGGCCTGCCGCTCGCGCTCCTCGGCCGCAGCGCGCTGGCGCCGGGTGGCGCGCGCGACGCTCAGGGCGAGCAGCAGCAGGATCAGGCCGAGGGCAATGAGGGCGGAGACCATGTCGGTCGTCAGGTTAGGCGGCCGGTCGCGGGCATGGGTCGGCCGCATCAGGCGCGAAGGCGCGTGACGCCAGCTCGGGGATGCGCCCGCCGTCCTCGGCGAGGAGCTCCGTGAGGATCGTGTAGCGATCGGGCCTCGTCGCCGGCGCCGCCCTGATCGCCTCGATCAGGTCCTCGCGGGCGATGCCGAGCTCGGCGGGGCTGCGCGGCAGCCCCACCCGCTCGTAGAGCCGCCCGAGGGAGCCCAGCAGCTCCGAACCGTGCGCGGCGGCGGAGAAGAGGGCGCCGAGGGCGACCTGCTCGCCGTGCATCGCCGATTCGGCGCCGAGGAGGGCGTCGAGGCTGTGGCTGATCAGATGCTCAGCGCCCGAGCAGGGGCGGCTCGTCCCGGCGGCAGCCATTGCCAGCCCGCTGAGCAGCAGGCCCTTGGCGAGCAGCTCATGGCTGGCCGGGTCGCTCAATTCCTCCATCCGCAGCAGCGGCCGGGCGGCGCTCTCGGCGATCATCGCCGCGAAGGCGTCGTAGGTGCCCTCGCCGCGGCGGTCGGCGAGCTGCCAGTCGAGGAGCGCCGTCAGGTTGCTGATCAGGTCTCCCGCCCCCGCGCGCAGGGTGCGCGCCGGCGCCGAGGAGATCACCGTGAGGTCGACGACGATCGCCGCCGGCATCGTCGCGGCGTAGGAGCGGCGGCGGCCGTCCTTGGGGACCAGCGACGACACGGGCGAGCTGATCCCGTCGTGGGAGATCGTCGTCGGCGCGCTGACGAAGTCGGTCCCCGTGCGCGCGGCGGCGAGCTTGACCGTGTCGATGACGCGCCCCCCGCCGACCGCGACGAGCAGCGTGACGTCGTCCTTGATCACCCGCGCTGCCAGCTCGGCGGCCTGATCGAGACGGCCGGCCAGCCCCGGGCGATGGGTCACGGCGACCGAGGCGGCCTCCATGCCGGCCACGACCCGCTCTGCGAAGGCGAGCGAGGGGCCGTCGCCGCTGCCCACGCACACCCGGTTGGTGTCGAAATCGGCGAGCAGGGCGGCTAGATCGTCGAGGCAATCCGGGCCAACGTGCATCAGCCGCGGGATCTCGATCGTCCGCTGGCGCATCAGCGCACCCCGACGAGGTCGAGCGCCGCCTCGTAGTCACCGTCGTCGTCGATCTCGACCCAGCGGCTGTCGAGCGTCGGGTGGATGACCCAGCGAACCCCATCGGCGCTGGTCAGGCCGACCGCGCGCTCGTACCACTCGTCGCGGTGGCCGGCCTGCCCGACGAAGCCCTCGAGCTGCTCGCGGAAGGCGCCGAGCACCGAGCCGCGCGCCATCAGGAGCCCCACGTACTCGCCGACGGGGTCCTCGACGCCAACCTTGCCGATCGCTCGGATGGTGGGGGGGTCCCCTCCGTCGGTCGAGACCTTCATCGACTCGTCGGTGAGGCGCCGCGCGAGGTCGACGCCGACCAGCGACTCCGCCGCCGTGCCGGCGCTCTCGGCGAGGAACTCCGCGATCCACTCGGGCCGTGCGCAGAGGTCGCCGTTGACTATCACGATCCGCGCGTCCGGCTCCGCGTCGAGCTCGCGCAGGGCGAGCAGGACGGAGTACCAGTTGTTGATCTCGGCGAAGTCGGGGTTGTGCAGGATCGAGACCGCGTCGTCGGGCCGCGTCGCAAGGAAGCGCTCGATCTCTTCGCTCGCATGACCGGTGACGACGCGGACGGAGCCGATCGCCTCACCCGGTGCCGCCCGCGCCAGCGCGATCGCCTCGAGCTGGCGCTCGGCGATCGTCCGGTCGCCGACCTCGAGCAGCCACTTCGGCGTGTCGGCCCCGAGCGCCCCGAGCCGGCTGCCCCTGCCGGCCGCGAGGACGATGACGTGTGTGCTTCGGGGCCCCACGTGACCTTTCAGAGCAGCTCGCCGAAGACTCGATCGACGACGCGCGCCGAGGCGTTGCCGTCCTCGAGGTGGCAGTAGCGCTCGCGGAAGCGGGAGTACCGATCGGCATAGGGAGCGAGGGACTCCGCGCGATCCTCGAGGACGTCGACGACCTCATCGGTCGTCCGGCACAGCGGGGCGGGGGCCTCGGCCTCGAAGTCGAAGTAGAAACCGCGCATCTCGTCGCGGTAGTGCTCGAGGTCGTAGGTGTAGAAGACCATCGGCTTGCCCGTGATCGCGAAGTCGAACATCGACGAGGAGTAGTCGGTGATCAGGACGTCGGCGGCGAGGTAGAGCTCGCGGATGTCGGGATAGGCGGAGACGTTGCGGGCCGCCGCGCCCGCGGCCTCGGCGACCTCCGCGGCGACGAGGAAGTGAAGCCGCAGGAGGACGACGTGATCGTCGCCGAGGCGCTCGCCCAGGCGATCGAGATCGAGGGCGAGCGAGAACGCCTGCGGCCCCTCCTCGTGGAAGAGGTTGTCGCGCCAGGTGGGCGCGTAGAGGACTGCCGTCTGCCCCTCGGCGATCCCGAGCGCGGCGCGCACCGTGGCCCGCACCTCGTCGCGATCGGGCGCGCTGAGCGCGTCGTTGCGCGGGTAGCCGGTCTCGAGGATCTCGCCGGCGAACCCCCGGAAGGCGTCCTCGCGGAAGATCTCGGTGCTGAACGCGTTCGGGGAGATCAGGTAGTCCCAGCGCTCGTACTCGCGCACGTCCCGCTCGAAGGCGGCGGGGTTGGCCTTCACGTAGCGGTTGTCGTAGCCGATCCGCTTCAGCGGCGTCCCATGCCAGGTCTGCAAGAAGACCACGCCCGGCGCCTTGTCGAGGCTCTCGCGCATCTCGACGTTGGCGACGATGTAGCCCGAGCGGGCGACCTCCCGCAGGTGCTCCTCGCTGCCCCCCACGACCGCGCTCGCCCCGGCGGGGAAGTCGTCCCGGGGGGAGTCCTTGGCGGTCCACACGTGGGAGGCGCCCGTCCCCCGGCGGGCCAGCTCCTCGTAGATGGCGCGAGGGTTGTCGGAGAAGCGCCCGTTGAAGCTGTTGTAGAGGACCTGCCCCCGCTCGAGGGCCACCACGCCGGCGCCGCTCAACAGGGCGCGCGCTCGCCGCGAGCGGAGCTCGGGGCGGCAGCTCGAGCGCCTCCGCGCAGCAGGTCACGCAGCTCGTGCCAGGTGGAGATCACCGCCACCACCCCCGCGCGGCGGAGCTCCTCGGCCCGGCGCGGGCGCTCACGATCGGGGACGAAAAGCACGTTGCCGATCGTTGCAAAGCCGGCAGCAACCGCGGAGCGCGCTCCCGGCACCGAGTCTTCGATCGCCAGCCCCGCCCCGGGGCCGATGCCGAGGCGCTCGCCGGCGTGGACGTAGATCGCGGGGTCGGGCTTGCTCGTCGGTGCGGGCAGGGAGTCCTCGGCGCTGAAGCGGGCCTCGGGAGGAAAGAGCTCCGCCAGGCCGGTGGCTTCGAAGCAGGCGCTCAATCGGAAGGAGGCGCTCGAGCTCACGGCCGCCATGGCGTAGTCCCGCGCCAGCTCCTCCAGGGGGCCGGTCACGTCGGGGTCCGGGCGCAGCGTCGAGGCGAGGTGCGCCGTCACCCGGCGCCGCTCCTCCTCGACCCAGGGCTCGAGCCCACCGCCGGCCTCGATCCCCGCGGCCGCGGCGAGCTCGCTTGCCGTCGTGCGGAAGTTCTTGCCGGTCGTGGCGAGGCGGAGCTCCTCGGGCTCGAAGCGGCGAGCGATGCCGAGCTCGGCCAGGTAGCGGTTGACGACCCCGCAGGAGGCCTCGAAGGCGGGCTCCTCGGAGGGGAACAGGTTCCCGTCGGCGTCGCAGAGGAGCACCTCGACCTCGGCGAGGTCGATCTCGGGTCCTCGCCGCATCAGGCGGCGAGCGAGAGCTGCGAGCCCAACCAGGCGCCGATGGTCGCCGCGACGCCGTCGCGATCGAGCGCGACCAGGGCGAGCTCGACGGAGTCGGCCAGCCGCTCGTCGTCCCCGAGATCGCCGAAGACGTCGCGCTCGGCGAGGAGAGGGCGAGGGTCGTCGCCTCCCTCGAGCGCGAGCGCCCGCAGGCGATCGCCTAGCGCGTCCTCGATCTCGATCGGATCGCCCTCGAGATCGGTGCCCCGCAGGTAGCGGAACCAGCCGGCCAGCGCCAGGGCGAGGAGGTCGTGGGGGCGATCGGCGGAGAGCGCGTCGCGGATCGAGGGCAGCAGGTAGGCGGGCATCTTCGTCGAGCCGCGAGCGCAGAGGCGCGAGAGCTGATCGCCGATCGCCGGATTGCCGAAGCGCTCGATGAGCGTGGCCTTGTACTCGGCGAGGTCGACGCCGGGCACGTCCTCGAGCAGCGGGGTGATCTCCTCGTCCATGAACGCCTCGACGTAGGTCCGCAGAACGGGGTCGGCGATCGCCTCGTCGGTGCTGAGATGGCCTGCGAGCGAGCCGAGGTAGCCGAGGGCGCAGTGGCTCCCGTTGAGCAGTCGCTTCTTCATCAGCTCGTAGGGGGCGACGTCGGCGACGAACTGGACGCCCACCTCCTCGAGCGGCGGGCGACCGTTGCTGAAGGAGTCCTCGACGATCCACTGCGAGTAGAGCTCCGTCACGACCGGCCAGCGGTCGGCGATGCCGAGCTCTCGCGCTACCTCCTCGCGGGCGGCGATCGTCATCTTCGGGGTGATCCGGTCGACGACGCTGCTCGGGAACGCGACATGCGAATCGATCCACTCCGCGAGCTTGGGATCGCGCCGGCGCGCGGTCGTCACGATCGCGCCCCGCGAGACCTCCCCGTTCGCCGGGACGTTGTCGCACGACATCACGGTGAAGGGGGCGAGGCCGCCCTTCCGGCGCCTGTCGAGCCCCTCGACGACGTAGTCGAGCACGGTCTGCGGTTGAGCCGGCTCGCTCCGATCGGCAGCGTCCTCGGCGGCGACCTTGTAGGCGTCGCCGGTGACCGTCAGCGTGACGATCCGCGTGCGGGGGTCGGCCAGCGTCGCGAGCACGGCCTCGGGGTCATCCGGTGCGAAGAGGTAGCGGGTCATCGCCCCCACGACGCGAGCGCAGGTGGCTTCGGCGCTGCGCTGCACCACGGTGTAGAGCAGGTCCTGAGGAACCAGGGCGTCCTGGATCCGGCGGCGGCGGAACCCGACCCCGACGATTCCCCACTCGGTCGAGATGCCGCGCTGAGCGAGCTCGTCGAGGTAGAGGGCCTGATGGGCGCGGTGGAAGCCACCGACGCCGAGGTGGACGACGGCGGGCGTCAGCGCGGAGCGCTCGTAGGTCGGGATCTCGACGCGCGGGGCGTGGAGGTCAAGGGTCTCGTCGGTGAGTGGGGGGCTGGTTGCCGTAGCCGCCGCTGGCGTCTGTTCGTTCAATGCCGTCCTTCGTGTCGCCGCATCCGCGGTGATGGTGGTCGCCTCGGGACGTCCCTGTTGATCCGAGGCCCGCCTCGAGGGCGGCGTGGATTTAGGCAGCGCACGGTGGTGCGAAGCCGAACCTTTCCCCTCATTCTCCTACCCCGCGGAGGCGGCGCGAAACAGCCACCGCGAGCGTCCGGGGCGGCTGATCCTAGCGGCTGGACGTTCTCCCGATCGTCACACGGTCGTCACCGAGGGGTAACACGCGGCCCTCCGCGCGCGGCGAAATTGCCTGCATGCTCGCCAAATCCAGCCGCCCCCTCGTCATCGCGCACCGCGGAGCCTCGGCCTATGCGCGCGAGCACACCTTCGAGGCGTACGACCTGGCGCTCGAGATGGGGGCCGACGTCCTCGAGCTCGACGTGCGCCTGACGAAGGACGGCGTGCCGGCCATCGTCCACGATCGCACCCTGCGCCGCACCGTCGGCGACCGCCGGGCCGTGGGCGATGTCGACCTCGGTGACCTCCTCGGACTCGATCCCGATTCGCGTCCACGGCTGCTCGAGGAGGTCCTCGAGCGCTACGGTCCCGCCGCCCTTTATCTGATCGACCTGAAGGAGCCGCGCGCGCCGCTCGAGTCAGCGGTCGCGGCCCTCGTCGCCCGCAAGGGGCTTGGCGCGAACGTGCAGGTGCAGAGCTTCAGCCGCTCGGGCCTGCGCCGGACGTGGCGGGTGGATCCCTCGCTCTCGGTCGCGCAGCTCTACCGCCCCCTGGTCCCGGCGAAGCTCGTCCGCGCCGACCTCGCTCGCATCGCCCCCTACGCAAGCGCAATCGGACCCGAGTCCGCGAGCGTCGATGCCGCGCTGGTGGGGGCGGCCCACCACCTCGGCCTTCGAGTCCAGCCCTACACGGTCAACGACCCGGCCGAGATCGACCGCCTGGTCGCGCTCGGCGTGGACGCCGTCATCACCGACGTCCCCGATCGGGCGCGCGCCGCGCTCGACGGGGGCGGGGCCCTCGCCGCCGTCGCCTGAGCGAGTCGGCCGGCGTCAGCCGCTCGCGGCGTCCGCGACGAGATCGCCGACGCCTTCGACGATCCTGGAGGGCCGGTAGGGGAAGCGCTCCGTCTGGGCTGCGGAGGTGACGCCGGAGAGGACGAGGATCGCCTCGAGGCCGGCCTCGAGGCCGGCGACGACGTCGGTGTCCATCCGGTCGCCCACCATGGCGGTCGTCTCCGAGTGGGCGTCGAGCGCGTTGAGGGCCGAGCGCATCATCAGGGGGTTGGGCTTGCCGACGAAGTAGGGCTCCACCCCGCAGGCGCGGCTGATCAGCGCGGCCACCGATCCGGTGGCGGGGATCGGTCCCTCGCGGCTCGGCCCGATCGGATCGGGATTGGTCGCGATGAAGCGCGAGCCGCTCTCGATCAGGCGGATCGCCTGCGTCAGCCGCTCGAAGTCGTAGGTCTGCGTCTCGCCGAGCACGACGTAGTCGGGCTCGCGCGCGTCGAGGGAGTAGCCCACCTCCGCGAGCGCCGCGGTCAGCCCGTCCTCGCCGATCGCGAACGCCGAGCCTCCGGGGCGCTGATCGTCGAGGAAGCGGGCGGTCGCCAGGGCGGAGGTCCAGATCGAGGCCTCCGGAACGTCGAGCTCCTGCGCCGCCAGCCGGGCCGCGAGGTCCCGGGGCGTATAGGTCGAGTTGTTCGTCAGGACGAGGAACGGCTTGCCGCCCGAGCGCAGGGCGGCGAGGAACTCGCGCGCGCCGGGCAGGGCGTGGTGGCCGCGCACGAGCACCCCGTCCATGTCGATCAGCCAGGAGCGGATCTCGCGGCCGGGCGGCATCGGCGAAGACTACGACCGGCTGCGCTCGGCGCCCGGGCTTGTTTGCCGGCACGTCGCGGGGGGCAGGTCGCTCAGGGCGTGGCCGCTCCTCGTTCGCAAGGCGACTCTCCGGGCGACCTCGGCGCCCATCGCTCCCTCTGGCTGGATCGGGCCTCCGAGCCTGAGCGCCCGCCACTCAGCGGGACGGCGAAGGCCGACGTCGCGGTCGTGGGCGCCGGGATCACCGGCCTGACGACCGCCCTGCTGCTCGCGCGGGAGGGTAGGTCGGTGGCGGTGATCGACCAGGGTCGCATTGGGAGGGGAACGACTGGCCACAGCACCGCCAAGATCACCTCCCAGCACGGGATGACCTACGCCCGGCTCCGGCTCACGCACGGGCGAGGGAGAGCGCGCCTCTACGCGGAGGCGAACGAGCGGGCGCTCGAGCTGATCGCGGCGCTGGTCGAGGGCGATGCGATCGACTGCGACTTCCGCCGCCGCGACGCCTACCTCTACGCCTCGCGCTGGTGGGAGCGCCTCCTGATCGATCGCGAGGCAGCCGCGGCGAAGGACGCGGGGCTTCCGGCGGCCGTGGTCGACGACCCGCCGCTCCCCTTCGAGACCAGCGGCGCGCTCCGCTTCAGCGACCAGGCCGAATTCGACCCGCAGAGCTATCTGCTCGGGCTGGCGGGGCTGATCGAGGCGGAGGGGGGCACGCTCTATGAGCGCAGCCGGGCGACCGGGGTCGAGGACGGCGACCCCGCGATCGTGCGGACCGCCGAGGGCAGCATCGAGGCCGGCCACGTGGTCGTCGCCACGCTGATCCCCTTCCTCGACCGCGGCGCCTTCTTCGCCCGCGCCCATGCCAACCGCTCCTACGTGATCACGGCCCGGATCGGGGGCTCCCCGCCGGAGGGGATGCTGATCAACGTCGCCTCGCCGCTCCGCTCGATCCGCTCGGTCCTCCACGAGGGCGAGGAACTGCTGATGGTCGGCGGCGAGGGCCATCACGTCGGCTCCTCCCAGGCGCAGCCGGAGCGCTACGAGCAGCTCGCGGCCTTCGCGCGGGCCCATTGGGACGTGCGCTCGATCACCCACCGCTGGTCCGCTCAGGACTACGTGCCCGACGACGACGTCCCCTACGTCGGCCCGATCAACCCGCTGTCGAGGCGCATCCTCGTCGCCACCGGCATGAAGAAGTGGGGGATCACGGGCGGCACGGTCGCGGCCGAGCTGCTCGCCGACCGGATCGCTGGGCGCGACAACCCGGCGGCCTCGCTGTTCTCCTCGACCCGGCTCAAGCCGCTCGCCGAGGCGCCGAGGTTCGTCAACGAGAACTCTCGCGTGGCGGTCCGCTTCCTCGGCGATCGCCTCGCCGATCGCGGCGGGCGCCCGATCGAGGATCTCGAGCCGGGGGAGGGAGCGATCGTCGCCGGCCCCGAGGGCAAGGTCGCGGGCTACCGCGACCCCGCGGGCAGTCTGCACGCCGTCTCGACCCGCTGCACCCACCTCGGCTGCCAGGTGCGCTGGAACGCGGCGGAGACGACCTGGGACTGCCCCTGCCACGGCTCGCGCTTCGACGTCGATGGCGATGTCCTCAACGGGCCCGCGGTGGATCCGCTCGGGCCGAGGCCGGCGGAGTGAGGGTGGGCTCGTTTGTCTCCCCGCCGGCCGGGGTAGGCCGGGGCTGAATGGACGACGAGCCCACGATCACCCCGTACCGGAACGGCCCCTACCTGATTCGCGGGGACTTCAAGCTCCTCGACCAGGACGGCAACGAGATCGAGCGCAGGCGCGAGACGATCGCCCTCTGCCGCTGCGGTCGCTCGGCGACGAAGCCGTTCTGCGACGGGACCCACAAGGCGGCCCGCTTCCAGGCGGAGAGCGGCGCCGATCCGCCGCCGCCCCCGCCGGTCGACTGAGGCCCGCGGCTCCCTAGCGGGCCGCTGCTTGACTCGACTCGCCGAGGAGCGAGGGCCGGCCGGCCTCCCAGCGCTCGAGGATCCGAGTCGCCCCGTGGGCGTCGACGGCGATCAGCGCCCGGGCGCCGAAGATCACGTCGCTCGCCAGGGCGGGCTCGGCCTCGGCGAGGCGCTGGGCGAGGTCGTATGCGGCGATGTTCTCGTGCACCGAGTCGGCCTCGACGTGCTCGTCGAAGAAGTCGATCGCCTCCGCCGTGGCGAGCCCGAGGCGGCGCAACGCGTTGCCGTAGCGGCGGTTCGGGACCGCGGAGGTGATCTCGAACATCGCCAGGTGGCCGACCAGGGCGCCGCGCTCGCGTCGGTGCAGCCCGAGCAGCGAACCGACGTTGACGCTGGCGAGGGTGGAGCCGGGGATCTCGTCCAGGTAGGACCCGTAGGTCGGATCGAGGCCGAGCGCGGCCATCGTCTTCGCCCAGAGCGCCGAGTGCATCCGCCCAACCCGACCGCCGCCGTACTCGTCGGCCTGGATCTCGACCATCGCCGACTTCGCGGGTCCGTCGAGGCGGGGGAGCCCCCAGCTATGGGGATCGGCCTCCTTGAGCTGGTAGGCGGAGCGATGAACGACGAACTCGCGAAACTGCTCCACGGTCCCGTGGACCTCGAGGAAGCGGGAGAGCGAGGG
>JAABUN010007836.1_pt1 | contig 11265 bp, 14 predicted proteins | sample 5559311 | NCBI WGS metagenome assembly JAABUN01 (sample SAMN10711877, study PRJNA513370) | rock metagenome | isolation source: Antarctica rocks | place: Antarctica: Victoria Land, Siegfried Peak sud | reverse complement strand
CTGTTCCAGGAGCGCTGGGCGACGGCTATGGCCGAACTGACTGCCGCCTGACGACAGGGAAAGAGCACGTTCACGCTACCCGCAGCACCCCATGGCCACGATCGTCGCCCCAGTTCTGACGCATCCCTTCGAGGAGCAACGCCAGTATTTCCGGGCCGTGACCAAGAGCGGCGAGCGGGTCTCGCTCGCGGAGCGCCGTCGGCGGTTCCAGGAGCGCTGGGCGGCCGTCACGGCCGAACTGGCCGCCGCCTGACCATCAGCGGGATCGGTTTCACGCTGCCAGCGACACCCTTCAGCAACTTCCACCGTCTCAGTTCTGACGCAACCGTCGTAGACAGCCCGCGTCTGCAGTTGTATCATTGGTCTACTTAGAGGCCGTTTCATAACCCCATAAACCAAAAGAAAAATGGCGTGATTGCTACAGACTTAAGGCGCATCGTAGGGTTATGAAACGGCCTCTTAGTCAAACTAGTCTGGAGGGAAGGGGGTGCCCAGATGTCGCTCGTAGACGAGATTCAGTTCTCCCAGGCGAAGGCGCGCCTGTCCGAGGTGATGGATGACGTTGTCCATCGCGACCACCTGAAAGCGGTGCGCCGCGAGCGCGGCAAGAACGAGGTGATGTATCTCCTCCCCCGCGAGCTGCTCGCTGCCGCCCTCGGGACCGCTCGCGTCATCGTGGACTACCTGCCGGATGAGGAGGGGATCGGCCTGTGGGTGAACGACCTCGAGATCGGCGCGCACGGGCGGGATGTGACGGAGGCTCGCGCACACCTCCTGCGCGAGGTGCAGGCGTACGTCACGAACTTCCTTGGTCAACTCTCGGTCTACCTCACCTGGCCTGAGCGGGCGCGGCTCGTGCCGCAGGTTCTCCGACTCGCCGTCGCCCAGGACGAAGCGGAACTCGCACGGCTCCTGTTCGACCCCGTCGGCTCGTAGCATGCCGGGGCGACGACCGACTTGGGGCATGGTGCGCCGCTTCTGCGAGCGCCAGGGATTCCGGCAATCAACGACGGACCACGACTTCTACGACAAGGTGTTGCCTGATGGGAGCACGGCGGGGACGAAGATCTCGTTCGGCCTCGCGGAGACGGAGGCCGTGCCATCCTCGCTGTGGCCGCGCATCTGGAAGCGGCAGTTGCGGTTGCCCTCCGAGGAGGAATTCTGGCGCGGGCTCGATGGTGGGCCGGTGGCGTTTGATCTCCCGCAAGCCGATGAGGCGGCGCAGCCGTTGCCCGAATATCTCGCGCGGCACCTGCGCGAGGATCGCCACCTGCCAGAGGACGCGATCGCCGCACTCGCGCGCACCGACGCGCAGCGGCTGCTCAACGAGTGGTACAGCCGCGATCGGGGGAAGCCGTGAGTGCGGTTACCCCTGTCCTTGCCGAGAAGTCGATCCCGGCAGTGCTACGCAGCGCTTGCGTAAGCGCGGTGGAGGCCACCCAGGATCGGGATAGCGCGGACATTGCCGCGCGTGGCGCTCCGCGGGGTCACGGTCGCGCGCTCCTCGGGAGCCCATTGCCCCAAGCGCTGAAGGGGCCGAACCGTGTTGCAGTACACCACGTATTCGTGGAGGACGCGTCGCAGCTGGCGCTCACCCAGGACGATGACGTGGTCGAGGCACGCGCGCCGGACGCTGCCGAGGGCACTGTCAACTTGAGCCGGTGTCGCACGGCGCAAGCGGCGCGGGGGCGTGCGGGGGCGAGGCGTGGTGTTTGCTCAGGCGGTAGCGGCGATGCCGGTGATCGCGCGCCAGCTGGCGAAGGCTGGTCGCGGTGTTGGCGGTAGACGGCGGCGGTCAGGCGATGGCGGCGCGGGCGGAAGCGGGCGACGATGGGCCCGTAGGCGGCGAGGAACCGCTGCGCGTGCCCCGGCGACTTGCACCGGCGCATCCGTCGCTCGCGCTCGCGCGTGGGTTGGTGGGAGTTCTCCGCGCGGTTGTTGAGCCCCTTGTGTCGCCGATGCTCCACGCTGGGGAGGACATCCCGCTTGGCCGCGCCATCGCTCGCGAGCTTGTCGGTGATCGGCACCCGAGGCACGTATCGCCGATCCTTGAGCAGCCCGGCTGGTGACCGCTTCCGTAACGCACCCCCGTTAAGTATACAAAAAAGACCTTACGGGAACCTTACCCCGACCTTACGCGGGACCGTTTCGGGGGGCAATCGCGCGATCGCCCACGAATCCGACACGAAGCGGCGGGGAAATACCCCCGGAGCCAGGGGCGGACGGGCCGAACGGTCGGAATCGGGGACCCGGTCATAGCGGCGGGAACCGGCCAGGGGTCGCGTCCGGGACCGACCCCTGCGGATCAAGGGGGGGACCCGTACCGTCGCCCCGCACCGTTCACGGTGAACGCTCCCCCGGTCCGCCCGCCTCATCGTCCGGCCTCCGCCGGTCGTCCCGGATCGCCCCCCGCACCCCCGCGCGATCCGCCCCGGTCGGCGACGGCGACCCGACGGGGCCGTCCCGCGCGGCGCGCGGCCTCCCGGGCGGTCGGCGTCTCGGCCCGGGTGTCCCCGTCCCGGCCTGGCCCGGCCAATCGCCGCGCTCCCGGCGCCCGGTGGCAGGGCGCCCCCCGCCGCGGGGCGGGCGCGGTGAGGGGGCCGCGATCCTCCGGGGTGACCCGTCAGCGTGAGCGACGACGCGGCGTCCGCCGCCGGGACGGCGCCCGCTGCTTCGTCGCAGCCAGGAGGGGGCACCGACGTCCACAGCCGCTCCCGCGGCGCGCGGCCCCGACCGGGCCGACACGGCCGACCGGGTCCGCCGGGGGCGTCGCGCTCCGGTCGTGCGCGCCCATCGCCCGGACGTCGGTCACCCCCCGATGCTCGTGCGCGCCGTTGGTGGCGCGCGCAACGCGCGCTGGGCCGCACCATCGGTCATGTCCCTCGACGACGCCTGGCCAGGCGGGTTGTGCGCCCCGAGGCGGGCACCACCGACGCCGGGGGGGCGCGACCCACTCGGCAAGCGGCGGCGCAGGGCCGCTGCCCCGGCCCGGGCGCGCGCCCGGTGGACCGCCCGATCGGTGGCGTCGCGGCGAGCGTGTCCCGCACGTCCGGGTACCGCACCACAATGTGCGCGGCCCGGTCGGCGAGCACCGTTGCCTGGGGGGGATCGCGGCGGGCAGGAAGGCTGCCCCCCGGGCCTCCTCCGTGGGCATGGCGCGCAGGCGAGGCCGACCGTCGGACAGCCCGGAGCTTCGTCGCCCGCCAGGGTGGCCAGCCCGCCTCGACCGGCGTGGCCCCGCCTGCGCGCCGCGTTCCGGGGTCGCCTTCCCGGCGATACCGGTCGCCACGGATCCCCGGTGCCCGGCGAGGCCGACCAGGGTTACCGGTGTGCCCCGGGGGGCGGGGTATCCAGGGGAGCGGCGCGCGCGATCCAACCGACACACCCGCCCCGTGCCCGTGCTCCGGCCCGCTTCCTACACAGCCACGCTGGGTGCAAATATGTGCCCGACAGTGTGGCCGCACGCGAATGCCTGCTGCCATACAACCGGCTCGGTGCAAGGGGTCCGTTGATGATCGCGGAATCGGCCACCACTGCCCCTCGTCCGACCTGCGGCCCTACCGGGATGCTCACCCTTGCAGCGCCTCCCGGAGGGCACCATAGGCCGGCTTCGGCGCATAGTCGGCGTCGAAGAGGAGGGGGGCGTCCGGCCGCCCGGTGTGCCCGGGGATCCACGAGTGCCGATCCGTCACCCCCCACACCGTCAGCCCCGCGCAGCGCGGCGCGGCGCAGGCCGCGAGACCCAAATCGTGGTAGACACCCGCCTGGGCGGTCAGCCGCGCCGCAGGCGTCCCGGTGCCGTCCTGGAGGCGCACGTCCACCTCGGTGAGCTCCGTCGCCAGCCCCAACGCCGCGAACCGCCGCAGCGTCGCGGCCAGCGCGCCCCGGTCGGGGATCGTGGCCAGGCCAACATGCCCCTGCAGGCCGACCCCGTGGAGCGGCACCCCGCGCGCCAGCAGCCCGCGCACCAGCGCATCGATCGCCTCCGCCTTCGCCCCGCCCCCCTCGGCCCCGTCATCGTTGTAGAAGAGCCGCGCCCCCGGGTCGGCCGCGTGCGCCCAGCGGAAGGCCAGGTCGAAGTACGCCGGGCCAATCCCCCGCAGCCACACCGAGGCCGCCCGCGCCGGGTCGTGCGCCACCGGCAGCCCCTCGTTCACCACGTCCCAGGCGGCCACTCGCCCGCGGAAGTGCCCGACGACCGTCGCGATGTGCTCGCGCAGGATCGCCGTCAGCTCCGCACGCCCGAAGCGCCCCGACACCAGCCAGTCGGGCAGGGCACGGTGCCACACCAGGGCGTGCCCGCGCACCCGCATGCCGTGGGCCTCGGCGAAGGCGACGATCGCCTCGGCCGCGGCGAAGTCGAACCGCTCGCGGCGCGGGCGCAGGGGGGCGAACTTCAGCGCGTTCTCCGGGGTGACGCCGTTGAACTCGCGGGCGAGTAGCGCGCGGTAGCGCGCGTCGTCCCGCAGCGCCGCGGCGTCGACGGCCGCGCCGAGGGTGAGCCCGTGCCCCGCCGCCAGGGCGCGCAGCGGTGGTGTCGCCATCGCCGCCTCCCCGAGTCCCCGTAGCGCGGGGTCGTCTCCCGCCCGCGACGATCGGGGTGACGCCGGGCCCACCGACGACGTCACGCCGCCCGCTCCGGCTGGTGCCGCGCCTCGCTGCCGACGAGGCCCAGCGCGAAGGCCCCCGTGGCCGGGTCGTACTCGAAACGCGCGCGCTCGAACCACTGGACGAGGCGGCCCCCCTGCCGCTCCTCCGCGCCGATCGGGTAGCCCCACAACGCCACGGCGTCGGGTTGCGCGGCGTACCGCCGCTTGAATTCCCCGCGCAGCGTATAACCCGTGGGGGCCGTCCAGACGTCCGGCTCGGCGGGGCCGAGCGGCGGCCCGGGCGGGTCCGGGGCGGGTTGCGGGGGGATCCCGACGGGCAGCCACGCCGCCACCGCTCGCGCGAAGGCTTCGCCGAACTGGGGGTAGAAGTCGGGGCGCGCGCTGATCGCCAGATCCTCGGGCGCGTCGTGCGAGCCGACCTCGAGGATGCAGCGGGTGAGCGTCGCCCGCACCGCCGCCGACTGGCCGAAGATGCCGAGCCGGGCACCCGTGAGCCCGACGCCGGTGCGGTGTTCCGGCATCAGGCCGTCGCCGCGGAGCGGCAGCCCCGTCGCCGCCGCGACCGCCCGCGCCAGGGCCGGACCGAGCGTGTCGCGCACGTCCGCGTCCACGTCCCCCCCCATGTCCGGGTAGATGGCGAAGATGCCGCGCGCGGTCGGCCCCGCCCCCTCGGTGTGCAGCTCGCACCACAGCGCGAAGGGGTCGCGCCGGTGCTCGGCGACGATCTGGTGCGCCTCGTCCCACAGCCCGCCGGCGTACATCGGGTCCCCGGCCTCGGGGTTGAGCGTGTAGACGCGCAGGCCGCGGGCGCGGCAGGCCACGGCCGCCGCGCGCATGAGCCGGATCGTCTGCCCCTTCTCGATCTCGCTGCCGCCATCCCGGTTCCAGTGGCCGGCGCTGAGGGCGATGCGTGGCGTGGCCATCGTGCGCTCCTCCCGTGTTCGTGGCACGTCGGTGCCCGCGTCGTCCGACCCGTCGTCCGGCGCACGGAGGATCGCGGCCAGATGCCGCGCGATCCCCGCGCCGTAGCCCGACCCCGCCTCCCGCCAGGGGCGATCCGTCGGGACGGCCCAGCGCCCGCCGAGGCTCGCCCAGGTCGTGGCCGCCCCCTTCTCGCGGCGCGCCGCCGCCACGGCGGGAAGGCGCGGGTCGAGCGCGACGGTGTACCAGTCGCCGATCGTCGGCACGACGTCCGGGCCGCCGAGCCAGGCGACGAGGTGCGCCCACCACTGCCGCTCGGCCGTCGCCCAGGAGTCGTTCTGTAGCCCCGGTGCACCGTCGTTCGTGGCGCCGATCCCGCCGACGTTCTTGCGGCCGACCGGGACCTGCCCGGGGAAGGTGAACCCCGCCGTCTCGTGGCACTGGGCGGCGAGGGCGGCGTCCCAGCGGATGCCGAGCCGCCGCCCGCCGCCGACGCAGCCGGCGACGATCGCGCGGATCGCGGCCTCGTCCAGCACCCGCCCGGGCTGCCACCGCAGGTAGCTGCGCGCCTGCCCCGGCGTCGCCTGCGGCGTCCCGCCGAGGATCGCCTCATCCGCCACGTTCATCGGCCCCTCCGCGCAACGCGCCCGCCCGCCGCCCGCCGCCGCGCTTCGGCACGCCGCCGGGCGCGGCGGCGGTCAGTGGTTCAACTCGCCCGTGGGCCGGGGCACGGTGCCGCTCACGGCGGGGAGCGCCACCGTCGCGCCGCGCAACTCCGCCCCTGCCGCCGTGAGCAGCAGCAGCACCTGCGCCTCGACCGCGTCGTCGAGCGCGGCGAGGCGCGCGGCGGTCAGCGGCACGCCGTGGGCGCTGAGATCGGCGAGGGCGCGGGCGACCGCCGCCCGCTTCTTCTCCGCCGCCGGCTCGCTCCGCAGCGTCTGCTCGACCGCCAGGACGGCGCGCTGGGCGACGAGATCGACGAAGCGATGCGTGGCCAGCCAGCCGCGGGCGCGCTGGTCGGCCGCCAGGCGGCGCAGGGCGGCGACCGCGTAGCCGCCGACGACCGGGATGGCGAGGAGCGCGAGGTCGACGAGGGTGTCGGTCACGATGCGGGCGAGCTGCTGGTCCATGGCGCGTACTCTCCTCCTCGATAGGCCAGCCGACACCCATGACGGATGTCGGCCCGCTGAGCACCCCGATGCTTCCGTCGGGTGGAGCAGACCCCCGGCGGGGGCGGGAGCCGCCTCCCCCCCACCGGGAGTCTCGTAACACCGATCCGTCGCCGCCTTAGAGGCCGTTTCATAACCCCATAAACCAAAAGAAAAATGGCGTGATTGCTACAGACTTAAGGCGCATCGTAGGGTTATGAAACGGCCTCTTAGGGCAGGACGGGTGGGACGATGAGCGGCGGGGTGCGGCCAGGTCCCGTTTCCAGCGCCGCGATGCGCGCCTCCAGGGCGGCCGCCCGCGCCTCGCTCTCCTGCCAGCCGGACACCAGGATGGCGACGAGGCCCATCGGATCGACGCCGGCGGGCAGGTCCTCCCCGTTGGCGCCCTTGCGGCCCGGCGTGGTCGCCTCGGGCAGGACCGTGGCGAGATCCTCGTAGAGGAAGCCGAGGCGCGGCTGGTCCGGCTGCTCCTTGTAGACGAACCGCTTCGGGCGGAGCGCCCGGAGGGCAACAGCGCCGCGCGGCGCGTCGGCGATCCCGTCCTTGATGGCGGTCTCGGAGGCGTAGTAGACGCCGTTGACGAAGAGCGGCAAACCCGTCAGATGGTAGGCCCCGCCGTCGCAGTAGAGATACCGGTCGTTGTACGCGTTGAGGTAGACGCAGCCCGTGTGCGGTGCCGCCGGTCGCCACGTCTTCACGTCGTTCTCGACGAGTGCGCCCTCGATCGGATTGCGCCCGGAGACGTACAGCCCGCCCTCCCAGAAGCGCGCCCGCGCGATCCCGCCGATGGACATGACCACCTCCCGATAGGCGCGCCGCCAGAGGCCCGTCTCCGGCTCGCCGGCGTACGCGAGCGACGGCCGCGCCTCCGACCCCCAGCCGATGGTAAGGTTCTCCGCGCCGGTGCTGCCGAAGTAGTCGCGCATGACCAGGGAGTTGCCCATGTTGTGCTGCGTCGTCGCCCCATCCAGCTTCGCCTTGTGGAAGCGTCAGAACTCAGCCCACGCCGCCGTGACCGGTTTGAACTTCCCCACGTGGCCGGTAAATTGCGGCCCACCACCCATACCCACGCCCGCATGACGGTCCGATCCGCCGTGTCGTTCCCCACTTTTCACCCGACTTGCCCCCGTTGTGGCAACCGAGGGCTGAGTTCTGACACTTCCCCACCAGCAGCTCCTCCACCTCGATCCGGAGTATGCCGCCCACCTCCCCAGCCCACGCACCCAGGGCGGGCTCCTGGCCCTGGCAGGCTATACCAGTCCCGATCCTTGCCCACTCCGGCAGCAGCGGGCGGCCGGGGTCCGGCGCCTGGCGCAGCGGCTCCGCCTCGCCGTCGAGCAGGCGAAGGCTCTGGCCGCGCAGATCCAGACGCTGGCGGCCCAGCGCTACGCGCGCCTGACCACGATCTGCGGCATCAGCCTGCTCACGGCCGGGGCGCTGGCCGGGATCCTCGGGCCCGGCCAGCGCGTCGCCGGCGACGCGCAACTCGCCGCCTTCGCCGGGGTGGCCCCGCTGGAGGTACTGTCACGTTAAGTTTTGACTGGACGAAACCTCCCCACACCGAGCCAGTTCTGGCCGGCGCTAGCGCTGGTACAGGCCGGATCCGGTCTCCTATGCGCCGCTCGTTCCCCACTTTCGGACCGCCGTCGGTGCCCAAAAGGCTTAACTTGACAGTGCCATCCAAAGTGCCACAAGAAGTACTTTAGGCTGCGCCTGACACGCCCTGCGCCGACCGCACCATATGAGATGTGTTCGCCCTGGATGGGAAGATGTTTCGGCCAGGGCAACCGCCCTGCTATACTCACTCTTGGAGCGACTGGTGCACCGCGCCGCCTCGGCTGCGGCAGAGAGACAAGGGCGAACATGATGGCCTCGCCATTCCCGGGGATGGATCCCTTCCTCGAAGATCCACGCCTGTGGGAGAGTTTCCACAATCGCTATATCGGCGCGCTCGATGAGGCGCTGAGCGCCCAGGTGCGGCCCGACTTCTACGTCGAGGAGCAATCGTCGGTCTATATCGTGGATCTTGGTGCATCGCCGCGCTCGCTGGTGAAGCCGGACGTGTACCTGGTCGATGCCGAGCGCGCCCTTGGCGGGGGAGCGACCGCCGTCGCGGAGCGCCCGATCACGCAGCCGGTGCGGGTGACCGCCCGTTTCCCGGAGGAGTTGCGCCAACGGTACCTGGAGGTTCGGGATGGTCGCAACCACGCCGTCGTCGCCGTCATCGAGGTGCTCTCCCCGACGAATAAGGCGGCGAGCACGGCGGGGCGTGAGGCATTCCTGCGCAAACGGCGTGACTTGATGGCCGCCCCGGCCCATTGGATCGAGATCGATCTGCTGCGGGCGGGCGAGCGCCCCCCTGAGGTAGCGGGCATGAGCGACTATTATGCGCTCTTAAAGCGGGCGGAGACGACGAACGAATTCGCGGTGTGGTATTGGGACCTCCGTGATTCCCTGCCGGTCATCGCGGTGCCGCTGACCAGCGATCGCCCCGACGCGGTGCTCGATCTCCAAGACGCCTTCGCCCGAACCTATGGGCGCTTCTACGCCGAACGCTTGGCGTATCGCGAGGCACCACCCGCGCCGCGCCTCCAACCGGCGGATGAAGCGTGGGTTACCGCGCGCTTGGCCGCTTGGCGTCCCTGAGAGAGACCGCGAAGTGGACGTGTGCTACCCCCGACAGCATTGTCAAGTAAGGTCGGAATGAGCGGTTCGCGGGGTTCTCTTGTGTTGTGCTGGGGGGTGCTATCCTCCGTCGTCGTGCGAAGAGCGATGGGGGAGCGCAATGGTTGACCACGGGGTGATCTGTCCGGGATGTAGCGCGGGTTCGGCGCGCAGAGACGGCCGCGACCGGAAGGGCCGCCAGGTCTACCGCTGTGGCACCTGCCCCCGGCGCTTCACCGCTCTGAGCGCGACCCCCTTCTCGGGCTAGCGCTTCCCGCCCGACGTTATCGCCCTCGCCGTGCGCTGGTACCTGCGCTTTCGCCTGAGCGATGCCGACGTCGCCGAACTCCTCGCCGAGCGCGGCGTGCGCGTCGATCCCTCGACGGTCTACGACTGGGTGCGCGAGTTCGCCCCGCGCTACGAAGATGCGGCCCGCGCCTTCCGCCGTGCCGTCGGCACCTGCTGGAGCGTCGACGAGACCTACGGGATGGTCGCCGGCAAGCCAGTCTACATCTACCGCGCCATCGACGGCCACGGCCAGGTGGTCGATGTGTACGTGAGCAAGCGGCGCGCGTCGGCGGACGCAGCAGCCTGCTTCCGCCGCGCCATCGCGGCCACCGGCACCCTCCCGGACGAGGTGACCACCGACGGCGCGGCCGCCTACCCGCCCGCGCTGGCCGCGGTGTTGCCGGGCGTCCTGCATGAGGCGGGGAAGCGGGCCCAGCAACGGATCGAGCGCGACCACCAGCACCTGAAGGGGCGGCTGCGCCCGATGCGCGGGTTCAAGACCCTGGGCGGGGCGCGCGTGCTGTGCGCCGGGCATGCCTTCCTGCGCCACCTGCGCGGCGGTTTCTACGACTTCGGGCGACCGGTCGACGCCGCAGCCGCCCCCGCGAGGCCACCGTTGGTGCAGGCGTGGGACGCGCTGACCGGTGCCCTGCTGGCGCGGTAACGCCTGTAACGACCGGGCTCGTGCGCTTCAGTTGCTGCACCGCACCCCTTCACCTCATCATCCCCGCACAACCCAACAACACCATTCCTAATATGTCTCAGGAGCCCAATCTTGAGAGCTTTTGGTGTCAAAGCTGAGCGATCATGTCTATCTTGACTCGAGAAGTTATGTTGAAAAATGTGCATTTTGTGAGCGCTGATGTGGTACGGCAGTTTATAGTGCCTGCTCGCCTTTCGTCCGCTCGCCTACACTGTGCATGCAAGGAGAAAGATAACCTATGAAGCGATCAACCGTGGTTTTCAAACACGTATTTCACTATTCATCCTACCTGCGGGCGTTGGGACGCCTGCGGGCCGCGTGGCGCGCGGAAGACCTGGCGCGGCCCGCGTGGCAGGGCCGACTCTGGACGCTCGTGCTGCTCGGCCTGCTGGGTGGGGCTTCGCCTACAAGCTCGGCGCGACGCACTGGTACACCGCCTATCCGCTGGTCCTCCCGGATGGTCGCACGATCCGCCTGCCCGACACCTTCACCTCGATCGATCACCCCTTCCACATCGCCAAAGAGCGCGCCACGGTCGATGCCCTGCGTGCGGGGCACCTCCCCGCCTGGTTCTCGGGGCAGCAGGGAGGCTTCCCCGCCGAGTTCTATCCGACCGGTGGTGACGTGATCGTGGCGCTCTTATATTTCCTCGCCTTCGGCGCGATCCCGCTCGCCGTGGTCCACAAGCTGGTGGTGATCGGCGTTCTCCTGCTCCCCCCGCTCGCCTACTGGGCGCTCGCGCGGCGCGAGCGCCTGCCGCTGAGCGTGGCGGTCCTCGCCACGCGGATGCGTCAGAACTGGGGCGACGATCGTGGCCATGGGGTGCTGCGGGTAGCGTGAACGTGCTCTTTCCCTGTCGTCAGGCGGCAGTCAGTTCGGCCATAGCCGTCGCCCAGCGCTCCTGGAACAG
>JAABUN010007835.1_pt1 | contig 11267 bp, 7 predicted proteins | sample 5559311 | NCBI WGS metagenome assembly JAABUN01 (sample SAMN10711877, study PRJNA513370) | rock metagenome | isolation source: Antarctica rocks | place: Antarctica: Victoria Land, Siegfried Peak sud | reverse complement strand
GCTGCCGGGCCCGACCAGCGCCCGGCGGGCCTGCTCGCCCTTCGCCGTGTCGCGGACGGCGAGGACGACGTGGGCCCCCCGGGACACCAGGTCGCGGGCCGTCTCGAGGCCGATGCCGCTGTTGGCGCCGGTGATGACGAAGGTGCGGCCGTTCTGCTGAGCGAGCTGCCGCGGGTGCCAGGTCATGCCGACGAGCGTACGGGGCACCCCGATCGGCATGATCAGCCGTCGAGCGCCAGCACCAGGGGCAGCACCGGTCCGCTGCCGGCCTCGCGGAGCACCCGAACTGCCTCGGTGAGCGTCCAACCGCTGTCGCTGCGATCGTCGACGAGCAGCACGGGGGAGCCGTCGAGGGGCAGACCGGCCGGGACGGCGAAGGTGCCGTGCACCGCCCGCAGGCGCTGGGCGCTGTTGCTGCGACCGGCGCCGGCCGGTGCCTCGCGCACCCGCTCGAGCGTGCCGAGCAGCGGCAGCCGCCCGATCTCGGCGACCCGCGCGGCGAGGCTGCCGACGAGGAGCGGGCGGGAGGTGGACGGCACCGCCACGACGCCGCCCGGTCGGGTCTGCCAGCCCCAGCCGGTCAGCACCTCGACGACCGCCCGCAGGACGTCGTCGGGCACGGGGCCGTCCGGGGGTGCGGCGACCGCTCCCGGGCCGCTGGGCAGCAGCGCTCGCAACCGCGTGCCCCAGCCCACGTCGGAGAGCCGGCCCAGCGCCCGCCCGCTCTCGGCCTGCAGGCCGACGGGGATGCGTCCGGACAGCTCGACGCCCGCGGCACTCATGCCGGTCGGCCACATCCGTCGTGGCTCCAGCTCGACACCGGGTCGGCCGAGCGCGGCCTGGGCGGCGGCCAACGACGCGTCGGAGACGGTGTCCGGCAGTGCGGTCCCCGTGCCGCTCGCAGCGCGGCACCGGTCGCAGCGCCCGCACGGCTGGGCGCTGCCGTCGAGGACCTCGGCGTCGTCCAGCTGGCGGCGCAGGAAGAGCATGCGGCAGCCCTGCTCCGCGGCGTAGTCGCGCATCGCCTGCTGCTCGGCGCGCCGATCGGCGGCGACGCGGGCGTAGCGGTCGGCGTCGTAGTCCCACGTCTGGCCGGTGGCCGTCCAGCCACCGCTGACCCGCCGCACGGCACCGTCGACGTCGAGGACCTTGAGCAGGGTCTCCAGCCGGGTGCGGCGCAGCTCGACGTGGGCCTCGAGCGCCGCCGTCGACAACGGCTTCGACGCGCCGCCCAGCACGGCGAGGACCTGCCGGACCTGCTCCTCGGCAGGGAAGCCCAGCGAGGCGAAGTAGCGCCAGATGGCCTCGTCCTCGGCGCCGGGGAGCAGCACCACCTCGGCTCGCTCCACGCCGCGGCCGGCACGACCGACCTGCTGGTAGTAGGCGATCGGGGACTGCGGGGCACCGAGGTGGATGACGAAGCCGAGGTCGGGCTTGTCGAAGCCCATGCCCAGCGCGCTGGTCGCGACGAGCACCTTGATGCGGTCCGCGAGCAGGTCGTCCTCGGCCTGGCGCCGCTCGGCGTCGTCGGTGCGTCCCGAGTAGGCCGCGGCGCTCACCCCGCGGCTGCGCAGGAACGACGCCACCTCGTCCGTCGCGGCGACGGTCAGGCAGTAGACGATGCCGCTGCCGGGCAGGTCGGCCAGGTGGTCGGCGAGCCACGCCCACCGGTGGGCGGTGCTCGGCAGCGGGAGCACGGCGAGGTGCAGCGAGTCGCGGTCCAGCGCCCCGCGCAGCACGAGGGTCTCCCCGCCCCCGGTGGCGAGCTGCTCCGCGACGTCGGCCACGACGCGGGCGTTGGCGGTGGCCGTCGTGGCGAGCACGGGGGTGCCCGGGGGGAGCTCGGTGAGCAGCGTGCGGATGCGCCGGTAGTCGGGCCGGAAGTCGTGTCCCCAGTCGGAGATGCAGTGGGCCTCGTCCACGACGAGCAGCCCCGCGCTCGCGGCGAGCCGGGGGAGCACCGCGTCGCGGAAGCCGGGGTTGTTGAGCCGCTCCGGGCTCACCAGGAGGACGTCGACCTCGCCCCGCTCGACGTCGTCGTAGACCCGCTGCCAGTCGTCGACGTTGCTGGAGTTGACGGTCACGGCACGGATCCCGGCGCGCTCGGCGGCGGCGATCTGGTTGCGCATGAGGGCGAGCAGCGGGCTGACGATCACCGTGGGCCCGGCTCCGCCGGAGCGCAGCAGCGCGCTCGCGACGAAGTACACCGCCGACTTGCCCCATCCCGTCCGCTGGACGACGAGCGCCCGCCGCCGTCCGCTGACGAGGGCGTCGATCGCGGTCCACTGGTCGTCGCGCAGTCGGGCGGACTCGCCGGCGAGGGCACGCAGGTGTCGCTCGGCGGCCTCGCGGTCGGCAGCACGGGGGGTGCTCCGGTCGGTGCCGGCGTCGGTGCTCGTCATGAGCGCACCCTGCCAGAGCCGACCGACAGCGGGCTCGCTTGTCCCCAGCCCGGCCGTCGTGCCGGGGCGCGCCACCCGCTCAGCCGCGGGTCAGGCGGTCCGCGTCGCCCACACCACGGCGCCGGCGACGCACCCCTCGATCACGACGAGCGCGAGCGCCAGCAGCGGCAGCCCGGCCGCCAGGAGCCACACCGTCGCCGCCCCCACCGGGATCACGTAGAGGCCGAGCACCAGGCCGGTCTTGAGCGGGTCGCGTGGTCGCATCCGGACAGTCTGGCGGTGCCGGGCCGCGGATCGGCGAGGATGGACGACGACGCGGCCCACGGGCGGGCCGCAGAGGCGTGCCGCACGGGCACTCCGCGACACCGAGGGCGGGCAGATGAGCGAGTGGGGCCGGATCGACGACGAGGGCACCGTCTACGTGCGGACGGCCGACGGCGAGCGAGCCGTCGGCTCGTGGCAGGCGGGCACGGCCGAGGAGGGCCTGGCCCACTTCGGCCGACGCTTTGAGGTGCTGTCGACCGAGGTCGCGCTGCTGGAGCAGCGGCTGCGCTCCGGCGTGGGCGACCCGCAGCAGGTGGCGTCAGCCGCCACCCGCCTGAAGTCGACGCTGCCGACGGCACCGGCCGTCGGCGACCTCGCCGCGCTCGAGCGACGCGTGGACGTGCTGCTCGACAAGACCGCCGAGGCCGTGGAGGCCGGCAGGGCCAAGAAGGCCAAGGCGCGGGAGCAGGCGGCGATCGCCAAGGCGGTGCTCGCCGATGAGGCCGAGTCGCTGGCTGGGAGCTCGGAGTGGAAGACCAGCGGGGAGCGGCTGCGCACCCTCGGTGACGACTGGAAGCGCCTGCCCCACCTCGAGAAGAAGGCCGAGGAGGAGCTCTGGCAGCGGATCGCTGCGGCGCGCAAGCGCTTCACCGAGCGTCGGACGGCGCACTTCGCCGCGCTCGAGCAGCAGCGGGAGGTGTCGCAGGAGCGCAAGGAGAAGATCATCGTCGAGGCCGAGAAGCTCTCGGGCTCGACGGAGTGGGGGCCGACGGCCGGTCGCTACAAGCAGCTCATGGGCGAGTGGAAGACCGCGGGTCGCGCGCCGCGGGCGGTCGAGGACGAGCTGTGGAACCGCTTCAAGGCGGCCCAGGACGTGTTCTTCGCGGGGCGCAACGCCCACTTCTCCGTCCAGGACGAGGAGCTGCGCGGCAACCAGCTGGTCAAGGAGGAGATCCTCGTCGAGGCCGAGACCCTGGACCCGGCGCGGGGTCTCGACAAGGCCAAGGCCCGGCTGCGCACGCTCCAGGAGCGCTGGGAGGCCGCCGGCAAGGTGCCGCGCGACGTGATGCGCTCGCTCGAGGACCGCATGGCCGCGGTCGAGGACACGATCCGCTCGGCCGGGGAGACCGTGCGCTCCCGCCCGGCCGAGTCGCCCTTCACGGCGAAGCTGCGCGAGAAGGTGGCGGAGCTCGAGGTCAAGCTCGACAAGGCGCGGGCCGCCGGACGCCCGACCGAGGAGCTCGAGGCCGCGCTGACCACGCAGCGCCAGTGGCTGGCGCAGGCCGGCGGCGCGGCCGCGTCTCCGGCGTCGGCGTCGGCCCCGACCCCGGCCGCCGCTCCCGCTCCGCGCAAGCCCAAGAGCTCCGGCGGCTGGGTCCGCGCGGAGTAGCCGGCGGGCTAGGAGACCTTCTCGCGCAGGAAGTCCACCGTGCGCCGCCACGCGGCGGCCGCGTCGTCCGGGGAGTACGTGCCCAGCGCGTTGGTGTCGTTGTGGAAGGCGTGGCCGGCGTCGTAGTAGTCGAACTCGACCTGCGCGCCGGACTCGTCGCGGATCTGCTGCTCCTGCCGGCGGGCGTCCTCGGCGGGGTAGAAGTCGTCGCGCTCCCCGTAGTGCCCGAGCACGGCGGCGCGCAGGCCCTCGTAGGTGGCGGGGACCGCCGGTCCGACGCCGTAGAACGGCACGGCCGCGCTGACCCGGTCACCCTGCTGGGCGGCGAGCAGCAGGACGAAGCCACCGCCCATGCAGAAGCCGACCGCCCCGACCGTGCTGCTCGTGACGGCTTCGGACCCCAGCAGGAGGTCCACGGCGCCCCCGAGGTCGCGGGCTGCCCGGTCGACGGGCAGCTCGGTCATGAGCCGCCCCGCCTCGTCGGGGTCGTGGGTGGTCGTCCCGCCGAACAGGTCGGGGGCGAGCGCGACGAAGCCCTCGGCCGCCAGCCGGTCCGCCACGTCGGCGATGTGGTCGGTCAGCCCCCACCACTCCTGGATGACGATCACGCCTGGACCGGAGCCGGACTCCGGCAGGGCGAGGTAGCCGTGCGCCTCGCCCTCGCCACTCGGGAAGCTCGTGTTCTGGCGGGACGCGGACTCGGTCATGGGTGCCTCTCAGCCGGGGGAGCGGTGCAGACCTGCACTGCTCTTCCTATCCCGTCGGCCGCGGCGCCGCACCCCTGGTCCGTGCTCGGCCCCCCGGGGCCGACGAGCGACAGCGGCCGCCCACCCGGAGGTGGACGGCCGCTGTCGTAGGAGCGGAGGGGCTAGGCGACGTACTCGCGCAGGGCGTCGGCACGGCCGCCGGCGCGGATCTCGGCCAGCGTGTCGCGCTCGATCTGGCGGATCCGCTCACGGGTCAGGCCGAGGTGGCGGCCGACCTCGTCGAGGGTGCGCGGACGCCCGTCCTCGAGGCCGAAGCGCATCCGCATGACGATCGCCGAGCGCTCGGGAAGGCTGTCGAGCACCTCCGACAGCTGGCCGTGCAGCATCTGCGTCTCGACGGCGGCCTGCGGGTCGATCGAGTCGGTGTCGGTGATGAAGTCGCCGAGGACCGCCTCGTCGTCGCCGACCGGCGCCTGCAGGGACAGGGTGTCGCGGCCGTGGCGCAGGATCTCCTCGACCTTCTCGGCGGTCATGGCGAGCGGCTCGCCGATCTCGGCGGAGGTCGGCTCGCGGCCGAGGGACTGGGTGAGGTCGCGGCGCGTGCGGGTCACCTTGGTGATGAGCTCGGCCATGTGGACCGGCACGCGGATGGTGCGGCCCTGGTCGGCTAGCGCGCGCTGCAGCGCCTGGCGGATCCACCAGGTGGCGTAGGTGGAGAACTTGTAGCCCTTGGCGTAGTCGAACTTCTCGACCGCGCGGACGAGGCCGAGGTTGCCCTCCTGCACCAGGTCCAGCAGGTCCAGGCCACGGCCCTGGTAGCGCTTGGCCAGGGAGACCACGAGCCGGAGGTTGGCCTCGAGCAGGTGGCGCTTGGCGACACCGCCGTCGCGCTCGATCTCCACGAGGTCGCGGCGCATGGCAGCCGCGATCTTGGTCTCGCCGGCGGTGTGCTGGCGCAGCTTCTCGGTGGCGAACAGGCCGGCCTCGATGCGCTTGGCCAGGTCGACCTCCATCTCGGCGGTCAGCAGCGCGACGCGGCCGATCTCGCGCAGGTAGGCCTTGACCAGGTCGATGCCGGGCGGCGGCTCGTCGAGCGCCAGGGGCTTGTCCTCGTCCGGCACGACCACGGGGGCCGCGGCCGGCTCGGCGAACACGGTGTCGCCGTCCGGCAGCGCCGCCTCGGCGACGGCCGCGGCGGCTTCCTCCTTGGTCTGGCGCACGGGCTTGGGCGCGGCCTCCGCCGTCGCGGCCTTCGCGGCCTTGGCCGCCTTCGCGGCGGCAGCCTTGCTCACCGGCTTGGCGGCCGGCTCCTGGATGGCCGGGACCAGCTGGGCGGGGACGGACGTGACGGTCATGAGCTCCTCCACGGGCGACTCGGTCGGTGCTCCGCTGAGCACGGTGCGTCCGGCGGGGCGCGTCTCCTGGGGGCCGGTGGCCCGCTTCGCCGGCCGGGCCGCCGACGCCTTGGAACGACTCCGGGGGGCGGCCTTGTCGAGGGCCGCCAGCTCCTCGGACTTGAGCACCGCCCCGTCCTGGGCGAGCTGGCGGAGCACGGCCTTGGCCTCCGTCGGCCCGATGCCGGCCTCGTCGAAGGCGGCACGCAACTGGTCGAGCGACAGGCGTCCCTCGGTGCGGGATCGCTCGACCAGCGCCTCGGTGACGTCGGCAGGGCGGGCGGGGGCGGACATGGCACGGCTCCAGGTGTTCAGACGGCAGAGATCAGACGGCGGGATGCGGGGCGGCCCGGGGGCTCGGCACGCTGCGCTGCGGGCGCCGGAGGCGCTGAAGCGGAGATCGTGTGACGTCCCGGTTGCGGGCACCCGAACAGCAGGCGCCTACGCACTGCCAACGATCCTCTCACGGCTAAGATTCCGCAGGGGACCTGACCGGGTGAGGCTCCTCACAGGCAGTCCTGCCCCGGTGCTGCCCGGATCTGGCGAGCGACTGCGGGCGCCGCGCCAGCCCGTGGGCCGGGTTAGTCCCAGCCGAGCGCGTGGAGCCGCTGCTCGTCGATCCCCATGTGATGCGCGAACTCGTGGACCACGGTCACCTGGATCTCCTCGAGCAGGTGGTCGAGGTCCTCGGCCAGCAGGCACAGCGGGATGCGGTAGAGGCTGATCCGGTCCGGGAGCGCCCCGCTGTAGTGCTCCCGCTCGGTGAGGGCGACCCCCTCGTAGAGGCCGAGCAGGTCGGGCTCCTCCGAGTGCTCGTCCTCCACGACGACCACGACGTTGTCGAAGCCGGCCACGAGGTCCGGCGGGAGGTCGTCGAGGGCGTCGGCGACGTAGCCCTCGAACTCTGCCGGGGACACAGGCTGCACGGGCGCGCCTAGTCCAGGTAGTCGCGCAGCTTCTGCGACCGGGACGGGTGGCGCAGCTTGGACAGGGTCTTGCTCTCGATCTGACGGATGCGCTCGCGGGTCAGCCCGAACTCGCGACCGATCTCATCGAGCGTGCGCGGCTGGCCGTCGACGAGCCCGAAGCGCATCTTGACGACGGCGGCCTCCCGGTCGGTCAGCGTCCGCAGCACCTCGCCGAGCTGCTCCTGCATGAGGCCGTACGACACGACCTCGGCGGCGATCGGCGCGTCGGCGTCCTCGATGAAGTCACCGAGGCTGGAGTCCTGGTCGTCGCCGATGGTGGTCTCGAGGCTCACCGGCTCCCGGGCGTAGCCCTGGATCTCGACGACCTTCTCCGGCGTCATGTCGAGCTCCTTGGCGAGCTCCTCCGGGGTCGGCTCACGGCCGAGCTCCTGGAGCATCTCGCGCTGCACCCGGGTGAGCTTGTTGATCTGCTCGACCATGTGGACCGGGATGCGGATGGTGCGGGCCTGGTCGGCCATCGCGCGGGTGATCGCCTGGCGGATCCACCACGTCGCGTACGTCGAGAACTTGTAGCCCTTGGTGTAGTCGAACTTCTCGACCGCGCGGATCAGCCCGAGGTTGCCCTCCTGGATGAGGTCGAGGAACAGCATGCCCCGGCCGAGGTAGCGCTTGGCGATCGAGACCACGAGGCGGAGGTTGGCCTCGAGCAGGTGGCGCTTGGCCTTGCCGCCGTCCTGCACCAGCCACTCGAGGTCGCGGCGCAGCGCGGCTGAGATCTTGGGGGCCTCCCCGGTGTCGGCCTGGCGGATCTTCTCCGCGGCGAACAAGCCGGCCTCGATCCGCTGGGCGAGCTCCACCTCGAGCTCGGCGGTCAGCAGCGGGACCTTGCCGATCTCCTTGAGGTAGGCCCGGACGAGGTCGGTCGAGATGCCGACCTCGCCCTCGGCGGCGAGCGGCTTCTTCTCGTCCTCGTCGTCGTCGTCGTCCGAGGCGGCCTTCGGCGCGTCCTCGTCGTCCTCGTCGTCGTCGTCGTCCTCGACGACCGCCGCCGCCGGCCCGCTGGCCGCAGCCAGCGCCGGGTCGGCCGCGGCCATCACCGCCGGGTCGAGGGCCACCGGGTCGGCGTCAGCGCCTGCCGCCAGCGCGGCGGCCTCGATCTCCTCGGGCGTCGGCTCCCCGGCGTCACCGGGCGCCACCGCCTGGTCCGTCGGGGCGTCAGCCTTCTTCGTCGCCTTCTTGGCAGGAGCGTCGACGGTCGCGCGGGCGGAGCGAGGCGGGGTCACGAGTGATCCTTCGTCAGCAGGGACGTGCCGGCGGAGCGCCCGACCGCGGGGGCAGCCCGGTCGAACCGCGGCCGCTGCCCGGAACCGCCCGTGGCTGACGGCCCCCGCAGGGGCGGGCACAGGCGAGAGGGTCTGGAGGGGAAGCACCGCACCCCACCAGTATCGCTGTTGTTCCGCTCGGCGTGGCCGTGGCGTTCCACCGGGGGTGACGTGCGCCAGATCCGGGACTGACGGGGAGCACCGGTGCGGCACGGCGGGGGTGCACCCGGACGCACGCCGAAGGCCCGTCCGGCGGGGCGGGCCTTCGGCGGTGCGGCGTGCGGTCGCGGGGGCGGAGCGCTACAGCAGCGAGCGCAGGACGTACTGCATGATCCCGCCGTGCTGGTAGTAGCCCTGCTCGCCGGGGGTGTCGATGCGCACCGTCACGGCGAAGGTCGTCTCGTCGGCCTTGACGGTCAGCTCGCGCGGGATCGAGTCCGTGCCGGCGATCCCCTCGATGGTGAAGGTCTCGTTGCCGGTGAGCCCGAGGGAGGCGGCGCTCTCGCCCTCGGCGTACTGCAGTGGCAGCACGCCCATCCCGATCAGGTTGGAGCGGTGGATGCGCTCGTAGGACTCCGCGATCACCGCGCGTACGCCCAGCAGCGCGGTCCCCTTGGCAGCCCAGTCACGGCTCGACCCGCTGCCGTACTCCTTGCCGGCCAGGATCACCAGCGGGGTGCCCTCGGCCTGGTAGGCCTGCGACGCCTCGTAGATCGTCGTCTGCGCGCCATCCTTGACGGTGAACCCGCCCTCGGTGCCGGGCGCCAGCTGGTTGCGCAGCCGGATGTTGGCGAAGGTGCCGCGGATCATGACCTCGTGGTTGCCGCGGCGAGAGCCGTAGCTGTTGAAGTCCTTGGCCTCGACGCCGTGCTCCTGCAGGTAGGCACCGGCAGGGGAGTCCTTGCGGATGTTGCCGGCCGGGGAGATGTGGTCGGTCGTCACCGAGTCGCCGAGCACCGCAAGCACCTTGGCGTCGGTGATGTCGGTGAGGGGCTCGGGCTCGCGCTGCATGCCGTCGAAGTACGGGGGCTTGCGCACGTAGGTCGACTCGGGGTCCCAGGAGAAGCTGTCACCCGCAGGGACCTCGATGGCCTGCCAGCGCTCCGTGCCGGCGAAGACGTCGGAGTACGACGCGGCGTACATCTCGCTGGTGATGGCCTCGCCGACCACGGCAGCCACGTCCTGCGGGGAGGGCCAGATGTCGGCGAGGAAGACCGGCTCGCCGTCGCTGCCCGTGCCGAGGGGCTCGGTCGTGATGTCGATGTCCATGGACCCGGCCAGCGCGTAGGCGACCACCAGCGGCGGGCTCGCCAGGTAGTTCATCTTGATGTCGGGGTTGATCCGGCCCTCGAAGTTGCGGTTGCCCGACAGCACCGACACGACGGCGAGATCCCCCTCGTTGACGGCCGCGCTGACCTCCTCGGGCAGCGGTCCGCTGTTGCCGATGCAGGTGGTGCAGCCGTAGCCGACGGTCTGGAAGCCGAGCTTGTCGAGGTAGGTGTCGAGCCCGGACTGCGCGAAGTAGTCGGTGACGACCTTGGACCCGGGCGCCAGGGTGGTCTTGACCCACGGCTTGCTCGACAAGCCCTTCTCCACGGCGTTCTTCGCGAGCAGGCCGGCCCCGACCATCACGTAGGGGTTGCTCGTGTTGGTGCAGCTCGTGATCGCGGCGATCGCGACGTGGCCGTGGTCGATAGTCACCTGGTCGCCGTTGGCGAGCGTGGCGGGGACCGGGTTGGAGGGCCGGTCGTGCACCGCGTCGCCGGCGCCGTTGTGGCTGGCCGGCGCGGGGGAGTCGTCGTGCGTCCCGGGCGCGATCGGGTCACTGGACGGGAAGGACTCGGCGCTCGCCTCGTCGACCCCGGTGCGCGCGTCCGGCGGGTTGTCCTGCGCCGGCACACCGGGCTTCGGCTGCGGCGCCTGCACCACGGTGGTGGCGTAGTCGGCGAGGGCGGTGCGGAACATGCCCTTCGCGTCGGTGAGCGGCACGCGGTCCTGCGGCCGCTTGGGTCCGGCGAGCGACGGGACGACGGTCGACAGGTCGAGCTCGACGCGCTCGGAGAAGCGGGGCTCTGCAGCCGGGTCGTGCCACAGGCCCTGCTCCTTGGCGTAGGCCTCCACGAGCGCCACCGTCTCGGCCGGGCGGCCGGTGAGGCGGAGGTAGGCGAGCGTCTCCGCGTCGACCGGGAAGATCGCGCAGGTGGAGCCGTACTCCGGGCTCATGTTGCCGATGGTGGCGCGGTCGGCGAGCGGGACGTTGGAGACACCGGGTCCGTAGAACTCGACGAACTTGCCGACCACGCCCTGCGTGCGCAGCAGCTCGGTGACCGTGAGCACCAGGTCGGTCGCGGTCGCACCGGCCGGCAGCTCGCCCGTGAGCTTGAAGCCGACGACCTTCGGGATGAGCATCGACACCGGCTGGCCGAGCATCGCGGCCTCGGCCTCGATGCCGCCGACACCCCAGCCCAGGACGCCCAAGCCGTTGATCATCGTGGTGTGGGAGTCGGTGCCGACGAGGGTGTCCGGGTAGGCCTGCGCGGTCCCGTCCGCGTCGGGCCGGGTGAACACGACGGTCGCGAGCCGCTCGAGGTTGACCTGGTGGACGATGCCGGTCTCCGGCGGGACGACCTTGAAGTCCTCGAAGGCGGTCTGGCCCCACTTGAGGAACTCGTAGCGCTCGCGGTTGCGGTCGTACTCCAGGGCGCTGTTGAGGCCGAGGGCCTCCTTGCTGCCGAAGAAGTCGGCGATGACGGAGTGGTCGATGACCAGCTCGGCCGGTGCGAGCGGGTTGATCCGCTTCGGGTCGCCACCGAGGTCGGCCATGGCCTCCCGCATCGTGGCCAGGTCGACGATGCAGGG
>JAABUN010007834.1_pt1 | contig 11269 bp, 9 predicted proteins | sample 5559311 | NCBI WGS metagenome assembly JAABUN01 (sample SAMN10711877, study PRJNA513370) | rock metagenome | isolation source: Antarctica rocks | place: Antarctica: Victoria Land, Siegfried Peak sud | reverse complement strand
CGGCGGAGGTGATCATCGCTGCCAAGAATGGTAGCGCCGATGAGCTTTCCTGGGAGGTCGCCGATCTCTGGTATCACTCACTGGTCCTCCTGGCGGCGGTCGGCGTCGATCCCGATCGGGTCTGGGCGCGACTGCGGGAGCGGCACGGGGTGAGCGGCTTGCGCGAGGGCTGAGTGAGGGAGAGGCAGCGATGACCGGGTCCGGGCAAAACGATGACGTCACGGCGGCGCTGGCGATCCTGCGCGATGCCGGGTTCCCGGTCGAGCGGATCCGTATCCTGCCGACCTCCGAGCAGCCTACCGAGGTCGTGTCGACGATCGATCGCGCGGCGCTGCTCGATGCCTGCTGCGAATTGCTGGAAGATGATGTGCCGCGCTCCGCGAAAGAGTTCGCGCTCGATCTGCGGAAAACGTTCCCTGGCCTGACGCGCAAAGATGTCAGCAGCGTTCTCTCCCGCGAAGGGCAAGGGCGCGTCGTCTACGATCGCGACGACTATACCCACACGCTGACCGAAATCGACTGATCCATTCGTCGTGTTGTGACCGCCATGCGTCAGTGGCCCGTTTCCGGGCGCTGGTCCATCGGCATGGCGTGATCTACCGATGTGCCGGGGTCGAAGTAGGTCGTGCCGCTGCGGAGTGCCGCAAACGTCTCGATCAGGCGCGGTCCGTGGCTGCTGTGCATCTCCGACGGCAATGCCTCCGGCGCGAAGAAGCGCGCGTCGAGGCATTCGATCCCCGGCGCGGGGGTGAGGTCGGCGCAGGTGACCAGAAAGGTCAGGTGCCACATGTGGACCTTCGACCAGCCCGGCCAGCGGCGGTTGTCGAAGAGTCCGAGCAAGCGCGCGGCCTCGCCCCGCAAACCCGCCTCCTCCCAGAGTTCGCGCAAGACTGCCTCGGCGGCGGTGCTGCCGATCTCGGCGATCCCGCCCGGCAACGCCCAGCGCCCGTTGTCTTTCCGTTGAATGAGGAGGATCCGCCCCTCGGCGTCGAGGACGGCGGCATCGACACCGAGCGCGGGTGAGCTACGGAGCCACGGCTCGGCCTCGAAGATCGCCCGCATCTCCTCGACTGGCACACCCTCCGCGAGGGCCGCAACGTCGGCGGCGAGCTCCATCATCCGGTGGGCGCGCTCCGTCTCATAGACGTTGCTGGAGAAGGTCCGACTGAGCGTCGCCATCCCGCGCATCTCGTCGGCGATCAGATAGAGCGATTGTCGTAACTCGTTCATCTTCCTCCCCATCCTATCTTTGCTGTTGCCAACAGAACGTCTTCACTCGGCGCGAGTTGCATGACGAATGCCGTGCTGCGACTGCTGTCCTCGTACCTGCCGGAATAGATCATGCTGTATATTACGCGTGACGTTTCCGGGGAGCGTTAAGACAATGGCCGCTACCGTTACGTAGACCGAGCGTTCTGTGAGGAGAGAGGGCATGACGAAACGGGGCATTCTCTTTGTGGCGGCGCTCATCGTTGCGCCGTTGATCGGCCAAGGGTCGTTCGCTGCGAGCGGGCCGCTTGCCGATCCTGCACCCGGTGTGGTCGGGGTCACCTGGGCGCTGACCACGCTGCAATCCAATGGGCAGGCGGCGGAGTCGATTACCGAGGGGAGCGGGTTGACGATCACCTTCGGGACGGATGGACGTGTCAGCGGCTCGGGCGGCTGTAATCAGTTTTTTGGCACGTACACCGCCGACACCGCCGGGAAGCTGACCTTCTCGCCGCTGGCTTCGACCAAGATCGGCTGCGCGGCCGCTATCAATGACCGCGAGACGCGCTACTTCGCCACGTTGCAAGAGGTGAGCGGCTATGCGCTCGACGGGAGTTCGACGTTGCGAATGACCTTTGCCCAGCCGGGTAAGCAACTCGTCTTTCAGGGGGCGGCCACCGCGCAGGCGCAGGTTACCGGCACCGTGACGTATCTGCAACGGATCGCGCTGCCCGCGAACGCTGTGGTCAGCGTGCAACTGGTGAACGTCTCGCGGCAAGATGCCCCTGCGGTGGTCCTGGCCCAGCAAGTTGGCCCGACCAACGGACAGAATCCGCCATATCCGTTCACCTTGCAGTACGACCCGCTACAAATCGTGGCGAATAATAGCTATGCGGTGCAGGCGCGGATCACGGTCGATGGGCAGTTGCGGTTCATCAGCACACAGGCGTATTGGGTGATTACCCAAGGGCGACCGACAGCCAATGTCGAGGTCGTCGTCGATGCCGTGAATAGTGGCACCGCGCCAACCCCGCCAGCGAGCGGCGGTACCATGCCCACCCTGCCGGCGAGCGGCGGCGGCGGGATGGCGGCGCGTGCGGATACGCCGTGGGCATTGCTGGTCTTTGGCCTCGGTGGCGGGCTGCTTGCCTTGGTGCTGCTGCGACGTTCCTGGTGGCGCGAGGTGGTCGAATAACACGCTCTGCGTGAGATTTTCCATATCCTTACTACGGTGTTTGGCGTGGGCTGGCGGCTTCAGCTGCCAGCCCACCATTCACGCATAAGGCTGTCTCTTAAGAGGTTCCCGTTGTTATGCTGCGGGCCTCATCGTTTGCCTTTCTGCCGAGTCATGCGTGGCATCATTCGCTCTGTCGGCATTTATCGTGGGGCGTTGACGTACCATTGTGTTGAGCGGCATGCTTTCCGCTGCCCATCCCATCCAGCGGTCACGTCTGACCGCACGTAGAGCGAGGAGAGTAGCATGGCGCAAGCGCCACCCACCCCGAACGCCGCGCCCGATCCCGCCCATGACGTCTATCGTGCCGAGAGTCAGCCGCTCGATGCGATCTTCAAGCCGCGCGCCGTCGCCGTGATCGGGGCCAGCGAGGAAGTCAATAGCGTTGGCCGGACGATCCTGGCGAACCTGCTCGGCAGCCCGTTCGGCGGTGCCGTCTTCCCGGTCAATCCGAAGCGGCGCTATGTGTTGGGGATCAAAGCGTATCCGACGATCGGCGATGTGCCGGAGACGATCGATCTCGCGGTGATCGCCACCCCCGCGCCGACCGTACCGGGGGTCATCGCCGAATGTGTCAAGGCCGGGGTGCGTGGCGCGATCATCATCTCGGCCGGCTTCAAGGAGCGTGGCCCGGAAGGGGTGGAACTGGAACGGCGCGTGTTGGAAGAGGCCCGCAAGGGTCGGATGCGCCTGATCGGCCCCAACTGCCTCGGCGCGATGATGCCGCCGAGCGGGCTCAATGCCACCTTCGCCGCGACGATCGCCAAGCCCGGCAATGTCGCGTTCATCAGCCAGAGCGGGGCGCTCTGCACCGCCGTCCTCGATTGGAGCCTGCGCGAGCAGGTCGGGTTCAGCGCCTTCATCTCGATCGGCTCGATGCTCGATGTCGGCTGGGGCGATCTGATCGATTATCTCGGCAACGATCGTCGCACCCAGGCGATCCTCCTCTACATGGAGTCGATCGGCGATGCCGCTGCCTTCCTGTCGGCGGCGCGGGAGGTCGCGCTGACAAAGCCGATCATCGTGATCAAAGGTGGCCGCACCGCGCAGGCGGCCCACGCCGCCGCTTCGCATACCGGCTCGCTCGCTGGGAGCGACGAGGTGCTGGATGTCGCGTTCCGGCGGGTCGGCGTCTTGCGCGTCAACAATATCGCCGATGTCTTCTACATGGCCGAAACGCTAGCCAAGCAGCCGCGCCCGCTCGGCCCAAGGCTGACGATGGTGACCAATGCCGGTGGACCCGGCGTCCTGGCGACCGACTCGCTGCTGCAATGGGGTGGCACGCTGGCCGAACTCGCCCCGGAGACGATCGCCAGCCTCGATGAGACGCTACCGGCGCATTGGAGTCACGGCAACCCGATCGACATCCTTGGCGACGCCGACCCGACCCGTTACGCCAAGACCCTGGAGATCGCGGCGAAAGACCCGAATACCGATGGTTTGCTCGTCATCCTGACGCCGCAGGCGATGACCGATCCGACGCGGGCGGCGGAACTACTCGCGCCGCTCGCGCGTGGGACCGGCAAGCCGATCCTGGCGTCGTTCATGGGTAGCGCGGCGGTGGCCGACGGTGAGGAGATCCTTAACCGGGCCGGTATCCCCACTTTTCCTTACCCCGACACCGCCGCGCGGGTCTTCGGGTATATGTGGCGTTACAGCGAGGGGTTGCGGGCGCTCTACGAGACGCCGGTGCTGCCGGTCGTCCACGGTGCCGCCGGTGCAGATACCGATGGTCGTGGCCGGGCGGAGGGGATCTTGCGCGCCGCCCGCGCCGAGGGGCGCACGATCCTGACCGAGCCGGAGTCGAAGGCGCTGCTGGCGGCGTATGGTCTCCCCACGGTCGAGACGCGGGTCGCCACCGACGAAGCGGGCGCGGTGGCGGCGGCGGACGCGATCGGCTACCCTGCGGTGCTGAAGCTCTACTCCAAGACGATCACCCACAAGACCGATGTCGGTGGGGTGCGGCTCAATCTAGGTGATGCCGCTGCTGTGCGCGCAGCCTATCGGGCGATCGAGGAGGCGGTGCGTGAGCGCGCGGGCGCGGCGGCGTTCGATGGCGTCACGGTGCAGCCGATGGTGCGCCTCGATGGCTATGAGCTGATCATTGGCAGCAGCCTCGATCCGCAGTTGGGGCCGGTCCTCCTTTTCGGCGCGGGCGGGCAACTGGTCGAGGTCTTCCGCGACAGCGCGCTTGGTTTGCCGCCGCTGAACACGACGCTGGCGCGGCGGATGATGGAGCGGACGCGGATCTTCACGGCGTTGCAAGGGGTACGCGGGCGTGCGCCGGTCGATCTCGCCGCGCTGGAAAGCCTGCTCGTCCGTTTCGCGCAACTGATCGTCGAGCAGCCGCTGATCCGCGAACTCGATATCAACCCGCTCCTGGCCTCGCCCGAGGGGTTGTTGGCGCTCGATGCGCGCGTGGTCATCCATGACCTTTCGATCGCCGATGAGGATCTGCCGCGCCCGGTGATCCACCCCTACCCGAGCCAGTACGTGTCCGAGGCGACGCTGAAAGATGGTACCCCGGTCGTGATCCGCCCGATCCGCCCCGAGGACGAGCCGTTGCTGGTGCAGTTCCACCAGACCCTCTCCGATCGCAGCGTCTATTTCCGCTATTTCCACATGATCACGCTGCACCAGCGCACCTCGCACGAACGCCTGACGCGGATGTGTTTCATCGACTATGCGCGCGAGATGGCGTTGGTGGTCGAGCGGACCGACTCGGAAACCGGCGGGCCGGAGATCATGGCTGTCGGTCGCCTCAGCCATACCCCCGGTACCGCCGAGCCGGAAGCCGAGTTCGCAATGCTCGTCAACGATCGGTATCAGCGGCAGGGCCTCGGCTCCGAACTGCTGGTGCGCCTGATCCAGATCGGCCGCGACGAAGGGTTGCGACGGATCACCGCCGAGATCTTGCCGGAGAATCGCGGGATGCAGGTGGTCGCCACGCAACATGGCTTCACGATCAAGCCGGACTATGCCGAAGGGGTAGTCAAGGCGTGGATCAATCTCTGACGTTGGCTGTGGCAATGCGCTGAAGGAAGGGGTGGGCTGTTGCAACGGCCCGCCCCCTCCGCATATCACGCTCCCGATCCTCGCCCATTGTGTGCTCCGTTCTGTCTCGAACATGCGTGCTATACTTGTGTGCGAACGGATCGGATGAGTTGCTGGAGGGCGTGATGAATGGGCGATACGGTGCGGCGGGCGGCGAGGACAGCGCGAGTTTTCTGCTGGTAATCGACCCGTTGCCGCTGCGTTTGCGCGGTCTTTCCTCGACCGAGTTGCCGGTGACTGCGGCGGCAGTGGCCGATCTGGCCGGCGGGCTCGGCGGTCGCGCCGCGATGCTCGGGCGTCTGGCGTACGTCCTCGCTGAGTACGATTGGGATCTCAACTTTGCCACTAATTTCATGTTGGAAGCGCGGCGCTATTGTCGCCAGATCGAGGTGGAGCGGATGTTGGCCGCCCACCCCGATCTCGCTCTGGCCGCCAATGTCTATCTCGAAGGTAGCCTCGCCGAGCCCGCGCGGGCCGGTCAGAGCGAACTCTTCTGGGCCGAAGAAGAGCGCCGTCTGGTCGCCGCTTGAGCAATGGATGAGTAGTCGGTAGCCAATAAGCAGTAGGCGAGTGGTAAGTGTGACGAAAGCCTTGCTTACGAGCCAACGCTCACTTTGACGCCGCATCATCATGCCAAGACGGTCGAGATGCTTGCGTACGTACACGTAGCGTGCTACAACATCCTGGATACGGAATGACGAAGCGTCAGGAGTCGATGGTGAGTAGCGCGCCAGCCCGCAAAGGTGGACAGTCGGCGGCGTCCGGGCGTGCGGGCGGCGGTGCGTCCCGCGTCGGGAAGGGCGCGGTTAAGGCCGAGTCGTCCAAGGCGACCACAACGAAAGCCGCCGTGAACACGGCGAAGCGACGCCCCGCCCCGGCAAAAACTGCTCGCCCTGTCGCCAGCGTCACCCCGCGCCAGCGCCCCTCATGGCTCGCTTGGCGGTTGGCCCCGGCATTGCGGCGCGACATCGCAGCGGTAGCGCTGGTAGTCCTGGCAACGCTGACCGCCTGGGGACTTCTGGGCGAACATGCCGGATTGCTCGGCCTCTGGATCGAACTGCTGCGTCGTGGTTTCGGCTGGGCGGCGCTGCTGGTGCCGGTCGCGTTGATCGCGCTGGTTGTCGAGCTATTCCGGACGCCGTCAGCCGAAGCGGGCTTGCCGGTCTTCGGGCCGCGTGTCCGCCACATCCTCGGCTCGACGATTCTTTTTCTGGCATTTCTGGGCCTGCTGCACCTCCCCGCGCCTGACTTCGCCAATCCCAGGCCGGACCCTGGCCTGACGTGGTGGGAGGCGGGGCAGGGCGGCGGCTTTCTCGGCTACCTGATCGCCATACCGCTCGTCACCGCGTTGCGCCCGATCGGCGCGGCGATCGTTTTACTCGGCCTGGCGATCGTCGCGGCGGTGATCGTCTTCAACATCGATCTGCGGTCGTTGGGGCACGTCCTCACGCGGTCTGGGCGCACGGTTGCCGCCAGCCTCAGTCCAAGCGGGTTACGCTCCGCTTCCGGTGCCCCGCCGCCGCTCGATGACGATGATGACGACCCTACCCCCGAACGGATCGAGTTGCCGCGCGTGCAAGCGACGAAGGCGGCACTCGTTGAGGTTCCGCCGCTCGAAGAAGCCGTGCCGGTAGAGCCGGAGTTGCCACCGATCATCAATATGCCCACGCCTGCCGGTCGGCGCGGGACCACGCCGACGGTGGAGACGATCGAGCGCCCGGTCAAGCCGCGCCCGGCGCTCGACCAGCCGGTTGAGCCGTTGGTCGTTGGCTCGGGGCAACTGCCGTTGCCCGCCGAGCCGTTGCCGATTCATGCGCAGGCACCGGAGTTGCACTACCCGATGCCGCTGGTGTCCGACCTGCCGATCTACGATTCGGTGATGCCGAACCAGGAAGAGCTTGGGCGCAAGGCGCGGCGGATCGAGGAGACGCTGGCGGCGTTCCGCGTCGAGGCGAAGGTGCGCGAGATCAACCCTGGCGCGGCGGTGACGCAGTTCGCGCTGGAGCCGGGCGCGGGCGTCAAGGTACGCTCGATCAAGATTCTGGAGAACGATCTGGCGCTGGCTCTCGCTGCGTCCACCATCGCGATCGAGACGCCGATCCCCGGTCAGTCACGCGTAGGGATCGTGATCCCGAACAAGCATATTGCTATCGTTGGTCTGCGCGAGACGATGGAATCGCCCGAGTTCCTGGCGAGCAAGGCCAAGTTGCCGCTGGCGCTCGGTCGCGACGTAAACGGTCGCTACATCATCGCCGACCTTGCCAAGATGCCGCACTTGCTGATCGCCGGTTCGACTGGTTCCGGTAAGTCGGTCTGTATCAACTCGATCATCTCGACCTTCTTGCTCTCACGCTCACCAGATCAGGTCAAGATGGTGATGGTCGACCCGAAGATGGTCGAACTCGTCGGCTACAACGGCGTGCCGCACCTCAAGAGCCCGGTCGTGATCGAGATGGACAAGGTGGTCGGGACGCTCCGCAAAGCATTGAGCGAGATGGAGCGCCGTTACCAACTCTTCTCGCAACTGAGTGTGCGAAATATCGATGGCTACAACGCGAAGCGCGAGATCGATCCGCAGATGGAGAATCTACCGTATCTGGTCGTGATCATCGATGAGTTAGCCGACCTGATGATGACGGTGCCAGATGAGGTCGAGAGTGTGATCGTGCGCCTCGCCCAGATGGCCCGCGCGACCGGTATCCACCTGATCATTGCCACGCAGCGCCCCTCGGTCGATGTTCTGACCGGGCTGATCAAGGCGAACTTCCCCGCTCGGATCGCTTTCATGGTCACGTCGCAAATCGACAGCCGCGTCATCCTCGATGGACCCGGCGCGGATCGCCTGCTCGGGAAGGGCGACATGCTCTTCCAGGATCCCCAGGCGGCCAAGCCGGTGCGGGTGCAGGGGACGTTCGTCCACGACCGCGATATCGAGAAGATGGTCAGCCATTGGCGGCAGGTCGTGCCGCTGCCGCAGTACGAGCCCGACTGGACCAATGTGCCGGCCTACCGCCCTGGCGACGACGATGAGGACCAAGAAGATCCGATGATGGCGAAGGCCCTCAAGATCGTCGAGGAACACGGGACGATCTCGACCTCGATGCTCCAACGGAAGTTAAAGATCGGCTACAACAAGGCCGCACGCCTGGTCGAGCAGATGGAAGACGAGGGGATCATCGGCCCCTCCGAGGGTGTGCGCGGTCGCACCGTCCTAGGCTCCCGCGCCAAGAACCCCGGCGATCCCTACGATGATGGTGCCCCGCCGCCGTGGGACGAGGAGTAGAATATTATGGAATCAACCCAAGACACGCTAGTCTTTTATTCCTATTCTCACAAGGATAGCAAGTTACGTGAGCAACTAGAGACGCATCTTGCTTTGCTTAAGCGTCAAGAGATAATTACCGATTGGTGTGATAGAGAAATTTCTGCTGGACAGGACTTGAATAGCGAAATATCGGAGAAGCTGGAAGCTGCTAAAGTCATATTATTACTGGTCAGTGCTAATTTCATCGCCTCCGATTATTGTTATGGTAAAGAGATGCAACGCGCTTTAGAGCGGCATCGGCTGAATGAAGCGACGGTAATACCGATAATTATCAAACCTGTTGATTGGCAACAGGCTCCTTTTGCCGGATTGAAAATGCTGCCCAATGATGCAAAAGCAGTCACGACCTGGCGTAATCGGGATGAGGCTTGGAAGGAGGTAGCAAAGGAGATTCGACTAGCTGTAGCTGAGATGATTCAAGGAACTACTGAGCATAACTCAGTTACAACAGACAAAAACGACTATAAAAATTACGGTTGGCTCGATTACGCAGCTGAATTAGAGTCATCAATGGAGCAATTCTTACTACACTTGAACCAACTAAGCCTGATTCCTACTGGTATAGAAGAGGCGTTGAAATACCCTGTTGCTCGCCTGCAAGCTTTGCAAGGCAGTTCGATGAACAGCAAACGCGATGCAATCTCGGCTGTGGCTAAAGTATTAGTGCGGTTTGCTGACGAAGTGGACAATAAACTACCCGACTTGAATAATTCATGGCAGCAGTTCACAAAGAGCAGCGAGTTCTTAGTAGCTCTTCTTGCGCGTGAGGCTTCGCGCCTTAGTCAGGATAATCGCGAAGGAATCAAAGATACGATTAGTCATCTTGATAGTTTTTCTTCAGGCATAGATAAACCAATTGCTGACTTACGGATTGTCAAGCAACAATTGTCTAGCTTTATGGGGATTAGCCAGGATTTGACTTTGGCAAGTCAGCGAAACGAGCAAGCGTTTGACGGAGTTATCGAAGTACTGTGCAAAGCACAGATAACTGCTGCAAATTTGGTAGAAGACCTACGACGAAGCTAAGTAGAGAGTCAATTTACATGCAATAGCAGGAAAGCCGTGCCTGTAATCTTACAGGCACGGCTTTCTCATATACCAAATACGAGGATTACTTCAGCCGCGCGATAGCTTGCGCTTGCAGCGAATTGGATGCCATCTCCATCAGTTCGATCCGGTTGCCTTCCGGATCGCTGATCCAAGCCTGGCGGTTGTTGTCCTTGCCGGTCTTCAGTGCGACATCGATCGTGACGCCAGCCGCTTCGAGGGCAACGACCGTGGCTTCCAGATCGCTGACAGCCAGACAAAGGTGGGTGTAGCCAACGGCGTTGCGGGCCGGTGGTGTACCGACACCGTTCGGGAAGATCTCGATGTACTGATCGTCGGTGATCCGCAGGTAGACGAGCATCAACGAGCCATCATCCTGGTTCAGGCGGAACATCTCGGCGAGGCCGAGCTTTTCGGTGTAGAACGCGACGACATTCTCAAGGTCGCTGGCGCGGATTGCGACGTGGCCGATACTGGTGAAGCCGAGATTTACCATCGTTCTCCCTTTTTCCAGTTTTCGATCGCGAATAGTGGTTAGGTGTGCGCGGGCATCAGGCGCAGGAGCGGCTGGCCGTATTCGACCGGTTGCCCGCTCTCGACCAGGAACTCCACGATCATCCCGCCGGTTTCGGCGGCGATCTCGTTCATGATCTTCATCGCCTCGATGATCCCGATCGTCTGGCCGACGGCAATCTCCTCGCCGACATCGACGAAGTCCGGCTCGCCGGGGCCGGGCGCCCGGTAGAAGGTGCCGAGCATCGGGGCAGGCACGATCGTCCCTTCCGCCTCTTCTACCGCCGGTGTTTCCGTGACTGTCACGACAGTACTCGTGCCACTCCCACCGCCGTTCGCGGCGCCCATCCCCTCGCGGGTACGCAGGCGCAGCTTCACGGCGGAAGTTTGCAGGCTCAGTTCGGCGATCCCGCCGCGCGACATCATCTCGATCAGCGCGCGTACCTCGCCGGTCAGCCCTGACGGCAATCCATCGGTGGCGTTATCGCCAGACGCCCCATTGCCATTCTGCGCCATCCCTCACCCCCATATGAAGTACGAAGTACGAACTACGAAGTACGAAATATGTTGCCAATTCCTAACTTCGTACTTCTAACTTCGTACTTCGTACTTATCTCAGCCTTGGACGCGCTCAATGTATTGATTGGTGCGGGTATCGATCTTGACGTGGTCGCCCTCGTTGAGGAAAAGCGGTACGTTGATCGTCAGCCCCGTCTCCAGGGTTGCGGGCTTGGTGCCACCTGTCGCGGTGTCGCCGCGCAGGCCGGGATCGGTGCGCTCGATTCGCAAGATAGCGTTGAGCGGGATTTCCACGTCAACCGGCTTGCCCTGATAGGTCAGGAGGTCGATCGACTCGTTCTCGCGCAGATAGTTGGTGACGTTGCCCA
>JAABUN010007833.1_pt1 | contig 11270 bp, 11 predicted proteins | sample 5559311 | NCBI WGS metagenome assembly JAABUN01 (sample SAMN10711877, study PRJNA513370) | rock metagenome | isolation source: Antarctica rocks | place: Antarctica: Victoria Land, Siegfried Peak sud | reverse complement strand
GCGGGTGATTAGCGTCGGGGCGTTGGCGAGTCGGCACGAGGAGATACCCGCGCTCAGGTGGTCCGCTGTGGAGAGACGGCTGCCGCGCGCACGTGCGCTGGCCGGCAGCTTTCCCCGGAGCAGCGGAGCGAATTGCTTCGCGACCGTCCAGGCAGTTGCCGGCGTACCCGGTGTCGAAGACGCGTGGGTACAACGGCGTCCCTTCGACGATTGGCTGACCCACACCACCCGGTCGGGGGGCCGGGACGGGGATGCCGGGACGGTGCTCGTCTGGCGGAGCGACGACCTCGAGCCTCAGCACGCCGCAGTCACCCTTGGCGACGGCTGGGCACTTCACAAGCCGTCTCAGTCATGGATGTCGCCGCGCACGGTCGCCGCCACGGCCGACGTGATCACCAACACCAGGACACGCGGCTGGCACCTGCACCGGTACCGCATCTGCTGAGCGGATCGCACAAAGGCATCGCAGCTCTTCCATCGATGCTGTTACGTTCGGCGCGTGTAGTGACGACCGGACGATCCCCTGATCTCCGCTTGCCGGTACCGGCGAGCGGATGTTGGCGTCTTCTGAAGAGGTCGTTACTCGTGTCGGATTCCATGAGCACCGTTGTGCGCCGTCTCAGGTACTTCGCCAAGCCTGGTTACGGCCCCCTGGCCCGTGGGGTGTGGCGAGCAAGTCGATGGTGGTCTGTGGCCGTGGTGTCGTGCGTCGTTGGCGGGGCGTTGGCGCCGAACGCCGTCATCGTGGCCAGCGGAAAGCTGATTGGTGCGCTCCCTGCCTTAGCCGGAGCCGGCTTGAGTTCGCCCGCCGGTGGAACCGCACTGTCGGCCTTGATGGCGTTCTTGACGGCAGCTCTCGCCTCGACTGTCGTTGGTGCTCTCGCGCAGGCGGCTCAGTCCCAGTTGGCTCGGGCGTATCAGCGTTCGACTCTGACGCGGGTAGCCATCGCCAGCATGGCGCCCGTGGGGATCTCGCATCTGGAGGATCCGGCGCCGGCGGAGGAGTTCGCAGCTGCATCGGAGGCCCATCGTGAGGGTGTCTACGAGCAGGCCGTGCACTCGGCGTGCTCGCTGGTGTCGACCCGGTTGACCGGCGTGTTCGCGGGAGCGCTGCTGCTGTCGTACCGGTGGTGGGCTCCGATAGTGCTCGGCGCTGCTCTCCTGGTGCTCGTGCGGACGTTTCGGACCTGGTTCGAAGTCGTCTACGACATGCTCACCGACGTCAGCGGCGCCGAACGGCGCCGAGCGGCGTACCTGCGTGCCTTGCTGATCACCCGGCCGGCGGCGAAGGAGGTGCGGGTCTTCGCCTGGGTCCCCTGGATGGACGAACGCATCCGTGAAGTATGGATAGCGGCGATGTCGGCGGTCTGGAAGTTTCGTCGTCGCCGCGCCATCCGTCCATTGGTCGTCGCCACGGCCGCGCTCCTGGTCGGTAACACGCTGGTGTTGGGGTCCCTGGGACGCAGCATGCTGACTGGGCAGGTGAGCGCGGCAGAGGCCGTCGTCTACCTGCAGCTGGTGCTGACGATGGCGCTGCTGGGTGAGTTCGGCTCCGCCGGCTACGACCTGTCGCGCTCAGCGGCCGCTGCCCGACAGCTGGACCGCCTCGATACCAGCCTGGCGGGCCCCGAAGCCGTCGGGGATCGGGCACCAGGCCCGGCTTCGGGGCCGACCTCGATCAACCTGCGGGACGTCGCCTTCCAGTACCCCGGATCGTCAGCACCGGTTCTTCGCGGGCTGAGTGTCGAGATAGCGGCCGGTCAGTCAGTCGCGATCGTCGGCGCCAACGGCGCTGGAAAGTCCACGTTGGTGAAGCTGATCTGCGGCCTGTACGAGCCGACGTCTGGCTCGCTGACCGTCGACCATGGTGCTCCGGCCGCCCATCGGGTGGCGGCCGTGTTCCAGCAGTTTGGCCGCTACGAGTTGCCGCTGCGGGACAACGTCGCCTTCGGCAACCCGGACATCCCACCGGACGAGCACGCGCTTGGAGCTGCGCTGAACTCGGCAGGCGGGCTGCCGGGACGAACGGACGTCGGTTGGGGCACCATCCTGTCGAGCAGCTACGCCGACGGCACCGACCTTTCGGGCGGCCAGTGGCAGCGGATCGCGTTGGCCCGCGCTCTGTATGCCGTGCGAACCAAGGCGACTGGCCTGCTGGTGTTGGACGAGCCGACAGCCGCGCTCGACGTGCGGGCCGAGATTGCGTTGTTCGAGCAGCTGCTCACGGTAGCCGCCGGCACCACCAGCGTCCTGGTCACGCACCGTCTCTCGGCAGTTCGCCGGGTTGACCGCATCCTCGTCCTGGACCGGGGCGTGCTCACCGAAGACGGCAACCACGCCGAGTTGATCCGCCAGCAGGGCACGTACGCCGCGATGTTCGCCGTGCAGGCCCAGCGCTTCCGAGCCGCCACTGGGGAGAAACGGCCATGACCGGCACGGCCGCAGCGTTGGGGCTCCTTGTCCGCACCTGCTGGCGGGTCGCCCGCCGTGACCTGCTCCGAGCGCTGCTGGAGACGGTGGGCTCGCTGTGTCGCGCGTCGCTGCCGTGGTGGATCGCCCTCGTCGTTGCGGGCATGGGCCGGCACAGTGCACCCCGGGTCGAGATCGCCCTGGCCGGCCTGCTGATGTGCACAGTGCTCGACTGGCTGTTGTCGATGCTCGGCGCTCAGGGGCATGTCGCCATGGCCGAGAAGGTCAGCTTCGCCTTCGAGCGCCAGATCGCGGAGGTGACAGGTTCGATACCAACGCTAGACCACTTCGACGACCCCAACTACGCCGACGAGATCCAGATCCTTGACCAGAATCAGGGCCGGATCGGCGGAGGAGTCTCGGGTCTGGTGCACGCGCTCGACGTTCTCGTCAACGCGGCGTTCGTCGTGGTGGTTTCCGCCGTGGTCGACCCGCGCCTGTTGCTCCTGGCGTTGACAGTGCTGCCGTCGCTGCTCGGGGCTCGGCTGCGGATCGCCTGGAACCAGCGCGGAGAAGACGCCTCGGCTCAATCCGGGCGGCTGACGCGACACCTTCTAGCTGTCTCCACGGACCCGCAGTACGGCATGGAGTTACGCGTCTACGGTCTTCGGCGCCGCATGATTTCGCTGCTGGAGGAGTCGATCAGTACGTGGCAGCGGCCACGGCTGTCCTCTGCCCGCCGCGGCGCTGCCCTCAGTGTCGTCGAGGATCTGGTGACGGTCGTAGTGGTCACCGGGTCGGTCACCCTGTGGCTCCTCTGGGCTCTGGCGGACGGCCGCTCCAACCCCGCCGCGGTCGTGGTCGCGGTGGTTGCCGCTCGACAGATTCAGCAAGCGCTCGTGCAGGTCGTCGGCGAGTTCGGTGGCATCGCCGAGACGCTGCAGTTCGTGCGTCGTTATCAGTCGATCCTCGTCTACGCGGGTCGCCAGCAACCCCGAGACCGAACGGAACGGCTGACCGATGGGAGCTCCGGCATCAGCCTGGCCGGCGTGGACTTCACCTACGCCGGTAGCACCCAACCGGCTCTTCGCGACATCAGCGTGCACCTCGAACCCGGAACCGTGATCGCATTCGTCGGGGAGAACGGGGCGGGCAAGACCACGCTGGTCCAACTCCTGCTCGGGCTGTATCGGCCTACCAGCGGCACCCTGACCGCCGACGGCTTCGACTTGAGCACGACGGACCTGACGACGTGGCGAACACTGACCACTGCCACGTTCCAGGACTACGCCCGGCCGGAACTGACTGTCCTGCACACCGTCGGTCTGGGCGACATCCCTCGCATGGACGACTCCGGCGCCGTCGAACGTGCCCTTGCCGACGTCGACGGCGGCCGGCTTCTCGCCGTCCTCCCCGATGGGCTCGACACTCAACTCGGGGCGACCTGGCCGAGCGGAGTCGACCTGTCCGGCGGACAATGGCAGAAGACGGCGCTGGCCCGTGGCGCGATGCGCACGGCCGCTCGACTGACGGTCCTGGACGAGCCGACCGCGGCTCTGGACGCCCACGCCGAGCACGAGCTGTTCGCGCATTACAGCGAACTCGTCCGTACCCAGCGATACGACGGCGGCATAACCGTCCTCGTGACCCATCGATTCTCGACGGTGGGCGACGCCGACCGCATCCTCGTCCTCAACGGTGGCCGGGTCGTGGAGGACGGCACTCACGACGAACTGATGGCGAGCGGCGCGCAGTACGCCGACCTGTACACCGCTCAAGCACGTGGCTATACGTGACGACCAGAGTCACGGAACGACACGGCCAACAGGGCATCCGCGGCGAGGCGTGTCCGACGTCCCTGATGAGGACGGTGGAGAGCACCCCCACGCTGCTGATCGTCGGAGGGTAGAACATCCCAGCGACAGAGCAGCCAGGAGCAGAGCGTGCACCGACGAGAGAAACGCCGTCGTCAGCGGGCCAGGCAACTGACCACGCTGGACGGGAGATCCACTCGGGCGCGTCCAACCCGGTCCATCAGGCAACCCTGGACGTTGATGCCGAACGCGTTACCCAGTCGGAAGGCGGCAGACACGAGGCCTGCGGTCGCGATCGATTCGATGCGGTGCGGTGCGCATCGTGCCTACCGAACACAGACACCTTGTCCGCTCGACGAATCAGTACCGCTCGACGAGGTGCTCGCGTCCGGCCGGCGGCTCGTACGGATCGGGCCAGTAGTCGGTCACCCGAGTGAGTCGTCCGTCGGCGTGCTCGACGACAACGATCCCGGTCGCAGTCTCCGCCCCGAGCGACCAGTCGAACACGACGACGCCGCGGCGCTCGTCGGCCACCACCACTCGGGGGCGCAGGTGCCACTCGCCCGGGTACTCGGTGTTGAACTCCAGGTACTTCTCGCGGCCGCGGATCCGTTCGCGCGACTGCGGGAGCTCGTAGACCACGTCGGGGTGCAGCAGCTCGGCGACGCCCGCCCAGTCCCGCGCCTCGAGTCGCTCGACGAAGCTGCGCGCCAGGGCGGCCGGCTCGGAATCCGCGGTCGGCCACTCACAACCCCGGCGCTCCCCATACCGCGAACCACCGTGAGAGCTCCGGCTCGACCGGTAGGTCACCGGCGATCAGCCCTCGGACGTTCAGTTCGATCGCGTTGTCGCGCTGCTGCGCGGTCCCGGCCCTGGGCGCGAACGGGTAGAACGTGCCGCGCTTGTACAGGTAGACCAGCGCCAGCTTCTGGGTGCCGCCGGACGGCGAGGTCTGGGTCAAGCCGATGATCGAGCAGAGCAGCAGGCTGCCGAAGCCGGCGCTCTCCAGTGAGCTGTTCACCGCGTGCAGGCCGGTGACCACGCTCGAGGTCGCGTCCGGCTCGTCCGGCTCGGCACGGACCGTCAACCAGGTGAAGCCGAACTCGTCACGGGTCTGCTCGACCCGAGGGCCGTCGTTGGCCTGGATGAGGCTCTGCGCGTCGGCCTGCGTCTCGCTGAAGGCGGCACCCTCGGCGGCCCGGAAGCACACCGACCCCACACCGGTCGGCGTCCATCCGTTCACCTCGAGCGTGGTGGCGGCCGACGGCACGTCGAACAGCCGGTCGAGGTCCGGCCGCTTCGGCTTGGATCGGCCGAGCAGCGCGTCGAGGAAGCCCATGTCAGGAGACTAGGCGGCGAGCCCACGGCCGATCAGACCCGGCCGATCAGACCCGGCCGATCAGACCCGGCCGATCAGACGCGGCGGCCGAGCTCCGCGCTGATGTTCGCCAGCTGCTCGAGCCGCTTCTCGGTGCTCGGGTGGGTGGAGATCAGCGCGAGCACGCCGTGCGCCTTGTCCGAACGCAGCGCCGGCGCGAACGCGAACGCGTTCATGGCCTGGGACTTGCGCAGGTCCTTGTCCGGGATGCTGTCCATCCCGTCGGAGAGCTTCACCAACGCGGAGGCGAGGTCGGACGGCCGTCCGGTGAGGTACGCAGCGGCCCGGTCGGCGGCGAGCTCGCGGTAGCGGGAGAGCGCCCGGGTGAGGACGAAGCTCAGCGCGTACACGGCCAGGCTGACCGCCCAGACCACGAGGATGACGATGGCGGCGTTCTGGTCGCGGCTGTCGCGACCCATGCCGGCGTACATGCCGTAGCGGGCGACGATGCCGGCGAGGACGCCCAGGAACGACGCGATGGTCATCACCGCGACGTCCTTGTGCGCGACGTGGGAGAGCTCGTGGCTGAGGACACCTTCGAGCTCCTCCGCGGTGAGCCGGTCGAGGATGCCGCGGGTGACGACGATGACCGCGTTCTTCTGCGAGCGGCCGGTCGCGAAGGCGTTCGGCACCATGGTGTCGGCGAAGGCGACGCGAGGCTTGGGCATGTCGGCGAGCGCGACCAGGCGGTCGATCATCCCGTGCAGCTCGGGCGCCTGTTCGGGCGTGACCTCCCTCGCGTGTAGGGCCCACAGGGCGACCTTGTCGGAGAAGTACCACTGGCCGACCGCGAACGCGAGCGCGATCGCGATCGGGATCACCCAGTTGTTCGTCATCACGATGACGACACCCATCGCGGCCACGTAGATGGCGCCGAGCAGGAACATGACGAGGACCATCCGCCGGGTGAGGCCGTGGTCGGCTCGGTAGCGGGTCGACATCGCTGGGTTCTCCTCGTGACTCTGGGTGGATCGTGAGTGGTTCAGTCGGGTCCGGACAGTCCGTCCGTGCGTGTCCGGTTCGTCCAGCGTAGCCAGATCACACCAGTAGGGACCCCACGCGGGGCTGCGTCAGTGCAGGCCGTGCTGCAGATCCAGCATCATCGTGGACCCCCACGGTTCGGCCCGCTCCTCGGTGAACCCGATCCGCCGGTAGAAGGCCTGCGCGCCGGTGTTCTCGGCGCCGACCCCGAGGTGCACCCCGGGCACGCCGCGCTCACGCAGCGCTTCGGTGAAGGCCTGGATCATCGACCGTCCGAAGCCGCGGCGCTGGCCGCGGGCGAGGATGTCGATGTGCAGGTGGGCGGGATACCGCTCGTACAACGGCTCGTGCCGGGGGCGGCGCTGGTGCAGGTTGCCGACGAGCTGCCAGTCCCGGGTCACGTCGCCGGTGTCCACGGCCAGCTCCACCGGGTACTGCTCGCGCAGGCCGGGCCACCAGTGCTCCTCGCACCACTGCTCGAACGCGTCGGTGTCCGCGGTGCCGAGGACGTAGCCGAGCACGCCGTGCTCGTCGGCGAGGACGAACGTCAGCGACGGATCCGCCACCGGGTACGGGCCGGCGTAGACGTGGCCCAACAGGTCGCGGTTGGCGTAGAGGTGCGTGCCGTCGGCACCGGAGTCACCGGTCCGCAGGCAGACGTCGTAGAGGCCGGGCAGGTCGAACGGTCGGTAGGGCCGCAGCACGGGGGAACCGGTCACGTGCAGGCCGGGCTCAACCCGGGATCAGGCCCTCGTCGGTGAGCATGGCCGACACGTCGGAGATCGTCGCGTCAGCACCCGGGAGGATGAGGTCGGACGCGGCCAGCTCGTCGACGTCGACAGCCGTGCCGAGCGAGCGCACTTCGTCGAGCAGCTTCGTCAGGGTCCGGGCGAACGCCGCCTCGTCGTCACCCTCGACCGCGCTCTCCAGCTCCGCGTCCAACGCGTTGAGGCCGGTGACCGCCTCGTCGCCCAGCTCGAACTGCCCCTCGCCCATGATTCGGACGATCATCAGGACGCACCACGCTCGGGGGCCGAGCCGTCCATGGCCGGTGCAGCCGGGGCCGACGGTGCCGGGGGTGCGGGGGTGGCCGACGTCGCCGGGGCGGCGTGCGTCGTGACCGGTGCCTCGTCGGCGGCGTCGAGCTCCTTGGGCGTCTCGGCCGGGCCACCGAGCTGGGCCTTCATCGAGGCGAGCTGGGTCTCCACATCAGAGCCCGACGCCATCCGGTCGAGCTCGAGGGAGATGTCGTCCTTGGTGCTGCCGGTGACGTCGTCGAGTGCGCCGGAGGCGAGCAGTTCGTCGAGTGCGGACGAGCGGGCCTGCAGCTCGGCCGTCTTGTCCTCGGCACGCTGGACCGCCATGCCGACGTCGGACATCTCCTCGGAGATGCCAGAGAATGCCTCGCCGATTCGGGTCTGCGCCTCGGCCGCGGTGTAGGTGGCCTTGATGGTCTCCTTGCGCGTGCGGAACGACTCGACCTTGGCCTGCAGCCGCTGCGAGGCCAGCGTCAGCTTCTCCTCCTCGCCCTGCAACGCGGCATGCTGCGTCGTCAGGTCGGCGATCTGCTGGTCGATGCCCGAGCGCCGGGTCAGCGCCTCACGGGCCAGGTCTTCACGACCCAGGCCGAGGGCCTTCTGAGCTTGGTCGCGGAGCTTGGTCGACTGGCCCTGGAGCTGGTTGAGCTGCAACTCGAGGCGCTTGCGGCTGGTGGCCACGTCGGCCACGCCGCGGCGGACCTTGCTGAGCATCTCCAGCTGCTTCTGGTAGCTGTAGTCGAGCGTCTCGCGCGGGTCTTCCGCCTTGTCCATCGCCTTGTTGGCCTTGGATCGGAAGATCGTGGCGAAGCGGTTGAGAATGCCCACGAGGCGGCCGCCTCCTTCGTTGCTCGGGTCGGCTGGAGCTGGTCGGGTCGTGCAAGGCGCGGCTTAGCCGTGCAGGGCGAGCCTACGACCCCGCGGCAGCTTCGTGCGCGGCCGAGGGCTACGGATCCGCTGTGGATCGGCTGTGGGATCGGGACAGGGCCGTCCGACCGGTACCCTGACCCGGTGATCTTCGGGCGCAAGACCGCCAGCACCACCGAGCCGCGCACCGACGCGGCACCCGACGACACGACCACCGCTGTCCGCGGCTACACCCCGCCCAAGGGTCGCGCCACGCCCAAGCGTTCCGACGCCCAGGCGGCCCGCAAGACCCGGGTCACGGCGCCGACGGACAAGAAGGCGGCGGCCCAGGAGCAGCGGGAACGCCGCCGGGTCGAGGCCGCCAAGGTCCGCGAGGCGATGCAGACCGGCGACGACCGGTACCTGCCCAAGCGGGACCGGGGTCCGGTGCGACGCGCGGTGCGTGACTTCGTCGACTCGCGGGTCATGTTCGCCGAGCTGCTGATGCCGATCATGCTCGCGCTGCTGCTGGCGCTGATGCTGCGGATCCCGATCATCGAGCAGTACGTGACGCTGACGTGGATGGTCGTCATCACGCTGGTGCTGATCGACCTGTTGCTGCTGTGGGTGCGGATCCGCCGGATGCTGCGCAAGAACTACGGCACCGGTGTGGACACCCGCGGCGCCACCCTGTACGGGATCCTGCGCGGGATGCAGCTGCGCTTCATGCGACTGCCGAAGCCGCAGGTGCGGGTGGGTGGCGGCCCGAAGAACCCCGACGCCGCCCGGACGTCGACGCGCTGACGTCCGGTCGAGCTGCGGCGATCAGGAGTCCAGGCTCATCGGGCCGTAGACCAGCCGGTCCCCGTCGTAGAGGCTGACGTCACGGACCCCACCGCCGGCGAGGTCCCGCCAGACCTGGCCCAGCCAGGTCTCCGCATCGGCCTGCGAGGGAAAGCCGCGCGCCGGCGCCGAGGCGTTCGCACGAGCGGGCTCCCCACCCGCGGGCCGGTCGGCGGCGGTGGTCATGCGCCACGTCCAGGACATGCCGCGACTCTAGCCAGCCCGCCGCCCGGACGGCTTTGACGCCGGGACGACCTGCGTGCCACCTTTCACCCGGGTGCCCGACGTCTCGGCGTCACCCACCCACGTCGATCGTGCGGGAAAGCCGGTGTGACTCCGGCGCTGACCCGCAACCGTGAACGCCCTCGGGCGTGAGCCGGACCGCCGCGCGACCGACGAGGCTCCACGCCCGGACCGACCGGTCCGCGCGCATCCTGCCGTGGTCTGCGGGACGGAGCCCGACACGTGCTGTCGACGTGCCGGGACCGCACCGGCGGAGCGGCCGACGAGAGGCCGTCGATGCCCCGCCCCGAACCGGTCGCCCAGATCGCCCGTCACACTGCCTCCGGGCCGGACCTCCGCGGGAGCGCCGGCCGGGTGCTGGTGGTGTCCGTCGTGCTGGTGCTCGCCACGCTCGCGTTCGCCGCCGTCGGCGTCGGTGTTGCGCACGCCGAGGCCTACCGCTACTGGGGCTACTTCAACGGCACCACTAAGGGCGGGTGGGCGTTCGCCACGAAGGGCTCCGGCCAGAGGGTGCCGACGAACGGGGCGGTCGAGGGTTGGCGGTTCGCCGTCGCGGACGAGAGCGCGACCCGCTTCCCGCGCACCACCGCCACCTTCGGCGACGTCTGCCCGGCCGGCGTGGCCGTAGCGCCGGGGACGAAGCGGGTCGCGGTCTACGTCGACTACGGGGTAGCAGCCGACGCCCCGAACAAGGCGGCCGGTCCGCCCGCGCCCACGGCGACCTGCGTCTCCGCACCCGCCGCCGCCACCGGAACCCAGGTTCTGACGAAGGCCGTCGGTACCCGCGTGGTCAAGCAGCAGGTCTGCGGCATCGACGGCTACCCGACCTCGGGCTGCGGCGACCCGGTCGCCAACCCGCCGAGCTTCCCCAACCCCGAGCCGAAGGTGACGTTCGCCGGTACCGGCGCCTCCAGCTCGCCGACGCCGTCGCCGTCGCCTGCCCCGTCGACCAGCCCGTCCGTCAGTCCCTCCGGCGGCCCCGTGATCAGCCCGTCGACCAGCCCGTCGACCAGCCCGTCGATCAGACCGGCCGCCGCGACGGGCGGCACCGGGACGAGCGCGTCCTCGTGGGTGCTCGTGGGTGCCCTGATCGCGGCGGTCGTCGCTGCCGCGTCGTGGCTGCTGGTCCGGACCCGCGGGCGTCACTGACGATGCCGACCAGCCGGGTCGCCCCGACCGTCGGGCAGGTCGCTGTTCCGTCCCGGACGGCGGGTGGCCGGGCGGCCCGCGCGTCCGTCGTCACGGCGGGCGGCGCATCGGTCGGCGCAGTCGTCCGAGGCGACCAGGGGCTCGCCGGCTTTTCGCGTCCGGCTTCCGCCGGTCACGGCGGGCCCACTGCTCGTCCGCGCGGGTTGCACCCGGGGGTCGTCTGGGTGTGGGCCGCAGCGGTCGCGGTGGCGGCGTCGCGGACGACGAATCCCCTGCTGCACGTGCTGATCCTCGCCGGGCTGGTGCTGACGGTGCTGGTCGGCGTGCGGCTGGGACCACCGGCACCGGCGGCCGGGGTGTTCGGGGCGTTCGTCCGGCTCGGCGCCGCGGTGATCGTCGTGCGTGTCGCGTTCGGGGTCGTCTTCGGCGCCGACACCCAGGCCGGTCGCGTCCTGGTCGACCTGCCCACGGTGCCGATGCCGGCGTGGGCGGGTGGGGTGTCGATCGGTGGACCGGTCACCAGCGGCGGGCTCCTCGCGGCGGTCGCTGCGGGCCTCTGGCTCACGACAG
>JAABUN010007832.1_pt1 | contig 11271 bp, 10 predicted proteins | sample 5559311 | NCBI WGS metagenome assembly JAABUN01 (sample SAMN10711877, study PRJNA513370) | rock metagenome | isolation source: Antarctica rocks | place: Antarctica: Victoria Land, Siegfried Peak sud | reverse complement strand
CCAACTTGAACTCGCGGCTGTGGATTCGTCCAGGCATCGCTCTCCTCCTCCTCGTGCGGTGAGTCTATCGCACCGGGGAAGGTTGGCTTGCCACATGGTCTGGTATTAGGGGTGCAGTCCACTCCGCCGCGCTGCGCCCCCCGGCCACCAGCCAGAGCGCGTGCCAGCGCCGCCCCTCCTTCGCCTCCCGGCAGACGCGATAGCGCCCCCGCAACTCCCCAGCCGTCAGGTGCCCCGCCAGCACCGCCCGCGCCCGCGCCATCCCCCACCCCCGCCATTGCCGCAACTAAACCGGGAGGATCATACCAGAATCCGTATTATACCGAGAGTGCTCTGCTGGCTGCGGCGACACCGGACCGGAAGGGAACGCCCAAACAGGTCTATCGCAACCGGCGGGTACTCCGATCGTGATTATCCCTACGGCTGGGAGACGCCATCTCGCCTCCCAGCCGTAGGCGTGCCTTGCCGGGTCTCGGCAATGTTGACGTATGAAACGTTGCCGCGTGATCCCCCCTGTTGCGTTGTGCAGCGCCACTTACGCCAGCATGGACACGTCGAGTTCGCTCAGGCGCGTGGGGTCGGCCAGGACATCGATGGTGATTATCTTCCCGTTGATGACGATAAAACCCATCACCGAGAAAGGGCGACCATCCGGGGTAGAAGCAACGATCCCCGCCGCACCATTCACGAGAGCCGGTCGGATGAATGGTGCCGCCTGTGCGAACATGAGCGCCCGCCTTGCGACGGCTCCGGCACCCTGGAGGACGACGGATGCGCTTGGGTTAGCTCGCCCACCGTCCGAGCGCAGCAGTACGTCGGGGTGGAGGACGGCGACGAGGGCGTCGAAATCGCCATTGCGTGAGGCGGCGAAAAATGCATCGACAACGACGCGCTGGCGTGCGTGATCGGTGGTGGGCTGCGGTGCGGCAATCCGCACGCGGCGACGGGCGCGGCTGGCGAGTTGGCGCACCGCAGCGGGAGACCGTTCCAGAATCTGGGCGATCTCGTCGAACGGTACCGCGAACATATCATGGAGGACGAATGCGAGCCGCTCGGCAGGTTCGAGCGCGTCGAGTACGACGAGCAGGGCGAGGCCGACAGCATCAGTGAGCAACGCTTCGCGCTCCGGGTCGTTCTCGCCCTCACGGCTGATGATTGGGTCGGGCATCTGTAGGCCCAGTGCCTCTTCGCGCCGCGTATCGCGCGAGCGGAGCAGGTTCAGGCACACGCGGGCGACGACGGTTGTCAGCCAACCGCCGAGATTCTCGATGGCGCTGGCGTCCGAGCGGCTGAGCCGGAGCCAGGCTTCCTGCACGGCATCGTCGGCTTCGCTGAGTGAGCCGAGCATCCGATACGCCACCGCGCGTAAATGTGGCCGTTGTTCCTCGAATCGTGTCGCCAGCCAGTCGTGTTCGTCCACCGGTCACATCCCTTCGTCACATTCCACCATAAGGATGACCATTGAAATACGGCGAATGTGACTGAATCGATGGGAGGCCATCGCCTGTGTGATGCGGCGGCGACATTGCCTGCAATGGCCTTGAAGTAGTCGTTTGCGTGCAATCAGGGCGGTTCTTGCGCGTGATGATAAGCGTGGCGGGGGTGATTCACCCGTCCCACCACGCTGTTGCTCAATGCGCTGCGCTGCTTCTACCCGCGCTCGTCCCGCTTTGCGCTCCATCCTTGATCACGCCCTGGCGCTGCAACTCCTCCAGTTCGGCGTCGCTCAGGCCGAGTTCGCGCAAGATTTCGGTCGTGTGTTCGCCCATCAGTGGCGGGGTGCGGTGGACGCCGCCAGGGGTGTCGCTCAGTTTGACCGGCAACCCGAGCAACCGCACGGTGCCGAGGGTCGGGTGCTCGCGCTCGACGACCATCTCGCGGTGCAGGGTCTGCGGATGGTTGAGCGCTTCATCGAGTTGGTGGATCGGGCCGCAGGGGATTCCGGCCTCGTTGAGGATAACCTCCCACTCGGCGGTGGTGTGCGTTTGCAACTTCTCGCTGATCATGTCCGCGAGCTCGTAGCGCCGCGCATAGCGGTCGCCATTCGTCGCGAAACGCGGATCGGTGAGCCATTCGGGCGTAGCGAGGATCTGGCAGAACGCCGACCAGCGTTTGTCACCGGTCGCCCCGATCGTCACCCAGCCGTCGCTAGTGCGGAACGCCCCATACGGCGCATTGATCGGGTGGTGGTTCCCGGCGGGCGGCGGGACGCCAGCGCCGTTGAGGACGCGCACCGCCTGAAAACCCATCGTGCCGATCATACTTTCGAGCAACGATGTTTCGACGCGCTGGCCGCGCCCGGTCCGCTCGCGCGCCTGCAGGGCGGCGAGAATGCCGAACGCTCCGAGCAGTCCCGTGAGGAGATCGGCGATCGGGATCCCGACGCGGGTCGGTTCGCCCCCCTCGAAGCCGGTGGTGGTCATCAGCCCTGCGAATCCCTGGATGATATTGTCGAGCCCCGGACGATTCGCGAAGGGCCCATCCGGCCCATAGCCGGAGATGGCGCAGTAGATGATCCGCGGATTCTGCGCCGACATCGCCTCGTAGCCGATCCGTAGCGCTTCCATCACGCCGGGTCGAAAATTCTCGACCACGACATCGGCCTCCCGTGCCAACCGCTGGAAGATCGCCTGGCCTGCTGGCTGTTTCAGATCGAGCGCGAGTGAACGCTTGTTCCGATTGGCCGACAGGAAGAAGGCGCTCTCGCCCTGTGCCGCCGGGCCGTTGGCGTCGAAGAACGGCGGGCCAGCCGCGCGGCCATCTTCGCCTTTCGCCGGATTCTCGATCTTGATCACATCCGCGCCGAGATCGCCGAGATACTGCGCGCAGGTCGGGCCGGCCAGATGTCGCCCGAGGTCGAGGACGCGGATGCCGCTGAGTGGCATGTTGGTGGTGTCATGCTCGGTCATCGGGCGCTCCTTCTGTTGCTGATCCGGTCAACGGCGACGGCGTGAGCCTACTGTCCCTTCCAGACCGGCTTGCGCTTCGCCAGGAACGCATCGACCCCTTCGCGAAAATCCTCGCTCATGTAGGCGCGCAATACCAGATCCTCGGCGCGCGGTGGGCGGCGTGCCTGGGCGACGCGATGGACCGCCTCTTTCGTCACCTGGATCGTCAGCGGCGCGTTGGCGGCGATCGTCTCGGCGATGGCGCTCGTGCGCGCCTCGATCTCCTCACCGGGGACGACCTCGTTGGCGAGGCCGATCGCCTTGGCATCCGCCGCCTCGACCATCTTGGCGGTGAAGATTAGCTCTTTGGTCCGTGCCGGGCCGATCAGATCGACGAGGCGAGAGTAGTTGTTCATCGACAGGCAGTTACCGAGCGTGCGCGCGATCGGGACGCCGAAGCGGGCATCCGGGGTGCAGATGCGGAGATCGCAGGCCATCGCGATCGAGGCACCGCCGCCGACCGCATAGCCGCGAATCAGCGCGATCGTCGGTCGCGCGACCGTCTCCAGGCGTCCGATCACGCGATCCATCCGCGATTCGTAGTCGATCGCGTGCTGCGGATCGGTGAAGGTGCGGAACTGGGCGATGTCGGTCCCCGCGACGAACGCCTTCTCGCCCGCTCCCTGGAAGACCAGCACCGCCAGCGACGGATCGGCCTCGGCGGCGTCGCAGATCCGCACGATCGCCTCGTACATCGCGAACGTCATGGCGTTGCGCTGTTCGGGTCGGTTAAACGTGACCCAGCCAATTGCCCCGCGCCGTTCGAAGAGGACATCGGCGGTGCCGGTGTCGATCGCGCCGTTCGTTTCCGTTGCCATCGCGCCCTTCCCTTCTCGATCGTTATCGTACCCCACGCCCCACCTTGCGGGATAGGCACCCCGCGCTATTGAACACTGGGGTTCTCTGCGGGCATTATAGCAATGCCCCTTGCGGGGAAGATCGGACACCGTTGTGCGTCTGAGAAGTGAGGGTGATAGGCAGCACAACCCTCGCTGTGTAGACGTTGAAGCCGGGGCCGGTGTCGAGATGGCCGGTGGCTATGCGCTGAGGAAGCAGATGGCCGGGTGGGCGCGTGGTGCCAGCAGCGAGTGCGAAACGCCGGATGAGCGCGAACTCGTACGCCGCGCGCAGCGAGGCGATGCCGCAGCATTTGGCGTCCTGGTCGTTCGCCATCAGGACACGATCTATCGTCTGGCCGCGCGTACCGTCGGTCACGATGCTGCGGAGGATCTGGCGCAGAGGGCCTTTCTCAAAGCGTGGGATGCGCTGCCCGGCTTCGCCGACGATGCGGCGTTCGGCACCTGGCTCTACCGGATCGCGCTGAACGGCTGTTACGACTACCTTCGTCGCCGTGCCCGGCACCGGCAGCAGCCACTCGATGAAGAGGCATTGGCCGTCCCTGATGGCGAGGATCTCGCCGAGGGAATCGTGGCCGCCGCCGAGGAGGAGGAGCGGCGTGTGGCGCTCGTGGCCGCGCTGGCGGAACTCCCCGCCGCCGATCGGGCGCTTCTGGCGCTGCGCGTCGGCGAGGAATGGTCGTATGAGCGGATCGCGACCGAGTTACACCTGAATATCAAGACTGTCGGCACCCGCCTCTTCCGCGCCCGCGCCAAATTGCACCGTCTGGTCAGCCAACAGTTGCGCGAAAGGGGGCGCGATGAATCGTGATTGCGCCGCCGCCCGCCTGTTGCTGAGCGTGCGCCTCGATGGCCTCGCGCCCGATCCGCAGGATGATGCGGCATTGGCAACACATCTCGCCGCTTGCCCTGCCTGCCGTGTCTTCGCCCGCGATCTCGCCGTCCAGGAGCAGACGCTCGTCGGGCTCTGGTCCCTGGTCGCCGCGCCGGAGGGATTTGCCAGGCGGGTAATCGCGGCATTGCCACCAGGCCCGATTCGGCGCTCGTCAGGGCGACGGTTCTTGATCGCCGCCGCGCTCACCCTCGCGTTGCTGAGTGGCGCTTTGCTGGGGCGCAGCGAAGTCCGCGCCGGGATCGATCTCGCTCTGCGGCGCGTTGGCTTGCGCGAGCAGCCGCCACCGGCGCAGATCCAGACCGCGCCATTGCGTGACGTGTCGCTGGCTGAGGCCCAGGCGCTTGTGCCGTGGGCGATCCTTCAGCCCGCGCCGCTGCCCGTTGGGTACCGGCTCGATCACGCAGCGGTGGGCGCGGTCTATGCTTTCGCCGAAGGTCCGGTAGTTTTCCTCTTTTACACGCGCGATGGCGCAGCAACGCCGCAATTGGTGCTAACGCAGTTTCGTGCTACCGGCAAAGCCCCGATCGACGCGCCGGTCGCGCCGGGCGCGGGGCGTCGGGTGGCGGTCGGTGATCGCTCCGGGCTCGTCATCGATGGAATGTGGGTCGAGCGTGGCGGCCAACAGGTCTGGGAAACCGGTGCGCTGGTGCGCTTGATCATCGAAGATGGCGCGCAGATCGTCCAGTTCGCGGCCGATCCCAGCGCCGGGTGGGACGAAGCCTCGCTGGTGGCGCTCGCCGAAAGTTTGCGCTGAACGGCTCTGGTAAACCCAATCCACATTTTTAACCGGGGCTTCCGCGCCCGCCTCTTTCGCTGTCACCATGTACTCCCGCTTTCCTATACCTATTACCGTACCTAATTACAGATTGTGGCATTGAAAGCGTCGCAAACCTCTTCCATCTGCGCTGCCAAGGGTGTATCCTGGGGCGTATACGGACCCGTCGGAATGAAAACCAAGGCGGCACTTTGCGCGTATGAATGTCATAGCAGTCCATGCGATCTATCGGTATATGATGAGTCTGGGAGGCAGTCGATGACAGGGGCAGGGTGGTCTAACGGTGTGCGGCGTTTCCCGGCGATAGCCGCAGTCCTGGCGTTGGTGTTGGCGTTGCTGACGCCAGCTATCGGTAAGGCGGAAGAATGGTCGCCACCGGAAGCCGTTTACGTTTCGAAAACCGGCCATAATCTGTACGAGCCGTTCCTCTCTTTCTGGCGTGACAATGGCCGCTCGACATTCATCGGTGACCCGATCTCCGAGCCGCTGAAGGTCAACGGGACGACCGTGCAGTATTTCGAGAAAGCCCGGCTCGAAATGCAGGGCGATAGCGTTGTGCGCGGTGCCCTCGGCACCGAATATCTGACAGCGCAAGGGATCGACCTCAATGGGCGCCCGAGTCGCCCGCGCCTGCTGCGTGGCAACGATTTCGATCTCCCCTCGACCACGCCGTTCACACGCCTGCGCGGGGCGAGCTTCCTGACTGATCCCGAAGATCATCATTTCTTCCCTGAGAGCGGACACACCGTCAACTCCAGCTTCAAGCTTGCCTGGGAACAGGGTGGACTCGCGCGGTACGGTTACCCAGTCAGCGAAGAATTTGCCGAGGTCAGCCCGATCGATGGGAAGACCTACACGACGCAGTATTTCGAGCGTGTCCGGTTCGAGTACCATCCCGAAACGGTGAATAATTACAGCGTGGTCCTCTCGCCACTCGGGCAGACGATTGCGACGGCGCGCGGCATCGAACTCGCCGCCGTCGCCCAGGGTGATCTGCCGACCTACACCGAGACGCTGTTCTCCCCGCCGCCGCCGCCCGCCCCGACCGCTGCGCGGCCAGCCGGTGCGCCTTCCGGCGTCAAGATGATCGATGTCAATCTCTCGGCGCAGTACCTGACCGCCTTCGAGGGGAGTTCGGTCGTCTACGGGGGGTACATCAGCAGCGGTGCCGGGGTGAACGAGACGCCGGTTGGCACCTTCTCGATCTTCTCGAAGCTCGTCTCCGACGATATGCGCGGCCCCGACCCGGCTCTGCCGAGCGGGCAATATTTCCAGCCCGACGTGCCATACGTGATGTACTTCGCTGCCGGTGGCTACGCGATTCACGGCGTCTACTGGCATAACAGTTTCGGCACACCGCGCAGCCACGGCTGCGTCGGCACGCCGGTCGGCGGGGCCAGTTTCCTCTACAACTGGGCGCCGATCGGGACGATGATCTACATTCACTACTAACCTGGGCTGCATACAGCGCATTTTCAGAAGGGGGCGGCAGCTGCCGCCCCCTCTTGTCGTTATCGCTAAAAACAGTGCCGAGCATCACCGCGTCCGGAGTACTACGAAGACGTAGGTGAGGGGGTACCTTAGTACTAAGACTCTTGTTTGTCTGATCCGGCCTCTGTATAGTGTTGGTATGCGCTGTGGTTCGGTGACTTAATCGCCGGAAAAATAGGGATAACCGTTCGAGGATGGACGTGGTGTACGCGAATACCACCCTCTCCTAACGGCGTGACCGGGGCGATACCTTTGTCTGGAAGAGCGCTCATACAAGATGCTGACCCCGAGGGGCAAGGTGTTACGGCGCGCGAGACGACTGGTGCTGGACCTTGCGGCAGCGTCGGAGATCTCCCTGCCGTCGAGCAGGCAACCCCGCTGGCCTTGTATCGTCGCGCCGAGCCGCCTGCTCAATCCGGGTCGGCGAGTGAGTTGTCGCGCCATCTGCAATCGTTAGCCCTCGACGCTATCGCGCATGTCCAGGAAATCTTGCAGACCAATGCCATGCTGGTGCAGCAGTCGGCCACGCTCGAACAGCAGCTACAAATATTGCTGGATGAGCGAATTGCGCTGGTCGAGCGGATCGCTAGCCTGGAAGAACAGTTAGTGTCACCGTCCCCGTACGATGCCGCCCGGCCTACCGCCTGCCACGCCGTGCCTTTCCGTCCGCTCGCGAATCTCCCCGCAATCCTGCATCACAAACGCCTGGAGGCGATCGCTCTGCCGCAGACTGCCGACCCGGCTGATATGCCGCCAATGGCAAGGGGCCGTTTCTCGCACCCGGTGATCAGCGATGAAGAGACGTTGCTAGGGAGCATACTCCGCTCGGCGACGGCTGACACCGCCGACATGCGCGATGAGGCTCCCCCCATGCGGCGGCATACCGACACGATCGCTGCTCCGACCGTCGCACCGTTGCGGGACTACGCGCTGATCGCCCAACCGTTTGCGCGCTTCACCGATCTCGGCGGCTTTCAGTCGGCGGTGCAGGCTCTGCCCGGTATCCATAACGTCCGTGTTCGCCGTTTCGCGCAAGGGGTGTTGGAGATGCGCGTCGATTACGATGGCGCTGCCCCGTTGGCTGAGCTCTTGCGCCATCTGGCGCAACCGGTCGAAGAGGTCACCCACGAAGATCCGACCCGCTTGCGGATCCGTCTGACCCCGCTGCGCGAACGTGGGTTCCCCGCCCTCAGCTAAGCACCACTCGGCCTGCCCGACTCCATCGCTGAAGCTATCTGCCGCACCGCCTCGCTCTCTTTGGGGGCGTTGCAGAACCTGTTATGCTAGCACCCATGCTGCAGGGCGTCGTATGGAAGGCATGCCGCGTGCTGCATCCCCACTCGTTGGGCTGCATGGCAGGAAGGTGGAGGGTATCTATGGAACTCGATGGCGCAGTGGCCCTGGTCACCGGTGGGACCGGTGGACTTGGCGGGCGGATCTGTCACGCGCTGGCGCAGGCCGGTTGTCATGTCGTTGTGGCCTATCATCGCGATCATGATGCGGCGCGCCAATTGGCAGCTGAGTTGGCGGGGTATCACGATCGGCGGGCGCTCCCCGTGGCGACCGACCTCACCACGGGCGACGGGACCCCCGCGCTGCTCGATACGATCGAGTCGGCCTTCGGGGGCCTCGATATCCTGGTCAATAATGCCGCCGCGAATCGCTGGGTCGCCTACCCGGACCTCGATGCGCTGACCCCGGAACTCTGGGATGAGCTGCTTGGCCGTAACCTGACCAGCCCGTTTTTACTCAGTCGCGCCGCCGTGCCCCTCTTGCGTCGCGGCGGGCGCGGGCGTATCGTCAATATCTCGTCGGTCGCGGGGCTTGCCCCGACCGGCTCGAGTATCGCCTATGCTGTTTCCAAGGCTGGCTTGAATCATCTGACACGCTGCCTCGCGGTGGCCCTCGCGCCGGATATCCTCGTCAATGCCGTTGCCCCCGGCTTGATGGAAGGGACACGGATGACCGCTGCGCTCGATCCGGCCTATGTCGAACGCTCGAAAGCGGGTGCCGCCTTGCAACGAGCCACGAGCCGCGACGACGTGGCAGAGCAGGTTGTCCTCTTCTGCCGCACCGAAAGTATCACCGGGCAGACATTGGTGATCGATGCCGGGCGTTTCTTCCATTAGTCGTTCACTGGCATCGACAGGGCGCGTAGTGCCGCTATTCGCAGGCCGCCGATCTTTGCACAATAGACCGTATAGCTTTGCCTCTCTTTCGTTTGACGCCGATTCTCCTCTTTCTTGCAACTCGGCAGTTCCTGCCGATCGCGGGGTGCCACATGGATGAGCGACAGCGACTACGCCGACAGGGTCAACGTCCCGATCGCCTCAGCGTCATCCGGTCGATCTACAATAACGATCTCCCGCTTGCGGCGCGTGTGGCGGGAATCGCCGTCTCACTGCCGGTGGCCGGTGTCATCGGCGCGGTGGCGTCGGCACTGCTGGTCGCGCCGGATCGGGTGGCCCTGACTGGCTGGGCGTTGTTCGGCATCGCTGTACTTGTGGCGCTGGCGCTCGGTGCGCTGACCACCCTCCGTCGCCGCGAGGGACGAGAAGCGCAACGGGCGCTCCTCCGTGCTCGTTTGGCGCTGGTTGCCCTCACCCTCGGCACGGTTGCCGCTGTCTTCAGCGGCTCGACCTCGCCGCCGTTTATCAGCGTCGCTGCTAGTGTCGTTGTCGCTGTCATCATTTTGTTGACAGGGCTGTGGTCATTCGGGTTTGTGTCGCGCACTGCGTTCAGCATGGCGACCGCGCGACGACAGGCGTGGTACGCCCAGATTCGCGCCGCGCGCCTCACGCGCCGGATGATCGGATATCCGGCCTATCGGCAGCTACGGCGCGATGGGGCGCTGCCGGTCAAGAGCCTGCTTCATCCGAACCGGACCTACCTGGTGCCGATTCGTACCACCCCGTCCGGTGCGCGTATCCTGGTGCTGGACGGCGAGCGCCCGATCGGTGGCCTCTGCCTTCGCCCGCGTCAGCCCCTCCCCGATCCCGAAGAAGCGCTCACGCACATCCTCGCCATTCGCACCGACGAACGCGCTTGGCTCGATCGCGCCAACTTCTTCCCCCAGGATCGCGAGTTGACACCTCAGGCGCTCGGCCTCGCCCCAGGACGACCGGGTAACTACGAGCGGTAAGCTTGATCCTGATGGTGAAGATGATGACTGGTGGATGAATTCAAGAGGTTTGACCCGATGGCGATTAAACAACACCTCACCGCTGAAGAGCTTTGGGCTTTGCCTGAGACGCCGGGTGTTCGCTATGAACTCGTTAAGGGAGAGGTAATCGAAGTGCCGGGCGCGAGTGTTTTGCATTCCTTGATCGCCGCCCTGATCTATAACCTCATCAGGGATACTGTTCGTGCGGATAAACTCGGCTTCGCGTTCCCAGATGGTGTAGGCTACCTGATCCGGCGGCACCCAGACACCTTGCGTATCCCCGATGCGTCGTTCATCTCCTGGACGAGTATCCCCGAACGGAAAGTACCGGAAGGCTTCTGGCCGGTCGCCCCCGATCTTGCCGTGGAAGTTGTCTCCCCTTTCGATCGGGCAGACGATGTCCACAACAAAGTCCATGAATACCTGGAAGCGGGTACACAACTGGTGTGGGTACTCTGGCCGCGCCGACAGTCGGTCACGATATACGATGGTGATGGCCTGATGCGCGAACTTGCGCCAGAGCACTACCTGGATGGTGGCACGATCTTACCGGGGTTCAGCGTACAGGTTGCGGAGTTATTCGCTGTAGAGAGCGAATGGTTATAGGTCCGCCCAACGCTCTTCGGTGCTAATCCAGCGCCGCGATCCGTGAGATCCGTTTCGGGAAAAGTGCTTCGAGCAGGGCGGCGGCTTCGGGGAAGGCGCGCACATCGGGATAGGCGTCGCGAAGCTCCGCAAGGCCGCGCCGACCGAAGAGGAGTTGCAAGAAAACGAGTGGCGGGAAGCTGGCGTGCTGGCGTTCGCCCCAGATCGGGCGCTGCCAGGGCGCAATAGCAGTAAGTCGGCCCCGCTCGAACGTCAGGCGTAGGCCGCCACGGTAGAAGTCGATCCGCATCTCGCCGCTGTATGCTGCCATCGGTGAGGCCGCGAGTCGGCGTTCGAGGACCGGCGTGATCAACTGCAAAAACTGCGGCAGATCGGGGACACGGACGTACCACGCATAGGGCTGTGCGACGAGCGGCGCGACGCGGTCACCGAGCGCGGCATAGAGCGGATGTTCGCGCTCCATACAGAGCATAATCTGCTTGAACCGTGCGTCGATCTGGCCGATTGCATGGGCCGCAGCCTCTGCCGCTGTTCCG
>JAABUN010007831.1_pt1 | contig 11272 bp, 9 predicted proteins | sample 5559311 | NCBI WGS metagenome assembly JAABUN01 (sample SAMN10711877, study PRJNA513370) | rock metagenome | isolation source: Antarctica rocks | place: Antarctica: Victoria Land, Siegfried Peak sud | reverse complement strand
TGATGGGGACCGCCGCGACCGAGCCGAAGGCGACCCGCGCGGCCTACGGCGACGCCCTCGTGGAGCTCGGCGAGCTGCACGACGAGGTGGTGGCCCTCGACGCCGACCTCTCCGTCTCCACGCAGGCGGCGAAGTTCGGCAAGGCCTTCCCCGAGCGGTTCTTCAATGTCGGCGCCGCCGAGGCCAACATGATGTCGATGGCCTGCGGGCTCGCCGCCTCCGGGAAGGTGCCGTACTGCTCGACCTTCGCGATCTTCGCCTCGGGCCGCGCCTACGACCAGGTCCGGCTCGGGATCGCCCACAACGAGCTCAAGGTGAGGATCGGCGCCAGCCACGGCGGCGTCTCGCTCGGCGAGGACGGCGCCTCTCACCAGATGATCGAGGACATCGCGCTGATGCGGGCGATGCCGCGGATGCAGGTGATCGTCCCCGCCGACTACAACCAGGCCTACGCCGCCGTCATGCACTCGTGGGAGCACCCCGAGCCCATGTACCTGCGCTTCGGCCGTCCCTCCACGGCGATCGTCTACGAGGAGATCCCCGAGACGCTCGGCGACGGGGTCGACGTGCTGCGCGAGGGCAAGGACATCACGCTGATCGCCACCGGCCACATGGTCTGGCGCGCGCTCGAGGCCGCCGAGGCGCTCGAGCGCGAGGACGGGATCGAGGCCGAGGTCGTGAACGTGTCGATCATCAAGCCGCTCGCCGGCCAGACGATCATCGAGTCGCTGGCGAAGACCGGGGTGGCGGTCACGGCCGAGGAGCACCGGGTCGTCGGCGGGCTCGCCGACGCCGTCCGCGAGGTGGCCGCCGAGCAACACCCGGTCCCCGTCTTCGCGGTCGGCATGGGCGACGAGTTCGGCCTCTCCGGGACGGGGGAAGCGTGCATGGAGCACTTCGGCCTGACCACGCGGGGGATCGCCGACCGCGCCCGTGAGGCGCTCGTGCTGAAGCCGATCGTCAGCCACCCGCCGCTCCACAACCCCACCTGGTCCTGATTCTGGCGGGCTGAGAGGCCGCTGGATCTGCGTCATCGGTCGGCTTGCGGCCGGAGGCCGCGGCGCCTCCCTCTTTCTTGACCAGCGGGCTCTCAGCCTCGCCAGGACGCCCGAGGCGACGGGGGTTGAGCCGGTCAAAGTCCCGGACCGGGACGAAGGCGGTTCCAGCGCGGCCGGGGCCACCCGCGCCGTCAAACGCGGCAGCGCCCCGCCAACAACCGGCGCGAAGGCAGGTTGATCGGTCACACGCACGGTGGGAGAATCGCGCTGTGACCGAGTCCGAGTTCCGTGACTTCATGCGGGAGCAGACCCTCCGCCACGAGCGCGCGATGCGCGAGGTCATTCGTCGCACCGACGAGATGATCCGGCGCTCCGACGTGGAGATCGAAGCCCTTCGTGATCTCCGGGACGAATCTCGAGCGCAGCGGGCGGCGCTGCTGCGGATGATGGATAGGCTCGGCGGTCCGCCGCCGGCCGCCGCCTGAACCTAGGTCGCGTCGGGCTCGTCTCGCGGCTCCACCGCGGCTCGCCGACTGCTTCCGAGCGGTAGGCCGGCCGCCTGGCGCGAGCGGTCGGAGAGATGCTCGCGACGGCGGCGCACGTAGAGCAGGCGCTGTACGTAGAGCGTGATCAGGCCGGCGCCGAAGATCGTCGCGAGGTTGATCGTGAGCTGCAACGTCGCCCCGCCCAGCTCTCCCCACTTCTCGTAGGCCGCCGCGACGCCGATGTTCGCCGCGGCGGGAATCGTGGCCACCGAGATCAGCACGCCGACCAGAACGCTCGACTTGGCCGACGTCAGGCTCAGCATCCCGACGATCCCCGCGAGCAGGGCGACGTAGAAGGAGAAGAAGTCGGGGTTGAAGATGAACTGGGTCGCCTCATGGGACTCGAAGTCAATGCCCGCGTCGATCAGGCCGGTGCCCTTGAGCGCCAGCGTGGCCAGGTAGGTGGCGACGATGCCGAGGGGGAAGCCGATCGCCAGCGCCGCCCCGGAGCGCCGGGCAAGCTCGTAGCGCTGGTTGACCAATGCGACGCAGATCCCGGCGATCGGCCCGAACTCCGGGCCGACCACCATCGCGCCGACGATCAGGATCGGCTGGTCGAAGTAGATCCCCACGCCCGCGATCAGGCAGGCCATGACCATGAAGATCAAGAAGCCGTGAGTGAGCTCGGTGCTCTCCTTCGTCCGGGTCGCGAGCTCCTCCCAGACGACGGCGTCCGGCCCGCGCTGCCCGGCGATTCGCTCGACGGCGGCGGCGCCTGCCGAGATCTCCGAGTCGATCTCCTCGATCGCGATCGAGCCCTCGGTGTCGATGTCGAGCTCGCGCAGGTCCGCGACCACCAGGCTCGCGTCCTCGCGGGCGACGTCGCAGAGGATCACGTCGCCCTCAGGCTTGCGGGCCGCCCGCTCCAGGTAGATCAGGTTGCAGACGGTCTCGGTCGCATCGAGCAGATGCAGCGTGTGCTCGGCCTGATAGCTCGGGACGACGATCCGCAGGTGAACCACCGAACGATCGTAGGGCCGCGGAAGTGGGCGGGGGCGCACCCTCCCCGCCGGCGGCGCTCGTTCCCTCGCCGCAAGCCCGCGTGCATTTCGAGCGAAACGTGTGAATTACGTGAGCGTTCGCCTACACTTGGCCTTCCGCGCGAGGCGGATCTGCACGGCGCCGCCCACGTCCCCTCGCCGGAGCAACGTCGCGAGCCTCGAAGAATCACCCTTCCTGCCATGGCCAGAGCACGCACCCGCAGCCGACTTCGCGCCCGCCGCTCGCGGATGCCGGAGTCGCATTCCCGTCCGCAGCGCCCCCCGATCGTCGAGCTCCGCGACACGACCGTCGTCTACCCCGGCGGCCACGTCGGGCTCGAGCGCGTGTCGGTCAGGATCGACCGCGGCGAGTTCGTCTTCCTCGTCGGGCCGACCGGCTGCGGCAAGTCGACCTTCATCAAGCTCCTGCTGCGCGACCTCGCGCCGGCGGGTGGCAGCGTCATGGTCGCCGGCAAGGACATCAACGAGATGGCCCGCGGAAGCGTTCCCCAGCTCCGCCGCCGGATCGGCACCGTCTTCCAGGACTTCAAGCTCCTCCCGAACCGGACCGTCTACGACAACGTGGGCTACGCCCTCCAGGTGACGGGCACGCCGCGCTCGGAGATCCGGCGCCAGGTGCCGGAGATCCTGCGGATGGTCGGCCTCGGGGCGAAGATCCACAACTACCCCGACGAGCTCTCCGGCGGAGAGCAGCAGCGCGTCTCGGTCGCGCGGGCCTTCGTCAGCCACCCGCCGCTGCTGCTCGCCGACGAGCCGACCGGCAACCTCGATCCCGAGACTTCGATCGGGATCATGCAGCTCCTCTACCGGATCAACCGCACGGGAACGACGGTCGTCGTCGTCACCCACGACCGCGAGATGGTCGACAAGATGCGTCGTCGCGTCGTCCAGCTCTACGACGGGCGCGTGATCCGCGACCAGGCCGCCGGCCTCTACGCCACCGACGAATCGACGCAGGAGTTCGGAGCCAGGATCCGCACCGAGCTCGGCGTCGAAGGCCCTGACGCCAACCGCGGGGGCCGCTGAGCATGGGTCGTCTCGGGTTCTTCCTCAGCGAGGCATACCGGGCCCTGCGCCGCAACGCCGCGCCCTCGATCGCCGCGATCGTGACCATCGCCGTCACGGTGCTCCTGATCGGCGTGCTCGTTCCGGTGCTGGACGCCAGCGGGTCCAAGACCGAGGACGTGCGCGATCAGCTCGAGCTCAAGGTGTTCCTGTTCAAGGACTCCAGCGCGGGGGAGGTCTCGGCGCTGCAGAAGCGCATCGGCGGCATCCCGCACGTGACGAGCGTCGAGTACGTCTCGCCGGCTGAGGCGCTGCGCCTGACCGAGGAGAAGCTCCAGGACAAGAGCCTGCTCGACGAGCTCAACAGCAACCCGCTTCCTCCCGCCTTCAACGTCAAGCTCGACAGCCCCGACAACTTCGAGTCGGTCCAGGCCGCGCTCTCGCCCCCTGACGCGACCGGCAAGCCCCAGCCGATCAGCGCCGCGATCGACAACATCAACGCCGGGGGGCAGCAGACCGAGCAGATCCGCGAGGTGACCGGCGCGGTCAAGATCCTGCTCACGGTGATCGCGGCCCTCCTCGCGATCGCGTCGCTCTTCCTCGTCGGCAACACGATCCGCCTCTCGATCTACGCGCGTCGCCGCGAGGTCGAGGTGATGCAGCTCGTCGGCGCGACCGACTGGTTCATCCGCTGGCCGTTCGTGATCGAGGGCCTCGTCGTCGGCCTGTTCGGCGCGGGAATCGCGGTCGGCATACTGTTTCTCGGCAAGGTGACCATCGTCGACCCGCTCTCTGACAACTTCGCTTTGGTCGAGAATCTCAACACGATCGCCTTTGGGCCCCTCGTCGCCGCGCTCGCGGCTGGGGCAATGGTGGTCGCGGCGCTGGGCAGCGGGTTCACGCTGCGCCGTTTCCTGCGCATTTGAGCAGGGGCAAGGGCCCCTTCCTGGGAGGCCTCGCCGTCGGCGCGATCGTCGCGATCGCGCTGCTCGCCCTCGTCGGCCCGCTCCAGGACCTGCTCCCCGACCTGGGTCGGACCCGCAGCGACGAGGCGCGCCAGATCATCGAGGACACCTATTTCCGCGAGACGAAGCCGGAGAAGCTGGATGACGCCTCGATCGCGGGCATGGTGAAGGCGATCAGCAAGGCCAACGAGGACAAGTTCTCCAACTACTTCGACCCCGCGACCTACCGCCGCTTCAAGGCCTCCACGTCGGGCCGTTTCTCGGGGATCGGGCTCAGCGTGAGCGAGGCCAAGCGCGGGCTGCGGGTCTCGCAGGTGTATGAGGACACGCCGGCCGAGGGAGCCGGGATCGAGCGTGGGGACCTGATCGTGGCCGTCCTCGGCAAGTCGATCGCCGGCGTCTCCGCGACCGAGGCCGCCAACCGGATCAAGGGCCCGCCCGGCACGAAGGTCTCGATCACGGTCCTGGCCGCGACGGGCGGCGGGCGGCGCGAGCTCGAGGTCGAGCGCGCCGCGGTGAAGATCCCCGCAGTCGACGCGAGCCTCGAGCGCCGTGGCGGCAGGAAGATCGGCTACGTCCGGCTCGCCACTTTCAGCAACGGGGCTCACGGCGAGCTCCGCAACGAGATCACCGGGCTGCAGCAGCGTGGGGCGGAGGGGTTGGTCTTCGACCTGCGCGGCAACGGGGGAGGCCTGCTCGACGAGGCGGTCCTGGTCGAGTCGATCTTCCAGGAGGACGGCCCCGTCGTCACGATCGAGGGCCGCGCGCGCCCGGAGCAGACCCTCGATGCCGAGGGCGGCGCCCTCGATCCCGGCCCGCTGGCGGTGCTCGTCGACGGCGACACGGCCTCTGCCTCGGAGATCGTGACCGCCGCTCTGAAGGAGAACGGCCTGGCGACGGTGATCGGCACCCGCACGTTCGGCAAGGGCGTATTCCAGGAGGTGATCGAGCTCGAGGAGGGCGGGGCCCTCGACATCACGGTCGGCGAGTACCTGACCGCGGACGGCACCTCGATCCTCGGCAAGGGCGTGGTGCCCGACCGGCGGGTGGCCGACGAGGACCTGACCGACGGCGACGACGTGCTCGACGCCGGCCTGCGCCAGGTCGCCTCCGAGCTCAAGGCGGGCTGAGGCTAGTGGGTCTTCCATGAACGTTCGCCAGGAAACCCCGAGTCTCCGGTGCCGCCAGGCGAGGACGCTGCATGGCGGCCTCCGGAGGCCGGGGTTTCCGGTGAGACGTTTGTGGAAGGCCCACTAGATGGCCGGCCCCGAGACCCTCGACCCCCTCCGCCCGCGCGTCCTCGCGGTCTCCAGGCGAGGTCGCTTCTGGGTCGGGGAGCCGCTGTTCGAGCCCGGGCCCCAGCTAACGCTGGCGCGGGGGCGGGCGCGGGTCGACGAGGGGGGCCTGGCCCTCTGCCGCATCAACCGCCGCGGGGCCCAGCCGCTGGTCGACCTCGGCCGCGCCGACAGCCCGCGGGACGTCGTCGCGGCGCTGATCGCCGACCGCGGGCTGCGCCCGAGCTTCCGCGACCGCCACGAGGGGGAGGCGCGGGCGGCGATCGAGCGGCTCGAGCGCGACCCGGGCGAGCGCGTCGACCTCACCGCCGAGCCCACCTTCACCGTCGATCCGCTGAGCGCCCGCGACTTCGACGACGCGGTCTCCGCGTCCCGCCGCGAGGGCGGTGGCTTCCGCCTCTGGATCCACATCGCCGACGTCGCCGCGCACGTTGCGCCCGAGAGCGGGCTCGATCGGGAGGCCCTCGAGCGCGCCAACTCGACGTATGCGCCCGGCACCGTCAGCCCGATGCTGCCCGGGGCGCTGAGCAGCGAGGCCTGCAGCCTCAAGCCGGGCGTCCCCCGCCTCGCGGTCACCGCCGAGATCGAGCTGAGCGACTCCGGGGAGGCGACCTCCGCGCGCTTCTACCGCTCGATCATCCGCTCCAACGAGCGGCTCGACTACGACCGCCTCGACCGGATCTTCGCCGACCGCGAGCGGCCGCCCGAGGCGGTCGCGGGGGCGCTCGAGGCGGCGCGTGCGGCCGCCGCCGCAATCGCCTCGCGGAGCGCCGGGCGCGGCCTCGAGGTGAGCAGCAGCGAGCCCGAGTTCTCGTTCGGGCCGGACGGGGAGGTGGTGGCCGCGAAGGCGGTCGCGCCGACGGAGGCCCATCGGCTGATCGAGCGGCTGATGATCCTGACGAACGAGCAGGTGGCCACCCTGCTCGAGCGCAAGCGCGTCCCGACGCTCTATCGGATCCACGAGCAGCCGGACCCGGCCCGCATCCGCGTCCTGATCGACCAGCTCGCCTCCCTCGACGTGCCCACTCCCTCGATCGGCGAGCTGGCGGGGCCGAGCGAGGCGGGAGAGGCCGCCCGCGAGGCGAGCGTCCTCGTGGCGCGCGAGGCGCGGCGGCGGGGACATGGCGCCAGCAGCCTCTCCTCGCTCGTGCTGCGGGCGATGAAGCCCGCCCGCTACAGCGAGGAGAACCGCGGCCACGCCGGGCTCGCCAGCTCCGCCTACGCCCACTTCACCTCCCCGATCCGCCGCTACCCCGATCTGATCGCCCACCGCGGGCTGCTCTCGGCGATCGATGGCAGCGAGGCGCGCCCCGGGGCCCACGAGGTTGCCGAGGCCGCGCTGCATTGCTCCGATCGCGAGCGTGCCTCGATGCGGATCGAGCGGGACGCCGACGACGTCTGCGCCGCCTTCCTCCTGCGTCGCGAGCTCTTCGAGCGCGGCTCCGACGCCACCTTCGAGGGCGAGGTCTCCGGGGTCATCTCCGCCGGCGCCTTCGTCCTCTTCCGCGGCGAGCTCTCCGACGTCTACGAGGGGTTCTTCCCGGCCCGCCGGATGCGGGGCGAGCGCTTCGACATCAACGACGTCGAAACGGCGCTGATCGGCGGGCGAACGGGTCGCCGCGTCGGCATCGGCGACGCGATCGAAGTCAAGGTCGACTCCGTCGAGGCACCCCGGGGGAGGGTCGACCTCCTCGCCGCCGCCGGCGAGGAGGCTCCGGCCCGCGGCGGGGGAGGGCGCGATCGGGCGCGATCGGGCGGCCGCGGCCGCAGCGGAGCCCGCCGGTGAGCCCCGAGGCCGAACGCGGTCCCGACGTCGCGACGAACCGGGCGGCGCGCTACTCCTACGAGATCGTCGAGACGTTCGAGGTCGGCCTGATCCTGCAGGGCACCGAGGTCAAGTCGCTGCGCGACGGCAAGGCACGGCTTCAGGACGCCTACGCGGTGATCGAGGAGGGTGAGCTGATGCTCCGCGGCTCCTACATCCCTCCCTACCCGCCCGCGCGTGACAACCACGAGCCCGAGCGGCCGCGCAAGCTGCTCATGCACCGCTGGGAGATCGAGCGGCTGATCGGGCGGATGCAGCGCAAGGGCCTGACGCTCGTGCCGACGCGGATCTACTTCAAGGGCCGCCGCGCGAAGCTCGAGCTCGCGCTGGCGCGGGGCAAGCAGCATGCGGACAAGCGCCGCACGATCCGCGACCGCGACGTGGCCCGCGACGTGGAGCGCGAGATGAAGCAGCGCCATCGCTAGTGGGTCTTCCATGAACGTTCGCCAGGAAACCCCGAGTCTCCGGTGCCGCCAGGCAAGGACGCAGGGAGCCCGTGTAGCGGAGCTACACGGGCGAGTGAGGACGCTGCATGGCGGTGTCCGGAGGCCGGGGTTTACGGTGAGACGTTTGTGGAAGGCCCACTAAGGGAGCCGTCGCCTCCCGGTCCCCGCGATTGATTGGTTGAATAGCCCCCCCAAGAGCGGAGGACGAGGTTTGGCGGACCAGGAGGAACAGGAGGAACAGGAGGAGGAGGGGCAGGCGGTCGTGCCTGAAGATGCGCCGCCCGACGACCCCGATGCGAGCTTCGGAGCGGTGAGCGATGGCGACGACGCCTCCGCATTCGCGGGCGCGCCCCTGCCGCCCGCGTCCGGCGGGTGGAGGGCGAGGCGGGCCAACCGGCGGCGCGAGCGCGAGGAGCGGAAGGCCCGGGCGCGGGCCGAGCGTGAGCGCGCCCGCGCGGAGCGGCGCGAGGCGATCGAGCGGAGGCGCGCCGAGCGATCCGGTGCGAGGACGGAGGAGCCCGACGACTTCGAGGCGGACGACGAGAGCGTGGGCTCGGATGGCCCGTTCGGGGACCCCTCCGTCGATCCCGTGCGGGCCGACTCCGAGGCGGAGGCCCAAGCGCGACTGTCCATGGCGGAGCGTCGCGAGGATGACGCTCGCGTGCGCGCCCACTCCGAGCAGGTGAGCGCCGACGCGGACCGGCGCGTCCGCGAGATCGAGCAGATCAGCCACACCGCGGAGGGCGGGGTGGCAGAGGCGCAGCTCGAGGAGGGAGATCGGGAGCGACGCGAGAGCGCCGGCGCGGCGGAGGACGCGTTGCCGCTGGCAAACGAGCTCCGCCTCGCCGATCAGCAGATCGAGCGTCGCCGCAGACGGGACCAGGAGCTGCTGAGCGAGATCGAGCGGACGGAGTCGCGGATCGAGGCGAACCGGGAGCGAACCGAAAGGGCCCTCGAGGAGGCACGCGCGCGACTCGAGCAGCTCGAGTCGCAGGCGGGCGAGGCCGAGGAGCGGGCGGCGCGCGCCGAGCGCCTGGCTCAGCTACGCGGGCAGGAGGCGGAGCGCGAATCGCGCCTCCACGAGATGCTCGAGCGCATCAACGAAGCGGACCGGCGCGCCCGCGAGGCCGAGGCCCGCGCCCGTGAGGCCGTGGCGGGAGCCGCCCGGCCCGGCGAGCCGGCCTCCCCGCCGCCGGCGGATCCGGTCGAGCCCGGGCCCGAGGCGCCGTCGCCCGTGCCCCCCGACGATGAGGACGCCCCCTCGGTCGACATCAACGAAGCCACCTTCGAGGAGCTGCGCGGGGTCGGCCTGTCGGTCACGCAGACCGGCAGGATCCTCGCCCACCGCGAGCGTTCCGGCGGCTTCGGGTCGGTGGACGAGCTCTACGAGCTCCCCGGCTTTCCGCGCGAGTTTCTCGATGGGGTCAGAGCGCGGCTGACGGCCTGAGCCGGCGGCTCCCGCTAGAGGCCGTACTTCTCCAGCAGGTTGAGCCAGACCTCGTTGCGCGTCGGAAAGGCTGGGACGGCCTCGAACAGGCGCTCGAGCGGGACCTCGGCGACGACCGCGACGGTCGCCGCATGCAGCAGCTCGTTGGCGTCAGGGCCGACGAAGGTGGCCCCGACCGCCACCCCACGATCCTCGTCGATGACCAGCCGGCTGGTTCCCTCGGCACCGCGGCCGTGGAAGGACGCGCCGGCGTTTCCCGCGGTCGAGACGTCGACCGCCTTCGCGTCGATCCCCGCCTCCTCAGCGCTGGCGAGGGTGTGGCCGACGGCCGCGACCTCGGGGTCGGTGAAGATCACCCGGGGGGAGGTGGGGCCGTCCTGGGTGGCTCGCGCGTCGCCGCCGAGGATGTTCGCCGCCGCCACGCGCGCCTGGTACTTGCCCATGTGGGTGAGCAGCGCGCGGCCGTTGACGTCGCCGATCGCGTAGAGCCACTCGCGCTCGCCGACGCGCATGCGGTCGTCGACCTCGATCGGCCCATCGGGCTCGATCCCCACCGTTTCCAGGCCGATCCCCCCGACGTGCGGCTTGCGGCCGACGGCGACGAGCAGCTGCTCGGCCTCGAGCGTCTCGCCATCCTCGAGCTCCAGGGACACGACGTCCCCGTCGCGGCGGGCCGCCGTCGCCTTCGCGCCGGTGCGAACGTCGACGCCGTGCTCTCGCAGCGCGTCGGTCACCTCCTCGGCGGCGAAGGTCTCCTCCCGGAGCAGCAGCCGCTCGGCCGCCTCGACGATCGCGACCTTGGTGCCGAGCGATGCCCATGCCTGCGCCATCTCCACTCCGACGACGCCGCCGCCGAGGATCAGCAGGCTCGCCGGCGCGCTCTTCGCGGTGGTCACCTCGCGGTTCGACCAGGCCTCGACGTCGGCAAGCCCGTCGATCGGCGGGACCACCGCCCCCGAGCCGGTTGCGATCACCACCGCCCGGCGCGCGGTCAGGACCGCGTCGCCCACCCGGACCCGCCGCTCGCCGTCGAGGCGACCCTCGCCGCGGATCAGCTCGATGCCGCGGTCCTCGAGCCACGGGAGCTGGGCGGAGTCGTCGAGATCGTGAATCACCTCGTCGCGGCGGGCGAGGACCGCCTCGACGTCCAGATCGTCGGAGGCGGACAGGCCGGGCACGCGCCCGACCTCCTCGAGCACCTCGCCGGGACGAAGCAGCGCCTTGGAGGGCATGCAGGCGTAGAAGCTGCACTCCCCCCCGACGAGCTCGCGCTCGACGAGGCCGACCTCAAGCCCGCCCTCGGCCAGGCGACCGGCAACCACCTCGCCGGCGGGGCCGGCGCCGAGGACGACGACATCGAGTTCTCTGTCGGAGTGCATGGGCTGACCGTACAGGGGCGACCTGGGCGAGGCTCGGCAGCGGCGCGATCAGACGTCGGCGAGCGTCCGCTCGAGATGGGTCTCGGCGACGCCGAGGGCGAGCAGCGCGGCCAACCCGAGGTAGACGACCGCGACGATCACCCGGGTGCGGGTGGGGATCGCATGGAACGCCTGCGATTCGGGCGAGTTGCGCCCCTTCCAGCGCCGGTAGGTCTCGAAACCGCCGAACAGCACGATCAGGATCAGGATCGGGTTGGGGAACAGGATCGCGATGACGACCAGGCCGACCATCCCGACCAGCCAGACCTTGGGCGAGAGCGCCGCCATCGCCCGCCCGCCGTCGAGTGGCAGGACGGGAAGCAGGTT
>JAABUN010007830.1_pt1 | contig 11272 bp, 14 predicted proteins | sample 5559311 | NCBI WGS metagenome assembly JAABUN01 (sample SAMN10711877, study PRJNA513370) | rock metagenome | isolation source: Antarctica rocks | place: Antarctica: Victoria Land, Siegfried Peak sud | reverse complement strand
TCTATAACCGACAGCGTGCCCACTCCGCGCTCAACTATCGGAGCCCGGTGGCCTTCGAATCGGCGCTTGCTGGGGAGGCACAGGTAGCCTAGACTTCACCTGTCCACAAATACGAATCAAGCCCAGCGTGGCACACGACCGTCGAGGCGCTCGCGGCCGAGCTGGCCGCGGCCAACGCGTGAGGAGGACACCATGACCGCGACCGCGCCCGCGACCGCGACCGAACCCGAGGCCCGCGTGCGGCCACTCCTCGTGTGGGGGAGTGCGCCCCTCGCCGACGGCGCGCCGGACCCCGACGACGACGACGACCTGGTGGTGCTCGGCACCGCGCTCGCCTGGCTCGAGCAGTGGCACGACTGGCACCCGCGCCAGGCCGACAAGACCGCGGGCGGACCGGGGGGCGGCAGCCGCGCCGCCGCCCTCCGGCTGCGGCGGCTCATGGACCGGGTCCACGCCGAGGGCGGGTGACCGGACCGCAGGCAGACCCCGGACAGCACGACGCCCACCCGGTCTCCGGGTGGGCGTCGCCGCGTGCGCGCCGCGCCGCGTGGTACCACGCGACGGTCGCGGACCCGGACCTCCCCGCCGTGGCGCAGTTCTGCCTCTGCCGCCGCTGCGCCGAGCGGCACCTCCTGGCGGTCGTCCGCGAGTATGTCGTCGAGACCGAGGCGCGCGTGAGCGCCCAGTACGGCCGACCGTTCCGCTTCGCTGAGCGCGCGCCCATCGCCGTCGGTGTGGGGCCAGGCATCCCGGCGGTGGCGGCGTGAGGCGTGGTGCGGGAAGCGGGGGCCGCCGCACCGACCGCGACCCGGAGAGCCGGTCAAAGTGGCCGGGCGCGGCGGCGGGCGCGCGCCGCGCCCGCCGCGTATACCAATGGCGGGGCCGGTCGGCGGCACCCGCGCGCGGCGCGCGCGAGATGCGTCGCAAGGGAGAGGAGCGGGGAGCATGGGCACGACGACCGTGACGACGCGGGGACAGGGCTATGCGCGGGTGGCGCGCGAGGAGCGGGGCGGGCAGGACCCCACCGTGTGCTGGGGGTGCGGGGGGACCGAAATCATGTTTCTCCCTTCCCAATACCGAATTCCAGGGCTTCACTAAATGAAGCACTGACCTGAACAGTTACGACGGACCCTTGAACAGAATTGACAGCGCTGCGGCGGGTGCTATACTGGCGTGACTGGAGCGGCATCTGTTTCCCCTCTTGTGCCGGAGGGGCGGGGTGCGGGCGTGTGTGGTGTGCCCGCGGTCGGATAGGGGAGGCATGCGGCATGGGGGGATAAGGGGCGGCGCGCGAGGGCGCGCCAGGGAGGGTACCGCCGCCGGGGTGCGGCGGCTTGCGGGGCAGCACCGCGCATCTCAGCGCTCGTCGTGGGAGGGGGACATGGCCGACGCACAGGCTCCGGCGCAGTCGAAGAACATCGGCTACCGCGTAGGCTTCTACCTGATCGCGCTGCTGGTGCTCTTCTGCCTCATCCTGACGCCGTTCGCGTTCAGCAGCCTCCTGGCCGACATCTTCGCGCCGCCGACGGACCACGCCTACAAGCTCACGCCCGCGGATGTCCAGCCGGCCGACTCGTACAGCCGCCTCCACGTCGATGTCATCAATCTCAACGAGGTGGACCACCTCGTGACGCTACGGGTGAACGGGTTCCACGTCTGCGCGAAGGACTGCACCTACACGGACAAGGTCCTCTTCTTCTCGGTCAAGGCGGACGCCCCCGACGCGGAGTCGATCCCCCCCTCGGCCGGGGTCATGATCCCGGCGACGACCGCCGAGGTCAGCGGCAAGATCGAGCTGCCGATCTCCGGGAACCTGGTCCGCTACCCCTTCGATCGGTACCCGCTCTGGCTCGGGGTCGTGGTGGAGCGCGAGACGGCGGACAAGAAGGTCCGCATCCTCACCCCGGCGGAGACGAAGGGGCAGCTGGTGATCACGGTGCAGGAGCAGGTCGCCCGCACGGTGGTCACCGGGATGAAGACGGTGAATCCCCAGACGGTCAAGCCGCCGCAGTCCATGTTCGACTATGCCTACGTCAGCGCGATCGAGCTGCAGCGCCCGACCTACCTGAAGATCGTCGTCATCCTGGTCGTCCTGCTGATCGCGGCGGCGGCGATCTACGCGATGCTGATGCGGCCGTTCGACCAGTTGATCATCAACACCGGCGGCCTGGTCCTCGGCGTGTGGGGCGCGCGCTCGATGCTGCTGGGCGGCTACCCGGCCGACAGCACGGCGGTGGACATCACGCTGACGATGGTGATCATGCTGCTGCTCGGCGGGATCAGCTTCCGCGGGCTCAATTACCTGCACCAGAAGGCGGGCCTGAACATCCTCCCCTGGGCGCGCACGAAGCCCGCCCCGGAGCAGGAAGCGGTGCCGGCGAAGGCGGTGGCCTGACACGCCACCGCACGCTGCCCCCCGATGGACGGCGCGCGGCCTGTTCACGCCTCCTCAAGACCTCCTATACACATAGCGCTCGTGAGGGTGGCAGGGTTATGGTCGAGTAACGGCGCGCTATGGTCGCCAGGGCTCGCAATCCTTGCCTTCGGGCTTGCCATTCTCTGCCACCAGCAGGTGAAGCATATGTACAGGAGGTCATGAGGAGGCGTGCCGCCGTATCATGTACCATCCGACGACCCGCTTACTGACAATCCTGGAGTTGCTCCAAGCGCACGGGCGCCTTGGACGCGCCGATCTCGCCGCGCGCCTGGAGGTGGGGGAGCGGTCGGTGCGGCGCTACATCATCATGCTCCAGGAGATGGGCATTCCCGTCGTCGGCGAACGCGGGCGGTATGGCGGCTATCGCTTACTGCCCGGCTTCAAGCTGCCGCCGTTGATGTTCACGGAGGACGAGGCGCTGGCGCTGGTGCTGGGGCTGCTGGCGGCGCGGCAACTCGGGCTGGCCGGCACGGCGTCGGCCGTGGAGGGCGCGCTGGCGAAGGTCGACCGCGTGCTGCCACTGGCGCTGCGCGAACGAGTGAGGGCGGTGGAGGAGACGCTGGTGCTGGACCTGCACACGGCGGAGGCGCCACTGGCGAGCGCGACCGTCATGGCTCTGAGCACCGCCGCGCGGCAGGGACGGCGGGTTCGCCTGCGCTATCGCACGCGGGACCGGGCGGAGACCGAGCGCGCGTTCGACCCCTACGGCGTCATCTTCCACGCGGGGCTGTGGTACGCGGCCGGTCACTGCCACCTGCGCGGTGCCACGCGCGTCTTCCGCCTCGACCGCGTGCTAGACATCGCGCCGAGCGACGATGCGGCGACGTTCACGCGCCCGGACGGCTTCGACACCCTTGACGTGGTGCGGCGGGCGCTTGTGGCCACACCGCGCGCGTATACGGTCATCGTGACGCTTGACACGACGCTCGACGAGGTGCGTCACCACCTCTCCCCGTCGGTCGCGGCGCTGGAGGAGACGGTTGACGGCGTGGTGCTGCGCTGCTCCACCGACAGTCCGGAGTGGCTGGCCCGCGTCCTCGCCGGCCTGGGGTGCGACCTCGTCGTGCATGAACCCCCCGAACTGCGCGCGGCATTGCGGCGCCTCGCCGACCGGCTACGCACGATGGCTGACGCTGGCGCCGCGGCGTCGGCGTGACCACTCGTCGGACGACGAGCAGACGGCGCGGTGCTGGTCAAGATGATATGATCAGGCACGAGCGTACAAGGCAGGACGCGTCACCCGGTTCACGGTTCCGCTGCTGTGCGCGACCGCGTAGTCCCACTCTACATTTCCCGTTGTTATGAAGCGTAAGACCCTGACGGAGTGGATCGTCGCGCGGTCGGCGACCGTGCGCGGGTACGTGGTGGCCCGCGAGGCGGGCGCCTGCGCGGCCTGGGGGCGCGATCTGGACGCGGTGCGCGACCGGCTGTGCGACGAGGCCGCGTCCCTCGGCGCCAATGCCGTCCTCGGTCTCGAGCGCACACAACGCACGCGCGGGGTCTGGTTCAGCGCCTATCGCTGGACCGAGCATGCGCTGACGGGCCGCGCCGTCGTGCTCCTGCGCCCGGTGTACACGACGGACGCGGCGCTGATCGCCCGCTGCCGGCCGATCCGGCTCGCGGGGGGCACCTAGCACGGCGCCCTCCGACCGGTGCGGGATCGCCGGGTCGCCCGCGGGACGGGGCGCTGTCCGGGGCACGGGGATCACCCGGGCCGGACCGCCCGGGCACACCACGACGATTATTGCCGCGGGCCGCCACCCGGCGACGCCGAGCACCGCGGCGCAGGAGCATCGCGATGATCCCGCTAGCAGCAGCACGACGCGGCCGCGTCGCCGCCCTCGGCGTCCTCCTCGCCCTGGGCGCGTGCGGCGTCACGCCGCCGCCGACGGCCCTCCCGACTGCGGGCCCCCTCGGACCCGCCGCCGCCGCGCCGTCCGCCGCGGGGGCGGCGACGACGGCGCTACCGACGCCGATGGTGGTCGCGACCGCCACCGCCGCGACCGTCGCGGCACCGGTTGCCGCCACCGCCACGCCACCCGCGACGGCGCGATCGCGCGCGACCGCGGGGACCGCCACCGCGGCCGTCGCTGGCCCGAGCGCACCGCCCGCCACGCCACCCACGCCGTCGGTGAGCGCCGCCGCCGCGCCGCCCACCGTGCCGCCCGCCGCACCGCGCGGCTACGCGTCCGACGACCCTTGCGCGCCGTATGCCGCCGGCACGGTCCCGCCGACCGGGCGGGCCATCCCCGCCGCCCCGGCGCGGCTGTGTATCCCCGCGCTCGCCCTGTCCGCCCCCGTCGCGCCGGTGGGCACGACGGCCGCCGGCACGATGGCCGAGCCGCCGGACCCGCGCGGGGTGGCCTGGTACGCGCCCGGCGTGGCCCCCGGCGCCGTCGGCAATGCCGCGATCGCGGGCACGCTCGACACGCCGACGACGGGACCGGCGATCTTCTGGGGGTTGCACACGCTCGTGCCGGGCGATCGCCTCGTCGTCGTGGACGAGGCGGGGGTGGCGCGGCGGTTCCAGGTCCTGGAGACCGGGGTCTATGAGCGAGCTGCCGCCCCCCTCGCGCGCGTCTTCGGGCCGGCCCCCGACGCCAATCTGTGCCTGATCACCGGCGCGGGGACCTGGGACCCCGCCCGGAATGCCTACGACAGCAATCTGCTGCTGTTCGCGCGGTTGCAGCCGTGAAGGGCGCGCAGCGCTGTCGGGTCGCCCCCGCAGGCGCGCACCGGGCGAGCGGCGCGCCCGGCACCGTGCGGCGGGGCGCCGCTGACCGACGACACGCGGGCGGGGACGTTGACCCGCAGCGCGGCACCGGTGCCGCGCCCGGCAGCTCCGGTGTCGGCAGCCATCCGGCCAGCTGCCGACGCCAGTGCTGGCTTACCTGGACGAGTTCGGGACGCTGGGGCGCATCCCGCAGTTCCCGGCGCGGATGGCGACGATCCGGGCGTCGCGCTTCGGGGTGACGGGCGGGGCAGGCCCTGCACCAGCTGGAGGCCACGTATGGCCGGGAGGGGGCGGCGACGATCCTGACGAACGCGACGACGAAACTCTGCCTGGCGCGGGTGAGCGGCGACGCGGGCTACTCCTCGCGGCTGGCCGGCACCGCGACCGTGCACAGCCGCAGCCGGGGGCGCAGCCGCGCGACGGTGGCGCCGCTGGCCGACCGGGGCAGCGCGGGGACGGGCGGGGGCGGCTGCGGGGATAGCATCGGTACCCCCCTAGCGACACGACAACACCGACGGTTCCCCGCAGATTACCAGCACTCTCCCCATCCCGCGCGGTTGGGCCAGTCAGTTGCCATAACATTCGCCAGCACTTACGCAAGTGAGGCAAGCCGAGTGAATCACCCCTACGATTTGCAAGTCAGCCGGATCAATCCGTATGCCAGCCTCCGCGCGCGCTTCACGGGCGGTGGCTTCGCGCAATTCCTCGTCGCCATCCACATGCCCCGCGATGACACTATAGAGCCCATCGGCAAAACCTGTGTTGCACCGGCGTGCGAGGAGCACGTGGTGATCGTGGATGATGATCGCAGCCGGGAAGCGATGCCGCTTGTAGGTGTGGACGCCAATATGCTCTTTCATGCGTCGAGTATCACACACGCGACCTCTCACGACGCCAGGCAGTTACCTTACCCATTGTGCTAGATCGGCGGGGTCGCCAAGACAGGCTCTCCCAGGTAGGATGGTGTTGCTGAGACAGCCACCCGTACCCAGGAGAGGGGGCCATGATAGCGGACTTCGCCGACCTCTGCACCTACGTGTACGTCCTCACCGATGAGACCTACCAGGATGTGGTCGCCCCGTACGATACCCGCCCGGGGCCGCGCTCGCCCTTCACGGACAGCGAGCTGATCACCCTGACGATCACGGCGGAGTTGCTGGGCCTCGACGCGGAGACGCGCTGCCTCGCCGACGTCCGGCGCAGCCACGCCGCGCTCTTCCCGCTGGTGCCGGAGCGCTCGCGCTACAACCGTCGCCGCCGGCAACTGGTCGAGGCCACCAACCGCATCTGCGGGGCGATCATGGCCCGGCTGTGGCGGGTGCTGGAGGCGGAGGGGCGCGATCTGGCGGTGATCGACAGCGTGCCCGTGCCCGTGGTCGGCTACCACCACGCCGCCGGCGACCACCGCTGGTGGGGTGAGGCCGACTTCGGGCGCGTCCCCTCCAAGAAGCAGCGCATCTACGGCTTTAAGCTCCACTTGCTGATCAGCCGTAGCGGGCTCGTCCTCGACTTCGCCCTGGCCTCAGCCAACCAGAGCGACGGGTCGCTGGCCGCCCAGATCCTGGAGGACAAGGCGGGCCTGACCGTACTCGGGGACAAGGGCGACATCAACGGGCCGCTCCAAGACCGGCTCGTCGCGTGCCACGACCTCACCCTGCTCACCCCAGGCGCAAGAACCAGCTGGCGCAACTGCCCGCCGCGCTGACGCGGGCCATCCACCACTTCCGACAGATCATCGAGACCATCAACAGTCAGCTCGTCGAGCAGTTCCACCTCCAGCGCAACCGCGCCAAGTCCGTCAGCGGGCTGTGTGCCCGCGTCCAGGCCAAGCTCACCGCCCATACCCTCGGCCTATACCTCAACCACCTCCTCGCCCGCCCGCTCCGCGCCCTCATGGACCTCGCCGTGATCTAGCACAATGGGTACCTTAACAGTACCGGGTCAGACGCCGGGGTTGCGTTTCTTGTCCGGGCAGATGTATATTTCGTCGTATGACTACCCATCAGTTCTGCGTGTAGAGAGTCACGCTTTCTCTCTTTCTCTGTGGTAGGAGGAGGGTGTTTCGGGTTATCGCCCTCGCGATTCGGGGGCGGTGCTGCGTTGTGATAGGTTTAACGAAAGGCAGCTCCATGACTGGCGAGCACGGTTCGGGGTACTCGGCGCGTATCCTCGATGAGGCACGGCGCTATTCGCGGCGGGGTTTCCTGGCGACCGTGGTGACGGTCGCGGGCGGCGTCGTCCTCTCCGCCTGCACGACCAATGTCGGCGGTGGCAGCGGGGCCTCGGGCAGCACCGCGCCGGCGGGCAACGCCGGCGGGAAGATCACCCTGTCCCATTGGTATCACCAGTACGGCGAGGCCGGCACGCAGGAAGCGGTGCTCCGCTACGCGAAGGAGTACACCGCGAAGAACCCGAACGTCCAGGTCAATGTCACCTGGGTGCCGGGTGACTACGCCACGAAGAGCGCCGCCGCGCTGCTCACGTCGGATGCGCCCGATGTCTTCGAGGGGAGCCCGACGCTGGCGATGGTGAAGGCCAACCAGATCACGGCGCTGGACGATATCATGACCGCCGAGGTGAAGGCGGATTTCGACCCCAAGGACATCGAGGCGGCGACGATCAACGGGAAGATCTACGCGGTCAAGATGGTCGACGACACGGCGATGATCTACTACCGCAAGAGCACCCTCGACGCGGCGGGGGTGAAGCCGCCGACGACGATGGCCGAGGTGATCGCGGCGGCGCAGAAGCTGACCAAGGGGAACACCAAGGGGCTCTACCTCGGGAACGACGGCGGCATCAGCGCCCTGCTGACGCTGCTCCCCTTCTCCAACAAGGCCCAGTTCATCAAGGACGACAAGATCCTGTTCGATACCCCGCAGACCGTCGCGGCCTACAAATCGCTCGCCGATCTGAACGCCACCGGGTCGCTCCTGCTGGGGGTGCCGACCGACTGGTTCGATCCCGACTCCTTCACCCAGGGCCTCGCGGCGATGCAGTGGTGCGGCCTGTGGGCGATGCCGGCGATCAAGAAGGCGCTCAACGACGATTTCGGCATCATCCCTTGGCCGGCCTTCGACGCGAATGGCACGCCCGCGACCTTCCGGGGCGGCTGGGGCGAGATGGTCGGGGCGCAGAGCAAGAATCTGCAAGCGGCCAAAGAGTACGTGAAATATCTCTGGATCGCTAGCAAAGAGACGCAGACCGACTTCTCGCTCAGCTACGGCTTCCATGTGCCGCCGCGTAAGAGCGTGGCCGCGACCGCGACGCAGCTCACGACCGGCCCCGCGAAGGAGGCGGTCGACATCGTCAACAAGTACGGCACCATCTTGCCGCCGACCTGGGATGCGGCGATGACGACCGCGCTCACCGACGCGCTGAGCAACGTCGTCAAGAACAAGGCCGATGCCCAGTCGGAGGTCACCAAGGCGGCGCAGAAGTGCCAGGATGAGTTGAAGCGGGTGCTGGCCTAGTGTGCGGTTGATGGTCGTTTCCGTGAGGGTAAGGGCACCGGCCCGGATGCGCTGTCCGGGGCCGGTGCGGGGGGAGCGCTATGCAAATCGGTGCCCGCGCCGCGCGCGCTGAGGGCGATGCCCCGGCGCGGCACTCTCGCCGCGCCGATGAACGCGCCTTCTGGGGGTTCGTCGCCCCGATGCTCCTGGGGCTGATCGTCTTCACGTTCGTGCCGATCGGGTGGGGCTTCCTGCTCAGCTTCTCGCGGGCGCGGCAGACGGTCGCGCTCGGCGATTGGGTCGGCTTCGAGAATTATGCGGCGTTGCTCGGCGACGGGGCGTTCCGGCAGGCGCTGGGGACGATCGTCGTCTACGCCGCGTTCATCGTCCCCACCACGTTCGTGTTCGCCCTGGGCCTCGCGCTGCTGGTGAACGCCGCGACGCGCGGGCGGGCCTTCTTCCGGACGGTCTTCTTCATCCCCACCGCCGTCTCCTACGTGGTCGCCTCGCTGGTGTGGAAGATGGGGATCTTCAGCGGGGTGGCGTATGGGGCCGCCAATCTGCTGCTGGGGAACGTCGGCGTAGCCCCGATCGTCTGGATCGGCACGGCCAACCCGCCGTGGTACTGGCTGGTGCTGATCACGGTGCGCCTCTGGCTCCAGGTCGGTTTCTACATGATCATCTTCCTGGCCGGGTTGCAGGAGATCCCGCGTTCCCTCTACGAGGCGGCGTTCGTCGATGGCGCGCGACCCGGGTGGCTGACCTTCCGGCACATCACCCTGCCGCTCCTGCGGAATACCTCGATCTCGGTGCTGGTGCTGCTCTTCATCGCCGCCTTCCAGGCGTTCGACGAGTTCTACAACATCCTCGGCGGGTCCTTCGCTTCGAGCGGCAACGCGATCCTGGCCCGCCCGCCGCTGGTCTATCTCTACGGCGTCGCCCTCGGGCAGCAGGACTACGGGCGCGGCTCCGCCGGAGCCTTCATCCTGACCGCCCTGATCCTGCTGGTGACCCTCGGACAGGCGCGCTTCCTCGGCTTTGGCCGGGCTGACTAATGGAGGAAGGCTCTATGGCGATTCGCACCCCCGCCGCGCGCCGCATCGCCACCACCGCGACCATGCGCGCGCCACTGGCCCCGCGCCTCCTGCGCGCGCTGGTGATCTACGTGCCGCTGGCGTTCCTGGCGGTCCTCTTCCTGTTCCCCTTCTACCTGATCGTCCGCAACGCGCTCTCGACGAACCGGCAGATCACCGCCTTCACCTGGACCTGGTTCCCGACCGCGCCGCAATGGGGCAATCTCGGCGTCCTGTTCGGCGACCTCGCGGCTCCGATGGCGACCGGGCTGCAGAACTCGGCGTTGATCGCGATCATCACCCTGGTCTTCTCGATGTTCTTCTCCTCGATGGCGGGCTATGCGCTGGCGCGCATCCCGGCGCGCGGGAGCCGGATCGTCTTCGCGCTGATCCTCTCGACGCTGATGATCCCGGCGGCGGTGACGTTCGTGCCGACCTTCGTGGTGGTCGCGGCGCTCGGGGGCGTCAACACCCTCTGGGGGCTGATCGTGCCGGGGCTCTTCAACGCCTTCGCCACCTTCCTCTTCCGACAGTTCTACCTGAACTTCCCGCGCGAGATCGAGGAGGCCGGGCAGCTCGACGGGCTCGGCCACTGGGGGATCTACCGCTACTTGCTGCTGCCGAACTCGCGGGGCATCATGGTGGCGCTCGGCGTGTTGAGCTTCATCGGCAGCTGGAATGCCTTCCTCTGGCCGCTGGTGATCGGGCAGTCGCCGTCGAGTTGGACCGTGCAGATCGTCCTCTCGACCTTCCTGACGGCCCAGACGATCAATCTCTCGGAATTGTTCATGGGCGCGCTGGTCGCCATCGCGCCGCTCGTCGTGGTCTTCCTGGTGATGCAGCGGTACATCGTCGAGGGCGTCGCCCTCTCCGGGGTTAAGGGCTGAGTCGTCGGTGGCGAACACGGCTCTGGGGCGGGGCACACGCGCAACGTGCGCCCCGCCCCTGTCCGGCTCTTTATCCATCCGGGCATGGCCCACTGTCATGGGCTTCAGGGCCGAACCCTCCTAACAGCCGCTAGAAGGTTCTGTTGGGTCGTGCGGTGATGGGTAGGCGTGGTAGCCAATTGACGCGCGATCCGTGGGTTGTCAGGAGTCAAAGGTGGTCGAGGTACCCAGAAACGGGTTTGCAACCGTGACCATCGATGACGCCTCTTTCGGCCCGGCGGCCCATCACCGCACAACCCAACAAAACCGGCGCAACTCCTCGCGCTCGTCCGTGGTCAGCTCGCCCGGCTGGCCCCGGCCCGCGTCCGCAGCGGCCTGGCGCAGCCAGTGGCGCAGCGCCTCGGACGAGATGCCCAGGTCGGCGGCCAGCGCGGGAATCGACTGCTCGCTCCCCCGGGCGAGGCGCACCGCCTCGGCGCGGCACTCCGGCGGGTAGGGTCGGTGGGTACGTGGCATCGGATACCTCCATTACTCGGACCACATCATCCAGTGTCCGTAGCAACGGCTCTCCCGCACATTCGATGCTTAAGGTTTTGCCGGAGGGATATCGACGCAAATAATCGACCGACGATCGGCAGATGGTAGCGGCGGTCACCGTTTTCGAGCTACCCTCGCACGCTTTTCGTATC
>JAABUN010007829.1_pt1 | contig 11275 bp, 12 predicted proteins | sample 5559311 | NCBI WGS metagenome assembly JAABUN01 (sample SAMN10711877, study PRJNA513370) | rock metagenome | isolation source: Antarctica rocks | place: Antarctica: Victoria Land, Siegfried Peak sud | reverse complement strand
ACCGGGCCACTACCGTTACTGCTTGATGATGTACTCATCGTGCACCCTCCTCAAGGGGCTCACGAAGACCCTACAAACGTGGTCTGACCAAAACCGCTAAGTGCGACACGAACGCTGACGCAAGACATTGCCGAGGGCTTGGCGGTCGCTGTCTGTGCCGTTCATGGCGAGGTTGAGTTCTCGGTAGGCGTTGCGCAGCGCGGGCCCGGGTTGCGGGAACGGCAAGGCTAGCGGCACCGAAGGCCGGCTCCCAGCGCGACCCAAAGATTGTGTCTCCTTTGTTCTCATTGATGAACGCCATGGTCGAGGTTGTGTCGTCGGGCTTCGGCGAGGGCCGCGGTGGTCCGTGCTTCGCTGGTGACCGTTTGCCCACGCCTGGCGACGAGCTGTGCCCGCAGTGTGTCTTGGTCGGCAAGGAATTTCGCGCCGGCGCGGCCGTCGATGCAGCGGGTGAGTCGGGCGATGATGGGTTTGCCGTTCTCAGCGATGACCAGGGCCTGGCGCTCTTTGAGTTGGCGCACCTCGATGCCGGTCAGCACGGGGATGTCTTCGCCGGAGACGCTGCGACCGGCCCGTTGGCCGGTGTTCCAGTTGGTGCGGGTGATCCGGACCTTGCCGACCATGTCGGAGATTTCTTGGTTGAACGCGACGTCTTTGGACCCGCCGAACAGGATGAGGTTGTTGGTGAGCCCGAGGACAGCACGGGCTTCTTGTTGCCCGAAGATCGCGTCGAGTTGCGCACGCGTCTGAGCAGCCCAGATGAACGACAAACCCAGTGCGCGTTCGTTGGCCATCCTGGTGCGCAACGTGGGCAGCGGCGCGGTCGAAGGCAGCTCGTCGAGGCAGGCCAGCATGGGCGGGCACAAACGTCCCCAGGGTGAGCGTTGCGCGGCGTGCAACGCGGTGTCCAGGACGTGCTCGGCCAGGGCGGTCATCAACGGGGACGCCGAGGCGTAGGGGTCTTCACGGCCTAGCAGGTAGATCGTCCCGCCCCTGGTCAGGACGTCCCGCAGGTCGGTGGCGAAGCGCCCCGGGCCGGGCACGCAGCGCCGGCGGATCGGTTCTTGGAAGAACAAGCTCATCGCTTGTTGCACGGTGGTGGTGGTGTTGCCAGCGGTGCGGTCATCACCGTGCAGGGCGCCGTGCAGCAGGCCGTGCCAGTAGGGCGCGGCGTGGGGGTGTTCGCGCAGGATCTCGGCGGGTTCGCTGGTGTTGGCCGGGTTGGACACCCACCGCAGGACGTCGTCGAGGCTGCGCCCGGTCAGGGCGGCGGCGTGGAAGTAGGCTTGGATGACTTTCGCGGCTTCGGCGGCGTAGAACCTGGCGGCCTGGTCGCCGTACCCTTCGGCGACGGCACCTTTGATGGTGCCGGCGGTGAACGCTTTGGCACGCCGTTCGGCGACGAGAGGGTCGACGCACCCTTCGATGGGGTCCCACACCAACTCGGGCAGGCCGGGAGCGAGGGCGAAAGGGTCTAGGACCACGCACGGCCTGGAGTTGGTTGACCGCGCGGCGAAGGTGAGCAGTAGGTCTTCGGCTTTGGTCAACGTCACTAACGCCGCCCCGGGTGCGTCTAGTAGCGCGGGGGTGAGGAGGTCCAGTGTTTTCCCTGACCCTTGGGGTCCGATGACACCGGCGGTGCGGTCCCAGGGCACCCATAACTGGGTGCCGCGGGGTTCGTGGGAGCGGCCAAGTCGCCACCCGACGTCGCGGGGGTCGAAGCCTTTCACCGGGTGACCTTTTTGCCGTAGAGGTCGGGTCGGACGATGGCCCGGGTTTTGCGGAGCCGGGTCAGCCCAAGGAGCGCTTCGGCCTGGGTTTTGGTGGCCATGCCTTTCATCCGGCCGGGTCCCCACCGCAGGTACGCGGCCACACCCGCCCAGGTGCCCAGCGCAAGCACCAGAATTTCGCTGGCCGTGATCCACATCCGCAGCACCCCCCGGCTGGCGAGGTCGGTGGGTGGGCGGCTCAGGCCCGCGGCGGCGTCGCCTCGCATGAGAGCGATGCTGCTGGGAAACAGTTCAGTGGCCGGCGGGAACGTGAAACCACCTCCGGCGAACAGGTTTGCTGCTGCCCGCCCGCCGTGGGCCCCGAGGACCAACAGCAGCAGCACCAGGCAGAGGATGCCTACCGGGATTTCCCAGGTCAGCGGGTAGGGGTTATGCCGTCGTTCTCGCTGCATGCCAGTTTCTCCTTCACCGTGGGTTGTCCCCTTAAGCCTGGCCGCGGGTAGGTAGGGAGTCAGCGCGACCTGGTGGGTTCATCAGCGATCGATCCCAGGCGCCAGATCTCGAAGATGGTGCGGTCGAGGTCGTCGGCGTAGCTGAAGTTCCCCACTCCTAGGCGGGGGTTGGCCGCTTCGATGGTGGTCATGGTGGCCGGGTCGCGCACGATCGCTACGTGACCGATCGTGCGTGGCCCCAGGTAGGAGTCGTAGAAGATCAGGTCACCCGGTTTGGCTTGCGCGGTGGGCACTTTGAACCCGTTGCCCAGGGCCAGCCAGTCTCGTTGTGCTTGGGCGGTGCGGGGCGCGCTGACCCCGATCTGTGCCATAGCGGATTGGGTGAGGCTGGAGCAGTCCCACACGTCGGGCCCGTTGGCGCCGAGCACGTACCCGTCGCCGGCCTGGTCGCCAGCGAAAGACAGGATGACCTGGACGCGTTCGTCGGTGAGGGGTGGCAGGTCAGGGTTCCCGACCCCGGTGCCGGGTCCGCAGTTAGTGGGGTCGGCCAGCACGTGACCCCCTCCGTAAGCGGCGGTGTAGTACAGGACGTCGTTGACGTACCAGTCGGCGTGGTTGTACGCGAACAACGCGTCGCGGACGCCTTCTGGCCCGTCGCTGACACCGGAAGCAACGAGATAGTTCGCCGCTGAGTAGACACTGTCGGCACGGTCGTGAATGTCGACGCGCCCATCGCCGTTGCCGTCGACGCCGTAGGTAGCGAACGTGGCAGGCATGAACTGCATCGCCCCCTGGGCACCGGCGATGCTGGTGGTAGTGATGGTAGTGATGGCGTCGTGATTGGTTTCGATCATCCCGATCCCCGCTAACAGGGTCCATGGCACGTTGTATTGCTGCCCGGCTTCGCGGTACAGCTCTTCCATGACCGCAGGGATACTCGCGGCCGGGGTATGCAGGGACACCTGCCGGGGGGTGCCCGGTTCGGGGAGTTCGAACCCGACCCCGCCCTCACCATCGGCAGGTAAAACCGGCCCAACATCGGTTTCGGTCTCGGCCGGTATGGGCGTGGGCGCAACGGCGACCCCGTTGAGCGGTGCCCCGTGTTCGAGCATGAACGGTGCCGGGTCCACGGGTTGGCCATCGACGCGGACCTCGAAGTGGAGGTGGTTGCCGGTGCTGGCACCGGTGGAGCCTTCCGTCCCGACCTGTTGACCGATGTTCACCGTGTCACCTACCCGCAGGGTGCTGGGACGTGCGAGGTGCAGGTACCGCGTGCGCACTCCCCCGGCGTGTTCGATTTCTACGTTGTTGCCTGCGCCGTCTCGGTACCCGGCGGAGGTGACTTTGCCTGCGGCGGCAGCAACCACGGGGCCCGGGCCTGGTTGGGAGACTAGGTCGATCCCGGAGTGCAGTTTGGTGGTCCCGAAGATGGGGTGGCGGCGCATCCCGAACCCGTCTGTGACCGCGTAGGCCTGTTGGAAGGGTGGACGCCATTGCCCTGTGGCGGGTAACGCCCCTTGGCATGCCGTGGTGCGCCACTGCTCCCCCGATGCTGGGCCCGCGATCGAGGTCAGGAGAAGGGCGACCCCCAACGGCACGGCCATGACGGCTATGAGCAGCACGACCAGTACTGCTGCGACCTTTCCCATACCCGCGACCCCTTTACCGCGCGGCTTCGATAGCTTCGTTGGTGTACGTCAGTTCTTTTTCCCAGGGGTGCAGCACCGTTTGGACCTTGTAGGAGCGTTCGCCCACCTGCCAGAGCGCGCGGCCTTTGGCTTGCATCGCCCACCCCGTGATCACGTTGCGCGCTAACGGCCCCAGACCCAAAAGGGCGTCGAGTTCGGCGGCGACCTGGGTGGGTTGACCGTGCAAGATTTTGATGTCCGCCAGATGTAACAAATCTTTGGCGATGGTGTGGGCTTGGGACCCCTGGTCCCCGGCCGAGAGCAGGTCCGATGGTTTGTGGGCGACCGCGAACTGGATGTCCCCGCCGCGCCCCGCGACCCCACGGGACAGGCGCAGGTCGGCGTCGTAGGACTTCACTGCTTCGGGCCCGAGCCGCAGTTGCAGCCACTGCTCGTCGCGGACCACGACCCGCAGGTCACCAGGTTTGGCGACTTCCCTGATCCCGCGGCCCCAGGAGTTCAGGCAGGTCAACGCGATCCCGACTGCGTCGTCTCCCAGCGGGCGCAACCGCGACAGGGATAGGGATTGGATCGGGGCGTCCCAGGTGATGTCGATGTTCGTGTGCGCGTCGAACAGCCCGGCTAACGCACCGTTAACTAACTGGCCTAGGGAGTCGCGCAGTAACCGGGTGTCGTCCAAGAAGTGGCGCGCCGAGGCGTACCGGCAGTGCGCGATGAGTTCGCCGGTGGGGTTGTCCAGGGCGTGCCACAGGTGCGGGATGGTGGTCTCGGTCAGCCGGGTCGCGCCGCTGGCGTACCCGGTGAGGTGCGCCAAGGCCGCCTTGACTACGACCTCGTCGGTGGGCCCGAACGGCACGCGCGCTTCGCCGATGCGCTGGGAACCCACCAGCCCCCGGACCAGGGTCAGCCACCGCCCGAAGACCACGGCGGCCCGCGATTGGGCTTCGGTCGGGCTCAACTGGTCCCACCCGGTCGCTAGGGGGCCTAACGCCAACGGGTTCACCCGCCTTGACAGGCCGGGGCCAAGGGCGATCGGTTCAACATTTAACGCTCGACACAACGGCTCGTACTCGTCTTTGGTGTCACCGAGGATGAGCGTTCGGTACCCGAAGTCCATCATTCGCAAGCAGAACGCCTTGGTGGTCGCTGACTTTCCGGTGCCGGGCTTGCCGAAGCTGAAGATGTTCGGGTTGGTGACCGGCACGTCGTCGCGTAACACCCACCCCAGCGGGTCGCAGTGGAACGCGGTCCCGGAGAGCATGTCGATGCCCAGTTGCGCCCCGGTCGGTGCCAGCCCCGGGGTGGAGATGAACGGCCACAACGCGGGCGCTTGGTCACTCGTCATCCGCCACGCGGCCACCGGGGCACGTGCTGGGGCCCACCCGCGGTCGCGGCGGCGGACACCGGCACGCGGGACCGGTGTGAACAGGCGGGCCTGTTTAGGTTCCCTGACCGCCGCCGGGACCGTGGGCACGTCGTGCCCGAAGTCGGCGAGCAACTGCGACACGTCTCGCCCGGTGCGTTTGCCTGGCCTGCTCGCAACAGCGCCCATGGGTTAGGCCTTCCCTCGGGTCAGGCTGGCGCCCAACGGGACGGTGGAGGCTGCGAACGCGACGTCCTGGGCCAGGTCGAGGCGCAACGGGGCGAAACCGGCCCGGCGGATCGCTGAGTCCAACCGGCGGCCCGCCTCAGCGGCCCGGACCGTTTTCGGGACGGTGACCGTGGCCACCGCATACGGCTGCGTCAAAGAGTTGCCCCGGGCCAGTTTGGACTCGATGCGGCGCACCTTCTCGGTCTCATCCTTGGACCTGGTGCGCTGTTTCATTTTGGCTTTGGTACGCAGTTCTTCCCCCAGGTCTGCGGCCCATTCGCTGGTCGCTGATGACCGGTCGGCCCGTGATGCTGGGACCACGGGGTAGCACACCATGAAGGAACGTCGCTCCCCCTCATCTCGTGCGTTCAGCACCGGCGCTAGTGCGCCCATCGCAGCACCTTTGATGGGCAGTTTGAGGGTTGCGCTGACGGAGTTCCACGCGTCGTGAGAGTAGTGCCTGGGCGCGGGGTCCGCGCCCGATGGCCCGGCCATCGCCCAGGGCACGTCCGCGTTCACACCGGCGTCGCTCTCACGGGCAGCGAGGGCCTCGATGATGCTGGCCCGGTCCCCCGGCGCGAACCCGGTCCGGCACGCGACCGCCAGCTCGGGGCTGCTCAACCACTCCACTGCCGAGGCGCCCATCCCGCCGCGCATCTGGGCTTCCATCTCGGCGGCGACGCTGTACAACACCCGGGCCCGCCCGTTCAACCCTCCCCCAGCTTCCTTAGCCGGCTTGGACAGTCGCGGCTCAGGGATCACCAGGGTGACGAAAGCTTCGGTGCGGACCGCGGCAAGGGTCAGGGAGGCTTGCACATCGTCGTTGACCTGCCGGGCCACCATCGGCCCGTCGGGCCGGCGGTGCCGTTTGATCCACTGCGCCCGTTCCGCGCCGTCTTCGGGCACCGTTCGTACCAACAGGATGACCTCGTCGATGAGTTCGGTGCGCATGGCCACGTCCAGCAGTTCACTCAAGCCCACCCCGTACTGTGCCCGGTCTTGCGCCTCGCACAACCCGAGCCCCGGGTGCACGATGCTCGCCGTCAGCGCCCACGTTCGGGTGGCGTGGTTCTGGATCAACGCGACCCGCTTGTAGGTGTGCCCATTCGGTGGGCCCTCATGGATCTCCAGGCCCTGCACGACCCCCGGCAAGTCCACCTCGCCCAACGACACGGCCCGACCACGGGCGGCCCTGGCCCGGAACCGTGTCCACCCGGCCAAACCGCCGATGGCGAAGCGGAGCGAACTGGTCAGCCAGTTCACCGCCGACCGGCCCCGCACCGGGGTGATCGTCACCACCGCCAGCGGCGCGGGCCAACATCACGATGAAATGCCCGATCGAGGCCAACCAGAGGAACAACCCCATGAACCCCAGCACCGTAGCCAGGGTTCCGTCCGTGATGTCTTCGGTTGAGAACGCTTGCGTGGGCTGCCACGCCGCCCACGTGTCCACCCCGAGCAACGTCTGCAACAACGCGGTGGTCAGGCCACCGGCGCCGGCGATCACCACCCCGGCGTAGCTGAGCCACGCCGCCCACACCAGCACGAACTGGCCCACACCGATGAGCAACCGGGCCAGCGATTCACCGTTGCGTTTGAACGCGGCCACCCCCAACTGGACCATCACCAGGACCGAGAGCAACGCGACACCCATCCAGAACGTGACCCGGTACATCTCTGCTGCGGGCCCGCCCTGGCTGATGTCGGGTGTCATGAACGCATCGACGATGGTCAACACGAACTTCAACACCCACAACCCGGCGCTCCAGAAGCTGACCATGACCGCGGTCCACCCGTCAGCGACAATTTTCGCGGCCTCCGAACCCAGGTAGTCGAACGGGTTGAACACGGTCATATCTGCGCTCCTTTCATAGTCTCGCCCGGCCGCGCTAGTGCCCGGTTGGTGCCCAGGTGCGCCACCGGGCTTCGTGGGCCAGGTCGGTCCCAGGCCAGGTCGACGGTGCTGGGGCCGGGGCATCCCCGGGTGCGATCACCCACCGGTCGGCGTCCCACGTCATTGCCTCGCAGTGCCCGTACGCGACCCGGGCCTGCGCAGTGATCATCACGCGCACGTCCAACAGGACGCACGCCAGCACCCAATCCTTCCCGTCGCTTCCTTTAACCTGCCCGGCCACGGGCCTGACGGTGACCGTGACCCCAGCCTCTTTGCTTTGCCCTGGCTGTTGGGCTGATGCGAGGAAGGCTTGGACGTTGCGTGTCATCGACCACTGCCCCGCCGGGGAGGCGTCCGGGTGTGACCACTGGTCGTAAATCTGGTGTGTGGCCGGTATCGACATGGCCTGCAGCACCGTGGTGTCGATCGCGGCAAGTTGCGCGAGCGCCCCGGGCGGGGTGTGAGGCAGCCCGGTCGCAACGTTGCCCGGGCCGGTCTTCGTGGGGCTGGGGACCGCGAAGGCCGGTGCCGGCGTCGTTGAGGGTGTGCCGCCGGTGGCGGCTTCGGGTTCCACGGTGAGCATGGGTGCGCCCGCCAGCCGTTCACGCCGGGTCACCCCAGTCGGGGCCCACTCGTTGCGGTCCTGACCGGTGGCGGACCCGCCGTTGGCGTCCTCGCCGGTGGTGACGAGTGCTTCGCGCACGCTCAAGACCAGACCCAGCAGCAACAACACGCCGGCCAGGACTGCCCCGATCAGGATGGCCAGCAACTTGGCTTTGCCCCACTGTGCGGGGGTGGCTTGTTCCATCAGATGCAACCCGACCCGAGCATCGCGTCCAAGATCCCGGGCAAGATGAGGTACCCGATCACCGCGACGAAGACCATGACCAAACCCACGACTCCCGCCTTGGAGGCGTGTGGCATCCCGAACACGCGGCCGCCGACGACGGCGCCGATGCTGATGACGATGCCGAGGAGGAACAGGATGCCCACGCCCCACAGGACGTACCCCATGATGTCGTCGACGTGGACCTGCGCCCCTGGCGGGGCCTTGGGGCAGACCGCGGCGAAACCAGCGGCCAGATGGTGACCGGTAGTGGTGATCGTGTTCATTCGGGCTGTCCCTTCGTGGGGGGTATGTCCAGCGGCTCGGTGAGCTGCTGGAGGAGGTGACCCGCTGCCGCCAGGACCCCTGCCGGCAGCGGGGAGTTGTCCAGGCCTCGCACGGCCAGGCGGGGATCACGCGGCACCTGCACCAGTGCCCCGTTGCGGGCCAGGGCGCGGGTGCGTTCGCCCATGGAATGGGTCACCTCTCGGGGCCACCGGCGTAGGCGCGGACCGAGCACGGCAACCGCCGCGGCAGCGTTCGGTGACAGCAGGTGCAGCACACCTTCGAGCCGCCGCATCCCGGGCACCGTCGCCGTCGTAGCCACCACGATGTGCGGGGCGGCGAAGACTGCCGAGGCCAACCACCCTCTGGTGCCGTACACGGCGCCGGCTTCCCACCCGACATCCAGGACCGTGAGGTCCACCTCGCTGTCACGTGTCGGGTGGGGCAGTTCGCCGGGGCCGGCGATGACGTGGGTGTTGTGTTCCAGGACGACCGGGCCCCGGGTGCCGCGGAGCCACCCCTGGCCGGTGTCGCCCATTTCGGCGGTGGCGCAGGCTCCCAAACCGGTAGCGGTCATGCTGGCGGCCTCCACGACCCGCGCCGGCCGCCCCGCGGTGGTGGCAAGGGCCACGGCGAGCGTGGTGGCACCGCAGGCGCCGTGGCAGCCCAACACCGGCAGCACCCGGTGCCCGGGGTCCCACGACTCGTGACCCACGTGTGGTTCGCGAGACCTTCTCTGTCTGGGCCCTTGGGGCAGGTTGCGGAACTGACCTGCCTCCAGTGCCCGCCAGGCCCGTTGCAGTTCCTGAACGCCCACCGGGATCACGACCCCACCACCGGGGCAGCCAGGCGCTCTTGGCGCCGGGCGATCAACTCACGCAGCGTGGCCGAGTCCAGTCCAGCAATGACAGCTTTGGCCGCCTGCACGTCGCGCAGTTGCTTCACGCAGTCATCGAGGCGGGCCAACAGGCGGGGCTCCCCGCTCAGAAGCTCGAACAGCCGCTCCACCTCCTCGGGGTCGCTCATCTGGGTCATCACACGCTCCTTAAGCCCGCAATCTTCGGGTGAAGAGTCACGCACTGAGCGCTACGTCCAGGCACGCCTCGCGCAACACACCCACCGCGCGCCGCGCGCGTCTGCTCACCGTCGAGGCAGACACCCCCCACTGCCTGGCCACAACGTGGGTCGCGTCCTTACCGAGCAACCCCACATACCCGCGCTTCACCCTCGAGCCCGGCGCGTGGCCGGCGGCAACAGCGAGGTCCAACAAGCACCGGCAGTCCCGGGCGCTCAGCAGCCCCGTTTCGACCGCGCGGGTGAGAAGGTCATACACGTGGTCGCTAGCCGTCGCGCTGGAGTCCAGTGCCGGCTGCGTCAGCAGTTCCATCTCTTCGACCAACACCACTCCGCCCCAGGCCCGGTCCCGGCCACGGCAACTAGACGGCACCCCCAAATCCCGAAGGACACCCTTGCGGGTGTTCATCAACACGTTCGCCGCGACTGCGCGGCCCGTGCGCCACTTCACGCTGCGCGCCTCGATCCACAACTGGGCGGCCACGACCTCGTCGATGCGCCGGTCATACCGAGACAGCGTGAACGCCAAGCGGCAAGCACCCGGCAGCAACAACCACGCCAGCGCCCCCGTCGCGGCCACGTCATCCCCACCGTCTGCGGCCGAGAGTTCGGCCAACGCCAACAGCACCTCATCGGCCTCCGCGGGCTCTGCGTGAGGTATCCAGTCAGCGACGTCGAGAAGGTCAGCACAGACCTCCAAGACGGGGTGTACTACCTGCCACCGGGTCCACCGGTACCTCGCCGCAGCGAGCAACTCACCGTTCACATCATGCAATCCGAGCTGGGTTGCCACGCTCATCTGGAGTTCCCTTCGTCGTGTGGACACGACAAGAAGGTCCAGCTCAAACGTCCCCGAACACGTCCCCACCGTCCACCGTCCCCCCGTCCCCGGGATGGGGGAACCTCAACGAAATTGCAGGTCAAGCCACGTCCCCGAACGTCCCCAAAGTCATCGGCGCCAAACCGTTGACGCAAAGCGCCGAAGTACGCCGACGCGCAGAACCTGAGCATCGAACAGCGTTCGTGTCCCGGCAACCATCCACCCCACCACTTGCTGGTCTTACTCGCTCCGGTTGTGACACAGTGACAACCCTGATCGTGCGATGGCGAAGGGCACCATGGAGCCAACGGTCGCCACCGCTGACGGGCCGGAAAGCGTGGTCTTGTTCGGTCCGACTGATCAAATAGATGGGTACGCTCCAGTCTGGAGAGTCAACTGCCGTCATAGCCGTGGTCCTGTTCGTGGCATCAGCGGTCGCCACATGACTTTGAGCGTTGGGGTTGACGTACCTCGGACTTCAGGTGTTGCGGATGTTCGCTGGAGTTGACGTCACTTGCTCGCTGTCATGCGAGACGGAAATTGAGAACGGTCCAGGCGCGGACGTCGATTCTGAGACGGGCTCGGGGTGCGGATTCCCCGGCTGAGGATCATGCCGACCGTCCCAGGCACGACGGCCGTCGCTCCGGCGCCTAGCGAAGACCCGTTGCGACATCGCGCTCCTATGGACGACTGGCATGGCCAAGAAACTGTCCCACTTGGGCTAGTTGAGCTGTGCGAATCCTCAGCAGGTGTGGCATACGGAGCATCCGCTGTGAGGCGTGCGTGGTGACTTGGGTGTTCCTATCGAGGGTCGGTCGATCGGGAAGGAGACTTTGCAGTGACCTTGCGTTTGCCTCCGGACCTTCAGCAGAATCGTTCGGTCGCCAACATCGACTACCAGTTTCTACTGGGAGCGGAACAACCGCGCCGTCTTGAGAAGGTCGGGTGGCGATG
>JAABUN010007828.1_pt1 | contig 11277 bp, 8 predicted proteins | sample 5559311 | NCBI WGS metagenome assembly JAABUN01 (sample SAMN10711877, study PRJNA513370) | rock metagenome | isolation source: Antarctica rocks | place: Antarctica: Victoria Land, Siegfried Peak sud | reverse complement strand
GGCCTGCTGTGACGGGACGCCCATTTCGAACTCGGTGATCCGCTCGGTCTGGCCGCTGACCAACACGGTGTCGTCGAGGAGCAGCGACGGGCCTCGCTCCTCCACGACCTGGACGCCTTCGAGCTCCAGGTCGGCCCGACTCGGCGGCGGCATGCGGACCTCAGTCCCGGTGGGAAAGACCAGCCGGCGTTCCCGCCATGCGTCGGGATGGAGCACCAGGGGGGTCCCGGCCCGCCCCAGCCGCCGGAGCACGCCCTCGAGTCCGCCGTGGTGATCGGCATGTCCGTGGGAGAGAACGATGGCCCGCAGCCCGCCGGGTTGGACCTCCAACACGTCCATGTTGTGCACAAGGGTGTCGCGCCCCAGGCCCGAGTCGTAGAGCAGCGACTGGCTGGTCTGGCCCCGCCGCACGGTGAGCAGCAGGGCGTAGCCGTGCTCGGCCCGCAGCTGCGCCCGCTCGGCCCAGTCATAGTGGCGGGGCGGGCGTAGGGCCACGTCGGTTCCCGGGAGGTTGATGTCCACGACGTTGTCCACCAGGATCGTCACGTCCACCTCGTCGACGGGCAGAAGCGCGGCCCGCTCCAGTTGCGGCGCAAGCGTGGTCATGGGGTACGGAAACCCGTCTTCTTGCCGGTGACGAAGGCGTGCTTGTTCAGAGGGCCCGGATAGCCGCCGAAGACGCCGCCAGGGGTGAAGTACCAGGCGTCGAACACCTTCTTGGCGTAGATGGTCAGGCGGGTCGGCAGGTAGAGCGAGATCATGGGGACGTCGTCGGCCACCACCCGCTGCATGTCCTGCACCACTTGCCGGCGTTGGGCATCGTCGGTGCTGGTCAACTGCTGGCCGGCCAGCTCCTCGAAGCGGGGGTTGTTGTAGCCCGGTATCCGGCTGAAGTCCCCTCCCCTGATCGTCGATGACAGGCGGGTCCGCAGCAGGTCGGGATCGCCACCCAGGCCGCCGTAGCCGATGAGGGCCATCTGGTAGTTGCCCTGGGCCGCCGACGCATCGGCGGCCGTCGGGTCGAGGACCTTGATGGTGAGGTTGATGCCCACCTGGCGGAGGTACTCCTTGACCAGGTCTGCGGTCTGGGGGGAGAACCGAGAGTCCGTCTGCAGCTCGGGGGCGAACGGCGATCCGTCAGGACGATCCCGCATGCCGTCGCCGTTCGTGTCCTTGAGGCCGATCTCCTCCAGAAGCGCCTGGGCCTTGGCCGAGTCATGGTCATAGACCGGCAGGTCCTTGGCCAGGTAGTCGTTGGTGGGGGCCAGGCCGCCGAAGCTGCCGGGCTCTCCCCGACCGAACAGCACGCGGCTCACCAGGTCCTTGCGGTCGACGGCGAAGGCCATGGCCTGGCGGAAGCGCTTGTCGTCGAAGGGGAAACCCTTGGCCAGGTTGAAGTGCAGCGCCCGGTTCAGTTCGCCCGGTGCGGTGATCGTGCCGAAGTTCGGGTTGTCGAAGACCTTGAGTTGGGCATCGGGGACGGCCCGCTCCTCCAGCCCCAGGGTGGCGGCGTCAAGATCGCCTCGCTGCAGGGCCAGCAGCTCGTCCGGAGCGGGCACGAACTCCAGGTGCTGCACCGCCGGTGCACCCAGGAAGTAGTTGGGGTTGGCGCTGTACCGGTAGCTGTTCGTCGCTCCGTCGTAGGAATCCAGCGTGTAGGGCCCCGATCCCATGACCGCACCCGGCCCCTGGAACCTGGCCGGATCGGCCACGTCCGCCCACACGTGGCGAGGAATGATGGGGACCCGCCCGAGCAGTACCTCGATGGGGGCGAAGGGACGGGGCAGGCGGATGACCACCCCGGTGGGTCCGTCGGCCACCACTTCGCTGATCTCAGGCAGGCGCACGATTCCGGGGGCGGTGCGACCGGGGCCCTTGGTCAGGTAGTCGAAGGTGAAGACCACGTCATCGGCGGTGAGGGGCTGGCCGTCGTGCCACTTCACGCCGTCCCGGAGCGTCAGTCGCCATTCCTTGAAGTCGGTCGAGTGCTGCCACGAAGCAGCCAGCCAGGGGATGGTCTTTCCGGTCGAGTCCTTCCACAGGAGAGTGTCGAACAGGAAGAGGTCATGGACCAGGCCCGGGCCCTTGCTGTAGGCGAAGGGCGAGGGGTAACCCCACGGCCCGCCGGCGGTCCGCACCCGTTCCGCACTGGCGCCGCCGGTGGCAGCGGCCGGCCTCGAGGGCGCTTTGGCGGCGGTGGTGCTGCACCCCACCAACCCGAAGACGACCACTGTGGCGCCGATGACGCGGGCGGCGAGGCTCTTGGGCTGGGTGGTCATCGGTGTGATTCCTCCTGGAGGTGAAACGGATGGCTGGGTCGGTTCGATGTATCTCCGCCGGTCGGGATGACCGAGGGATCCGGCGAATGGTCTCGGCCTGGGAGATCCGCACTCGGCGGGAAGAGCAGATCCCGGCCAGCGGCGGCGAGCAGGGCCCGCGTCACCGGGTGCTGAGGCGAGACCAGTAGCCGGCTTCCGGCGCCCTCCTCCACCACCCGGCCCTGGTCAAGAATCAGGACCCGGTCGGCGATGCGCAGGACCACGGACAGGTCGTGGGAGATGAAGACCATGGCCATGCCCCGCTCCACCTGCAGGTGCTTGAGCATCTGCAGCAACTTGGCCTGCTCGCTGGGGTCGAGCATGGCGACGGCCTCGTCGGCTACCAGCAGCTTGGGTGCCAGGACCAGTGCCCGAGCCAGCGCCACCCGCTGCAGTTGCCCGCCGGACAGCTCATGGGCGTGGCGGCCGAGGAAGGCGTCGTCACAGGGAAGCCGGCAGGCCTCGATGGTGGAGCGGACGAGCTCTTGGCGATCCCGGGCGCCGCCCACACCCTGGACGTCGAGGGGCTCCCGCACCGCGTCGGCCACGGTGAGGCGGGCCGACACCGCCTCGAACGGGTCCTGAAAGACCATCTGGGCCTGCGCCCGCAGCGCCTTGAGTTCTGCCCCCTTGGCCGCCAGCAGGTCGTGGCCATCGAAGGTCAGCGATCCGCTGTCGGGCTCGAGCAGTCGCAGGAGCAGCATGCCCAGCGTGGACTTGCCCGCTCCGGTCGATCCCACCAGGCCCACGACCTCGCCGGCCCGCACATCGACATTGATCCCGTCGACGGCGGGGACGCGCTCATGGCGCAGCAGGCCGGAGGGGACCGCGTACGACTTGGTGAGCCCCTTGACCGACAGCAGCGTGCGCAGGCCGCCCCGAATGCAGGAGACCTGGCGAGCACCGTCCTCGCCCGCCGGGGACACCATCTGCGGCTTCGTTGTTGTGCACTCGGTGACCACGCCCTGGTGGCACCGGCCGAAGAAGGGACAGCCGGGGCTCACCTCGGTCGGGTCAGGCGGGTTGCCTCTGATCCCGCGCAGATCCTTGACCGAGGCCAGGGTGGGCCGGGCGTTGAGCAGCGCCCAGGAGTAGGGGCTACGCGGGTCGCCCAGCACCTGGCTGGCCGGACCGACCTCGGCCAGCCAGCCCCGGTAGAGCACGATCACCCGCTGGGCCAGCGCCTCCAGGGCGTCGGCATCGTGACTGATGACCACCATCGTGGTCCCGCCGGCGGAAGCCAGGCGGCCCAGCACGCCCATCACCCGCTGTCGGGTGACGGGGTCCAGCCCGGCCGTGGGCTCGTCGAGGATCAGCACCTCGGGCTCGCAGGCCAGTGCCATAGCCAGCAGCGTTAGGCGGCGTTGGCCTCCCGACAGCTGATGGGGATAGCGGCCGGCAGCCCACTCACCCAGCCCCACCTCGTTTAGCAACTCATCCGTTCGTGCGTCGGCCTGTTGACCACTCATGCCCAGGTGGACCCGCAGTGGCTCGGACAGCTGCAGGCCGACACGGAGCACGGGGTTGAGGGCGGCGGTGGACTGGAACGACAGCGCGATCCGCCGCCACCGCACCTCGTTCCATCCCCCCTCGTCCAGTCCGAGCAGGTCGAGCTCGCCCAGTCGTACCCGGCCCTCGACCCGGCCCTCGGACAGCAGGCCGAGAAGGGACCGGGCCAGCGTCGACTTCCCGGAGCCGGACTCGCCCAACACCCCGAGGCACTCCCCCGCTGCGGCGGCGAAGGAGAGGCCGTCCACCGCACGCACAGGAGGCGGCCCCGGATAGGTGATCCGCAGGTCGGAGACCTCAAGGCTGGTGCCGGTCACCCGATCGGGCCGGCCTCCCATGCCGGTCATCGCTGGGCCCCGTGACGGGCGAGGCGGGGGTTGACCCGCTGCTCCACGGCCAGACCGACGAGGGTGAGACTCAGCAGAAGCAGGCCGACGGCGAACATGGGCGGCAGCAGCCACCAGGCCCAGGCCCGGGTGAAGAAGAGACCCTGGAACTTCAACGCATCCCGGATGACCGAGCCCCAGCCGGCCCGATTGGCGTCGCCCAGGCCGAGGAACGCCAACCCCACCTGGAGCATGACGGCACGCCCGGCGGCGGCCACCAGCGCGGCGACGAGGATGAGCGACGTTTCCGGCAGCACATGCCGGCGCAGGACATGGCCCGTTCCGGCCCCGAAACCCGTGGCCGCCTTCAGGTGGGCCCTCGGCCGCAGGGACCGGACCTGGGCCCGCAGCACCCGGGCGCTTTCGGGCCAGAAGGTGACGGCGATGGTGAGGGCCACAGTGCGCAGCCCCGGCCCGGCGTAGGCGACGACGACGATGAGCAGCGGCAGCCTGGGGATCACCAACAGCACGTCGGCGATACGCATGGCGACGACGTCCGCCGTGCCTCCCCGCCAGCCGGCGAGTACACCTATGGCGGCCCCCAGCAGCGCTGTCCCGCCGCCGGCGACCACGCCGACGATCAGCGAGGCCCGCACCCCGCTGAGCACCTGGGTGGACAGATCGACGCCCACCGAGTTGGTTCCCAGAACGTGGTGCACGCTGGGAGCCTCGAGCGGACGTCCGGAGAGCTGGCCGGCCCGGTAGGGGGCCAGGGCTGGGGCGGCGAAGGCCAGGACGATGAAGGCCGCCAGCAAGCCAAGGCCGACCCAGCCGATCGTGGGAAACGAGCCGCGTCGTGCCGCCGGTCGCAAACCAGCGATCAGACCGGCTGCCGGGGTGATCGTCGCAGTCGTCATCTCGTCGCCACCCGGGGGTCCAATCGGGCCGAGACGACCTCGACAACCAGATTGCCGGCCAGGACCAAGGCGGCCAGCACCAGGAAGGCTGCCTCGAGAACCGGGTAGTCGCGGGTCTCGACGGCGCGCAGGATGAGGGTGCCCATGCCCGGGTAGGCGAAGACCGACTCGACGAAGATCGAGAAGCCGACGGCAAAGCCCGCCTCCACACCCAGTGCGGCCGTGAAGGGCAGCAGGGCGTTGCGCCCCCCGTGGCGATACTTGAGCAGCCGCTCGGGCAGGCCCTTGGCCCGGGCCAGCACCATGTAGTCCTGGCCGAGGGAGGACAGCATGGTGTTGCGGACGAGAAGGAACTTGGTGCTGAGCAACGAGAGGCTCAGGGCAGCCGTTGGCAGCACCAGATGGCGCCCTATGTCGACGGCGGTCCCCAATGGGGTGACGTAGCTGACGAACGGCGTGCGCGCCCCGGCCAGGGGAAGGACGGGGAAGAGCACGGCCAGACCGACGAGCAGCAGGGCGGCCAGCACGTACGGGGGCAGTGCCCGCAGCGCTGTCATAGTGATCACGAGGGCCCGATCGGCGAGCCGCCCCCGCCGCCACGCCGCCAACACCCCGGCGGCGAAGCTGACCATGGCCGCAACGGAGAAGGAGAGGCCCAGCAGCAGCAGCGTCCACGGAAGGTGCTCGGTGATCAGCGAGGAAACGGCAACATTGCGGGAGATCGACCAGCCCAGGTCACCTTGGGCCAGCCTCGACAGATAGTGGACGTACTGGTCGGCAACGGGACGGTCCAAGCCGTAGTAGGCCCGGAGGTGGGCGGAAACATCCGGCGAGGCTGCGCCGCCGGAACTGGGATCCTGCAGGGCGACAAGGGGGTCGCCGGGCATTGCCCGGGGCAGGGCAAACACCACCGTGACCACCAGGACAAGGGTCAGGAGGTAGGCGCCTACCAACCGAAGAATTCGCGGAAGACCGCCACCGGCGAGCGCCGGTGGCGAGGCGCGCCCGGCCACCGCGCTGTTCGGGGGAGCGCTCGTGTTGATAGTCATCGCAGCCGTGACCGCCCCCGCCGTCCGCTCACGTGCCGACTGTCGCCGGCCTGGCACTCGACGGCGAGGGCACCGGCGTGGCGCCGGCCGCAGCCTGGTCGAAGCAGGGCGGGCACAGCAGGGCGCCGTCGAGGCGGCGAAGACGGCTCTCCATGGTCGGTTCCCTGCAGCGGTCGCAGTCCAGCGACGCGAGGATCCGTGCTTGGCGGGGAGCCTCCTCGAGGGCGACGTCGCGCACTTCGTAGAGCTCCTCGAGGGACGCACCCATGATCTGGGTCGAGCGTTCCGATTGGAGGGAAGCGAACCGCTGGCGCTCGTCCGGGGTTGAGACGCCGGCTCGGATGCGCCTGAGCAGCTCAGCCCACTCGGCACCCAGGGAGTTCCACCCGCCCGCCGGCGAGCTCACCCGCACGGCCCGGCCGTCGGACCGGCGGACGAACGTGTAGGCGTTCTTTCCGAAGTCGTGGTGGATCAGGTTCCCCTTGCCGAATGTGCAACCGGTGAGGAACTGAATGGCGTCCACGCTGCACATGTCGGTTTCGACAATGGCCACGACTTCTTCGTCGCCGGAGTGGGGCCCGATCTCGGCCAGCGCGACCTCGGCCGCCCGGATGCCCATGGCCAGTCCTGGGCACATGTGACCGTGGAACTCGATGATCTGCTGGACAGTCTCGTGGTCGATCATTGGGGCCTCTTTCCTCGTCTGGATCGGTTTGGACGGACGCACGGGTCAGGAGGACAAGCTCTCGAGCGTTTGAAGCCGGTGCGCAAATCCCTGCCCGGCGATGCCCGGGTCAGGGGTTGTGACCCTCCGGATGGCCGTCGACGAGACCGCGACCGGGAATCTCCTCGAACAGGGCTGTCAGGACGGTGATGCCGAGGTTGTAGGCCGGCATGCCTGCGGTGATCAGCGCGGTCTCGACGACACCAATCAGTTCCCGGGGCGTCGCCCCGGCTCGACGCGCCGCGGCCGCCCGACAGGACGCCGCGTCGCGATGGCCGAGCACCACCAACTGCCCGAAGTGCACGAGCTGTTGGTATTTCACCCCGAGCGGGTTCTCCCTCACGAGGGCCCGCTGCAGCGACTCGATGACCTCGACGGCTTCGAGACGTCCCGGGACATCGGCGGGAGCCGGAGACGACTCGGCGACAAGCGGAATGGCGGCCGACAACGAATCAGCCGATCCCGAGCGACGGCGAGGGCCCGGCCGTGCGCCGCCAGGGGCCGCTCCGCCCACGAGTCGGGATCGGCGAGGAGGGGTGAACGGTCATGGGCAGATCGGGCTCCTCGTCAGAACGGCCAGCGGCGCTGTCTGTCGAGCATGCTCCGGCGTCTGCCCACGCCGCATCCGCAATCGCTACGTATCCGCAGCGCTTTCATTGCGTATTCACCGTGGTCACTCCTGTGGCTATTGGCGATCAGGTCCCGTCGCCGGCGTTCGCACGCAGTTGGGCCGCCAGGTCGGACAGTTCCGTGCGGCTGTGCAGGCCGGTCTTGGTCAAGAGGTGCTGCATATGCTTCTCCACCGTGCGACGCGACAGGTAGAGCCGGGCGGCGATCTCCTTGTTGGTGAGCCTCGCCGCCACCAAGGCGAGCACTTCGTGCTCCCGGCCGCTCACTCCCAACGAGGCCAAGGCGGTCGGTACGTCAGGGTTCCGGCCGCGCCGGGGAGGAGGCGCCCCGGCGGCGACGAGCAGGGACCGGCAGGCGGATGCCGCTCGCGGCTGGCCCGTGCGCGCAAAGAACTGCTCCGCCTCGACGAGCCATGGAATCGGGTCACCCCACCCGTCCTCGAGGGCTGCTTCGGCCACCAAGCGCAGGGCCAGCGCGCCAGCGCCGTAGCCCCCGCCGGCTTCGCCCATCGAGGCCCGAGCCGCGGTGAAGGCATCAGTGGCCTCGTCGGCACGGCCGTGCCGCCCGGACCATACGGCCTCGGCGTAGGCGACCAGGGCTCGGTGGTGGGGCAACATCGCCAGCTCCGACCGGTCGATCTCGGCTAGCACGATCTGCGGATCGCGGCCTTCCAGGGCGGCGAGAAGGATTCGCAACCCGCGAAAGACCCAAAGCAACGCCGTCGGTCGCCCGCGCAGGAAGGTCTCGGCGGTGTCAAGCTCCCGCAACGCCTGGACGCGGTTCTCCCGCAGCAACGACAGCATGGCCCGGCACTGGCCCCAGACGCCGGCCGAAACCTCAGGGTCGCCGCCGGCCAATGAAAGGGCCTCGGCGATGCATGCCTCCATGTCGTCGGCGTTCCCGGCCACTGCGTGGCACTGGGCCTGGCGCACAAGGGCCATCGGCAACAGCGCCTGGCGAACCTGGGCCATGGGCAGCAGCAGCCCACCCAGTTGGAAGCGCCTGGCTTCCTCGGCGCAGCGTCGGGCCACCGCCAGGCCCGTCTCAGCCTCGAAGCGGAAGGCGAGCACCGTGGCGATCTGCAGGTCCAGCACGGCCACTGCGGCCAGGGCACCGGCCTCATAGGCGATCTCCCGGGTGGCCGTCAGGCGATCCAGACGTCTCGAGGTCACGACGTCGATGGAGGCCAGCTCTTGCAGCGCACGGATGCGCCACATCACCAAGCCGTGCTGCTCAGCAAGGTGGCGGGCCCGCTCGAACAGGGCCTCGGCCTCGCCCAGGTCACGGAGGCGAGCCTGCCGGCCGAGAACCTCGAGAGCTTCGCAGGCCACCTCGGGGAGGCTCTGGCGCTCGGCCCCGGCGAGTGCGGTCACCGCCAGCTCGCCGGCCTCGTCGAAACGCCCGTCGCTCAGGGCGACATGGGCGGCCAACGCGTGGATGCGTGGGCCCAGCGCCGGCTCCGCAGCTACGGAAGCCAGTTCCCGGGCGTGGTCGAGCTGCTCATCGGCCGACCCCCACTCACCACTGCCCAGCAGGACCCGGGCCAGGCGCAGGTGCACCTCCGCCTGGAGCCCCGCGGAGGCTGACCTCGTCCGCAGGGCGCTCAGCACGCGCTCCCCCGCCTCCACCGCCCGCTCCCACTTCCCGGACAGGGAAAGCACCTCGGTGAGGGCTTCGTCGAGGGCGAAAGCGATGGCATCGTCCTCCAGTCGGAGGCTGCGGCCCCGTTCCAGGGCCGCCTCAGCTGTCACCAGCGCCCCCTGGGCCAACGCCCGCCGGCCGGCGACGACGAGGAACCGGGCGGCCCGATCAAGGTCCCCGGACCGCTGCGCCAGGTCGGCGGCGACGTCGCCCCACTCGCCTGGCAATGTCGGATGGGCGTCCTCGACGGCACGGAGGGCTCGTGCCGACAGCTCTCTGCGCTCCGGGGTCAGCAGACGGCTCAGGATCGCGTCCCGGGTCAGGGCGTGACGGAGCTGGAAACCGCCCGCAGCCGCGTCGTCGTCGCTCACGAGCTGCGCGTCGACGCATCGACGTAAGGACCCCATGACCGCGGCCATGTCCAATTCGGTGATGGCGGCGACCAGTGACCAGTCGAACCGCCGACCCAGCACCGCGGCGGCGGTGATCACCGCCCGGGCGTCGGGACCCAGGCCGGTCAGGCGTCGCTCGACCGCTGCGGCGAAGGTGGGCGGCACAACCGGGGCCACGGCCGATTGCAGCGACCATCCGGCCGACTCTCGGATGAGAGCCCCTGAGTCGACCCATGCGGCGAGCAGCTCCTCCACGAGGAATGGCACTCCCTCAGTCCACGCCGAGAGCGGCTGAGCCAGCTCCGCCGGAATGGCGTCGGCGCCGAGGCAGGCCTGGACCATGTGCTCGGTTGCGGCCTCATCCAAGCGCTCCAGCCAGGTGACCGTGGCGGCGCGGCGGGCGTCGAGGGACCGAGCCAGCGACAAGGCGGGCGTCGCCTCGTCGGTGCGGATCGTGGCCAGACAGAGCAATGGCTGGGTGCCCACATTGTCGGCGAGGTACTCGACCACGGCCAGGGTCTCGGGATCGGCCCAGTGCAGATCTTCCAGCACCAGCAGGCAGGCCCGGCCGTCGGCAAGAACCCGAAGCAGCCGCAGGACCGCCTCGGCGACCACAACGAGCGAGGCCTCAGCGCCGGCCACGTGAGGTTCTCTCCACTCCGGCACAAGCTGACCCAACGCCGCCCTCACCGGTCGGAGCTCGCGCACCTGCGGTGGGCCCTCGGCCCGGAACGCGGCAAGTAGGCCCTCGGACAAGGGCCGGAGGGCAACGGGGGTCTCCGACTGCACCCCCCGTCCCACCACGACGGTCATGCCGTCGCGCCGGGCCATGGCCTGCGCCTCGCTGGCAAGCCGGGACTTCCCCATCCCTGCCTCACCGACCAGGAAGTCCAGTGATCCCCGGCCCAGGACCGCTTCTCCCAGCGCCCCCGCGAGGCGCTCCCGCTCCTTGTCCCGCCCGACGAGCACGGGACAAAGCACCCGCGTCACCGCTCCGCTCCCGACTCTCGAGACCGGGTCGGATGTCGGCAAACAATTGAGGTAACAGCCGAATGGGCGACCGTCAGTTCAGCGTCGGCCGACCTTTGGTGTGCGCCCACGGACCAAGCTTTACCTTAGCTTAGGCCTCACGGCGACAGCCAGGTCAACGGCGGATTTCCCGCCCTGATCGGTATACTGGAAGGTATGACATCGACCACGATCAAGGTGGATCGCGCTGTGCGCGATCGTCTGGCCTCGGTGGCCCGTGCTCGTGGGACAACGATGGGAACGCTACTCGACGTGGAGTCGCGCCGGCCCCAGACTGAGCAACGGTGGACCGCGACCGAGATGGCATACGAAGCCATGCAGCGAGATGACGCGGCCGGCTGGAGCCGCTACCTCGCGGAGCTGGCGGAATTGACTGCCGGCGAGCCCGATACCACTGCCGCCGAGGAGTGGCCGGAGTACAACCCATTATGGTGCGCGGCGGCCACATCTGGTCGGTAGCCCTTGACCCGACTGTCGCCAACGAGCAGCGCGGCACGAGGCCATGCATCGTGGTTTCCGGCGATCGGTTCAACGCCATGCCGATTCGGCAAGCCATCGTCGTTCCGCTCACCAGCCGCGACCGCGGGTTCCCTCACCACATAGCCGTCGAGGATGACGGCGGACTGAGCCGGCCGAGTTGGGCCATGTGCGAGGCGGTGCGACAGCGGTATCGATGCAGCGATTCGGCCTGCTGATCAGCATCGCCGCGAAGGTAACGCTCGGCCAGGTCATCGAGCAGTTG
>JAABUN010007827.1_pt1 | contig 11277 bp, 13 predicted proteins | sample 5559311 | NCBI WGS metagenome assembly JAABUN01 (sample SAMN10711877, study PRJNA513370) | rock metagenome | isolation source: Antarctica rocks | place: Antarctica: Victoria Land, Siegfried Peak sud | reverse complement strand
GGTAGAATGGAAGTATCATTTTCAACTGATAGGTCTTGTTGACAAAATTTGACCTATCTTTTTCTACCATCATTCGGTCAAGTCTATACGTGATAAGGTTTTTGGAGTGCTTGTCACCCCCTCAGATGTGCAGGACAATCAACTTCAATTCCAGCACCTACAGCAGCGGCAGTTAAAAAGTTAGCTTCAGGTAGACTCATACCCTTATTAATTAATTAATTGAGAGCGGTACTGCCCCGTAGCTGACTGAAAAACATTTTCAGGACTCATACCTGTATTAATAATTGCTGCACAAGCGTTATTGCCGATTATTCTAGCAAAATTAACTACTGCTACTTCAGATCCAAAATAGGGAATATATGTATCTAAAGCACCTTTATTACCTAATATAGCTTTGTAACGATCGGCTCCACTCACATTTGCGACCTGTTCTGCGTTAGCTGGGGTACAGACATAAGCAGTCAGGATAACAGTTAGCGTAACAACCATTTTAGTGAGATAAGTTATGCGGAGCATTTGTTTTTCTTCCAACAAGCAGTTATTTGTTGCTACTATCTTGGCAAAGCTATTAAGCTGTTGTCGTGAGAATTTATACTGAATTTTATACTGCTAATGGTTGAATTTTTAAGTAATAGTACTTAATTAATTCACTTTATTAAAATTAAAAAGTGGGCAGTAGAGGGATTGCTCCGAGGTAGCTTTAAAAAAGTGTCACTTACCCAAACCGCCATAAATTTAGGGAATTTTGAATAGCAGTAACAGACAGAAAACCTTTTTTTGAGTCTATTTACGTTTTCTAATCTTAGTTAGCAGAAATTAGCCAAGCAAAACGTACTATGGCGCTCAATCTAGAGTTTTTGGAATTCTTTGGAGGAGAAGCTTGGCTGAGAGGAGTTTGAAGGTAATAATGGCTAACCTCATTTTTGCTATTCTCCTTTTTCGAGGGAATCTCCGAAGTGCGATTCGTTTAGCTGAAATCAGCCTTGAGCAAAGGTTTGAAGGATAGTTAGCTTGGCTCTATGAGTCATGACAACTTGATGTTGATAGAGGTGAAAGTCCTCTCCTAGAGAGTGTTCTAGTGAAAGCATATCCCCTACGGTAGCGACTAGCCATCAATCCGTAAAGTGGGGATAAAAGCTCATAAACTGTCAGCCTAAGATGGTGGAGAGCAAGCAAGTACCCATGATGACGAACAGGAATCCCTTCCAAAAGACCGTTAAACCCAACCAGCGCAATCAGGCTGAATCGCTGGAGCCAAAAGGCAATAGTCAGAGGTTGAATGGTTTTGGAATATTCAACAACACTCCCAATTTTGACTCGGTTTATTAGGGAGATCTAAAGGTACAACCAATCAACATCAGGAACGAATTAATCTCAGATTAGCTCTCATTTTGAGTAGGTGCTAACCGGATGCTAAATGAGACAGGATTCCAGAAAAAGCCAATGATAAAACATTACGTTTTATCATTGGCTTTTTCTGGACGATGATTCAAAAGGAAAAGCTACCAAGTAGAGTTAAATGTCTAAAACATACCCGGTTGAAAAACTGAATAATGTGGAATGGTCACAAATCAATTGGCGTAAAGTTGAGAGATCTGTGTTTAAGCTCCAAAAGCGGATTTTCCAAGCGTCTCGTGATGGCAAGACTAAATTAGTTCGCAAGCTACAGAGAACGTTGACTCGTTCATATTATGCCCATTTACTAGCTATTAGACAGATTACTCAGGATAATTCAGGTAAGAAAACTGCTGGAATAGATGGGGTTAAATCCATCGCACCAATGGAACGGCTAATCTTAGCCCAAAATCTAAACCTGAAATCTAAACCATTACCAGCTCGAAGAATTCTAATTCCTAAGTCTAATGGTGAAAAACGTCCTTTGTCTATCCCAGCAATGAGAGATAGAGCCTGTCAAGCATTAGTAAAACTGGTATTGGAACCGGAATGGGAGGCGAAATTCGAGCCTAACTCGTTTGGATTTCGTCCAGGACGTTCATCTCATGATGCTGTCGAAGCAATATTTAATAGCATTAAATGCAAACAGAAGTTTGTGCTAGATGCTGATATTAGTAAATGCTTTGACCGAATAAATCATGATTATCTGCTGAGTAAAATCAACACTTCACCTCCTCTTCAACGCGCTATTAGAGCTTGGTTAAAAGCTGGGTGGGTGTTTGAAGGCAAACGAGTAAAATCGGAGATTGGTACACCGCAAGGTGGAGTCATATCACCGCTCCTAGCCAATATAGCACTTCATGGTATGGAAAATAGGATGACGCAATTAGCGAATTCCTTAAAGGGGGATAAATTCAAGAATCGGACTAGCCTGACGTTTGTTAGGTATGCCGACGATTTTGTTTGCCTCCACCCAGACCGAGAAGTAATAGATACAGCCAAATCCATATTAATGGATTGGTTGGATGAAGTAGGGCTAGAAATTAGTGAATCAAAAACTCGTATCTCCAACACTGCTGACGGATTTGACTTTCTAGGGTTTAATATTCGCCAGTATCCGGTCGGAAAATATAATAGTGGTAAATCCACCAGTGGAGAACCACTAGGTTATAAAACACTAATCAAACCATCTCAGGAAAAAGTCAAGAAACACTATGCTAAAGTGGCTGATATTATTAGTCGCCACAACGCATCACCTCAAAAGGTGCTAATTTCACAACTTAATCCGATTATACGCGGCTGGTCAAACTACTACTCTTCTGGAGTTAGTAAACAAACCTACTCTAAATTAGACCATCTAATTTGGCAACGTATTGAAAGATGGTGTCTACGTCGTCACCCCAATAAATCGGCTACCTGGGTTAATAACAAATACTTCAAGTCTGTTGGTTATAGAAATTGGGTATTTGGAGACAAGAACCGGACTCTGACAACCCACTGTGAGACTCCAATCGTTAGACATATTAAGGTCAAGGGTGAGAAGTCACCTTATGATGGAGAACTCGGTTATTGGGCTGGTCGGTTGGGAAGACATCCTGAATTACCAACTAGAGTTTCAAAGCTCTTGAAAACTCAGAAAAACAAATGTAATCATTGCGGATTAACTTTTAGAGATGGTGATGTTTGGGAAGTTGACCATATTATCCCTAAATCATTGGGTGGAAATCATTGGTATGACAACCTTCAACTATTACACCGTCATTGTCATGACACGAAAACAGTTTCAGATGGAAGTCTGAACAATGAGACGTACCCATGACAAGAATTGAATCATTGAGGAGCGCAGTGAGGTGAAAGTCTCATGCTGCATTTTGAAGACGAGCGGTTCCCGCGAGGGGTCGCTTAGTTCAAAACAAAACTTAATTAGCTTGCCAAAAAATAAAGTCGGCAATGGGTGGTTTGGTATCACTTATATCTTCTACAGCGTTACTTAATATTATCGAGCGTTGAGTAAGCGGCGAACTTTTCAATCGTCGCGCTACGCGGCTAGGAATACCGTAGTTATAGATGATATGTCCTTGTCCAACTAAAACTACAACTTGGTAGCCTGGGTTAGCTTTAATGAAATCAGCAATTCCTTCCGCCATAGTTTCATCCCACAATACTTGCGCTTGAAAAAAACGCTCAAAATCGGGACTATTACCCTTAGCATCGGCTTGATGTTGCTGGAAAATACTTAGCATTAACTGGCGATACTCAGCATTATCAGTATGAATTTCTGAAAGGGGAGGAATTAATTTGCGTTGCTCTAGGGTAAGACTATCTAAACCATTTTTGGCAACAGTGCGGGTGATTTCGGTAGGCGTATTTAATGCTAATACTGGCAGCTTTTTGGCTTTAGCAAATTGAACAATCGGAGCGTAATATTCCCAGGGATAACCCCAACGCTTTTGATATTCGCTTTTTCCTAATAACTCTTGCTCGTCAATTTTCCCAGCTAAGTAATCATCCACAACACCTTGGTAGGGACGTTGGAACATTTCTAAAGCGATCGCAACTTTACTATTTTTCTTGTAGAGTTGCTGAACGATCTCTAATTGCAGGCGATGATCTTCTGTGTCATCGTGGGTTTCGCCTAAATAAACAACCTTGGCTAGTGCTAGTTGCTGCAATAGTTGCGATCGCCCAATTATCAGCTTTTTGGAGTCTTTACACCCTTTAAAATTACTAATATAACCCGCAGTATTTATAGAAGTAACTTGTGGCTGTAAAACTATTTGAGGGCGACAACTATCTACCTGTTGCGTGTAAGCAGGTACAGCCACTAACCAAACAACTACTAACGAAATAGCCAACAAAAATCGGCGCTTAGTAAACAGTTTCATCTTCCTTGCGCCAAGCCGGATCGACAATACAAATAAACACTAGCGCCTCATCACCACAGTTATAAATAAATTGCTTTGCATTGGGGGGAATATATACCGCATCCCCCGGTACAAGGATTTGGATTTCTGAATCGATGTGCATTTCCCCTTTACCACTGAGGATATAATAAACCTCCGATGTAGTAAGGGAATGAGGCTGAGAAGTTTTACCTACAGGTAAGGTTGCATGAGCCAAACTATAACCCAATGCGATCGCCTGTTTGTCGGGGTGTAGTAACTCCCGCAACAAGGTATTATCCCCAGCCACAAATTCATCACAATCACTCAGTTTTTGAATCAGCATTTGACAATTACACTTTAGTAAAACATCGAATTAGTTTTTGGCTGATAATCCATACAAGAAACCGCATCTTCGGTATTAGCTATAGAAGGCTGCGCCGTGCATTTTAGCCGATAGTCATTAGTAAAAAACTGACAACCGGAGCAAGGAATCTGGTGCATTTTCTGCGTAGTCGCTGCGCCGTCTTGGATGGCATTCCACAAACTCCAACACACCAGAAAAGTTAAAGACCAAGCAGACAAAAAACAAATCGGCACAAGCATTGGCTGGACGAAATGAATTAAAACTTGCAGTAGTTGAAACACAATCATTTTAGGGAGGCTAACAACTTATTATTAGCCATGTTAATGTATTTCATCAGCTTAGTTAATATCTGCCTTAAACTCCAGCGTGACCTAAAGCGATTCCAGTAAGCAACATTCCCAAAACTAAGAATGGTTGAGCGCTGGCTTGATACTTGACATCGTTGTTGAGCGGATCGGGAAGGAAATAAAGCTTTTGAAAAATTATTTGCGGCACAATCAATAGTAAAACGATCGCACCATAAACATTTTCATGCAAACTTAGCAAATAAGCGCCAATTCCGGCTTGAAATAAGTCAATCATGACTACGCAAATCCAAGCTGCGGTGTTGACTCCAAACATAACAGGGAGAGACTGCAAACCAAATTGGCGATCGCCTTCTACACTTTTGAAATCATTAACTACTGCAATTCCTAGCCCCGCCATACTGTAAATAAGCGTCAAAACTACAATTGTCCAGTTGAGATTGCCAAATAAAGCATGACCTGTACACCAAGGTAAAGCAATATAACTCGCTCCCAAAGCATAACCGCTCAACCACCCGTTGCGCTTCAGTTTGAGAGGTGGAGCGCCGTAAATATATGCTAGAAATGAGCCGCCCAGCGCCAAAGCTGTAATTGTGGGAAATTGATGATCTGCCCATTTATCGAGGATAAAAGCGATCGCAATTCCCGATAACAATAATGTCAAAATCTGAGTAACTACTTGCGGTGTCGTGATTGCACCCGATGGAATTGGGCGATAAGGTTCGTTAACTGCGTCAATTTCACGGTCAGAATAATCGTTAACCGTTTGGGTATAACCAGCTAGTAATGGGCCAGCAAGTAACATACAAGTAGCTACTTTTAGCACATTTTCTAACGACCAAGTAAAATTACCCGAAGATGCTGTACCGCATAGTACTCCCCAAATTAAAGGAATCCAGGTAATCGGCTTTGTTAGCTGTAACCGGATTTTCCAAATAGAGGTTTCACCACTAGAAGCCCCTTTCATCCCTAGCATTTGCCGAGTTTTAGCCGAGCGATCACTTACTAAAGGCGCATCGGTACTTGGTTGGACATCTAATGGCGTTTTAGTTTCAGGTTCGAGAAATTCTAATTGCTCTGAATTAGCTTCAGGAAACGATTGAGTTTGTTCAGACATAATTTTTTAAGTAGATTTGCAGCCTGCACTTTTTAGTACAGGCGATTCCCTAATCTAATGGTAGTAGCGTTAGCTATTGACTAGCGATCGCCAAATTAACTTTTTTAGGAGCAGACACCCAAATGCTGCCCCTAAATCGCCCTAATTAAAACGAAATTATCAAGTAACCCTGCTGAAACTTCGCCCCGCTTACTGTTCTCCCACTCAATCCCGGTGGTAAAAATATATTACGCCGTTGATCGCCAGCTTCAATTGTTACTTCTGGCCCAGATTGGGTAAGTTTTACCTGTTTTTTATCAAATCCCGGCAAAAATAGCTTTACTTGACGATTTACAACATCAAACTCAATGGGTTTGGGAACGTCTACTGTTTGCGTAAAATCTGGCAAGGCATCTATTAACGGTTGCCAACTACCTAAAGGAGTAGTTGGAATAAGGCTAATCGATAAAGGATCAAAATCCTCTGTTGTAGGTTTAGTCGCGGTTTGGTTAAATAATACACCCCCAATGCTTAACCCAACTTGTTGGGCGCTACCCCATAAATAAGTAGCTGTAGCGATCGCCATGGGATTATCTGTCGTCACTAAATAAGCAATCAAGCGTTTGGGGTCAGCTAAAGCAGCTTTACCTTGTTCTAAAATATTTGTAGCTTGGCTAGTAGGCGCGGCGAAATTATCCCCCGGCCAACTGACATTAAACACCGTCGCAATCAAAGGTTGTATAAAAGGCGAAACCGTTTTAACTAAGTCAGATTCAGTAATCAACTTACCAAAGCGACGGCTATACCAGCTAAGACTTTCCGGCATTCCCAACATTCGCAGCGTTGTAGTATCGCCACTGCCATCGTAAACGATCGCATCATACTTTCCACTAGCGTCAAGTTCTCGCAGGGCGTTGAGTTCTAAAGCTTTATCCATTCCTGGTAATACTACCAACTCTTGCCCGTAAACGTCTTTAATTACTGGTGTCCGCAAGTATTGCGCTTCTAGCTTTTTTACTTCGTCCCAATTGCGTTCTAACAGCGCTGAGGCTTTGAATTGCACCGCGTCGAGGTTGGGGGCAATTTGTTGTACTTCGTGCGTTACCGAGGTTTCTAACAGCAAATCCAGAGCAAAACCCGTGTCTTGTATCGCCAAAAGTACGCGCTTACCTTGGCTTGCTAATTTCTTCGCCGCAGCGATCGCTATTGTAGTGCGACCACTGCCGCCTTTACCCAAAAAGGTTAATATCAGTGACATTGTAGTTTTTTAAAGATTAAGTCTATTTAAAAGGGTAATTCTTCAACGGATAGTTAGGGCTACCTACCAAGAGATATCCCCAACGATCACAATTTTTAAACCGCTTTGAGTTCGTCTTCAAAAAACCAGGTAGCAAATTCGTCTTCAAACTGAACTACTACACCTAGATTCATCCCATCTAGAACTTTAAAGCCTTTAACTGTCCCCACTGCCCCTAATCGTTTAACAACTGTCGCTGGTACGCGATCTCTTAGACGGCAAACTTTTACTTGTTGTCCTATTTCCATGCCAACTTAAAATAATGTAATAAACCAAGACTCAGTTTAGCGGAATCTGTCACCGAGCAGGAGTATAGGTTTAATCTAAATCTGGCAAAAATGGCAATGGCGGTACGTTTTTTTGAGAGACTGCATAGGTAGTTGAAAAACAGCGCATGAAAAGAGTTTTACAAAAAGCCCGTTGCCTACCTATAATCAAACCCTGGCAAACGAAATTTAATCTGTTAAGAACCCTGGTGAGACGCGACTTAGAAGCACGATACAAAGGTTCAGTTTTAGGTAACTTGTGGCCTTTACTCAACCAACTTTCGCAATTACTAATTTATACCTATGTGTTTGCGATCGTATTGCAGGTAAAGCTAAGTTTAAAAGGAGTACCAGCAAATAACATCACCTTTGGCTTATGGCTATTTGCTGGTTTGCTACCTTGGATTGCTTTTACAGGTGGATTAATTCAAGCCACTACATCGGTAACAGCGCAGCCGAATTTGGTCAAAAAGGTAGTGTTTCCCCTTGCATTATTACCACTTGTCCCTATTTTGGCGGCTTTTATTGAAAGTTCGTTTGGTTTAATCGCCTTAATTATTTTATTGGCAATCTCTACCCATACTTTTCATTCCACCTTAGCTTTATTACCGCTAGTTTGGTTGCCACAATTGATGTTAACGGCGGGTTTAGGCTATTTACTTGCAGGATTAACAGTATTCGTGCGCGATATTCCTCAAACTTTAGCAGTAGTCTTAAATCTGTGGTTTTACCTTACGCCAATTGTTTACCCAGCTTCGGCAATTCCTGAAAAATGGCGGATTTATATATTTTGGTTGAATCCCATCGCCGCAATTTCTGAAGTTTACCGCGATTTAATTTTAGTTGGTAGCATCCACCACTGGGGAGAACTTGCCGTTGCTTATCTAATTGCTAGTGTGATGTTATTACTGGGATTGTCGTGTTACCGTCGTTTGCGCCCAGCTTTTGCCGATGTCTTGTAAAAACTTCACCCGCGATTAAAGCTCCTATCGTTACTGTGATACTGGTGATAACCCCATACTTACCCCCAAAAATAACACTCAAAGCGATCGCACTTGTTAGCCCCATATAAACCATCGCCACTTGCTGATGAGTCCACCCAGCTTGCTGCAAGCGTTGATATAAATGACTGCGATGTGCCTGAAAAATATTTTCTTTCCTCAGTAAGCGACCTATTATGGTGTAAACCGTATCGGTAACTAAAGGTAAAATAACCGCAAAAGCTGACCAAGTTTGAATATAGTTATGGCTGTTATTAAGCAAAGAAACCGCTACACTCGCGCCTAAAAATGTACTTCCCACGTCTCCCATAAAAATCTTTGCTGGCGACCAATTCCACCACAAAAAGCCCCCCAGAGCCGCCACCAACAGCCACCATTGCGATTGATTGAGGTAAAATGCCAAAAAGCTTAACTGCACTACGCAAACCCCCGCGAGTAAACCATCAAGCCCATCTAAAAAATTATAAAAGTTAATTAGGGCGGTAATTGCCACAACCGTAACAACAGCTAAAGCAAAATTGTCAGTGAAACTACCAAACCAAACTACCGCCGTCAGCGCCGAAATTAGCTGTACTAGGTAACGGATACTAGCCGGAAGGCTGTACAAGTCATCTAAAATCCCCACAACCGCTAAAGGTGTCAATACTAGCCACAACCCAATCTCTTTAGGCGATAACATCGTACTTGTAACAGCAAACGCTAATACAAATCCCAAGCCGCCGCCCCTTGGTGTAGGCTGAGTATGAGAACTGCGATCGCTCGGAATATCTAATAAATAACTGCTTTGCACCATTAGCCTAACTATCACTAAACTAATTACAAAACTTGTAACAGATAAAATTACTAATAACATTACACTTTTAAAATAGTCGCGCTAATCCTTGGTCTAAAGTATAAGGCGGCTGCCAATTTAAGCTAGTTTGAATTTTACTACTATCTACTATCAGTGAACCTAGCAATCTCTCAACAATAGCTGTATTTACTGGCAAGTTTTTCTTAGTCGCCTTTTGTGCCAAATCTCCCATATATCCAGCAATTTTTAGTAAACTTGGCGTTACAGGTAATAAGTTGCAAGGTTTATCTAAATTTTGGGCAATTTTACTTATTAATGCAGGTGTAGATATATCTTCGCCATCGCTGATGTTGAAAACTTGATTTTTCCCTTGGGGATGAACCAGACTTAAAGAAATTGCATCTACTAAGTTTCCTACATACACAAAACTGCGGCGATTTTTGACTAACCCCAGAGGTAGCGGTAAACCTAAATTTACTAGCTTAATTAATCGTTCCATATTACCGGGATTTCCTCGCCATAGACCAGAGGAGGACGAAAGATTGTCCAATCGATGGTACTTAAAGTTGCAAGAGGTCTAATTAAAGCTTTTTCTGCTTGCAATTTGCTTTGTCCGTAAAGAGTATCTGGTTGACAGAGAGTAGTTTCAGTTAATGGCTGCTGGCTTTGACTTGCGATCGCGCCTATAGAACTGATAAGTATAAAGTGTTTAACTCCGGCGGTAATTGATTGTTTAACCAGATTTGCTGTCCCGGCGGTATTAACAGCAAAAAACTCTGCTTCTGGGTTAGATACTTGCTCTTGCAAAATATGCGCTCGTCCAGCTAAATGAATTACAGTATCAATCCCCTGTAGAGTTTTCGTCCAATCCGTGTTTCCATTAATTTCATTTATTACGCGCTCCTCAACATTTTCTAAAAATGTTTTAGTTTGACGAACAGCCGCTACTATGTGCCAATTTTGTAACTTTAAAACAGGTATTAAATGACTTGCAATAAAACCCGTAGCACCAGTTATTGAAATAGTCATACTAATTTATTTGCCAATTCACCCATGCTTAAACTTTCCATACTGTAAGTTGTTTGCAAATACGAGTAATGCTCCAAAATTTTTTGTAAAAATAGTAAATTTTCCTTTCGACGAATGCCAAAGTTATGAGGATGCCACCATAAATGATAAACCAAGCCTTGTTTTGCTGCGTAAGTCATAGCTAATAAAATCCGCCGCAATCGTAACATTTCCAAGCTTTGCAGCCGCGAACTATATGGACTTAAGAAACGACTAGAAGAAATATTAAAAGGCAAACTTTTGGTAATTACATCTGTTGAATAGCAATTGTATCCTGAAATATTTATATAAGCATCTAATAACCTTAGTCCGCGCCTCAGCCAGAATTCATTTTCTTGGCTAGTTGGACTATCAAACCAAGCAGATTCGTTACCTCTATAAGCTTTAATTTCAAAGTTTTTACACTCATTTAAATAACCTTCATTAAATTGATTCCTAGGAAAAATCAGGCTTTCTAGCCGCCAGTTATTTTTATCGAAAGTTTGTTTAGTCGCTTGTAAATCCGCCCTAAAATCTTCTAAATTTTGACCTTTTTCTAAACAATAATAGTGCGAAAAAGTATGCGTTCCAACTTCTTAATTTTGATGAGCAAAGATATTTTTTAGTAAAGAATAACCATAATGAAATAAATCTTGTTCCTCATTATCTCCAATAGATTTAATATATTTATAAGGAGAAAGATTCCTGAGGGGGTGACATAACAGCTACAATGCATTCATGATAAGCTTCATAGCTCTCATGCCTCGTAAATAATACTCTAACTTATTACGATTAATTCTCATTAATTTCTCGACGACTTCCCAACAA
>JAABUN010007826.1_pt1 | contig 11281 bp, 8 predicted proteins | sample 5559311 | NCBI WGS metagenome assembly JAABUN01 (sample SAMN10711877, study PRJNA513370) | rock metagenome | isolation source: Antarctica rocks | place: Antarctica: Victoria Land, Siegfried Peak sud | reverse complement strand
GTCAACGTATTGCTCGGTTGGTCAGAAAGACGCTTTCGTTTTCAAAGAAATTAGAGCATCATATTGGCGCTATTTGGCTTTTTATCCACCATTACAATAAATCCTTACTTCTTTAGCACTACCTAATAAACTTCGATCTTTCTCAAGCATCTTGCCATCAATCTTTCGGGATAAACAGTAAATCGCCATAGTTAACCGACAACAAAAACTGAGTCAACAAAATACCCTCCTACGCGGCATGGCGTTAAGAAGGGCAATAGTTGAATTGGGTGTAAGGAGCAAGCATTATCTTTGCTCATATCAACAGTTAAACACTTGAGTGTTACAGCACTATGACAGATAAAACACAATGCTATGACGAACGATACGGTATTGGTACAACGTTGCAATACCAAGGGGTTTAGGTTGTGTCGCAAGAGTATTATTAAGGTGAGAAGTTTTAATTTTTTCTGAATCGACCCTAAATAACTTCCCCATCCCTATTCAGGTGGCGACAGTTTCAGTCAGACCTCATCTTGCTGAATGTGCGGTGGTACTGCGGCTACTCCTTGAGTTACCGAGATTTGGAAGAGATGATGGCGGGAATAGGCAGTATTGATTGCTTGGGCTTGGTGGTACACCAAACATCCAAAACAGCCCCAAGTCAAGGTGTGATGAGTGGAACACAAAGTAATTAGCAAGCGATCGCAAGTATTGAGCGTTGTTTGTATGATCGCCCCTTATGATGTACACGCAATAACTCCGTTCAATGCCGCGAAATCCCATGCCATTAACATACATTTTGAGGCATTCACCCCTCACCTCATCGCTATACCCTCGCTCTGGTTGATAGTTATTGATAAACTGCCGACGGCAATCGACACAAATATGATTTTGTTTCTCTTTTCGATGTACATTCTTCTGGATGTGAGTTGAGTTGCATTTGGGGCATTGCATTGTGTCTTCCCTTTCTAATATCATCTTTCAATTATGCAACGCCGCTTTTTTATGCTTGAAACATATTCTGCCGCAATCACTTTGCAGCGTAAATCCTCACTATAGGGAGCAGGCACCAGTGTTCCTCTGTTCCTGACTGCAATTCCCACTATACATCCTAACTATTTGTCCTAACAGAGCTTAGTAAAGCTGTACAACGCATTAGTTACTTTACCAAAGGCAGCAGCATGAGGGCGATCGCCATCATCAGCATAACCATAAGTTAGCAAACGATTCCGATTTAGGCAGAGCTTTGTAAACTGTGGTGCTAGTAAATTGAATAGCTCAAATCGTTCTTGCAGTTCTGGGAAGCGACGTTGGTAATTCAAAATGCGATCGCGTACTTGTGTCCAGAAAGTGCGTTCTGGATAATTGTAGTGGGCTTCCAATAAATCGGATAAGTAGCGATGGTGGCAAATGAATAAGCCAGCAAAGATAAACTGACACAAACCTTCTGGTGGTTCACTCAGCATCACTGCTTTTAATGCTTGGGGTAATGATTCTAATTCTGGTAGAGGATGGCGACTGATATTGACATCATCTACAAAGTCTTTCATTGCTAGACGGTGAGGAACAAAATTCTTGAGTACCAAAATCGTGTTTTCACCATGGGGCGAGAACACAACACCATAGCGATAGAGGTAGTGTAGTAGAGGTGGCAAAATAGCATCAAATAAGCGTTCTAGCCAAACATCCAGGCTAAGTCCCGAGCGCGCTACTAGCTGCGAGACAAACGGTTGCCCGTTATTATCTATATGGAGTAAAGCGGCTAAAGTTATGGGGCGTTCATCTGATTCTACATAGGCAAGCACACTTTCACGCCAAAGACAACCTAGCATTTCCTTATATTGATATGGTGCGCCTGGTAGTTGGTTGTAGTAGGAGTGATCGTAGTTGATGCTGGCTACTTCCCCCGGCAAAATTAGGCGGCATTCATCTTTGAGAAACGAATCACGATCGCAAATAGACTTCACCCACTCTGTAACCTTGGGAGCAATTACGGTGCGATCGCTTGGCAAACCACGATAGACAAGGGTATTGAGGATACTTAGAGGTAACTTGACATAGCGTTTTTGGAGATGGCTAATATTGGCAAAGGTGCGAATTGATTGTTGTGGTAAATAGCGATCACGACTGTAACCAAGAGGAACAACTGCTTTTATGGCTAAATCTTCTACAAACAACGGAATAATCATGTTTTTCCATTGCCACTCATGTACTGGTAAAAAGTAATAGTTGACACGCTTTAGGTTTTGCGATCTTAATATCGTCTCAAATTCAGCTAGAGTATCTTCTCCTAACTCCTCTGCCATTAGTGTTGTGTAATCGAGTTCATGGACAGCATTGAACTGAGCGCGATCTTGTCTCACTGCAATCCAGAATAGAGCGATCGCCTGTTTGCGTTCTGGTGCGTAAGCCAAATAATCATCATAGCCAAAACCAATCCGCCCTTTGTTGAAAGTAATCCAGGGGTGTCCTTCCATCTCCCCTTCTAGATGAGGATAGTCCATCTCTAGTAAATCTGTATCCCGATTTTCTTTTGCTACCTTAATATGGACATCGGCAAGGAGAGTATTATTCAGTTCTTTTAACAGATGAGCAGTAGTTTCAGTAGTCATTCCCACCGCTATATGTACATCTAGGACAAATTTTAGAGGGTTGAACGCAGGCAACCATTGCGTCCCTTCCCAGCGTTGGATTGATTCTGGAATTACTCGATAACTATCAAACAAGCGTTGTTTAGCTTCAAAGCTATAGACGATACCTTCAGGAAGACAGAGACGGTAAAGATTGTAGTCTCCCTTAATTTCAACTGTCTCCGGTTGAATAATCTCCTCATACATAAACTCTGAGAGCATCTTAGCTAGTAGCGTGCTACCAGCAGAGTGCCAGGTTTGGGGCTGCAATGCTTGAGTAAGAATTTGTAACTGATTCATGGTTATGACTCTTTTTTAGGAACAGATAATGGTTGAAGGTGTAAAGACAGCTTGCGGAAAACTGTGAATCGAGCAAAAAGTAAGTTGATACAGCAAATCGTTGCCCCAGCTAAAAATGGGGCAGCTAAACTATAGGTACTAACCAGCCATGAAGCCATTAGTGGTGCGCCCAAATGTCCCACATTGGCAAACGAAGTTGCAAGACTGTAGTTGAAATGGAGACTCTTGGCATTGCTGCTACCGAATAATTGCAGTTCTAAAGCAGCCTGAGTTACGGCTAAACAGAATCCGTAAACTACCCTTGCCAAAACTAGAACCGATAGGTGTTGTGTCCAGCCTTGGAAATATAAACTCCCAATCAGCAGACACAATCCAACCAAGTAGATAGGACTTAAGCTTTGTGGACGACAGGATTTACGAATGTAGGGAAAAGCCGCGATCGCCATGATGCTAGGAATCACAAATAGCAAACTACTTTCTAAGAGGTTGACTCCAAAAGGTGCGGATGCTGTGATGTAGGCTGTGAAGTAAGGACGCACCAAATTATTTGCTAACTGAAAGGTGAGAATTACTATGCCAATCGCTACTATAAAACCTGTCTGATTGCCTCTTATTGAAGGCTGACTTTCTGTAGCAACATCTAGGCGTTGGGTGGAAACTCCCCGCAAGATATAAAGGCAGATCCCAAGTTGCAACACATCGGCGGCGGCGATCGGGTAAAACAAGAATAAAGGGGCATCAAGATTCACCATCCAAGCACCAGCGATCGTTGCTGTGATAATTGCGCCGTGAAATACTGCTTGATAAGTTCCGGCTACTGTAGCTCTTTTTTCCTCTCCTGCCAGTTGAATAATCAAGGGATACACGAGTAAATAGCTACTTTTGCACAGCAGCAACAAAATGGTGTAAATCAAAAATTGATTAACAGTGGTAGATGTCGCCATTAAGGCTGTCATAACTGCTGTTCCCACTTGTCCGATGTATAGCAGATGCTTGACTTCAAACTGACGAGCTAAAATACCCCAAAAGGGAGCGCATAGCGCTACAGTCGACCGACAAATAAAAATGTAGTATCCGGTATAAGAAAGATCCTCAATCCCAAATACCTTGCGAAAAAACTGAGGATAGAATGGTGAAAGTAATACCTCGTTGAATACAGCTAAAAATACGCACAAAAATAGTGCGCTGGAGACTAATTGCAGCCGATTTTTCATACTGCAACACCAAACTGTTGAAAGACATTGCGATTATTAACTGGATAGATAGTTTTTTTAGCGATCGCATTGATAATTACGGAGTTTCGATGAGCGCCTAATCCTAGATCTGGTGCGCCAACGCCGTGAGTATGTAACTCGCCGTTTTGGACAAAAATTTGGTTGGGAATTTCCTGAGTAAGTTCTAGGCGATAGTCAAGATTGACAACATAACGTCCTTGATGCCATTGAATTAACGGGTGAATACCAGCAAGACAATTAGGAATCTCATGGTGATATCCAGTGGCGAGGATAATGCAGTCGGTTTCATGGGCAAATCGCCGATCTTGTTGCAAATGCCGATATTCTAAACGATAAATATCGCCTATTATCTCGACTTCTTTTACTTCTACGGAAGACAGCAAACGCACATTTGGAAAACTATCGGCTACAGAACGTTCGTAAAGCAGGTTATAGATATCTGCAATAGTGTCAAAACTAATGCCCTTGTAGAGTAAGTTTTGCTCTGATAATACTCGCTCTCGTCGTTCGGGGGAAAGTTGATGGAAATAGTGGATGTAATCGGGGGAAAAATGCTCTAATCCCAGCTTTGAATACTCCATGGGGAAAAAGCCTTGAGAACGAGTGTGCCATTCTAGGCGATAGCCATAGGTTTCCTGTTCTTGCAACAATTGATAAAAAACTTCTGCCGCACTTTGACCCGATCCAATAACTGTAATTGATTTAGATTGACGAGTGCGATCGCGTCGGTGCAAAAATTCTGCCGAGTGGAACACATTTTCTGATAGTACATCTTGCAAGCAAGCAGGTACGCGCGGAACGCTGCCAACTCCTAAAACTAAATTTCGACAGCGATAAGTAGATATAGTTCCCGATGCCATATCTCGTGTTTGAACTTCAAAACAATGAGAATTTTCTTGCTGGGAAATTGTTTCTACTCTTTGACCAAAACGGCAACTTGGCAGTCGTTGTGCCACCCACTGACAATAATGGTTATACTCCCGGCGCGGAATGTGAAACTGTTCCCAAAAATAAAAGTGATACAGGCGAGATTGTGCTTGTAAATAGCTAAGGAAACTAAATCGGCTACTGGGGTCAGCCATTGTTACCAAATCCGCTAAAAACGGAACTTGAATTGTCGTCCCCTCAATTAGCAAGCCTGAATGCCAGTGAAATTGGGTTTTTTGTTCCAAAAACAGAGCGTTAATATCTGCTACTGGTTCTAATAGTGCAGCCAAACCTAAATTAAATGGCCCAATGCCAACACCGATGATGTCATAAACATAATCTGACATTATTTCTACCTCTTTAGGAAACGTTGGCGATCGCAAAACATCAATGCTGCCCTTTTTTCGGGTAAGTCAATCTCTTTTTGCAATTCAAAGCCGCAGCGTTTTAATACGTAAATCATCTTGGAGTTACGACTATCTGGTTCGGTGACAATCTTTGCTGTTTCTGGGTGCTGAAACTGAAAAAATGTCATAGCGCGTAACAGGGGTAAGGCGTAGCCTTTACCAAGAAACTCTGGAGAACCAATTAATAAATGAATTCCCCGATCGCAAAGATGAGCGGAATAATAGCGGGAGATAATATCATCTGTCGCCCAGTAAGATTCCCAGTAACTCATCGGCACATCATCTAGTAAACCAATATAAAGGGTTTGATGGCGATCGGCGAGTGCTGTTTGTAAGTGTTGCCCCATCCGATTCATATCGTGTGCTAAGTTCCAAAAGGGAATTACATGGGGTTGATTCATCCAGTTGTGAATCAGTGGTAAATCTTCTAAAACAACTGGACGAAAAGCGATCGCTTTATTAATCTTTGCGTCCCAAGTTTGATAAGAGTAGGTCAATGTACTAAGGGACATAGACACCTCCATCGATCAGAGGGTTGTCAATTGCAACATATACCGACTGAGTAGAAACCGATCCTACTAATTCATCCATATCGTGAAAGCGGGTGAGAAGATTGGCTTTACAACGTAAATGCGATTGACATAGGAGATTTTGCAACAAAGTAGAACAACCTTGCTTCAAAACTGATTGTGTTGCTAAGGTTGTCCGCAGTTCGGCTAAAAGTAATTGTTCGTCTACCAATCCTGCTACACCAAAGGCGTTAATTAATCCAAACAAATTATTAATGAATAGGTAATAACCTATTCGTTCGTCAATCACCGCATCATCGCAAAATGTTTGGCTTTTTTGACTAATTCCGGGCAGAATGGCATCTAATTGTTGATAAAAAGAGCGCCGATAATAATATCCCTGATTGTCACGGTAAAAGAAGCGATCGGGATAGCCAGCTTGCAACTGCAACACGCTGTTTTGCTGATGGGCTTCGATGGCGATACCGTAGGTAAAGTAAAGCCACAAAATTGGTTCTAGGGAAATCTTGAGGTAACGGCGAAACCAATCAAGGCTAACTTCACCTGTAGAACGTTCTTCTTGTTGTGCCAGTTGGCGAATAATTTGAGATAAACGCGAACCATCGCTAGAAATAGCATCTTGACACAGGGAAATTAAACAAGTTGCATCAGTATTTGGATTTGCTAGAAACGGATTTTCTCGCAAAATTGTTGCAAGACCTTCTACAGGTTCGCCGTCTATTTTTAGAGTGATAAAGGCGGGGTCGCGAATAATGTTGAAATTGGGAAAGCGATCGCCTAACTCTTTACCAATTTCACCAGCAAGCAGTTGATAAACTTCTACACTCCGTTCCAATTCTTTGTACAAGTTGGTTCGCATAGAGTTGGTAATCTTGACATTCAAAGACAACTTCAACATGAACGTTGCATCCGGGTGGTAAACGGTACGAATTGAAGAAGTAGGCAGATAAGATCGACCTTGTAGCCCCAAGTCTTGCAGCAATCCTTGATTTAATAACTGTTGAACTGCTGGCTGATACCTCATAAAATTTGCTTGCCAAGGATGTACTGGCAGCAGCGCATATTCATCTTCACCGCAGTAAGTTGTCTTAAAGCCAGCTTCTATTGCTGGATCGGACAATAGTGCTTGCTTAATTAGTGTTGTAGCAGTCTGCGGTAGCGTTGAACCCTCTTGCACAATCGAGTGATGGGCGCGAAAGTAGTGCAGGGGAAAACTACCCTGTAATTCTGGTGAATAAGCGAACAATTCTTGCTCGGAAAACCCCTGGCGGCTTTTTGGTGTAGGGTGTAAATGATGCCCGAATACTAAGGCTTGTTCGGTAGCAATGAAAGAACTATTAAACTTATAAAGTTGCTCGTCTTGTCGTCGCTGCCGTACAAACTGTTCAATATTGCTACAGCTTTGAATTACCCGCAGCAGCAATTCATCTTGATGGCTGTTGCTACCACTAACTAAAGCCAATTCTTTAGTAATCAACGCAACTAACGTAACATAATCTAGTTCTAAGACACGGCTACCTGCTAGTTGATAATAAACTGGGAAGGAAAACAAATGCCGTCCGGTGGGCGACCAGTAGCGCAAACCAATCCACAACTGTACGCCTTGATGAGTCAATGTACAGCAAATTAAAGATGTTGTGCCAGTAAGAGCAAATATCTCAGTAATAGCTAGCTTATAGTCACTCGTAGCAGAGAAGGGTTGCTCAATTATTTTATTTATTTCTCCAATACCCATCTCTCGTAGGTAACAATTGAGAAAGCTTTGGATTGTTGCTTGTTCGGCAATTTGCTTATCTGTATAATTTACCGCCGCTTGTAGTGTCGGCTTGGCAATTGTTTGTTTTGTCATTGTGTTGTCTCCAATTTTTTACCCAACTGCTTGACAGCACTCAAAATTGTGGTGATATCTGCTAGTTTTGTGCAGGGGTTAAGTAAGGTGAATTTTAGATAGGTAAGCTTGCCAATTTTGGTTTGCGCTAAAACAGCTTCCCCGGTTTGTAACAAAATCTCTCGAATTTGACTATTGATTTGGTTTACCCAGTCTTCAGAAGGAGTTTTCGCCGGACAGTAACGAAATACCACAGCGTTGATTGTGGGATGGGTTGCCAATTCCAACGTTGGTTCGGTGGCAATTAAACTTGCTGTTGCTTGCGCTAAGTCAATTGTGGTATCGATCGCATTTCCTAACTGTTTCCTGCCTAATGCTTGCAGGGAGATAAAAAGTTTTAGGGCATCAAATCGCCTTGTAGTTTGCACAGACTTGGTAACTAAGTCGGGAACTCCTGCTTCTGCATTTGTTTCTGGGTTGAGATAGTCGGCGTGCAGTGCGATCGCATCAAAGTGAGAGCGATCTTTAAGCAAAAAAGCACCGCAACTAATCGGCTGATAAAAGAGTTTGTGGAAGTCTACAGTAATAGAATCGGCGGCTTCAATCCCGATAAGTTTATGACGATGGCGATCGCTCATTATCAAAGCGCCTCCGTAGGCTGCATCGACGTGTAGCCATAGTCCGTACTCTTTGGCACAATCTGCCAACTCCGGCAATGGATCGATGCTGCCAAAGTCTGTAGTGCCGACGGTTGCTACAATCGCAATGGGGATGAGTTGTTCCTGTTTTAGCTGGGCTAGTTGCCTTTCAAGTGCTGCCGGACACAAGCGATAATTTGCATCAGTTTCCACCATTACTACTGCCTGTTCGCCCAACCCCAACAAGGCAGCAGATTGGCGGATAGTAAAATGAGACACTGTTGAACAGAGAATGCGAAAGCGATTAGCTTCGGGCGGTAATCCTTGTTGTTTGACTTGCCAATTGAGTTGCTTGCAAACAAAAGTATCTCGTGCCAACAAAAGTCCCATGAAGTTAGATTGCGTGCCGCCACTGGTAAAAATGCCATCTGCTGCCGTATCGTAACCAAATAAGTTGCATAGCCAATTGACTAACTGCTGTTCTAGTATGGTTGCGGCGGGACTTTGATCCCAAGAGTCCATTGATTGATTGCTGGCACTAATTAAAACCTCGGCTGCTAAAGCTGGTATCAGTGGCGGACAGTGCAAATGAGCAAGGCATTTAGGATGAGAGATAACTATAGAGTTATTGAGAATGATTTTACCTACATTATTAAGAATATTTCTCAATTCTTGCCCAGCTTCCAAACAAATTTGGCTGCCAGAAATCGCGGCTACTAATTGTTTTGGAGTTGCGCCACTATAAGGTTGCGTCTGCGTAGCGAAGTATTGAATTAAGACTTCTTGGGCTGTCGCGATCGCTTCTCGATAGGCTGCTAAACTAGCCGTTGAATTTGTCAAAAAGTATTCGGCTTGCAGAGAGTTAGTCGGTGTTTTCAGCATCAGCCTACCTCAGAAAGCATCGCCAATACCTGTCTTTCGGCTGCTTTGACTGACTTTTGAAAAATTTCGCTAATGCTATCAATTTGCTCAATAGTAACGGTCAAGGGTGGTAAAAAGCGGACAACGCTACCAAACCTTCCCCCAATTTCGACCATTAAACCTCGACGCAGACACTCTGCTTGAATGCGACTTGCCAATAACGGGTGGGCAGGGTAACTACCGCACCGATCGGGTTGTGACTCTAAGTTAACAATCTCAACGCCAACCATCAACCCACGCCCGCGAACATCACCTATGCAGCGAGTATCTGCTTGAATTTGACGCAGATGAGACATTAAGAAGTCGCCCATAGCGGCAGCATGGTCTGCCAAACGGTTCTCTAGGATGTAGCGCAACGTAGCAATTCCTGCCGCCATCGCCAATTGATTACCCCGAAAAGTGCCAGCATGAGCGCCGGGCAACCACTTATCTAAATCACGATTGTAAAGCATTACCGACAAAGGCAAACTACCGCCAATAGCTTTAGATAACAGCAGCACATCGGGCATAATTCCAGAGTGTTCAAAGGCGTACATTTTTCCGGTACGACCAAAACCTGTTTGAATTTCATCTACGATCAGAGGAATTTGGCGATCGCGAGTGAGATTGCGAATTTGCCTCACCCAGTCATCAGCAGCCGGAATTACACCGCCTTCGCCCTGGACAATTTCTAGAATCATCCCGGCAGGAGTAACAATACCGCTTTCGGGGTCGTCAAGAATTGATTCAATGTAACGGCTACTCGTAAGCTGTCCTGCCTCACCACCAATCCCAAAAGGACAGCGATACTGATAGGGATAGGGTAAGAAGTGGACATCTGGCATTAATCCCATCACTTCTTGCTTAGGGTTCAAATTACCAGTCAAACTCAAAGCCCCGTGAGTCATCCCATGATAGCCACCGTGAAATGATAGTAAACTGCGTCGCCCTGTCGCGGTTTTAACGAGTTTAATTGCCGCTTCAACGGCATCTGCGCCGGAAGGACCGCAGAACTGAATCCGTGCCTTTTGGGCAAAGGCAGAGGGCAAACTAGCAAATAGTTCTTCTACAAAGGCATCCTTAACTGGGGTAGTCAAGTCGAGGGTATGTAGGGGAAGATTTGTGTCTAAAACTGCTCGTATAGCATCAAGTACAACGGGGTGATTGTGTCCCAAAGCTAACGTGCCAGCACCGGACAGACAGTCAAAATACAAATTGCCGTCTGCATCTTTGACATAAATACCTTTAGCTTCGCTAATCGCCATGCGGATACGACGGGGATAGCTTCTAGCATTTGATTCTCGCTCTTGCTGGCGTTCTAAATAGTGCTTTGATCTAGGACCAGGTAAAGCAACTTCTCGCGTCCCGGGTAGGGGATGAAAATTTTGAAAATCAGACTCGGCGATGCTTGATGAAGGAGATGCTAGGGGCAATCCCAAATCACAAGCATCAGAATGTGAACCATTATTAGTTGGTTGCACTTTTAAGTACCTCTGGGTTTCCATCCATAGAATACAAATCGAGTAATAACTTGAGAAATATTTTCAACAAGCTCTTAATTACTTATGCTAAAGAGTAAGCTTAATGCAAAAGTTTGTCAACAGTTATCTGAAAAATTAGCTCGAAGGAAACGGATATGAACGAACGTTCTAATCAATTACTTGTTTAGCACTAGGTTTTTACAGCTTGCTTGTAGCAGTCTAAACGGTTGTGTTGCAAAAACTGAAGCAGCAGGTGGTAGGGTGAGAACTTGTGTTTGTTCGCTCTCATCTCAATGTGGTTGTGTTGCAAAAAAGGAAGAAAATGATAGGCTGAGAAGTCCACACTCTAAATTCTCAGTTCCTGATGGTCAAATCCAACTCGTTCAAATGGCGACACTACGAAGCGGAAATTATCCTTTGTTG
>JAABUN010007825.1_pt1 | contig 11282 bp, 9 predicted proteins | sample 5559311 | NCBI WGS metagenome assembly JAABUN01 (sample SAMN10711877, study PRJNA513370) | rock metagenome | isolation source: Antarctica rocks | place: Antarctica: Victoria Land, Siegfried Peak sud | reverse complement strand
ATTGAAACCTACAGCGCGCGCGGCACCGACGTCACTCCGTTTACCGAAGAGGCCACTGCCGAAAACGGTACTTTTCTCTTCCCCATCACCGACTACGCCTCGCAGATTAGCTCGATCATGCTCAACGCTCTGGAAAGCATATTTATCAGCGACGCCGAGGTCGAACCGACGCTGACGCAGGCCAATGAGCAGGTCAACGCGCTTTTCCAGTAAACTCTGGTAGCCTCTGTCCCGCCCTTTGCAGGTAACAGGGCGGGACGAACGTCAACATCACTATTTTTGGAGAGCCTTCATGACCAAAATCACCTTTATCGGCGCGGGCAGCACAGTATTTGCCAAAAACCTACTCGGGGATATTTTAAGTTTTCCCAAACTCGCAGACGCCGAGATAGCACTGTTCGATATCGACCCCGAACGCCTCAAAACCTCAGAGATCGTCGCGCACAAGGTCGCGGACGCTCTCGGCGCAAAACCGGTCATTACCGCGACGACCGACCGGGACGCAGCCTTAGACGGCGCGGACTACGCGCTCAATATGATTCAGGTCGGGGGCTTCAAACCGAGTACGGTGATCGACTTCGAGATACCCAAAAAGTACGGGTTACAGCAAACCATCGGCGATACGCTGGGAATCGGCGGCATCATGCGGGCGGTGCGGACGGTGCCGGTGCTGTTAGAGATGAGCCGCGACATGGAGCGGCTCTGCCCGGACGTGCTGCATCTAAACTACGTCAACCCGATGGCGATGAACTGCTGGGCGTTAAACCGTGCGAGTTCTATCAAAACCGTCGGGCTCTGCCACAGCGTCCCGCACACCGCCGGGGAGTTGGCCAAAGACATCGGCGTTCCGGCTCAAGAGATCAACTACCGCGTTGCCGGAATCAACCACGTGGCGTTTTACCTGAACTTCGAGCGGAACGGGCAGGACTTATATCCGGAAATCCAGCGCGTTTTGGACGAGGGCCGCGTGCCTGAGACCAACCGCGTCCGCTACGAGATGTTCAGGCGTCTGGGTTACTTCGTTACCGAGTCTTCGGAGCACTTTTCCGAATACACGCCCTGGTTTATCAAAGGGAACCGGCTCGAACTGATAGACGAGTTCAATATTCCGATAGACGAATACCTACGCCGCTGCGAATTTCAGCTGGCTAAGTGGGAACAGCTCAGAGACAAGCTCGAGGACCCTGCGACCGAATTCACAGTTCAGGACGTCCATAGTGAACACACCGATGATGCGCCGACCGACGGCAGCGTCCGCGACGACGAGCGCATGATGAAACAGATGCTCACGATTAAACGCAGCCCTGAGTACGGCTCGCTCATTATCCACTCGCACGTGACCGGCGAACCCCGCGTCGTCTACGGCAACGTGATGAACACCGGGCTGATTACCAACCTGCCCGAGTGCTGCGTCGAGGTGCCGTGCGTCGTCGATCAAAACGGCGTGCAGCCCACTCATATCGGCGCGTTGCCGCCGCAACTTGCCGCCCTGATGCAAACCAATATCAACGTGCAGGCGCTTACCGTCGAGGCCATCCTGACGGAGAACAAAACGCACCTCTACCACGCGGCGATGTTCGACCCGCATACGAGCGCCGAACTCGACCTCGAGCAGATTCACAATCTGGTCGATGACCTCTTAGAGGCGCACGGCGAGATGGTCCCCGAAGCATTTCGTGTTTCTAGACAGAAAGAACTGGCCCACTGACTTAGGCTTTTAAGGTGACGCGCTTGCCCATCCGGAGAACCTGCCGACGGAAAACGCGGTACGAGAGGCTATGGTAAAAGCGAAACGCCCGACGAGTTTTGAAGTCGCCAAGCTCGCGGGCGTTTCTCGGAGTACGGTGTCGCTCGTTCTTAACGGCGTCGTGGGAGCTAGTATCAGCGCCGCGACGCAGACCCGCGTACTCGCCGCTGCGCGCAGTCTCGGGTATATGCCCGACGCGGCGGGGCGTACCCTAGCGAGTGGACGTACCCACACGCTGGGGCTTTTTATCTGCCACGCCGAACATCTTCAAGTTGACGCCTTTATTCCGAGCGCACTTTACGGTCTTAACGAGGTGAGTCAAAAGTACGGCTTTAAGGTCATTGTCGAAGCAGTCCCAGACCCCGCACGACCCGACGTCTATCTGGAACTCGTACGGGCCAAGCAGGTTGACGGGCTCGTCGTGCTAAACCCCAGACGGGATGATAAGGAGCTTTCCAGGCTCACGAAGGAGGACGTTCCGCTCGTGATTATAGGCGCGTCTGGACTACCGCACGCCTACACGGTTTCAACCGACAACAGCACTGCACCCGCCAGACGGCTGACCGAACACCTCATAAGGTTGGGGCATACCCGTATCGCCCATATCTCTTATGGGGGGCTCGAGTATGGGGGGGCCGACGAACGCTACCGGGGCTACCGGAGGGCGCTCGAGGGGGCCGGTAGCCCTTTCGACCCAGCGCTGCTACGCGAGGGCAACTACAGCGCCGCGAGTGGTTACGCCGCCGCGCAGTCGTTGCTAGCAGCGGGGGCAGACTTTACGGCGCTTTTCGTCTCCAACGACACCGTAGCGTTCGGCGCGATGGCGGCGCTGCGCGAGCACGGGCGGCGGATTCCGGAAGATGTCGCGGTCGTCGGTTACGACGACGTACCGCTGGCAGCCTACGCCGCGCCGCCGCTGACCACGGTGCGCTCCCCGGCGGTAGAGCACGGTCGTCTGGCAGCAGAGATGCTTATTCAGCTGATTCGCGGCGAAACCGTCGCCGAACCTCAGCTGGCGCTCGAGCTTGAACTCATCATTCGAGAGTCGTGCGGAACCCCTCGGCCCTCGGGTCAACCCTCGAGCAGCAGAGACTCCGGCGTCGAAAGCAACCCGATCAAATAACCCGTAAACCCCGCCGCCTCCGCGCCGTCGATCAGGCGGTGGTCGAACGACAGCGACAAGTAGAGCATCTGCCGCGCTTGGATAGTGTCGTCCGGCATCACGACAGGGCGTTTTTTGATGCTGTGAACCCCCAAGATAGCCGCCTCGGGGACGTTGATGATAGGAAAGCTAAAGAGACCGCCGAGCGAACCGATATTGGTAATGCTGAAGGTGCCACCCTTGACGTCTTCGGGGGCGAGTTTGCCGCCCCTGGCCTTTTCTGCCAGCGCGTTCACCTCGCCCGCAACGTCCAAAAGACTTTTGCGGTCGACGTCTCTGACGACCGGAACCACCAACCCTACGTCGGTAGCGACCGCCAGACCCAGGTTGTAAAAGCGTTTGAGCACGACCTCACTCGCCGCTTCGTCGAGGCTCGAGTTGACCACCGGAAACTTTTTAAGCGCCGCCACGGTCGCTTTCATGATAAGAGGCAGGTACGAGAGTTTGACGCCGCGTTTTTCGGCGAGCGGCTTTAGGCGCTCCCGTAGCGCCACCAGCTCGGTTACGTCGACCTCATCGACGTGCAAGGTGCGGACGGCTTGCAGGTGCGACGCGACCATCTGTTGTGAGATCGCCCGCCTGAGCCCACGTACCGGAACGCGCTCCTCGAGCCCCTCATACCCTGCCGGAGTTTTATAAGCGGGCGCGTTCGGGGCGGGTGCTTCAAGGTCAGAAACGGCAGGGGACGCCTGAGCCGCGCGTACGTCGTCTACACGGATACGCCCGTTCGGGCCGCTGCCGGGAATATTTTGCAGCTCTAAACCCAGCTCACGCGCGAGTTTGCGCGCCGCCGGAACCGCGAGCGGTCTGCCATACGGCCCCGTAGTGCGCTGAGCCGCTGCGCCCTGCCGCTGAAGCTGATAAACCGGCTCGCTGTCGCCTTCTTTCGAGGCTCTAAACAGACTCAGCGCGTCACCGTCGTCTTCTTTGTCATCACTTTTGCCGACGCCGTTTTCAGCCGTCTGGTTAGGTTCGGGTTCGGCAGGTTCCGCTACCGGCTCGTTTTGAACGAGGTCGGCTGTCGGGGTTGGCGTCTCGGTCGCGCCCGCGTGCTGCTCACCTGCCGCGTCGTCGGCAAAGCGGGCGATGGCGGTATGAACCGCGACGACCGCGCCCTCTTCGGCAAGATGTTTTTCCAAAACACCGGCGAAAGGGCTCGGCAGCTCGACCGTCACTTTGTCGGTCATCACCTCGACCACTGGCTGGTCTTCGTTGACATGCTCACCTTCGGCGACGAGCCATTTGACGATTTCACCTTCGACCACCGATTCGGCCAGTTCGGGCAAGACGAGTTCTCTGGGCATGACGTTAAAATCTCCTCAAAATCCACACGAAACCGGCGAAAGAGAACGGCAGCTTACCGCTCGCTTTGTCTGCGACGAAAAAGGGCTCGAGCTGTTCGGTAAGCTCCGCGCGCAAAGCGTCCGCAGACTGTCCACGCGCCACCGCCACCGCGTTACTCTGCGAGAGCAGGTAGTTGACAGAACCGATCAGACCGAACGACCAGGTGTTTTCGTAACTCAGCCGGTCTGCAAAGCTGAACCCGGCTTTGTGGGCGTCGCCGCCGGTGAACGGCGTTCGGTCTCTGGGAGGTGACGGATGGGCCGCGTAGTAAGCCTCCAACCAGCGCGTAAAAGCGAGTTCGGGCTGACCTCTAAAAAAGTTTTCGTAGATAACAAGCCAACCACCCGGACGCAGCACTCGCCGCGCCTCGTGCAAAAAGGCCATACGGTCGAACCAATGAAACGCCGAGCTGACCGTGATGAGTTCAGCACTCTCGTTTGCTAGCGGCAACGCCTCGGCGGGGGCCAACCTGTAGTCGATACGGGCATCTTCAGGTGCGTGCGCGAGCATCTCCGGCGACGCGTCCGTAGCGATGACCCGGTCAGCTAGGTTTAGCAGCGCCAAGCTGGACATTCCCGTGCCACACGCCACATCGACCGCTGTTGCGACAGGAAAACGCACGTTCAAAACCTCACGGACTTTTTCCATCACCAGCGGGTGAAAGTAGGGGCGGCCCTGAGCGTAAGCTCGAGCCGTCTGCGGTGCGGTAAAAGGGTTCACCAGGCTACGTCAGCCTCTACTTGAAACTCGAGCCTGCCCGTCAGTTGCCTACCGACCACACCGAAACCGCCCTCTCTAAGGACTTCCAAATCTTGCTTCCCCACAAGCCACCAGCTAGTAATCCAGCACCACCTGCACCGCCTTTAAGATGCGGTTGACCCCCGGCAGATAGAGCCGGTCTTGCGCGTACGGATAGGGTGTGTCGAACCCGGTTACGCGCGCGGGCGGCGCGAGCAGCATGTCTAAAATTTCTTCGGAGATGGTCGCGGCGACCTCACTGATAAACCCGCCGGTTCTGGGCGCTTCGGAGACCAGCACCACACGGCCCAACTGTGCCACAGCCCCCAACACCGCGTCCTGGTCCCACGGCAACAACGAACGCAGGTCGAGCACGCGCGCCGAAACACCCTGCTCGGCGAGCGCGTCGGCGGCCTTGAGCGTCTCCGCGACGCTCGCCCCGTACGAGATCAGCAGCACGTCGTCGCCTTCACGCCTGACCCTCGCTTCTCCCAGCGGAACCAAATACTCGCCGTCCGGCACCTCTTCCTTGAAGGCTCGGTATAAGCGTTTGGGTTCCATAAACACCACCGGGTCGTCGTCGCGGATGGCGGTCGTCAACAAGCCCTTGGCGTCGGCGGGCGACGACGGATAGACCACCTTGAGGCCGGGGGTGTGGACAAAGTGCGTTTCGGGGTTTTGCGAGTGGTGATGACCACCCTTGACGCCGCCCCCGGCGGGCATCCGCACCACCATCGGCGCGAAAAACTGCCCGCCCGAACGGTAACGCAGTTTGGCGGCTTGCGACACCAACTGGTCGAAACCGGGATAGATGTAGTCGGAAAACTGGATTTCGGCGACGGGCCGCAGGCCGTGCGCCGCCATCCCCACCGCCGCCCCGACAATAGCCGCTTCGGAAAGTGGCGTGTCGATGACGCGGTCGGGACCGAAACGGTCGAAAAGCCCGTCAGAAGCCAAAAAGACGCCGCCGCGTTTGCCCACGTCTTCACCCATCAGTACGACGTGCGGGTCGCGCGCCATCTCGCCTGCCAGGGTATGAGCGATGGTCTGAACCAAGTTGAGCTGCACTAGAGACTTTCGCGCTGCCTGGCTAAAAAGTCGGGCATTTCGGCGTACACGTCATCGAAAAGCCATTCGTTCGGGACCGTACCCGCCGCTTCCGCGTCGGCCTGCGCGTCGGCGAGGGTTTTCTCCAGCGTCTCCCGGAGGTTCGTCTCGTCGGCATCCGACCAGAGATCGCGTTTCTCCAAAAACCGCTGAAACCGTCCCAGCGGGTCGCGCCGCCGCCACGCCGCGACCTCTTCAGGTGGGCGGTAGTGCGAATCGTCGTCCGCCGACGAGTGCGGGCCGTAACGGTAGACGAGCATCTCGACCAAGACCGGGCCGCGTCCCTCACGGGCGTGCGCTACCACCTCCCGCATCACGTGAAGGCACGCGAGCGTGTCCATCCCGTCGACGGTGTAACCGGGCATCCCGTAGGCGTGCGCTTTTGCCGCCACAGTCTCCGAACCCGACTGTTTACCCAAACCGACCGAGATGGCGTAACCGTTGTTTTCACAAACGAACACGACGGGCGCGCCTTGGACCCCGGCAAAGTTGAGGGCAGCGTGAAAGTCGCCTTCGCTGGTCGCACCTTCGCCGAAACTCGCCAGCACCACCTGTCCGGTACCTTGCAGCTTCATGCTGAGGGCCGCGCCGACAGCGGGCGGCAGGTGTGAGGCAATAGGTGAGGCCGCCGTAAAGATATTGAGCGCCGCCGAACCGGGATGGTTAGGCATCTGTCTGCCTTTGTTCGGGTCGGCCCGGGTCGCTAACATCTGCCCGAAAATCTCCCGCAGCGGTACCCCGAGCGCCAGCACCAGACCGTGGTCGCGGTAGTACGGAAACACCCAATCGAACCCGGCGCGCAGCGCGTGCGCCGCGCCGATATGTGCGCCCTCGTGTCCGGCGGTCGGGGCGACGAAGCTGGTTTTGCCCATACGCTGAAGTTTGACCAGGCGTTCGTCTAAAAGTCTAGCGAGAACCAGCTCACGGTACATGTCCCGTAGCGCGTCGTCTTCCAGTGTCAGCTCGAAAGGCGCGTTCCAGATTCCCGCCTCGGTAACGAGCGAAATCGGCTTGCCGAACGGTTGGAAAAGCTGCGTTTCCTGAATCACGGGTAGCTCCTTGGTGGGTCAAAACCTGCTAAAACCTCGTCGCGGAAGGGGGGCTAGAGCACAAGCGCCGCCGGTTCACCCGGGACATTGTCAGCGCACATTTCGTAACCCACATAATAAAGGCTGCCGGAGATTCTCGAGGTGGCTCCCGAACATAAGGCGCACGAACGCCCACGTTTAGACAAGGTGGTCCACAACAACGGCGCGGCGCACTTCACAGTTCGTTCCCCCCGGATATGGCAGTAGACACCCTGTACTGCTACAGGCTAGCACCCACCGCCAAGTGCGGAACATACACTCCATACATTTTAGTACACACCTTCCAGGCGCGCGTCTAAAAAGCTCTTCAGGGTGCGCTATCATAGCCGTCACGAGGAGGCCGATATGGAAAACCCCACAAACCGAAACAGCGACGAGCAGGGCGCAGGTACTCGCCGCACAACTGATAGCAGCCCGACCGGTCGCGCAACCGGACAAGGCGCAATCCGTCAGGATGCGACTACGCCTCACGCGCCTACCCAGACGCCTACCTGGAGTACGGGGGCAGGGTCCGCTAAAGACACGAACCCTCGAGAGACCCGGAAAAACGCGGGCTCACCCCTGAGCCAGAAACGCAACCAGCAACTGCTGGCTTACGCGCTGATCGCTTTCGGCGCGGTGCTGCTGCTCAACCGGCTCGGCGGCGCGGACTGGCTCTGGCTGGCGCTTTTAGGCGGCGTATTTTTGCTCGGTTACGTCTCGAGGAAAAACTACGCGCTGCTGGTCGCGGGCGGCGTGCTGATGGGGGTCGCGGTCGGTACCCTGATCGACACGCAGAGCGGCATGTTGCTAAGTCTGGCGGCGGGTTTTTTCGCTATCGACCGGGTCGAACCCAAACCCAACCGCTGGGCGCTCTGGACCGCCGCCATCTTTGCGGTGCTGGGCGCGCTCGGCGCGATGAGCGTGACCGGCCTACTCAGTTCGGTCGGCTTCGCGCTGGTATTGATTGCGGGTGGCGCTTACCTGCTACTACGCGACCGGCAACCCGGATTTCCGCCCAAGGACACCTACCAACCCCCCCGTTCTGAAAACGTCGAGCCCAAAGTTGAACCCGAAGCTACCTATAAAGGTGAGGTTTATACTCCTGAGACCTACTCCCCGGCAACACCGACGACTGCCCCAGAAGCCGGATCAAGTGCGCCGACGCCCCCGGCAGCAACCGTACCCAACCCTTTAACGCCGCCTGAACCCATCTCGGAGCCAGCGCCCCTTACTCTCGAAGCCGAGGCGCGACTTCGCCGTCTCGAGGCGTGGCGTAGAGAAACCGCCGCCGCCGAGGGTACGCCTGCCTACATCGTCTTCAGCAACGACACCTTGACCAAAATCGCCGCCGCCGGACCGCAGACCCTAAACGAGTTGGGAACCGTCAAAGGTGTAGGGCCGATTAAGTTGGAGCGTTACGGTGAGGCGGTGCTGGGGCTTGTACGCGGCGCGCCTGCGGGCGAAATCGGCTAAAGCGAGCACGCCCCGACCCGCCCTTACGCCCCTACGCTGCAAAGACGGCTACAATAGACCGAGCATAAAGTTGCAAGAAAACCCTGGAGGAAACTATGGAAACGATTCAGCGTGGGCTGGACGGCGTAATCATCGACACGAGCGAAATTTGCAGTATCGACGGTCTCAAGGGCGAACTGATCTACCGCGGTTACGACATCCGCGAGTTGGCCGACAAAGCTTCGTTTGAAGAGGTCGTGTATCTGCTCTGGAACGGTGAACTGCCGACAAAAGGCGAGTTGGAAGGGTTTCAGGAGGCGCTCAAACCCTTTTTTGAGGTACCGGGCCCTGTGCTCGAGCTGCTCCGGCACTTTCCCGCAGACAGCAGCCCCATGCACGCGCTCCGCACCGCCGTGTCGTCTTTGGCGGCGTCGGACCCGGAAAGCGAAGGGGTCGAGCACGACAATATCTACCGGATCGGCCTCAAACTGACCGCGCAGGTCATCACCCTGACCGCGGCGCTCGAGCGGCTGCGTGAGGGCAAAGAACCCGTCGAGCCGCACCCTGACTTGGGTTTGGCGGCCAATTTTTTGTATATGACCAGCGGCGAGGAACCGACCGCGGCGGCGGTGCGCGTGATGGACGTGGCGCTCGTGCTCCACGCCGAACACGGCTCGAACGCCAGCACCTTTGTGGCGCGCGCGACCGCGTCGACCCTGACCGATATGTACAGCGCCGTAACTGCCGCTATCGGGTCGCTCAAGGGGCCGCTGCACGGCGGGGCAAACACGGCGGTGATGAATATGCTCGAGGAGATCGGCAGTGTCGAGGCCGTCGAGGGCTATATCAGCGCCAAGCTAAATGAGCCCAAAGCCCGTATCCCTGGTTTCGGACACCGCGTCTACCGCGTGCTCGACCCGCGCGCCGCGATTCTCGAGGGCGTTTCGGAAAAGCTGGCGGAAGAGTCCGGCGACTCGAAGTGGTTCGAGATGAGTCAGGAGATGGAGCGGGTCATGGACCGCGAGATGGAGGGGCGCGGCAAACAGGTCAAACCCAACGTCGACTTTTTTTCGGCGTCGGTTTACCGGATGCTCGGGTTTCCCGGTGACATGTACACCCCGATCTTTACGGCGGCCCGTGTACCAGGGTGGACGGCGCACCTGCTCGAGCAGTATGACGACAACCGCCTGATGCGGCCCAAGCTTTCATACGAGGGTCCGAAGGGTAAGACGTTTACCCCCATCGAGTCGCGCTGAGCTTTACTGACGCTGGCGTTTTGGGAGCAGGAATGGAAAATTCGGCGTAGTTAGCCTTGCGAAGCGTGATCATGACCTGCTTCGGCAGGTCTTTTGGGTATCTCTGTGTTCTCTTGTTTTGCATACTTCGGAATCGCCCACAGGAGCGGACTGGGTGCAAAGGTGCCATTAACCTGTCCTCAAAACCGCTTCTACCGAGAACCCCAAGAAACACCGACTTCTATCTTCTGACTGCCGATCTCTGTCCCGCTGCCCCTTCAGCACAGCAGAACCAGCTGCGACCGGGCAGCGGGCACGGCAAAACCCCTCGACTCGTGCGTATCCTGCGGAGCAGAGACGTTCGGCATTTCCGAACTTGGGGGTCGTATGGGTATCGGTTGGCAAGCTGTGGGACAACTTTTTAGAGAACCCGCGCGGGTGCAGCAGGGACTCACCAAATGGCTGCTCGCTCCGGAGAGGCCGGGGCTAGGGCGGACCGTCGGCACGCTCGGCGCACGCCCGGACTTTCTAATTATCGGCACGCAAAAGGGCGGCTCGACCTCGCTTTACCGCTACCTGACGGCGCATCCTAAAATCCGCTCGGCGGCGATCAAAGAGATTCACTATTTTTCGTACCACCACGCCTGCTCCGAGAGCTGGTACCGCGCGCACTTTGCCCCGAGTTTCTGGTTGAACGCGCGTGGTCTCCAAACGGGTGAGGCCAGCGTGTCGCACCTGCACGTACCCGGCGCGGCGCAGCGCGTTGCCGCTTTTGCACCGGACGTCAAACTTATCGTGATGCTCCGCAATCCGGTCGCGCGCGCTTTTTCGCATTATCAGATGTCGGTCAAGCAGGGTCATGAAACGTTATCTTTTAGAGAGGCTGTCGCCCTCGAGCCTGAACGCTTGCAAACAGAACGCAAACTACTCGGTGACGACGCCTTTAGTCACGGACCTAGCCACCGCTATCACAGCTACGTGCTTCGGGGTCACTACGCCGAGCAGTTAGAACGTTGGTTTGCGCACTTTCCCCGCGAGCAGTTCCTGGTTCTCAGCAGCGAGAGCTTTTTCAAAAATCCAGAGGACACTTACCACGACGCGCTTGGTTTTCTGGACCTGCCTGAAATCGACCTGCCCAGCTACCGACAGCTCAACCGGGCAGCGGAGGCGCGTCCGGCTTTTCCACCCGACCTTCGGGAACAGCTCGAGGGTTACTTCGCGCCCCATAACGCACGACTCGAGGCACTTTTAGAAGCGCCGACTTCCGAAAGACCGACCCTGCCCGCACGCGTAGGTCGTAGCCAAACCGCCCCGCCTACACACGCCCCTCATCGCCCACGGACGAGAGTTCTTACCGACGGCAAGTTCGGGCCACAACGCAGCCCGGGAGAACGCCCCCCGGCTTAGACCACACCGAAACGTTAGTA
>JAABUN010007823.1_pt1 | contig 11283 bp, 7 predicted proteins | sample 5559311 | NCBI WGS metagenome assembly JAABUN01 (sample SAMN10711877, study PRJNA513370) | rock metagenome | isolation source: Antarctica rocks | place: Antarctica: Victoria Land, Siegfried Peak sud | reverse complement strand
ATTGTCAAAGAACGAAATAAATTAGCAATTAAATTCAAATGGCAGTTTAAGGTTGAAAACGCCAGAGAAAAACTAAATCGCCATTATGAAAATGTAATTCTAAAAACTAATGTTACTTAGCACTAGCGTTAAAGGCAAGAAAACGCAACATTTTCCCGGAAAATAACGATAGACGCATTAAAAGTAATCGTCTCATTTCAAAGCCGCAAGATTCTGATTCAATGTTTTCGACTGTTGTTCGATTTCCGCAACTCTTTCGCGGATTTCCCGCACTTTTTCCGGCGGTGCTTTGTCAACAAAGTTTTGATTGGAAAGCTGTTTTTCCAATCTTTCGTTTTCCGTTTTTAACTTTTCGATTTGGCTTTCAAGTCTTTCGCGTTCTTTGCCGAAATCAATCAAACCTTCGAGCGGAATCGCCGTCTCCGCGCCACCCGCGAGAACGGCGCGCGCCGACGCTTTCGGAACATTTAACACATCGGACAAATTTAATTCGCTTGCGCGGGCGAGCTTTAAAATTCGCGCTTCGTTTGCGGCGAAAATGTTTTGTAAATCTTTGTTTGCCGCGACAAAAACCGAAACTTTCTCAGACGGTTTGATATTCATTTCGGCGCGAATGTTTCGCACTTTGCCGATTAATTCAATCACGGCTCGCATCTCGGATTCTGCTTTTTCGTCAATCAATGCCGCATCGCCTTTCGGAAAATCGCAAAGCATAATTGTCTGCGGCGCGTTTTTGTATGCGTCGTTGTGCAAATTTGACGAAACGGCTGGCAATTTTTGCCAGAGTTCTTCAGTCAAAAAAGGCATAAACGGGTGAAGCAGGCGCAAGGCTTGTTCTAAAATCGTGATGATGCGCGAACGCGCCGCGTCACGCCGGACGTTCGGCTCGTCCGCCGTGATTTCATCTTTGATAAGTTCGATATACCAATCGCAAAAATCGTCCCAGAAAAAGTGATAAAGCAGTTGGACGGCTTCGTGAAATTGATAATTATCCAACGCTTTGTTGACGTTTAAAGCGGTTTTGTTAAGACGCGAAATTATCCAACGGTCGGCGAACGATAAATTTTCCTTCGGATTGTCTCTGGCAAATTCGGGAACGACTTTATCTAAAAACTCTTCATCTTCTTCGTCGAGTTCAATCAGCTCGTCATTCAGCGTTTTTTTAATTTCTTTAGCTTCCGCCTGCGGATTCAGATAAGAATAATCAACCTGCGCGCCGTCCGAATTTAATAAACAAAAGCGTGTCGCGTTCCAGATTTTGTTGGCGAAATTGCGAAACGATTCGACGCGCTCGTCGCGCCACGCAAAATCAACGCCGGTTGCCGAATCCGCCAGAGTAATACGCGTCGCGTCAACACCGTATTTGTCGAAAACGTCGAGCGGGTCAATACCGTTATTTTTCGTCTTCGACATTCGCTGACCGTTTTTATCCAGAACCGTGCCGTGAATAATTACGTCTTTGAATGGCTTTTCGCCGACAAATTTCAAAGCCGCCATCACCATCCGCGAAACCCAGAGGAAAATAATATCGCGGTTCGTGACCAAAACGTCCGTCGGATGAAACGTCTTTAAGTCTTTGGTTTCGGTAATCTCGCCGTTCCAACCAAGCGTCGAAAACGACCACAGCCACGATGAAAACCAAGTGTCGAGAACGTCCGCGTCCTGTGTCAAATTCTCCGTTCCGGCTTTTTCAATCGCTTCTTCTTTCGTTTGAGCGACAAACGCATTTCCCTGCTCGTCATACCACGCCGGAATTTGATGTCCCCACCAAAGCTGGCGCGAAATTGTCCAATCGCGCAGGTTTTCGAGCCACGTTGTATAAACTTTTTCGTGCGGAACTTGCGGATAAAAATGCGGCGCGTTTTCCTTTTTCATTAAATCCAAAGCCATATCGCGCATTTCCGACATATTGACAAACCATTGTTCTGAAAGCAGAGGTTCGATGATGGTTTTGCAACGCTCGCACACGGGCAAAACGACTTCATAATCGTCAACCTTTTCAAGTAAATTTAATTCTTCAAATCGCGCGACAACTTTTTCTCGCGCAGTGTATCTGTCCAAACCTTCAAAATCCGCGCCCGCGTTTTCGTTCATTGTCGCGTCATTGTTCATCACGATGAGCTTTTCGAGATTGTGCCGCTCGCCGACTTCGTAATCGTTCGGGTCGTGCGCGGGCGTAATTTTGACCGCGCCCGTTCCGAATTCCGCATCGACGTATTCGTCGGCGATAATCGGAATTTCGCGGTTTGTTAAAGGCAATAGAATTGTTTTGCCGATTAAATCTTTGTATCTTTCGTCGTCAGGATTGACAGCAACCGCCGTGTCGCCGAGCATTGTTTCCGGGCGCGTCGTGGCAACCGCCAATTTTCTGTCCGAATCTTTTATCGGATACTGCAAAAAATAAAGTTTGCCGTCTTTGCGTGTTTCGTCTTTAACTTCCAAATCGGACAAAACGGTTTTATCTTTCGGACACCAATTGACGATGCGCGTGCCGCGATAAATCCAGCCTTCTTCGTAAAGCCGGACAAATACATTTCGCACCGCACGCGACAAACTTTCATCCATCGTAAAGCGTTCGCGTGTCCAATCAACCGACAAACCTTCACGGCGGATTTGATTGGTAATCGTTCCGCCGAACTTTTCCTTCCAAGCCCAAACTTTTTCGGTAAACGCTTCGCGCCCGATGTCCTGCGGCGTTTTATGCTCGTCTTTTTTGAGTTGGCGCGTAACCATCAACTGCGTAGAAATTCCCGCGTGGTCAACGCCGACAAGAAATAAAGTCTTAAATCCGAGCATCCGCTTGCGGCGCGTCAGAACGTCCATCAAAGTATGCTGGAGCGCGTGTCCCATATGCAGGCTGCCCGTCACATTCGGCGGTGGAATAACGATTGAAAAGCTTTCGGCGTTCGGGTTTTCGTTGATTTCGGGCGCGAAACAATTGTTTGCTTCCCAGGTTTTGTAATGCGTTTCTTCGGCTTGTTTTGGATTGTATGATTTTTCGAGTTCCATAATTTGAAGTTCAAAGTTCAAGGTTCAAAGTTCAAGGTTGAAGAGCCAAACTTTGAACTTTGAACTTTGAACCTTGAACTTTTTAGCATTCTAAAACAAAAACGGTTAGTTTTCATCTTCGATATAAAAACTAACTGTTAAATTGTTTGTCCCGCGCTTTTTGTTATTGAGATTTTTTAGGCTGGACGGAATCTGATTTGGCAAAATAGCCTTGCCGATGCGTTAATTTTACTTTTTGTTTGGCAAGTTCGGGATTGACAAGCTGAATTTCGATTTTGCGGTATGAGCCGTCGCGTTTTTGATTGCTTGACTCATAGGCAATCAAATACTGCGAGCGCATTTCGATTTGAATTTGCGTAAAGGCTTGCCGCAGTTCCGCTTCATCGCGCGGGAAAAACGCGCGTCCGCCGGTACGTTCGGAAATTTTTTTGAGCGCGCCTTCATCAACGCCTTGAAAGGCGAAATCATCGCCGATTCCGATTGAATAAATGACGGTTTCGTTTTTTAGAGCGGCTTGCACGGCATCATCCAGCTTTTTCTTTCCGTAAGTATTAACTCCATCTGTTAGCAAAACAAGAGCGCGGCGCGTTTTGTCCGGCGATGTTTTCAAAACTTCATCCGCCGTAATCCAAATCGCGTCCCAAATCGCGGTCGAACCAAAAGCCGCTTGATTGCCGCCGGAAATCGGCGGTGTGCCGCCAGCAATCACGCCGCCGCCGATATAACCCGAAGGCGGAACGAACTGCACGCGGTCAACGGCGCGACCGAGCCGCTCGATATTATTCGTCATTCCCTGTTCGAGCGTCGCTTCGCCGGTAAAGGAAACGATTGAAACTTCATCTTTCGCAGGTCTGACAACCGATTGGATAAACGATTTCGCCGCCGCTTTTTCCTCCGGCAAAGTGCGTTCCTGCGACGCGCTGGTATCAATCAAAATCGCCAGGCTGAGCGGCAAATCAACCTGTTTAGCAAAACCTGTAATTTCCTGCGGCTGCCCGTCTTCGACGAGCCGCACGTCGGCTTGTTTTAAATCGGTCAAAAGACGGCGATTTTTATCCTGTGCCGAAAAAAGCACGTTGACAACTTCCGTATCGATTTTGAGAATTTCTTCGTCTTCTTCAATAACCGGAGTCGGCGAAACAGTTGGAGTCGGACTTGCCGAAACATTTTTTTGATTTGTCGGATTTGTCGGTATTTGTTGAGCGTTTGAATGATTCAACCCGAAAAACGACGTGCCGCCAATTAACAAACCAACTGCTAAAACCGTTAAATTTCTACTACTGAACATTTTTTCTCCAAAATTATCGCACAAGTGAAAAATTCTAAACTTTTTACTTTTGCCTTAAATCGTCTCTGACTGCCCGATAACTTGATTTTGCGCGAATTTTATAATTTTTCTCTTTCGATTTGTCGGTAAAGCGAACTTCGACCTTTCGTTCTCTGCCGTCGTAATTCTGGTTTGCTGGACGATAAGTAATAATATATTGCGAGCGCAGCTCTTCGGAAATTTTCTGAAACGCCCGTTCGAGTGCGAGCATATCGCCGGTAAAAAACGCTTCGCCGCCGGTTTCTTCGCACAACCGCGTCAGATATTTATCGCCTTTATCTTTGACCGTTCCGGCTTCCACGCCCGGCACAGTTCCCAAAAATCCGGCTTTGGTCGAGATGCCGAAAATCGTAGTTTCCGTTCGTTGCGCAATGTCAATCGCGTCGTTCAAATCTGCGCGACTGAAAGTGTCGTCGCCGTCGGTAATGAGAACGATAACTCGTCTGCCCGGCGCGTTTCGCAATTTTTCATCTGAAAACTGCCAAATCGCATCGTAAAGCGCGGTTTGCGAACCGACCTTTTTTACCTTCTCAATTGATTTATCGAGAAGGTCGAGTTTGTCTGTAAAATCCTGCCGCAGATTGATTTCGTTATCAAAAGTCATAAACGCCGCTTTGTCTTTGCGAAGGCGCGTAACCGTGTAAATAAAATCCTTTGCCGCTTGTTTCGAGAAAGTCATCTTGCCCGCGGTCGAAGGCGATGTGTCCATCAGAACGCCGACATAAACCGGCGGATTAGTTTTTTCATCGGTAAAAAAAGTAACTTCCTGCTGCGCACCATCTTCAAAAACCGAGAAATCGCCGCGCGTCAAACCCGTGATTAAATTCTTCTTTTTCTTTCGGTCATTTACCGAAATCGGCAAGCGCACCTCAAAGGTTTTAACCGCGCCCGTATCATCAACAATCGGCGGAGTCGGACTGGCGCGCGGCGTTTGTGCCGCAATCGCTAAATTAAATGCAAAAATGAATCCGACGAAATAAAATAAACGAACTAAATTTTTCATAAATTATGCTGAAAATTCTTGATATTTAATCGCAAGTTTCGATGCCGTCAGGCAACACTCTGTTGCCCGAACAGAAATTGCGAGTATAGCAAATGCCTTGTAAATCGTGAATCGTAAATCGAGAATAGATAATCGCAATTGCCAGATGATAAATTTGTGATAAAAAAATGACCTGCGATTTACCATTCACGATTTGCGAAATTATATGAATCCAAACATTTTTAGAGAATATGACATTCGCGGAATTGTCGGGCAAGATTTAACCGCCAAAACGGTTTCAGTTATAGCACGCGCCATCGGCACGTTTTTTTCCCGCAACAATGCCGGACGCATTGCCGTCGGCTTCGATGCGCGTGAAAGCTCGCCGCTTTTTCGTAATTTGCTCGTCAAAGCATTGAACGATTCGGGCTGCTATGTTTTAGACATCGGTCGCGTTCCGACTCCGGTTTTATATTTTACGGTTTTCACCGCAGACGTTGACGGCGGCGTAATGATTACCGGCTCGCACAATCCGGCTGACCACAACGGTTTTAAGATTTGTCTCGGCAAGCAAACACTTTTCGGCGAACAGATTCAAGCGATAAAAAACATTGCTCTTTCAGGAAAATTTAGTTTCGGCAAACCAATTCTAAGCAGCGAATCAATTTCTTATGAAGAAGTTAAACCGAAAATCCAAACCGCCGATGTTTTACCGGAATATCAACGCCAGCTTTTGCGGCGCGTAACAGTGGGCGAAAAAAAATTAAAGGTCGTCGTCGATGCCGGAAACGGAATGGGCGGCGTGACGGCGATTCCGCTTTATCTGGCTCTGGGTTATGAAATTATCGAGCTTTTTTGCGAACCCGATTCCAATTTTCCGAATCATCATCCAGACCCGACGGTCGCTGAAAATCTGCAAGACGTAATAAAAGCGGTCAAAGAAAGCGGCGCGGATTTAGGCATCGCGTTTGACGGCGACGGCGATAGAATTGGCGTAGTTGACGAAAACGGGCGAATAATTTGGGGCGACGAATTGATGGTGTTATTTTCACGCGCCGTTTTAGGCGACAAACCAAACTCAACGATAATAGCCGAAGTAAAATGCTCGCAAAAACTTTTCGACGACATCGAAAAAAACGGCGGAAAACCAATTATGTGGAAAGCAGGACATTCTTTGATAAAAGCAAAAATGAAAGAAACAAACGCCGCGCTCGCCGGAGAAATGAGCGGACACATCTTTTTCGCTGACCGCTTTTACGGCTTTGACGACGCGACTTACGCGGGCGCGAGAGTTTTGGAAATTCTCTCAAACACAGACAAAACTCTTTCGCAGCTTTTGAGCGATTTGCCAGAAACATTTTCCACGCCCGAATTAAGAGTTGACTGCGCGGAAGAAAAGAAATTTGCGGTCGTGCAGAAAATCGCGGAAGAATTTTCCAAAACAAACCGAGTCATCACGATTGACGGCGCGAGAATTTTATTTGAAAACGGCTGGGGTTTAGTTCGCGCTTCAAATACACAGGCAATTTTAGTTGTGAGGTTTGAAGCTGAGACACCGGAACATTTAAGATTGATTCAAGAAATGGTTGAAGCTCGCGTAAATTATTTTATAGGTTAGAGAGACAATGACTATTATCCACGACACAGAGGTTCATGGTATAAATGTTGATTCGCAGGCACGATGCGCCCACTACAATAGTGACGTTGACATAATTGCCATCAAATTCAGGTGTTGCGGGCAGTGGTTTCCCTGTTTTGAGTGCCACGCTGAAACAACCAACCATGCGCCAAAAGTTTGGAACATCAATGAACGCGATACGCCCGCAGTTTTGTGCGGCGGTTGCGGACATCAATTGTCTGTTGCGGAATATCTTGAATGCGATTCGGTTTGCCCAAAGTGTCGCCGCGGATTCAATCCCGGATGCGCTCGTCATTACAATCTTTACTTTGAATCTACGCGCGAAGACGAGTAGTTATACTTTTGACTAAATCTGAAAATCTTGGCATAAATGTATTGGAAGGATTTTATGCGATTCAATTTCGATATAATTAGCATTATTACCGACAGGGACTTTGCTCTGTAAGAGAGCCGAAGCCAAAGGTAAATCTTTGCTCGACGCTGCGTCCCAAGTCTTAAAACAAAAAGGCTTGGGACTTTTTCATTTTGACATTTATCATTTAACATTTATCACTTGGAAGATGTTGAATGATAAATGGTCAATGTTAAATGATAAATGTATGACTGAAACTTTAGAGCTAAAGAAAACGGTAAATTTACCGAAAACCGATTTCGCGCAAAAGGCGAATCTCGGACAATCAGAACCAGCGCGTTTGCAAAAATGGACGGACGCGAAACTTTACGAAATGATTCGTGAAGCCAGACGCGGCGCGGAAAAATTCATTCTGCACGACGGTCCGCCATATGCCAATTCTGACATTCATCTGGGAACTGCGCTGAATAAAATCTTGAAAGATTTTGTCGTCAAATCGCGCACGATGATGGGTTTTGATTCGCCGTATGTTCCCGGCTACGATTGTCACGGTTTGCCGATTGAAACTTACGTTGAGAAAAAGCTCGCGGAAAAAGGCAAGAATAAAAACGATTTGCCGGTTTCGACTTTTCGCCGCCTGTGCCGCGAACACGCCGCAAATGCGATGGACGGACAAACACGCGATTTTTCGCGGTTGGGCGTTTTGGGCGAATGGGAAAACCCATATTTAACAATGTCCAACGATTACGAGGCGGAAACGGCGCGGCTGTTCGGGAAATTTCTGAAACGCGGCTATGTTTATAAAGGCTTGCGTCCCGTTTACTGGTGTGTTCACGACCAAACCGCGCTTGCCGAAGCGGAAGTCGAGTATAAGGAACATACTTCGCCGTCGGTTTATGTGAAATTTCCTTTGAAATCGGATGCAAGTTTGATTGATGAAAGTCTGAAAAACAAAAATGTGTCAATCGTGATTTGGACGACAACGCCCTGGACTTTGCCCGCGAATCTGGGAATCACGGTTCATCCCGATTTTGATTATTCGGCTCTGGAAGTCGGCGAAGAAGTTTATATCGTCGCGTCGGAACTCGCAAAATCTTTTGCCGAAACCTGCGGATTAAATGAAACAAAGGAATTGGCGCGTTTCAAAGGTTCAAAATTAGATAAGCTCGAAGCCAAACACGCCTGGCTCGACCGAACTTCGCTGTTGATGAACGGTGACCACGTAACTTTGGGCGAAGCCGACGCGGAAGTCGAACTCGACGTAAAATTTGAAAGCAAAACATCAAGTAAATCCGGTACAGGCTGCGTTCATACCGCGCCCGGACACGGACACGACGATTTTGTTATCGGCAAACAATACGGCTTGGAAATTTATTGTCCGGTTGATAATGCGGGAAGATTTACGGCGGAAGTCGAACATTTCGCGGGCGAAAACATTTTTAAAGCGAATCCAAAAATCGTTGAGTTTTTGCGCGAATCGGGCGCGTTGATTAATTCGGAAAATTACAATCATCGTTATCCGCATTGCTGGCGTTGCAAAAATCCGGTTATCTTTCGCGCCACGCCGCAGTGGTTTATTTCGATGGACAACAAAGCGCAAAACGGCGAAAAAATTTCTCTGCGTGAAAATGCTTTGAGCGAAGTCGAAAAAGTAAAATGGTATCCGAATTGGGGCGAAGGACGGATGCGAAATATGCTCAAAGGTCGTCCCGATTGGTGCGTTTCGCGTCAACGTTCTTGGGGCGTTCCGATTCCCGTTTTTTACTGCAACGGCTGTGACGAAGCCGTTGCCGACGCTGAAATTGTGAATCACGTCGCCGATATTTTTCAAGCAGAAACGGCTGACGCCTGGTATAACCGCGAAGCGAAAGATTTGCTGCCCGAAAATTTCAAATGTCCGAAATGCGGTGCGGCAGATTTTACGAAAGAAACAGATATTTTGGATGTTTGGTTCGATTCCGGCTCGTCGTGCGTGGCGGTTTTGGAAACACGCGACAATCTGCAATTTCCGGCTGACGTTTATTTTGAAGGCGGCGACCAGTTTCGCGGCTGGTTTAATTCGAGTTTGATGTGCGGCTTGGCGGCGCACGACAACGCGCCGTATAAACAAGTTGTTACATACGGTTGGGTTGTTGACGGCGAAGGCAAGCAAATGCACAAATCCGGTGGCAACGCGATTTCGCCGAATGAAGTCGTCAAAAAGAGCGGCGCGGAAATCATCAGGCTTTGGGCTTCGGCGATGGACATTACCGAAGACGTGCGCTGTTCGGACGAAATCTTGTCGCGCGTCACTGATGCTTACCGCAAATTTAGAAACACTTTGCGCTATGCTCTGGGAAATCTCGACGGATTCAATCCTGAAACCGACAAAGTTTCCGTGTCTGAAATGCTTGAAATTGACCGTTGGGCATTGGCTAGTCTTGACGAAACGATTGAAAAAGTTGTGAACGGTTACGAAAGTTATAATTTTCAAATGGTCAATCAAACGCTTTATAATTTTGTCAATGTTACGCTTTCGGCAAGATATTTCGACATTATCAAAGACCGTTTGTATATTTTCCCCACGAAAAGCGTTGCAAGACGTTCGGCGCAAACCGCGCTTTACGAAATCACTGACAAACTCTGTCGTCTGCTCGCGCCGATTCTGGCTTTTACGGCTGACGAAGCATTTGAAAATTTACCCAATCAAACGCTCGCGTCGGTTCACCTGGCGGAATTTCCTAAAGTTTCCGGCGCGGACAATTCGCAGCTTTTATCGGATTGGGAACGCATTTTCTCAATCCGCGACGAAGTTTTGAAAGCACTCGAAGAAGCGCGGGGCGCGAAAGCTATCGGCTCGTCTCTGGAAGCGAAAGTTATTTTGACGGTTGATAAAGACACAACTTATTTTCTGCTTAACTATTTTGAAGATTTGCGCTATATCTTTATCGTTTCGCAAGTCGAAGTTCACCAGGGCGACAATTTTAACGTCGAAATCCAAAAAGCGGACGGCGCGAAATGCGAACGCTGCTGGAATTATTCCGTAAGAGTCGGCGAGTTTGAAAAATACCCAACCGTCTGTGAGAGGTGCGCTGAAGCCTTGAACCAAATTGCAAAATAGACAAGATTATGTTTTTTATCCTGTAAATCTTATTTATCCTGTTATAATTTCTCCGTGAACAAAAAAGATTTTTACTGGAAAATCGCTTATCTGCTGATGTCGGGCGGGGTTTTCCTGGTTGACCAGGCGACAAAGGCGTGGGCGATTCGCCGGTTGCGTTTCGGCGGCGATAAAGAAATTATTCCGGGCTTTTTAAATTTCGCTTATGCCGAAAACACCGGCGTCGCCTTTAGCTTTTTGAATGACGGCGGCAACACGGGACGTTGGGGACTTTCCGCCGTCGCTGGTATCGCGGCAGTTTTGGTGTTGTATTATTTCTGGCGAGTTCCGCGCGCGAATGACCGACTTCTCGGCGCATTGGCTTTGTTGCTGGCGGGAATTGCGGGCAATGTAACCGACCGCATAAGACTCGGTTTCGTCATTGATTTTATTGACGTGCAGTTCGGCAACTGGCATTATCCGACTTTTAACGTGGCGGACGCGGCAATTTGCATCGGCGCGGGTTTGCTGATTATTGATTTGTTTTTTTCAAAGAAAAATCTGAAGCTTAATGAAGCAAAAGAATAAAAGCCTTTTTCAATTAATAAATGTCCCAAAATGTCTTAACTCTCTAAAATATTCATTGTTAAAATTTATAACCTCTTCATAATCCAAATATGTATAAAATATGCTGTGTTTGATGCTATGAAACATATCATTTTTATTTGCAATTTCATTTGACCTATTATGTTCCAATGATTTTAAATCTAAGCACCCCAACAAAATTAGTTTAGACTATCATTTGGCTGAATGCGATTTTGTATTCTGCTCCGATGCCGGTAAAAATGGCTTTAATCTTCTTCTTAAATTTGGCAAACGAGCCGTAATCAGTTGG
>JAABUN010007822.1_pt1 | contig 11285 bp, 11 predicted proteins | sample 5559311 | NCBI WGS metagenome assembly JAABUN01 (sample SAMN10711877, study PRJNA513370) | rock metagenome | isolation source: Antarctica rocks | place: Antarctica: Victoria Land, Siegfried Peak sud | reverse complement strand
GGACGGTCAGGACGCCGCCCTCGACCGCTGGTGTGCCGCGGTGGGCGCGGCCGAGACACTCGGAGCGTTGGTTGCCGACGCGCTGCCCCGGGCCCTGGCCCGTCACCGGGCCAGGGCCGACCTCGGGTGGTTGGCGCCCCTGACCGACGCACAGGTCGTCGTCCCTGCCGGGAACCCTCAGGGGGGGCGGTCCGAGCTCGGGGCCCTGGTCATCCGGGTGCCGCTGGCGGGCGGCCGCACCGTCGAGGAGGTGCTGGCCATTGACGCCCACCGCCTCGACTGCCCGGGCCGAGTCGTGCTCCGGGCCCAGGAGGCGGGGCTGCGCCTCGACGAGCGCGTAGCGGAGCCCGGCCCCGGGCGGCTCGAACGCCTGGAGCCCTGGCTGGACCGGGTTGTCGCCACGCTGGCCCTGCGGACGGCGGCGGAACTGACGTGACTCCTTGACCCCGCTCACCTTCGAAGGCAGAATCGCCGACATGTTCGGATCCAAGCGCAAGAAGGAAAAAAAGGACGAGGCTCCGGCCGCGGCCGCCCCCCAGAGGCCGGTGTCCTCCGGTGGCTACCTGAGCAGCGAGCTGCCCACGTTCCACGGCCGTGAGCGCAAGGTCGTCGTCTACACTTCCGACGCCAAGGGCCGGATCATCAAGACCATCCGGAAGAAGTAGCCCGTCGGGCCGGGGCCCGGTACGGGAAGGGTGGGCCGCCCGGGACTCGAACCCGGCCCAGAAGCTTAAAAGGCTCCCGCTCTACCTGATGAGCTAACGGCCCGCGGTCAGCGTACCCACCACACCGGCGTAGGCTGGCCATGTGGACGACGATCTGGCTCGGCAGCGGTTGGCGGAAGAGCAGGAGCGGCTGGCCGGTGTGCGGTCCACGTTCGACGACGAGCACCTCACCGACCAGTCGGCGACAGAGAGCATCGGTGAGATCTCCTCCTACGACCAGCATCAGGCCGACATGGGCACCGAGACTTTCGAGCGGGAGAAGGATCTGTCCATCCTCGAGCAGGTCGAGGCCGAGTTGGCCGACGTGGAGCACGCCATCCGTCGTCTCGATGCCGGCGACTACGGCACATGCGAAGTCTGCGGCAAGCCGATCCCCGACGAGCGCCTCGAAGTGATGCCGGCGGCGCGGCTGTGCCTGGAGCATCAGGCCGAGGCGGAGCGGGAGCTTCGAGTGGCCGGCGAGCGCGACGTGGGGCCGGGGCAGGCGCCGGGGCTGGCGTAGCCCGTCCCATGCGCAAATGTCATGAGAATGGGCACATGAGAATGGGCCCATGAGAAAGGGCCCATGAGAAAGGGCATGGTCATGGGCGCCGGCGGTGCCGCCGCGCTCGGCGCCGCGGGCCTGGGCGTCGCCTTGGCCTTGTCCGACGAGGACCGACGGGTCCGCCTGGAGCGCCAGGCCCGGGTGTGGCGGCTTTCGGCCCGGCGGAGCATGGCGTGGGCCGTCATCAAGGTCCGCGGCCGGGGCGCGTCCGACGAGAAGCGGGCCCAGCTCGAGCAGCAGTTCGCCATCAGGACGGCGGAGGACGTGGCCCAGGTGCTCGGTGGCATGAAGGGGGCCATCATGAAGGCGGGCCAGATGATCTCCTTCATCGCCGACGGCCTTCCGCCCGAGGCCCAGGCCGCCCTGGCCACCCTGCAGGCCGACGTCCCGCCCATGGCCCCCAGCCTGGCCGAGGGTGTCATCCGCTCCGAGCTGGGGGCCGATCCCGACAAGCTCTTCCTGGACTGGGACCCGATGCCGGTGGCGGCGGCGTCGATCGGCCAGGTCCACAAAGCGGTGATGCCCGACGGGCGCCTGGTGGCGGTGAAGGTGCAGTACCCCGGCGTCGACAAGGCCATTCAGTCCGACCTCGACAACGCCGAGTTCCTCTACGGCCTGTTCGCCTCCTTCGCCCTGAAGAACATGGACGTCAAGCCCATGGTCGACGAGCTGCGCGCCCGCATGGGCGACGAGCTCGACTACCGCCTCGAGGCGGTGTGCCAGAAGGAGTTCGCCGACCGCTACCGGGGCCACCCCTTCATCCACGTCCCCGACGTCATCCCCGAGCGCAGCAGCCGCCGGGTCATCACCAGCGACTGGGTCGAGGGCCTGTCCTGGAAGGACTTTCTCGACGTGGCCACGTCGGCCCAGAGGCACACCGCGGCCGAGGTGCTGTTCCGGTTCGCCGAGGGATCGATCTGGCATCACCGGGTCTTCAACGGCGACCCCCACCCCGGCAACTACCGGTTCCATCCCGACACGGGCAAGGTGACCTTCCTCGACTTCGGGCTGGTCAAGCGGTGGGCGCCGGGCGAGCTCGAAGGCCTAAGCCCCATCCTCGACCATATCCTGGCCAAGGATCCCGAGGGCACGCTGAAGGCGGTGGTGGCGTCGGGCTTCCTGCCCGCCGACAACGGGCTGACCGCCGAGCGGCTGTATGAGTACTGCACGCTGCCCTACCTGCCGTTCCAGACCGACGAGTTCACCTACAGCAGCGAGTTCGTGGGCCAGACCCTGCAGCGCATGCTCGACCTTCAGGGGGAGTACAGCGACGTCATCCGCTCGCTCAACATGCCGCCGTCCTACGTCATCCTCGACCGGGTGGTGTGGGGGATGAGCGCCCTGTTCGGGCGGATGGGCGTCACCCACCGGTGGGGCGAGCTGCTGGCCGAGTACCTGCACGGGGCGGCGCCCTCCACCGAGCTGGGACGAGCGGAGGAAGAATGGCGCCGTCGACGACTCGCCACCATGCCGGACTGAGCTCCCGCCGAGCGGCGAACGCGGCGGTGGGCTATTTCCGCAAGCACGCCTTCGTGCCCCGCTACGGCCGGGAGGAGCGCCTCAGCGTCGTCACCGACGACGGGGTCACGCTGGCCGGCGCCCGCCTCCAGGGCCCGCCCGACGCGGTCGGCACCGTCGTGCTCGTCCACGGGTTCAGCCACTCATCGCGTACCCCCCGCATGCACGCCTTCGCCCACCTGCTGGCCCGCCGCATGCACGTGATCGTGCCTGACCTGCGGGGCCACGGCGCGTCCGGCGGGCTCAGCAGCATGGGGCCGGAGGAGCCGCTCGACGTGAAGGCGGCGGTGGCGGCGGCCGACCCGGCGCAGCCCGTGGTCACGATGGGCATCAGCCTGGGCGGGGCCGCCGTTCTGCTCCACGCCGGCGCCTACGGCGGCGTGGCCGGCGTGGTCGCCATCAGCGCCCCGGCGTGGTGGGGCGCCTGGGACACCCCCGCCACCAAGCGCATCCAGCGCTACGCCATGACGCCGGCCGGCCGAAGGTTCCTGGCCGCCTTCCTCCGCACCCGCATCGCGTCGGTCTGTGCCGGCGTCCCCGACTCCCGCACGTTGGTGGCGGCGATCTCCCCGGCGTTCACCCTGGTGGTGGCCGACCCGGCCGACCACTACTTCGACGCGGAGCACCCCCGGACGCTCTATCGCTGGGCCGGGGAGCCCAAGGACCTGTGGCTGCTGCCCGGCACCGGCCACGGCACCGACCTGTTGACGCCCGCCTTCGCCGACCGCGTGCTCGACGAGCTCGACCGCCGGCTCCGCCGCCCGGGGGCCGGGGAGCCGGCCAAGGGGTAGCGTCGCTGGCGAGGTGGCACTGGCGTTCGAGAAACTGGGCACCCGCTACGAAGCGCGGACGGCGACGATCGACCTGGACCGGTCGCGGGCCTACGCAGCCGCCATCAACGATCGCAACCCGCGTTACGCCTCCGGTGAGTACGCCCCGCCGGTGTTCGCCGTCGTCCCCACCTGGGACGCCATGATGGTGGCCCTTCACGATGTCGTCCCCGCCGCCGACCAGGTGGCCATGCTGCACGCCGAGCAGGACATGCATTTCCATCGGCCCCTCCTCCCGGGCCAGACGCTGGTCACCCGGGCCGAGGCCTACGGCATGCGGAGCGGGCGGACGGGTACCCGCTTCACCATGCGGGTGGTGAGCCACGACGAGTCCGGCGAGCCGATGATCGAGCAGTTCGCCACCATGCTGATCCGCGACGCAGCCGGCGGGGCCGACGGAGGCGCGGTGCCTCCCGACCACGCCTTCCCGGCCGCGGCCCGGTCCGGGAAGGCTCCCGTCGACATCGTCCGGGCCGTGATCGACCCCGATCAGGCCCTCCGATACGCGGCCGCCTCGGGGGACGCGAACCCTATCCATGTGGATGACGCCGCCGCCCGGGCCGTCGGCCTCCCGGGGGTCATCCTCCACGGCATGTGCACGATGGCGCTTTGTGGCCAGGCCGTCCTGGACGCGACAGCCGGGGGCGACCCCACCCGTCTGCGGCGATTGGCCGTGCGGTTCTACCGGCCCGTGTTCCCCGGGAACGATCTGACCACCAGCGTCTACGGCCTGAGCCCGCTGACGTACGCCTTCGAGGCGGCCAGCGTCGGCAAGGTCGTGGTTCGCGACGGCCGGGCCGAGGTGGGGCCCGCCGCCTCCGGTGGAGGCGACAACAACTGATGGCGGTCGTCCGGCTCTTCGCTTCGGCGCGGGAGGCCGCAGGCCGTACATCGGACCGGATCGACGGCCCCACGGTCGGGGCCGTCCTCGATGAAGCCTGCCGCCGCTACGGTGAGCGGTTCTCAGCCGTGCTCGGGATCTCCAAGGTCTGGGTCAACGGCGAGCCGGCCGACCCGGCCACCGCGGTGGTGGCCACCGACGTGGTGGCCGTCCTGCCCCCCGTCTCCGGCGGCTCGGCCGCTCCGCGGCCCCCGGCGGCGGTACAACCGGTCCCGCAGTCTCCGGTGGTGCGGGGCAACCTGGCCCTCGCCGTCGAGCCGGGGCCCGAGCCGGATCCGGTCCCCGACGGCGGCGGCCGGCCCCCCCTGGCCGTCGTCCACCGAAGCACCCGACCCCACGGCCGCCTCGGGCTGCTGTGGGCGGCGGCGACGGTGGGCGTCACCGTCGCCGGGCCGCGGTGGCTGGCGGGATGGCTGGCCCTGGCCGCCATGGTGGCTGCCACCCAGACAGCAGGCGTCTGGCGCCGGCGGGGCGAGCGCCCCCTCCCTGTGGTCGCCGCGGGGATCGCCGTCGCCCTGCCCATCGCCGCCTCCTTCGCCTCCGTCAACGCCGCCGCCATCAACGGCGTGATCGTTGTGGGCCTACTGGTCGTATTCGTGACCCGGCTGGTCTGGCCCTCGCCGGCCCCCGTCCGCGACATGGCCCTGACCCTGGCGATCGCCGTCCCGATCGGCCTGGCCGCGGCGTCGGCCGTACTGCTCCGTCACCAGGGCATCCTTCCGGCCCTGCTCCTCCTCGGCTTCGCCGCCGTCTACGACGCCAGCGCGTACCTGATCGGGACCGACGCCAGTTCGGCGTGGGACGGGCCGGTGGCGGGCGTAGCCGCCTTCATCCCACTCACCATCTTTGCCGTGGTGATCTTCATCCCGCCGTTCTCGGGGGTGGAGCCGCTGGTGCTGGGGCTACTGGCCGCCATCCTGGCCCCGATCGGCCCTGTCGTAGGATCCGCCCTCCTCGGTGATGCCACCGCCGAGGCACCGGGCCTCCGCCGCTTGGACTCCCTGCTCGTACTCGGGCCGATCTGGGCGTGGGTGGCGCTGAGCTTCCTGCGATAGCGACACCTCGCTCGCAGGCCGATCAGGCCTTCTTGGTCTCCCAGAAAATCCGGTCGAGCTCGGCGATCTGGTCGAGGAGCGCCTGGCCGCTGGCCGGGTCGACGGAGCTCTTGGTGGCGCCCGCCGCTTTGGTGGCGTCCCAAAAGAGCTGGTGGAGCTGGGGGTACTTCTCCAGGTGGGGGGGCTTGAAGTAGTCGGTCCACAGCACCCACAGGTGGTGCTTGACCAGGTTGGCCCGCTCCTCCTTGATGAGGATCGCCCGCTGGCGGAAGACCTCGTCGGAACTGGCCTGATACTTCTCCTGGCAGCCTTTGACCGACTCGGCCTCGATCCGGGCCTGGGCGGGGTCGTAGACACCGCAGGGCAGATCGCAGTGAGCGAAGGCCTGCGCCGGCGGGCTGATTCGGTCGGCGTGAGAAAGCAAACTGGAGAAGAGAGGCATGCCTAGGCTCCTTCGTCTGGTGAGACGGTCAGTCCGACACTACCCACTCGGCCCGGCCCTCGTGACCGGGGGCCTGGGGGTCATCGCCGCCGGCGCCGTGGCCTGCGGCCTCATCGCCGGCGGATGGCGACCGTTGAGCCGGGTGGAGGTGCGGGGCGACAGCATGCGGCCCGCCTTCGAGCCGGGCGACCGGCTCGTCCTGGTGAAGGACCGGCGGGCGCGACCGGGCGACGTGGTGACCGTCACCGATCCTCGCCAGCCCGGCCGGACCGTGCTGAAGCGAGTCGCCGCTCGCGACCCGGGCGGGCTGACAGTCCTCGGCGACAACCACGCCGCCAGCACCGACAGCCGGACGTGGGGCCCCGTGGCCCCGTCGACGGTTGGGGGCCGGGCGGTCTACCGCTACTTCCCGGACAGCCGGCGGGGGCTCTTGTAGCCTCGTGGACGATGTGGACCGACGACGTCGACCGGGTGCTGGAGAGTGACTACCTGGGCGACCTGCCGTCCCGGCCCATCGAGGACATCCGGGCCATGCGGGCCGAGTGCCGGGCCGTCGAGGACAAGGTGAGCTACCTGCGGCGGATGGTGCAGGGCCGTCTCGACATCGTCGCTGCCGATCTCCGGCGCCGCTCGGACGGCGGCGCCGCCGTCGACCTTCCCGCCCTGGTCGACCAGCTCCCCGACATTCTGGGCAACGAGGGCCGGGCGACCGGCCCGGGGCGCCTGCCCAGTGGCCTGGTCGATGTCGACGACGACGATCTCACCGCCGAGCTCGACCAGGTCGCCGGCCCGGGTGTGCTCGATCGGCTGCCCGACCTCTCCGACGCCGACGTGGCCGACCTGGCCCGGCGCATCGGCGACCTCGAGCGAGGGGTGTCCGACCGGCGCAGGAGTCTCTTCTCGCACATCGACGCGCTGCAGGCCGAGCTGGCCCGCCGATACCGCACCGGCGAGGCCAACGTCGGCACCGTGCTCGGCGAGCGGTAAGCCCGACCGAGGGCTCCCGGCAACCGGTCCGTCGGGATCGACCGTTGCCGACGACGCGGAATCTCCGGGCCCTGGGTAGGGTTTGTGCCGTCGTGCGCCGTCTCGCCGTCCTCTCCTTCCACACCTCGCCCCTGACCCAGCCCGGCACGGGTGACGGCGGCGGCATGAACGTCTACGTGCGGGAGCTGTCGTCGGCCCTCGCCGGCGCCGGCGTGGAATGCGACGTGTTCACCCGGTCGTGGCGGCCGGGCCTCCCGCCGGTCACCGAGGTGGAGCCGGGGTTCCGGGTCCATCACGTCGTGGCCGGGCCCGAGGCGTCGGTACCCAAGGAGGACCTGGCCCGGCACCTCGACCGCTTCACCGCCCGCGTGTTGGACCGGATCGACGAGTCGGGCCCGCCCGACGTGATCCACGCCAACTACTGGCTGTCAGGCGTGGCCGGCCACGTGCTCAAGCACCGTCTCGAGCTGCCGCTGGTGTCCACCTTCCACACCCTGGCCCGGGTCAAGGCCGAGGAGGCCGCCGAGGAGCACGACCGGCGGGCTCGTGAGGAGGCCGTGGTCATCGGCTGTTCCGATGCCATCCTGGCCTCCTCGGCCGACGAGGCCGCCCAGCTGGAGCGGCTCTACGGCGCCGTGCCGGAGCGCATCGAGGTTGTCCCCCCCGGCGTCGACCATCACCTGTTCTCGCCCGGCGACAAGGGCGCCGCTCGGACGGCCCTGGGCCTGGGGGACGGGCGGGTTCTTCTCTTCGCCGGGCGCATCCAGCCCCTCAAGGGGGCCGATGTGGCCGTGCGGACGCTGGCGGCGCTATCCGAGGTGGGCCTGTCCCAGGTAGGCCCGTCCCAGGAGCGTCCCTCGGACCGGGCCGGGCCACCGATCGTGCTCCTAGTCGTCGGTGGGCCGAGCGGCGCCGAGGGCGACGCCGAGCTGGCCCATCTGCACCGCCTGGTCGCCGAGTTCGGCCTCCAGGGCCGGGTGATGTTCATCCCCCCCCAACCCCACGGTCGCCTTGCGCTCTACTATCGGGCCGCCGACGTATGTCTCGTGCCCAGCCGGTCGGAGTCCTTCGGTTTGGTGGCCCTCGAGGCGGCGGCGTGCGGGACCCCCGTCGTGGCCGCCGCCGTCGGGGGCCTGCGCAGCCTGGTGACCCATGGTGGGAGCGGGTTCCTCGTCGAGGGGCGTGATCCCCACGCCTACGCCTGCTACGCGGCCCGGCTGCTGGCCGACCCGGTGCTGGCCGCGGCGATGAGCGTCGAAGCCGCAGCCCGGGCCGCAGACTTCCGCTGGTCGATCACCGCCGGCCGCCTGCGCCGCCTCTATGCCGACCTCACGGCCCGCCGCCTGGTCGAGTGCCGCTGAGCGACCCGAGGGTTCGTACGTCACGATCCTGAACGGCCGGCAGGCCGCTCCGGGGAGCGAGACGGATTGGGGCGCACAGCCGCCGAGTACTCTTGCCGTTCTGGCAGGAGCCAAGCAAGGAGGTTGTCTTGACGCGCCCGAATACATTTCGTGTAGTTCCCTTGCTTGTTGTGCCGCACTCCGGTAGGGTGTTGCCCGGGCCCGAGGGGCGGACGGGGCACCCCTTCGGGGAAGTGGGGGTGGCCACCAGGTTCCTCGGGCCCATACGCGCTCCGAGGGGGAAAGCTGTCCGAACGCTTGCATCCCGAGGACGTCATCGTTAGCGTACGGCCACCCTTCAGCCCCGGCGGAGGCTGCTCACGCTTGGATCTGCCACTCTGAGGATTTCAGTCCGCGCGCTCGTTCTCGTGTTGGTGATGGCTGTGGCCACACCGGCATTTGCCGACGCCAGCGCCGAAGACAAGCGGGCGGCGACCCAGGCCAAGAAGGCCGAGGCCGCCGCCAAACTCGACACCCTGAAGGCCAGCGACTCGGAGCTCGAGTCGGCGGTCAAGGCCCTCGACGCCGGCGTGCAGACGCAGGCGACGACCACGAACGTGGCTCAGCAGGCCCTCAAGAGCGCCGAAGTCGAGCTGGGAACGGCGCAGGGCCGCCTGGCCAAAACCGAGGCCCGGATGGGGGATCTGCGGGTGAAGGCGTCGGAGGCGGCCGTGCGGGCCTACGTGCATCCCGGGGGCGACCCTCTGCTGGAGATCGTCCGGGCCAAGGATCTGGGGGAGGCCAGCCGGCGCCAGGCCCTGCTGGCCCACGTCGTGTCCAGTGACCGGGACGTCGTCGACCAGATGCGCGCCGTCCGTCAGGACGAGCAGTTCGAGAAGGAGAACCTCTCCAAGGCCCGGGAGGTGGCGGCCGAGCGCAAGAAGACGGCTGCCGACAAGCTGGCAACGCTCGAGAAAACCCGCACTGACCAGGTCCGGCTGAAGGGCGCGCTGGACGCACGCATCAGCGAGGTGAGCTCCGAGATCGACGCCCTCGCCCGTGAGGAGGCCACCCTCTCCAACCTCATCCGCTCCCGCCAGTTGCCGGCGGAGGCCAGCGACGCGCCCCCCGAGAAGAGCGGTGGCGACGGAGGAGGGAGCACCAAGGGCTCGGGCTCGGGCTCGGGCTCGGGCGCCGTGGCCTGGCCGGCCAACGGCACGGTCACCTCCGGGTTCGGGTACCGCTGGGGGAGGCTCCATGCCGGGATCGACATCGCCAACGGTGTGGGTACCGCCATCCGGGCCGCCAAGGGCGGCACTGTCATCGTCTCCGGCTTCAACGACGGCGGCTACGGGAACTGGATCATCATCGACCACGGCGGCGGCCTCTCCACGCTCTACGGCCACATGAGCAGGCGACGGGCCACCGAGGGCCAGACCGTCAAGCAGGGTGACGTCATCGGCGACATGGGCTCCACCGGCAACTCCACCGGTTCCCACCTGCACTTCGAGACCCGGATCAGCGGCAACCCGCGCGACCCCACCGGCTACCTGTCCTAAGGGCCCGTGCAGGAACTACCCGGGCACATCACATGGCCACCTCTCGCGCGTCGCGCTGTGCAGCACGTTGCTGTTGGCGCAGGGCCAGCCCGGCCCGGAGGATGTTGACGGCGGCGTTGGTTCGGCATGGGCCTGGTAGTCACATCCCAGACATCGGAACACCGCCTGAGAGAGCCGGTTGTCCTTCTCGCAGTGCCCACAGGACGAACACGTGCGAGAGGTGTTGCGGGGGCCCACGGCGATCAGATCACGACCAGCGTCTTCCCGCTTTGTACGCGAGGAATCGCAGTAGTTGTCCCCACCCGGCATCGGAGATGGAACGGTTTAGACCGGCCTTGGCCGAGACCCCGTGGGGATCGAACGTTCCTTCCTGGTTGGGACGCGGAGACGCCGTCTACCACCCAGCGGCTGACCTGATGGGCTAGGTCCCTTCGGCAGTTGACCACCTTGCGGTGCTGGACTGCGACCCGCTGCACCGTGTTGCGACGTCGCTGGGCACCTGCTTGCCGGTGGCCGGCAGCGGGGTGGCCGGTACCTGGTCGCATTGAACCACCACCCACCAGCGCCGGCCCTTCCGCGTGACGATGGCGGTTTGGGCCGGCCGGGCAGGCCCGGTGGAGCTTGGCCTTCACCTGGCCTACGCCCAGCAGGTAGAGGCGGCGAGCGTCGGGATCGAGCTCCCAGCCGAGGAGTCGGGATAGCGCACGCTGTCCCAGCGATCGCGGCCCTTGAACCGGGGATGGCCGGGCTTCTCCCCCGATCGACACCGGCAGAAGAAGGCTTGGTAGGCCAGATCGAGACGGGTCAGGGTGCCCCGGGCCACGCAGACGCCGTAGTGGGCCAGATCCGGGTTCGTCGCGGGCCATGCCGTTGAGGCCGGCGAACTGCTGGTAGCGGGTGACGGATCGCTGCTCCCTCTCCCAGGCAGTCTTTCGCTCCCCCAGGGCGGCGTTGTAGAGCATGCGCTGCTGCCAGAGCAGGTGATCGAGGCGGCGGCCCTGGCCCTTGGTGGGCTGGAGGAGGTACTTCGCCGATCTGATCATCGCCCGACTCAATCTACAAAGGGGGTGAGACATCACTTCGGGGGTTCTTCTGGGACCAGAACGCGCACGTTGTTCCCGCACGAGCCCTAACCCGTCCCGGTAGCCTGGCGTCGTGACCTTGCCCCGGCTGGCCGTGGTGGGGGGCGGGAAGATGGGGGCGGCCCTGGTCTCGGGCCTGCTGTCGGCGGGATGGGCCGCGGCCGCGGAGATGCTGGTCGTCGAGCCGGTCGCCGGTCGCCGCCGAGAGCTCTCCGATGCCTTCCCGAACGTGGTCGTGACCGACGTCGTGCGGGCCGCCGAAGGCGTGGTGGTGGCAGTCAAGCCCGACGACGTGCAGCCCG
>JAABUN010007821.1_pt1 | contig 11285 bp, 10 predicted proteins | sample 5559311 | NCBI WGS metagenome assembly JAABUN01 (sample SAMN10711877, study PRJNA513370) | rock metagenome | isolation source: Antarctica rocks | place: Antarctica: Victoria Land, Siegfried Peak sud | reverse complement strand
GGCCTTCACCACCACGGCGGTGGACGAGGTCCGGCTCGAGCTGCAGAAGACGCGCTGCCCGATCATCGACTTCTTCGAGCTGCACATGTCCCGGGTGGAGTCGATCCTCGGCACCCCGGGCATGCGGGTGGCCGCCCGGCTGCACGGGGTGGGTGACATCAAGCGCTACAACAACCGGATGGCCGCGGTGGAGTACGCCATCGAGCACGACGACGGGCAGAGCCTGCGCGCAATGGACAAAGCCGACGTGATCCTGGTCGCCCCGTCGCGGTGCGGCAAGACCCCGACCACCATGTATCTCGCCTTGCAGCACGGGGTGTTCGTGGCCAACTACCCCCTGGTCGACGAGGACCTCGAGGTCGCGGACCTCCCCCGCCCCATCCGCGAGCTCCGGGACCGCTGCTTCGGCATCGTGACCACCCCCGCCCGACTGACCCAGGTCCGTCAGGAACGCCGGCCCAACTCCCGCTACGCCTCGCTGGAGCAGTGCACGTACGAGCTCCGTCGCGCCGAGGCCATGTTCCGCAGCCACCGCATCCCCACCATCAACTCCGCCGCCAAGTCGGTCGAGGAGATGTCCACCGTCATCCTGCAGAACCTCACCCGCAAGCCCTGACCGGCCAAACCGCACACCAAGGAGCGCACATGTCGAGCAACATCAAGTGGTTCGCCGATCTCGGACTGGCCGATCTGGAGGAGGTCGGGGGCAAGAACTCGTCGCTGGGCGAGATGTTCTCCCAGCTGGGCTCCGCCGGCGTACGGGTTCCGGACGGTTTCGCCACCACGGCCGAGGCCTACCGCCGGTTCCTGGACCAGACCGGGCTGGCCGCCCGGATCAGCACCGCCCTGGCTGACCTGGACACCGACGACGTCGTCCGGCTGGCCGAGGTCGGCGCCGAGATCCGGCAGGCCATGGTGGCCCAGGCCTTCCCGGCCGACCTCGAAGCCGACATCCGTCAGGCGTACGAGCGGCTGGTCGGGACGGATGACGAGATGTCCTTCGCGGTCCGCTCCAGCGCCACCGCCGAGGACCTGCCCGACGCCTCGTTCGCCGGTCAGCAGGAGACCTTCCTGAACGTGCGGGGCATCGACGCGATCCTGATCGCCATCAAGGAGGTATTCGCCTCCCTCTACAACGACCGGGCCATCGCCTACCGGGTGCACCACCGCTTCGAGCACGACACCGTCGCGCTGTCCGCCGGGGTTCAGCAGATGGTCCGCTCCGACGTCGGCGCCTCCGGGGTGATGTTCACCATGGACACCGAGTCCGGCTTCACCGATGCGGTCTTCATCACCTCCTCGTACGGCCTGGGCGAGGCGGTCGTGCAGGGCGCGGTCAACCCCGACGAGTTCTACGTCTACAAGCCGGCGCTACGGGCGGGTCGGCCGGCCATCCTCAAGCGGGGCATCGGGGCCAAGGCGATCAAGATGACATACACCGCCGACGCCGAGGTCGGCAAGACCACCGCCTTCGTGGACGTGGACCCGGCCGACCAGCGCCGGCTGAGCCTGACCGACGACCAGGTCGAGGAGCTCGCACGCTATGCCCTGGCCATCGAGGACCACTACGGCCGGCCGATGGACATCGAGTGGGGTCTGAACGGCCTGGACGGCCGGCTCTACATCCTGCAAGCCCGCCCGGAGACGGTGAAATCCCGACAGTCCGCCGGCAGCATCCAGCGGTTCCGGCTCAACGAGCAGGGCCCGCTGCTGATCGAGGGCCGGGCGATCGGGCAGCGGATCGGCGCCGGGGCGGTGAAGATCCTCACCTCGATCGAGGACATGCACAGCTTCACCCCCGGCGACGTGCTGGTGGCGGACATGACCGACCCGGACTGGGAACCGATCATGAAACGAGCCAGCGCGATCGTCACCAACCGGGGCGGCCGGACCTGCCACGCGGCGATCATCGCCCGCGAGCTCGGCATCCCGGCGGTGGTCGGCACCGGAGAGGCCACCCGGGAGCTCAGTGACGGCCAACCGGTGACGGTGTCCTGTGCCGAGGGCGACACCGGCTACGTATACTCCGGCCTGCTGGACTTCGGGGTGACCGAGACCGAGACCCAGACCATGCCCGACATCGGCGTCAAGATCATGATGAACGTCGGCACCCCGGACCAGGCCTTCGCCTTCTCCCGGCTGCCCAACGCCGGCATCGGGCTGGCCCGGCTGGAGTTCATCATCAACCGGCAGATCGGCATCCACCCCAAGGCGTTGCTCGACCTGGACTCCCTGAGCGGGCCGCTGCACGACCAGATCACCGACGCGATCGCCGCCTACCCCAGCGCCCGCGACTACTTCGTCACCCGGGTAGCCGAGGGGGTGTCGATGCTGGCCGCAGCGTTCGCACCGCACCCGGTGATCGTCCGGATGAGCGACTTCAAGTCCAACGAGTACGCCAACCTGGTCGGCGGTGAGCTCTACGAGCCGCACGAGGAGAACCCGATGATCGGCTACCGGGGGGCGTCGCGCTATCTCTCGCCGGAGTTCGCCGACTGCTTCGCGATGGAGTGCGAGGCGCTTCGCCACGTCCGCGACACCATGGGCTTGACCAACGTCAAGATCATGATCCCCTTCGTCCGTACGGTCACCGAGGCCAAGGGGGTGATCGACCTGCTGGCCGAGAACGGTCTCCGCCGCGGTGAGAACGACCTGCAAGTGATCATGATGTGCGAGCTGCCCTCCAACGCGGTGATCGCGGACGCGTTCCTTGATCATTTCGACGGCTTCTCGATCGGCTCCAACGACATGACCCAGCTGACCCTGGGATTGGACCGAGACTCCTCCCTGGTCGCCGCCACCTTCGACGAGCGGGATCCGGCGGTCAAGTTCATGCTCAGCCTGGCCATCCGGGCCTGCCTGGCCCGCGGCAAGTACGTCGGCATCTGCGGGCAGGGTCCGAGCGACTACCCCGACCTGGCCGACTGGCTGGTGGAGCAGGGCATCGAGTCCATGTCGCTGAACCCCGACACCGTGGTCGAGACCTGGCTCCGGCTCGGCGCCGCCAAGACTCCTGCGTTGGTGTGATCGAGACCGCGCCCCCCGAGCTCCCCGACCGCGTACGGGCCTGGGCCGCCTCCCAGGCCCCGTACGAGGTGGTGGACGTGACCGCCCTGGGCGGCGGCATCACCGCGACGAAGTGGCTGCTGCGGCTGGCCGAGGGCGATCCGTTGGTGATCCGCTGGTCCGACCCCCAAGTCTGGGGGGCCACCGGGCGTGAGCACGTGCGGCGAGAGGCCCTCGCGTGCCGGCCTGACCGGCACCACGCTCCCCGTGCCGCGACTGCTGGCCAGCGACGCGGACTGGGCGGATGCCGGCGGCCCCGCCAACCTGCTGACCTGGCTACCCGGCCGCGTACGGCTCGATTCGCTGACTCCGGCCGCGGTCACGGCCCTGGCGCGGCTGGCCGTGGCGGTGCACCGGCAGCACGTGCCGGGCGCCGATCGGCCGCCGACGTTGTCGTTCCGGGGGCCGACCGAGCCGGAGGTGCCCCACTGGGCCCGATGGCCGTGGCTCTGGCGGCGGGCGATCGACATCTGGACGGCCGGCCCGCCGCCCACGCCGTACGGCCTGCTGCACCGGGACTTCCACTTCGGCAACGTGCTCTGGGAGGGCGACGCCGTCAGCGGGCTCGTTGACTGGGCGGAGACGTCGTGGGGACCGCCCGACCTCGACGTGGCCCACGTCTGCGCGGACTTCGCCATGCTGCACAGCACCGCGGACGCCCAGGCCTTCCGCGCGGCGTACGTCCAGGAGGGCGGCCGACTCGACCCGGACCCAGACGCCGCCCGCTTCTGGGTGATCAGTGACATCCTCGGCTTCCTGCCCAACCCGGCCCACATCCTCGCCGCCGTGTCGGCCGGCCGGCCGGACCTGTCCCCCGACGACGTCCGCCACGGCCTGGAGGACCTGCTGGCCTCGACCTTGGCTTGAGCGGGTCGCCGACCGGTGGCTGGCCGCTACCGAGCGTCGATCAGCCCCTGCAGGACGGTGCGTGCCGGGGTGGCCGGGCGCCCGATGATGCGTTCCAGGGTGGGGTCGGTGACGGCGAACTCGCCCCGCCGCGCGGCCTGGAACATCCCCAAGGAGAAGTCCGCCACCATCGGGGGCAGCCCGCGCTCGATCGCCGCGGCCCGCCAGTCCTCGTCGGAGAGGACGACCCGGGTGATGGTCCGCCCGGTGAGCTGGCTGAGGACGTCGGCGACCTCCTCGAGGTCGAGGGCGACCGGTCCGGTCAGCGGAGGCGTCACGCCGTCGAGCACGTCGTTCTCGGTGAGCGCGACGACCGCGGCCTCGGCCAGGTCTGCGTGCGCGGTCCAGGACACGGGTCCGTCCTCGGGAACCTCGATGCGGCCCGTCGCCAGCGCGGCCCCGAGGTGGATGTCCAGCGCGCCGGTGTAGAAGCCGTTGCGCAGCGCCGTGAACGGGACCCCTAACCGGGCCAGGTGATCCTGGGTAGCGGCGTGCGTGGTCTGGGGCGAGAACAGCGAGTCGGCCGCGGCCGCCTGGTGGCTCGTGTAGAGGATGCGGCCGGCCCCGACCTCGTGAGCCGCGTCGATCGCGGCGGCGTTCGCTTCGGACGCACCGGCACCGCGGATGGACGCCGAGACCACCAGCACCTGGTCGGCCCCCTCGAACGCGTGCCGCAGCGTCGCCGGCTCCGTGAAGTCGCCGAGACGGACCCGCACCCCGCGGGCGGCCAGTCCGGCGGCCTTCGCTGGGTCGCGGACACTGACCCCCACCGTCTCGGCGGGGACCCGCTCGAGCAACCGCTCGACGACCTGGGACCCCAGCTGGCCCGTGGCTCCGGTGACGACGATCATGTGCACTCCTTGTTTCCAGTGATATTTTCTAGACGGTAGCACTGGAAAACTGCTGATAGCGACTGTCCGATATCATCGGAACCGTGACGGACTCCGGTGGGCACGCACGGTCGGAGGACGGCACCCGTTCCCGGATCGTCGAGGCGGCTACCCAGTTGCTACGCGAGGGCGGGGCTCAGGCCGTCACGACCCGGGCCGTGGCCCAGGCGGCCGGCGCCCAGGCGCCCTCGATCTACCGGTTCTTCGGTGATAAGGACGGCCTGGTGAACGCGGTCGCCGAACACGTGATGGAGCAGTGGGTGACCCAGAAGGCGGCCGCGGTCCCGGGCGAGGACGCCGACCCGATGGCCGCGCTGCGCTCCGGGTGGGAGTCGCAGATCGAGTTCGGATTGGCGAACCCCGAGCTCTACGCCCTGCTGAACGCGCCGGAACGCAGCCGTCGCTCACCGGCGACGGCGGCCGGCATCGAGATCCTGCAGGCCCGGATCAGGCGGCTGGCCCAGACCGGAGTGCTGCGGGTCAGCGAGCTGCGGGCGCTGGAGATGGTCCACGCCGGTGGGACCGGAGCCGTGCTCACCCTCCTCGCCACGCCGCCCGAGCACCGCGACCCGGGACTCGCCGGCGCTCTCTTCGAGGCGGTGATCGCCGCCATCTGCCTCACGACCCCCGGCCGTACGGACACCGGGGTCCTGGCCACCGCGGTCAGCTTCGCCGCGGTCGTCCCCGAGCTGCCGGGACTCCGCCCGCCCGAGCGCGCCCTGCTCACGGACTGGGTCGAGCAGTCCATCGCCACGCTCGAGAACGGTGCGGAGGAGCGGCCGGACTAGGACCCCGTCAGGGTCGAGTCGCTCCGCTGCTGGAGCGTGCCGCGTACGGCCAGCCCGACCAGCAGGACCGCGAACAGCGCCACCTGGGCCAGCCCACCGGGCAGTGGCAGCACCGCGATGATGACGACGGCCGGGATCGCCGCCAGCGGCCACGGCCACACCGACCGCCAGGTGCGGAGGGTGCCACCCAGCAGCATGGCGACCCCGGCCAGGAAGACCACGATGCCCAGGGCCAGCAGCCAGCCGTACTTCGAGGGCAGAGTGTCGTCGGGGTGCAGGGCCAGCTCCTCGATGCCGATTCCGGCCAGCACCACCCCGAAGGTCAGCGGCAGGTGGCCGTAGATGAACAGGTCGTGGCGCTGGTCGACCTCGGGCTCGCCCTGCTCGTCCTCGGTCTCCTCCTCCAGCTCCTCGGCGCTCGCCCGCCCCCCCGTGTCGAAATAGCTCCACCACATGGCCGCCGCGATCACGAACCCGACCGCGGCGATCAGCACCGACGAAGTAGCCCAACCGGCATCGTGCACCCCGCGGACCGCTCCGCCCACGGCCTCGCCGAGGACCAGGATGACCAGCAGACCGAACCGTTCTGGCAGGTGCTCGATGGTCAGCGGCAGCCGGTCGTCCCCCCGGGTGACCAGCAGCGGCCCGAGGGCGTCCACCAGCACCGCGATCGCCCAGGCCAGATAACGGAGGTTGCCGGGCAACAGCAACGACACCGCCCAGATCGCCGCGCTGACCCCCACCGCGAGCAGGTAGATCCGGATGGTGTCGCGGGCGTCGGACACGTGCCGCCAGGCCCGGAGGTAGAGCCCGAGCAGGATCAGCCGGCCGGCGAGATAGCAGCCGGCGAAGGGCACGGCGTACGAGCCCACCGCATCCGAGGCGCTCGCCGCACAGCCCGCGATGCTCGCGGTGGCGAGGAGCTTGGCCACCCGGAACACCACGTCGTCGGTGTCGAACCGGTTCGCGTACAGGGTGAAGCCGACCCAGGAGAACCACACGGCGATGAACAGCCCGGTGATCACCAGCAGGCCGTGGCCGGTGAAGTCCGCCACGAAAGCCGAGGCCAGCTCGAGCACCACGAGCACGTACGCCAGGTCGAAGAACAGCTCGAGCCGGCTGGCGTTGCCGTCCCGGCCGGTGTTCAACCGGGGCGGGCGGACCAGGGGCTCGGGTTCGACGTTGGCCGGGTCGGCAGCGGCGTCGGTCATGGCCGGGCCTGGCCGGCCGCCGCGGCCGACCACTCCCGATCGAGCATCCCGAAGATCACCGTGTCACTCCATTCGCCTTTGAACATCTCGTCCTCGATGAGGTGAGCTTCCTGCCGCATGCCCAGGCGGTGTGCGAGCCGGGCCGACGAGGTGTTCCGGGCGTCCAACCGAGCGCTGACCCGGTGCAGGGCCAAGCCGGCGAAGGCGAAGTCCAGCACCGCCCGGCAGGCTTCCGTAGCGTAGCCATACCCGGCCGCCTCGGGCGCAAAAACGTAACCCAGCTCCCCGGAGGCGTGGGTGGCGCTGTGGAAGAACAGCACCACGTCACCGAGCAGGGCACCAGTGGCCTGCAGCCGTACGCCGAGGGTCAGGGCCTGGCCCGCGGCTGTGATCTCGGACCGACCCAGACCGGCGGCGAACCGAGCCCGCAGCACCTTCCGGGTCATCGGCGCGAACGGCAGATAGCGGCAGACGTCCTCCCGCCCGCGGTAGACCAGCATCTCGTCGATGTCCGCCTCGGTCAGGGGCTGCAGCCGGAGGCGGGGAGTGAGGACCGGATAGGAGGGAGCCAGCCGGGCCTCGTCAGCCACGGGCGGGGCTCGACGTCATCCGCGCGCCTGTCGCTGGTGCAGCTCGAGCACCACCTTGGCCACCCGCTTGTCCCGGGTGGCGTCGGTCTTGGCGTCGGTGATCGAGGTCGCGTGGGCCTTCTGCTGGCCCGGCGGGAGGCTGGCCCAGCCGGCCTGGGCGGCAGGCTCGGTCTCGAAGGCGGCCGCGAGCGCCGGCGGCACCTCCACCTCCCGCGGTGCGGTGTCGAGCTCCAGGGTGATGTCGACGGTGTCACCCGCGGCCACCCCGGCCGCCGCCCGGTTCGCCGCGCTGACCGGCAGCATGTAGGCACCCTTGTAGAAGCCGACCGAGCTGCGGTAGGTGGCCGCGCCGAGCGTCACGGTCACCGCCGCGCGCCGGGCCGGGGTCAGCTGGTGCCAGACGTCTTCAGGCACTGCGACGCCGGTCGCGTTGCCGCCGCTGGTCTCGAGGGTTCCGGCGAAGGTCACCATGGTCATCTCCTGTCGTGATCGCGCCTGTGAGGTGGCCGCCTCATCATCACCGAACGCGGCGGTCGCGTGGGCGAAACGTGTCGCCGTACGGGCTGGGGGCGACGCTTTTGGCCCACTCGGCGCGGGCTCGCACCCGATCAGCCGAGCAGACCGGCGGCCGGGGTGTAGGCCAACCCGTGGGCCTGGGCCACCGGCTCGCTGGTCAGGGCGCCGCCGAGGGTGCTGAGCCCGAGGGCCAGCGGAGGTGAGGCCTGCGCCGCCCCCCGAACGCCGAGCTTGGCCACCTGCAGAAGGTAGGGCAGGGTGGCCGAGGTCAGGGCCAGGGTTGAGGTGCGGGCGACCGCGCCGGGGATGTTGGCCACGCAGTAGTGCACCACCCCCTCCTCGACGTAGGTCGGGTCCGAGTGGGTGGTCGGGTGGCTGGTCTCGAAGCAACCGCCCTGGTCGATGGCGATGTCCACCACCACGCTGCCGGGTCGCATCGACGCGATCATCTCGCGGCTGACCAGCTTGGGCGCCTTGGTGCCGGGCACCAGCACCGCCCCGATGACCACATCCGAGTCGGCCACGTACGCGGCCAGCCGGGACCGGTTAGGCACCACCAGGTCCACCCGGCCCTCGAAGATGTCGGACAGGTAGGCCAGCCGGGACGGGTTGGTGTCGAAGATCCGGACGATCGCGCGCATCCCGATGGCGATCTTGGCGGCCTCCGTGCCCGAGACCCCGCCGCCGATGATGGTGACCTTGGCGGCCGGGGTACCCGGGACACCGCCGAGCAGCAGGCCAGCCCCACCGGCGGGGCTCTCCAGGTGGTGGGCGGCGGCCTGCACCGACATCCGGCCGGCCACCTCGCTCATCGGGGTGAGCAGCGGGAGCTTGCGGTCGGGGGTCTGCACCGTTTCGTAGGCGATCGCGTCGATCTTGCGCTCCATCAGGAAGCGGGTCAGCACCTCGTCGGCGGCGAGGTGCAGATAGGTGAACAGCTGCTGACCCTCGCGGAAGCGGTGATATTCCGCGGGGATCGGCTCCTTGACCTTGACGATCAGGTCGGCAGCCGCGAACACCTCGTCGGCGGTGGCCACGATCTCGGCTCCGGCGGCCTCGAACTCCTCGTCCGGGAACCGCGACCCCGCCCCGGCCCCGGCCTGGACCAGCACCCGGTGTCCGGCATGCACCAGGTCGTCGGCACCGTCGGGTTGCAGCGCCACCCGGTTCTCGTTGTCCTTGATCTCGCTCGGTACGCCGACCACCAACGTCATGTGTGCCTCCTGCTCAGGACCGCCGCGTGACCGCGTACGGGGGGACTGCCGTGATGGACCACGGTATCGATCTGCTGGCTACCGTAAGACCTCGTGCCGGTGGGGGCGGACCCTGGCCCGTACGCGTCGGCCGGGCGGTTGCGGGCGTTGGGGCGTTTGGCACCAGTCGGTGCGTCAAGCGGGGTCTGGGGACGGCGCCGTCCGCGTACGACGCCAACGGGTGCGAAACGCCACCCGCCGCCACCACCCCCGGCCACACCCAGAAGCCAACCCGTACGCCCGCCCCTAGGTCAGCTCTCCGACAGCCCGTCCCGTACGGCGGCCAGTCCGGTCAGCACCTCCGCGTACGAGGTGCTCAGCGGGCTGAGTCCAAGCCGCAGACCCTGCGGGGCCCGGAAGTCGGGGATCACCCCTTGGTCCCACAGCTCGGGGGTCAGCGCTCGGAAGTCCGGGTGCTCCAGGGTCAGATGCCCACCGCGCCGTTCGGCATCCGCCGGGGAGGCCGTCCGTACGCCGAGGGGCGCCAGCCACGCCTCGGCCACCTCCGCCGCGAAGGCGGTCAGCCCCATCGACTTGGTCCGCACCGCCGCCATCCCGACCTCGTCGATCAGGTCGAGCATGTCCTGCATCGCCAGCATCCCGAGCACCGGCGGGGTCCCGCTGATCACTCGCCGGATGCCCGCCGCCGGTTCGTAGCCCGGGCCCATCTCGAAGGCGTCCGCCCGCCCCAGCCAGCCCTGGACCGGCTGCCGGAACGCGTCGAGGTGCCGGGCCGCGACGTAGCCGAAGGCCGGCGACCCCGGGCCGCCGTTGAGGTACTTGTAGGTGCAGCCGACGGCCAGGTCCACACCCCAGGTGTCGAGCTGCACCGGCACCGAACCCACCGAATGTGACAGGTCCCAGAGGGCGAGCGCGCCGGCTTCCTGGGTCAGCCGGGTCAGCTCGGCGGCCGGGGCGAGATGGCCGGAGCGGTAGGCCACGTGGCTGAGCACGACCAGCGCGGTCCGTTCGGACAGCGCGGGGGCGAGATCGGCGGCCTCGACCCCGGACCGCGGGTCGGACTCCACCCAGCGCAGGCTCAGCCCGAGCTCGGCGGCGATGCCCTCCATCACGTAGCGGTCGGTCGGGAAGTTGTCGGTGTCGACCACGATCTCGCTGCGCCCCGGCCGGAGCTCCAGCCCACCCCGGGCCAGCTTGTAGAGCAGCACGGTGGTCGAGTCGGCGACGGTCGTCTGGCCGGTGGCCGCGCCGAGGCAGCTGGCCCCGACCCGGTCCCCCACCCGCAGCGGCAGGTCCAGCCAGTCCTCGTCCCAGCCGCGGATCAGCCGACCGGCCCACTGCTCGTGCACGAACCGGGTGATCCGCTCGGCACTCGCCGCCAGCGGCCGACCGAGGGAGTTGCCGTCCAGGTACGACACCACGTCGTCCGTGGGGCCGATCAGGAAACGGTCCCGGTAGCCGGCCAGCACGTCGTCAGCGTCCAGCTGGGCGGCACGCAGGGTCAAGGTCTCGGTCACCGGGTCAGTATGGCCTCGGTCGACGGCACTCAGACGTGCTCCGGGCTCCGCTGGGCCGACGCGCACGCCTCCTCCTCCGCCGGGTCGGTGGTCGGGTCGACCACCCGGGCCACCACCGGTACGACCCGGGGCGGCGGCTCCGTGACCACCCGGGCGTCGAGGGCTGTCGTCCACGAGGACCGGGTGAAGTCGATCACCCGACGCCAGGTCACGTCCCGGATGAAGATCGAGTCGATCGCGATCATGACCAGGGAGAACCAGGGCAGCCCCATCATGATCGCGATCCCGATGTGGAAGCCCAGGATCCCGAACAGGGCGATCACCCGGGTCGCCCGGTTGAGCAACATCATCGGGAAGCTCATCTGCAGGATGATCGAGCTCCACGACGCCGCGGTGACCAACGGCGCCCACATCCCGAGCAGCACGCTGAGCTCGGGCCAGGGGCCGAACGCTCGGTGTGCAACGGGTTGTAGATCGCGTAACCCGCCTGCCAGTGCGCCCCACCGGCCTTGTAGAGGGCGCCTTAGGGTTCGCCGATAAATAAGGGCTCTATGTAGGATTTCGTCGGGCATGATGTGTTAGGTGGT
>JAABUN010007820.1_pt1 | contig 11285 bp, 8 predicted proteins | sample 5559311 | NCBI WGS metagenome assembly JAABUN01 (sample SAMN10711877, study PRJNA513370) | rock metagenome | isolation source: Antarctica rocks | place: Antarctica: Victoria Land, Siegfried Peak sud | reverse complement strand
GGTAACACACTGGCTTCAGGAACGCCGCGAGCGGGCTGTCAAAATCGACTGGCACTTCTCCACCACCGACGCCCGAGTTAAGCTCAAACGCCTTTACCCAATTCTGTCCGCTTGAACCTGTACTAGTGCTTTTAAGATTGTCCGCTCGCAAGCAGCATAATCACCCGTGCGAAAATAGAGAACCTCGAGGGACAAAAGTGCGCTGGCAAGCTGCAACTGATTTTCTTCTGTCTCTGCACGTGCAATTACGTTCTGTATAAGGGCTAAGGCTTTATCGTGGCGTCCTAGTTCGGTCAAGGCGCGAACGAGCATCCTTTGTGCCGTATAAAAGTGGGCACTCTTATTTGCCTGGGTGACGACCCTACAAATCGTTTCGTACATCTTTGCGTATCGCCTCTGTTCATAGAGTACATCTGCAAGAAATATCGAGGTTAGAGGTTCACCCTGTTCGCTGGCTTGGAGGTCTTGAAATACACGTTCGCTCCGTTTTAACTGACCGGTTGAAAATAAAGCGTGACCATAATAGGCAAAAACCTCGGGTGGAAAACGTTCTACAGTAGGCAATAAAGGCTCGAGTAACTCGCAAACAAGCTTGAATTCCTGACGGTCATTAAGTTGGGGAATCAGCTCTTCCGCAACTTCAAACGCTTCTGACAACCGTCCGGCTTTCCGGTAATGCTGCAAAGCGGCAACTAAATCCTCGTTCTTACGTGCCTCGTCTCCTGCCAAAGTATGAAGTTCCGCATAGCGTTTGGGCCGGTTTTGTAACTCCCGCTCGAGCATCTCTGCCACCAGCGTGTGCGGCCTGTACGTCTTTGTACTGAGCGGCGTCAGCGGCAGTCCTGAACGTTGCGCCTCTCCCAACCAACCTTTCGGGAGCTTACAGCCCAACTTTTCAGCGTCCGCTTCACGCCAAACCTCGAGCACGCTCGCCTCCGGCAGCGCCCCCCGCACCTCTTCTGAGAGACGATTAAACACGGTTTCGAGCAGATTGTCCGGTGAAACGATATGCCCTACCTCAGCCGCAGCCAAACCGATACCCGCAGGCCAGCCCTCGAGCGCCCGTTGCACGTCGGCAGCATCTTGTGTGCTACCTCTGGCCGCTAAGTAAGCGCGGCTCTCCTCTTCGGAGAATGCCAGATCGGTTGCGGTTAGGAGGAGGGCGCGGCCTGAAGCTAAGGGCACCGCCAGCCGTTCGGAAGAGAGGTCGTACGCGCCGTAGCTAAGCCGGTGGCCTTCGCCGAGCGCCAAAGCGAAGGACTCGAGCCACGTCACCCTGCCGTCACCTAAAAGGTTGGCTTGATCTACCAGAATGTGTAGGTTAACCCCCAAGGCGTCGAGCGCTTTAGCGAGGGGTACAGACAAAGCTGAAACCTGCGCGCCCTCGGAAATAGCTTTACGAATGTGGGTAAAGTCGGCGTCTTTGGCAACCTGCGCTACCGAAGTCATCAGCTCGTCGGCGAGCGTCGTGAGGTCGGTGTGTCGCTCGCTCAAGGTGAGCCAAGCCGGATGATCGGCGGCTCGCGCCAGTTGCCCGAGCAGCGTCGTTTTGCCGTATCCGGACGGCGCTGCCAAGACCAGAAGGCTGACCTCGGAGGCGTGGGTAATACGGTTTAACAAGTCCTTACGTTCGACTTCGGCGGGTAGCGGACGTGGCGATAGGCTGAGGTAGCTTTTAGCTCGACGCTTCATCATCTTCCTCCAAACCTTAGGATTGCAATCTACCTGATCTTGCCCCACTCAACAGCTCGTGAGCGGTTATTGTGAAGTTTCTAACTCGAGGCCGATCAAGCTACTCTTTGGCTCGGCAGGTGGCGTTATAAAGCGTCTCGTACAGGCGTGGTGCCCGGTCACGCGCTCCTACGTTAAACTCAGGGCCGGGAGTGGTACACATGAAAGTGCTCGTCACAGGTGCAGCAGGGTTTATCGGAAGTCACCTAGCCGAGCGGCTAGCGGGGCGTGGCGACACGGTCGTCGGGATCGACAACTTTAACGATTACTACGACCCGGCGCGCAAACGCCGCAACGCCGATGCGGTTGGGCAGTCCGGGGCAACGGTCAGAGAGACTGATATTCGTGAGCGTGCACGGATGTTTGAGCTGTTTGAAGAACACCGTTTCGGCGCAGTCGCCCACGTTGCAGCGATGGCAGGGGTACGCAACTCGGTTGCGAATCCGGCGCTTTACATGGACGTCAACTTGGGTGGAACACAGGTCTTGATGGACGCGGCCAGGGAGTTCGGCGTGCAGAACTTCGTTTTCGCCTCGACCTCGTCGATTTACGGCGACACCACGAACATCCCTTTTCAAGAAACCGATCCGTGCCTGGAACCGCCGCAACCCTACGCCGCCGCAAAGCGTGCCGCCGAACTCTTAGGCTTCACCTACCACAAGCTCTACGGGCTTAACTTTTCGGCGACCCGGTTTTTTACGGTTTACGGCCCGCGCGGGCGGCCCGATATGATGCCGGGACTTTTAGCCGAAAGCCTCTACTACAGTAAAACCATCCCGCTTTACGAGGGCGATATGCGCCGCGACTGGACGTTTGTAGACGACATCGTCTCGGGCGTGGTGCTGGCACTAGACAAACCGCTCGGCTACGAAATTTTTAATATCGGGCGCGGTGAACCGCAACCCTTGGCGGACTTTATCGCGGCGATGGAGGCGGTTTCGGGGCGGCAGGCAAAGCTCGAGCCCCAACCCAAACTCGCCGCCGACGTGTACGTCACCTACGCGGACATCAGCAAAGCCCGGAAGCTGCTCGGATTTGAACCTAAAGTCTCGATTCGTGAAGGTATAGAAAAGTTTTGGGCGTGGTACGAGCGCGAGCAACAGGCGCTGGCCCACAGCTGATGCCGATTTCCGGATACATCAAAGATTTGCGGGCTTTTATCGGTCGTAAGCCGCTGCTGACGCCCGGTGTAGACGCCGTGATCTACAACGACAGTGGCGAGTTGCTGTTCATCAAGCGAAGTGACAACGGGCTTTGGGGCCTACCGGGAGGCCAACTCGATCCGCTCGAGCCCCCCGCTTTGGGGCTCGTCCGCGAAGTGTTCGAGGAGACCGGGCTCAAGGTCGTCCCCGACCAACTGTTAGGAATCTTCGGCGGCAACGATGCGTTTCATATTCGGTACTCCAACGGTGACGAGGTGCACCCGGTGGTGTCGCTGTTTAGCTGCCGCATCGTCGGCGGCGAGCTGCAAAACCGCGACGGTGAGGCGACCGAAGTGAGGTTTTTTGCGCCCGACGAACTGCCGACCGAGCTTACCTCTATCACTGCGTATCTGCTGGCGCGTTCCGCCCAAAAAAGCCTTTTCGATTGGGACGAACGCTGGCTGGACGCGCTCGGCTAACCTTCGGACGCTGACAAGACCCCCTCGAGATACCTTTTGGGAAACTCGAGGCCCAGCGCGCGGGCCACGCCCGGCGTGACGAGTTTGTAGGGCGAGCCCATCACCAGTTCGGCCAAGAGCGGGTCGGCAACCGGTGTTTCAGGCAGGCTGACGAACCGCTCGATATCGTCCAGCACCTCGTCGTACCGGCGCACTACTGTGGGCAGTGTCAGCGTCATCCGTTCAAACCCACCCGACGCGGCGCGGATAAGTGCGGCGGCAACCCTTAAGAGCGGCATAAAAACGACTTGGCGGCGGCGCTCGAGCAGCCGCCCGCGCGCGCCATCCGAAAATGCGACTAAGTCTTGCGTTTCGGGGCAGAGTAGCGTGTAGGGGAGGGCGCTACGCTCTAGCTGGGTGCGAATCTCTGGGCTTGGCGGATGCAGCAAAACGAAGTTTTGTACGCTGGCCTCCGCCGCTGCCTGCACGAGACTTTGCACCCCCAAATCCGAAACCGAAACGACCGCCTCTTTGCCCCAGCTCGCGCCGCTTGCCGAAGCGTGAACGACGCTTCCTACGCCGTGCCAGACAGCCGGGTTTGCAGGTTCACTCAGCGATTGATCGCTAGCTAAGGCGTCGGCTCCGGCTCGGCGTAAACGCTGGACGCGCGCCGGATGTTGCTGCGCCGCGTGTATCCTGACGTTTTCGCCGCTGCCTAAAAGCTGCGTGGCAACGTGCCTGCCGAGGGCGTGGTCGGCGTGAGTCACGAGCGTAGTCGGCGGTCTGTAGAGGATTGCCGACCGGATCGCGGCTTTACTAGTTAGTGACATCTCGCTCCTAAAAACCAAAACGTCGGGTACAGCCCCGGTTGAGTCCGTATGGATTGAATCACAGTATGCACCTCTTTACCCTGCTGAGTGTGAACCTAGGGCGAACAGCTCGCACCTTAAAAACCATCTTTAATTGAGGACCGACAGGATTAGAGTCGGCTTCAACGTGGGGCCCGTGATGTGGCAAGCTGGTGTAGACGGTGTAACGGCAAAACAGATTGTGAGTCACAGGCACCTCCCGCAGCATTCTAAGAACCCCAGGTTGCGGTGGACTTGCGGGTATGAGCTGGTTTAGGCCGGTTCAAGCGGGCGACTTGTTTTTGAAAGAAACCTGTACCTCCGAAAGCGCGTTCCGAGTTAAGGCTAGTCGGATAAAAACCGCTTTACAGCTGGCGCAGAGCTGCCGGGTACCCTAGCGGGAGCTTAAGCGGATGTGAAAAGATAGGGGTATCTCAGCAGGATGATGGAGGAGCCGTGGATTTAGGACTTGGTGGCAAGGTCGCGGTCGTGACCGGCGGCAGCGTCGGTATCGGCTTGGCTGTGGCGGAAGGACTGGCGCAAGAAGGGGTAAAGCTGGCACTTTGTGCCAGGGACGAGGCGCGGGTCACGCGTGAGGCGGCGCGACTCGGAGAAACGTACGGCGTCGAAACGCTCGGCGTTCAGGCGGACGTAAGCCGCGCGGACGAGATAACGCGGTTTGCGGAGGCGGTGTTAGATACGTTCGGCGGCGCGGACATCTTGATCAACAACGCCGGAACGGGTAGTGAAGAGACGATTATGGAGGCCGACGACGAAAAGTGGCAGTATTACCTCGACCTGCACCTGATGGCGGCGGTGCGGCTTTCAAAAGCGTTCGTCCCGGCGATGAGGGAACGTAGCGGCGGGGTCATTTTGAACAACGCGTCGATCTGCGCGTCACAACCACTCGGTTACGAACCGATCTATAACGTGTCCAAAGCGGCGCTGGCGATGTTTTCCAAATGCTTGGCCAACGAGCTGATTAAAGACGGTATCCGGGTCAATACGGTCAATCCCGGTCTGATCCAGACACCCGACTGGGAGAAAACGGCGAAGCTTTTGACCGAGGGCAAAGACGTAAGTTGGGAAAACTATTTGGCAGGCATCGCCGAGGCCAACGCCCCTATCGGACGTTTCGGCACAGCGGCGGAGCTGGCGAACTTTTTCGTCTTTTTGTGTTCGGATAGGGCGAGTTACAGCGTCGGGTCAACGTATTACGTCGATGGGGGCTGGCTCAACGTGGTGGGCTGAATGGGTAGGTTGAGCGTATCCGCTAAAGCTCTTTCCAGATCGGCTCTAACGAGGCTAAGAGTTTACGCACTGTAAGGCGGTTCGCCGCTTCGATCTGAGCGGTTCTGGGAGTCTGAGGCCACGCGGAGGTGTCGTCGGCAAAGGTTTCAGGGAGCGTCACGCCGAGGGCGTCTTCCCAACGCCGCCGCCACGCAGCCGGAACGGTTTCAGGCAGCGTTTGAGCGCTGAGCGCACCCCAGAGGCTCGCCCACACGCGCGGCACCGTCCGGTAGGGATCGTAACCGCCGCCGCCGGTTGCTACGAGCCTCCCACCACAAAATTCATCAGCCAGGTGGCTGACGAGCGCGTAACTTTCAGCGATTCCCTGAACACTCAAATGAAGGTCGGTCAGGGGGTCGTAGCGGTGCATGTCGGCCCCGGCTTGTAAAACGATCAGGTCGGGTCGAAACGCCCCTAACGCTTTTGGGAGCACAGTTTCTAAAACTTCCAGATACGACGCCGCCTCGGTAAAGGGCTCGAGCGGCAGGTTGACACTTAAACCCCGCCCCGCGCCCTGCCCGACCTCATAGGTGAAACCGCTACCGGGAAACAGATAGCGCCCCGACTCATGCACGCTCAAAGTCAACACCTCGCCCGAAGTGTAAAAAAACTCTTGCACGCCGTCGCCGTGGTGCGCGTCGAGGTCGAGGTAGGCGACGCGCAAGCCGTACCGGGTGACGGCTTCATGAACCGCTAAAGCGATATCGTTGTAGGTGCAAAAACCCGACATTTTGGCGTGACCGGCGTGGTGCAGCCCGCCTGAAAGGTTGAGCGCGCGGGTAAACCGGCCCGACGCGACGAGCCGCACGGCGGTTAAAGACGCGCCGCAAATTCGCAAGATCGCGTCGTGTAGGCCTAGCGAAACCGGATTGTCGGGGGTACCGAGGCCGTACCGCAGCGCGTCCGTGACCGGTTCTCCCCTCGAGGCGGCGGCGACTGCTGCGACAAACGCGGAGTCATGCAGGGTTAAGAGTTGTTTTTCGGTAAAGGGTTCAGGGGTGACGATATTTGCCTCTGTGAGCAGCCCGCACGCCTCTAGCAGAGTGCGGGTCAGCTCGAGCCGGACAGGTTTGAACGGGTGGTCGGCGGAGAGCTCGTAGCGGCCCAGCTCCGGCGCGTACACGAACGCGCACTCAGGTTGAAGGGTGCCTCGAGGGGTCATCGGGTCGTTTTTACGGGTTCGGCAATTGCGCCTTCTTGACGTTGTTGCTGCAGGCGTAACACGAGCGCGTCGGCGGGGCGAAGGGTACGCGGCAGGGGTGCGTCGCCGAGGCCGAGCGCCGCGGCGCTCGGTGACACGTCTAACCGCTCGGCCAGCTCACCGAAGTCGCGGAGCAGTGCGTCGTGATAGGGCTCGAGCTGCGGCCTTCGCAGCGCCCCGAAGATACCTTCGTGGGCTCCACCAGGGTCGCCCGAACAGAGCCGCGCAGCGGCGTCTAAAAGGGTGAGATAGGCTAGAAGCGCAGCGTCGTCGGTCTCGGCGAGCTGCGCGTCGTGTTCGGCTGCTGCGACCACCGCGCGCGCGCCCTCTATGTCCCGGCTACGGAGCAGCGCGCCCGCGAGGTGTGCGCCCGCTTGCGCCCGTCCGTAAGGGTAGCGGGCGCGGCTCAAGGCTGTTTCTGCTTGGGCAACTGCATCTTTTGGAAGCAGCAGGAGGCTCGCGGTCAGCTGCGCCTGGGTGACGAGCCCCACGTAACGTTCCGGTTCGTCACCCAGCGTTTTAAGTACCGCCCTGGCGAGTTGCCGCGCCCACTGCAGGTCGGCGGATACGGCTGCGGCCTCGGGATAGAGACTGAACGGCAGCCGGTAACGCCGACCCAGCGCGCGACACCCGTAGGCGACGGCGAGCCGCAAGCTGCCGCGTAAGATGCGAAAGCTGGGATCGACGCCGTAGTGCCTGCCGTAAGCGGCGAACGCCTCGAGGTCTGCTTGCAGGGCGGCTACTGCTTCGTCGGCGCGACCTCTCGCCAAGAGGTTGAGCGCCGCTTCGTCGCGGACTTTCGCCCCCTCAAAGCTGAGCCGAAACGAACTGCGGGTTGTTTCGGTATCTGTAGCAGCGTCCGTAAGCGCGGCGTCCGCCGCCGCAAAGTCGGCGTGCGCCGCTACAAAGTCGCCGCGTCGCCGCCGCAGCGTGCCGCGCCGCGCGAGGTAGCGCGCCCGCTCGAACGCCGGAGCCTCCCCCTGATAACTCAGGTTGACTGCGCCCGTTAAAGCGGTGTGCGCCTCGGCGAGGCGGCCGAGACTAAAAAGTACGTCGGCTTCTTGAAAATGGACGCGGGCGCGGAGCAGTTCGTCGCCGGTAGCGACGCGGCGAAAGTGCCCTAAAGCGTCCTCGAGCGCCCCTTTGTCTTTGGCGACGATACCGAGCCAGAGTCCGACCCGCACCGACAGCAGCGGGTCGGGCGGCGCACCGTGCTGCGCTGCGTTTAGCTGCGCGAGGGCGTCGGCGCTGCGCTGCGCGAGGGCGGCGGCGTCACTGAGGCGCGAATGCCAGCGGGCGAGGTTGGCGCGCAGGAGCGTCACCTCGACCGCGAGGCCCGCGTCGCCGACGTCTTGCCAGCTTTCTAACAGTGTTTCGGTCTCACCGTAACGGCCCCCTAGCATGGCGCTCTCAGCTCGTTTGACGAGTGTCCAGGCGCGCAGTTCGGGGTCGTCCGAGGCAGCCAGAACCGTGAGCGCAGCTAACGCGTCGGGGTGCTCGGGGCTACCGAGTCGCACATAGTACGACGCGACGCGCAGCGCCACCGTACCGAGTAGCACGGGGTCTTTTAGCTCGGCCTGCGCCGTACGCCAGAGCCGTTGCAAAAGCGCTTGGGGGATGGGGGCGTGTTCGGCCCAGCGGGTCAGCTCACCCCAAGCCCTGGCCGCAAACAGGTGGTAGGCGTAGCGCCCCGCTGCGTCGCTCCGAGGGGCGCGGTGCGCGTTACTCTCGTAAAAGTGGCTCGCGGCGCGGTTCAAGGTGCGAAAACGCTCCGGGTCGGCGGCGTACAAACGGCCTCTCAGGGTGCGCGAAAACTGCCGCGAAAAGGGACGCCAGCAGTCCGGTTCGCCCGGTACGGCGTCTAAAAAGGCCAACTCGAGGGTGTTTAAGCTGCGGGGTTCGGCCTGCCGCAACGCCTCGAGCGCGTTTTGCGTCACTGCCGGAAATTCAGGTAGCGACAACACCGCCAAAACCTCGAGAAAATCCCTGAGGCGGCCCGAACCTACGGCGACAAGCTGACCGAGCCGCTCGGTATGACGACCGCTGTCTCGACCGCTGTCTCGGCTATTGTCTAACGGTTCGCGCGCCTCGGCGAGCAGCGTCAGGGTGCGGAGGTCTTCAAACGAACGTTTGGCGCGTCCGACGAGGTCTTCTTGCTGCGCGTCCGGGAGCCCCGGCGCGAGCGCCCGAACAAACCGCCGCGCTTCGGCGGTCGTCGGCGGGCTGAGTTTAACGGGGCCTTCAAACGTTTCCGTCCGGCCTGCGAGCGTTAGCGGCAACTCACTCATGCTGACGAGCAAACTGATGTGGTTCAGGCGACCGAGCGGTTCGAGCAGGGTGTGCCAGAGCCACTCGGTGAGCCCTACGCGCGGTACGTCGGGGGTACTGAGGCGGAGCGGCGCGTCCCCAAGCGTTCCCGGTTGCGCGCCCCCGGTAGATTGCGAGACGTGCAGGAGCAGCGTCAGCGGGTCGCGGCGACCGCGCAGGGGTTCCCGCACCACCCGCGCGACCTCAGCCTGCGCGTCGGCCTGAACCGAATACGCGCCCGCGACGCCGACCTTGACGAGTTTCGCTTCGAACAGCTCGGGCGTCGCCCCGAGCGCCAGCGAGAGGCGCTGCAACGCGTCGGCCAGATTGACCGCCGAAAATTCCTGCCGGACGACCGCTGTGGTCTTAAGACCTATCTCAAGACCCGTATCCTGAGCGCTCTGGGTAGGCAACTCGAGCGCCCGCTGAATATAGTCGGTTAAGAGGGTTTTACCCGAGCCGGGTCGTCCGGTAACGAGCAGTTTAGGGCGCGTGCCCGAACGCACCGCCCCGACGAAACTGTTGTAGACGCGGCGTTTGTCGCGGCCCAAAAGCTGCACCGCCTCCCCTTCATCGGGGGTGCTGCCCAACAGGAGTTCGGTTTCAGGAGCCTCGAGCGGCGCACCCCCGGTACTCTCCCACAGTTCACTTAACAGGCTAAAAAGCACCCGTTTGTCGGCGAGTTTACCCTTGTTGCGGTAGATAATGTTGCGCACTACGTTGGGGTTGGCCCCGCGCTCCGTCATCCCCTGACGAAGCCAGTTGATCGAGCCGACGACGCCCCGCTCATCACGCCGGTTATGAAGTGCGCCCCGCACGGTTTCAAAAAGGCTGCGCCAGGGACTTTCAGACACTTTCGTGGTACTCACCAAAAGATTCTACAACGCTAAGTAAACAGGTACAAACCGGCGCGGTTTACCCGAAGTTGGCCGGGGTGCACTCGAGGTTCTCGGTACGGTATCGCCGCAGCCTCCGGTCGAAAAAGGTTTTCCGCCAACTTTTAAGCTTCTGCGTCCTGACTACGTTTAAGTACCTTTTTGGCGGTTTGCTCGTCAACGATTAAGACGTCCAAATAGCCGCCCCGGAGTGCACCCAAGATCGCCTCGACCTTGTCTTCACCGCCCGCCACGGCAATCACCGGCGAGATCGTTTTGAGGTCGTCGAGTGAAAGCGCAATAATGCGGGCGTCAAGGTCGGTCACGACCGGTTTACCCGTGACATCGAAAAAACGCCCCGACATATCGCCGACCGCGCCTTTAGCACGCAGTTCGTCCATCTGCTCCGGGCTGATAAAGCCCGCTTTAATCACCGTGGCGCTATGCGACACCTTGCCGATTCCCATAATCGCGCGCTGCGCCGACCGCGCCACCTCAAAAGCGGAGTAGATGGCGCGGTCGCGGAGCAAGACATTTCTAACCTCTTTGGATTCGACCACCGCCGGAACGTAAAGATGATAGGTTCTGGCTCCGAGTTTGTCGCCCATCAGGGTCGCGACCCGGCCCGGATTAAAGGTGTCGGCAGTTGACAGCCCGCCAAGTGACTGGGCGATCGTCACGTCGTCAACTTTTCGGCCACTCAGCGCCTGGGCCACCTCGAGCATCGTCGCGCCCCACGCGGTCGCAATGACGTCGCCGGGGGTCAAAACCTTTTCCAGATAAAGCGCCCCCATCGCACCCAACGCACGGTTGACCGCTGCGGCGTCCGCGCCCGGTAGGGTCGGGACGATCAGCGCGTCGGTCAGCCCGAAATGCGCCTTGAGGTCACGGGCGAGCGTCAGGCTGCTTAGATAGTCGGGGCGCAAGGTGATCGTAACGAGACCCTCGGTACGCGCCCGCTGGAGCAAATTGGCGACGGTGGGCCGCGAGATACCGAGTTCTTGCGCGATTTCAGCTTGAGTCAGACCTTCATGATAGTAGAGGTAGGCCGTCTGAACCAAACTGTCGAGTTTTTCTGAAGGCTGCTCCACCTTGTCTCCTCGCTTCAACTGGCCGCCACGCCGGTTCGATACACTGTAACGCCGAAGTCAGCCTACATTAGATTGCCGGCCCCGGTGTCTTGTGCTGCTACGGGTAAACAGGTCGTCTGCACGCCGACGCAACCCTTTAACCGACACGATACTAGACGACCGGCGACCCGATTTGTCTTTTGTTCATACCTCTTGACTTTTTCTAAATAACGCTATAAACCTCGAGTGCTAGGGGTTAGTGGGTAAGGAACCAAGCGAGGTTGTGAGCAGCAACTTTACGGCAAACACTGGCTCTAATGCTCCAAAACGAGTTGAGCTGACCCGTTAAGAGATGTCTGGAAC
>JAABUN010007819.1_pt1 | contig 11286 bp, 6 predicted proteins | sample 5559311 | NCBI WGS metagenome assembly JAABUN01 (sample SAMN10711877, study PRJNA513370) | rock metagenome | isolation source: Antarctica rocks | place: Antarctica: Victoria Land, Siegfried Peak sud | reverse complement strand
GGTATAAGAACCGCTCTAAGTAGGTCGGCAGCGAGATTTGGACGGAATCGGCGGGCTTTCGCCTGCGGGTTTCTCCCGATGCGGCGGGCTTTCACCTGCCGCTATCCCGTCCAGAATCAGTTGCGGACCTACTTAGTGCAGGTCCGTCGGGGCGGGCGTGTACGGCACCTGTACCGCCTGCCGGACAACGGCATCGTGGCCTCCCGCCGCCGCGATCATCCGCGCCTGATCCGCCCGCGCCGCCCGGTCTACCGCTTCGGGATCGGCGACCGTGCGCAGTGCCGCCGCGCACGCCGCGAGGGTGTCCGCGTGCTTCGGGTCGGCGGCGAGGTCGTGCATCTCGTCCGGGTCGGTGTGCAGGTCGAAGAGTTGCGGCGGAAGCCCGATGTATTCGAGGTATTTGTACCGCCCGTCGCGCAGCATGAATTGCCCGCTCGATGCATAGATCGCGTGGTACTCGCCGAACACGACCCGCGAGCGGTCGGGTTCCCGTGCGAGCGACCATAGCGAGGTTCCCGGCAGGTCGCCGTCTTCGGGGGCGAGCGACGCGCCTACCGCCTCGACGAACGTCGGGAAGCAATCCACGAGCGAGATGTTCGTGGTGACGGTTTTGCCTACGGGAACGTCCGGCCCCGCGAGGATGAGCGGCACGCCCGCCGCACCCTCGTACAACGCGCTTTTCCACCATAGCCCGTGCGCACCGAGCATCTCGCCGTGATCCGAGGTGTAGACGACCCGCGTGCTTTCGCGCAACCCGGCGTCGTCGAGGGCATCGAGCACCGCGCCGACCTGCGCGTCCATGAAGCTCACGAGGCCATAGTACGCGGCGATGGCGTTGCGCATCGTCGCCTCGTCGAACGGCTCGGTGAGCATCCCCTGCGCCCGGTGCGCCTCCAACGCCGGGTGCCGGGGCCAATCCTCCGGGTTGTGTTGAACGGGTAGCGGCAGCGTCGCGGGATCATATAGCCCAAGGAACTCCTCCGGGGCGATCAGGGGAAAGTGCGGCGTCACGAGCGACACGAATAGCACCCACGGTTTCCCCGCGTCGCCCGCGTTACCCGCGTTACCCGCCTTTTCGCGCAGCCAGCGTGCGCCCTCCGCTGCGATGGCCCGGTCGTAGCGCGTGTACCCGGACTCGCCTGCCCGCGCTTCGAGCACATGCTCCCTGCTCTCCGGGCGCGGGGGCATCGCCTCGCGCAGGCTGTGCCAGAGGTCGCCCACGCCGTTGAGGACATGCATCGGCAGGTGCTGTTCGGGGAACCCGGTGGGGTCGTCCGCCGCCCGGTAGTGCAGCTTGCCTATCGTGGCGACGCGATGCCCCTGCGCGGCGAGGCGGTGGCCCCAACTCGCGGCCTCCGTGCCGAGATAGGGCATCGCGTTGTCCCAGTTGCCCGTGGCGTGGACGTATCGCCCGGTGGCGAAGCTCGCCCGCGACGGCACGCAGATCGGGGAGTTGCAGTAGGCGTTGGCGAACGTCGTCCCCCGGCGGGCGAGGGCGTCGAGGTGCGGGGTGCGGACAACCGGGTTCCCGTACGCGCCGAGCACATGGCGGCTGTGCTGATCCGACATGATGACGAGCAGATTCGTCGCCTCCATCGCTTCCTCTCTCCCTCGTTTGCGGCACTACCGCGAGACACATTTCATTGTTTAGCGCGGGGTTCCAATGAGGTTGCAGCATCTATCGCAGTACGGTGGAGGGTGGGCTAATGAAGGTTAACAACGGGATTGGGTAGTTTTGTGACGCAATGCTCTCGGCTCGTGATTCCTGCCCGCCAGACGAATCACGGGCTGAAGCCCGCGCCACAAGGAACGCCGCACACTACCCGATTGGGTTGTCAACGTTCATCAGCCCACCCTCCACCGGATACCGCAACCGCATTGAACACCGCTCTACCGCTCGAACACGAGCATCTCATGGATGTCGAGTTGCGGCACCGTGACCGCCATCGTACCGGGCAACGGCGTTTCCACCCGGAGCACAACCCCGCTCGGTTGCAGCGTCGCTTTCGTCCACGGCTGCCCGGTCTGCACGCGCACGACGACGTTGTGAACGGGGATGACCTCCTGCACGACAGCGGAGACCGCCCGTGCGTTGCCCGCCGCCGTGCGGTTGAGCAGATGCACCACCAGACGTTCGCCGCCCCCCTGAAGCCAGCTCACCGCCTCCACCGTGAGGGGAGCCTGCACCTCGACCGGCACCGGGGCATTCGCCGCCCAGCGTACCGCATTGACGAGCAGTTGGCGGTAGTCGGGGTGTCCGTACTCGCCGTACACGGCGTCTATGGGGGCCGGGAAGTAGACGACGCGCCCCTTGCCGTACGTGTGCGCGACGATGCCGGGGTGATCCGTCACCTCCTGCGGCGGGTAGCCCATGTGGAAGCCGCGCATCGGATAGACCACCGTGCCGAGCACCTGCGCGTCGCGGGCCGCGTCCTTTGCGACCTTCAATTGCGGCGTTTTCCACAGCGTCATCGGCCAATCGAGCGCGACCCCCTCGGTCACGGGATGCGCGACACCGGCCTGCACGAAGCTGTAGAGGTACGAGAGCGGTTCCCGGTACTGGATACCGAACACGTCCGCGAGCGCGAAGTCGGGGCGCGGTCGCCCGTGCTCGTCGCACAGCGACGTGCGGTGCGTGGCGACGAGGCCACCGCCCGCCTCCACGAAGGCCCGCAGATGCGCCACTTGCGCGTCGGACAGGCAGACGATGTTCGGCAGCACGAGCACCTTGCGCGTGCCGAATTCCCCGCGTGCGACCTGTCGGTCGGTGAGCAGGTCGAAGGGGAGGTGCGCCTCCATCAGGGCGTGGTGCGCCCCCATGAGCGCGGTGCGGTACAGCCGGACGTGTTCCGCTTGGGCATACGTCTCGGTGCCGTGCGACTGCACGATGCCGGCGAACGGCACCGGCTCCCCCGCCGCCAGCCACGGCTCGCGGCGGGCGATCTCGGCGAAGGCCGCCTTCATCACGGCGATGCTCCGTGCGTCGAGCGTGCCATCGGGGTTGATCTGGTCGTAATACTGCACGAAGCCGCCGTGCGCGACCACCGTGGTCATCTCCGTGAGATGCATCGGCAGGGGACGTATCTGATAGCCCCGCAGCGTGTCCCCCAGCCGGTTGAAAAACCGCCAAATCTCCGTCTCGAACGGCACACCGGGCTTGAGGGCGCGTTTCTTCCGGCAGTTGAGGGACAGACGCCCCAAGCCCTCGTCGTAGTGGAACTCGGAACTGACGTAATCGTCGTGGTCGTAGAACCCGTCGTTCGCGTACACCTGTGTCGCGCCGTTGTGCGTGATCGTCACCTGCGGATTGGCGGCACGGATGGCGTCGGTAATCTCCTCGTAGATCAGGGCGTTGAGGCGGTGCCGCCACTGGAGGTAGGTGCGCCACGCCTCGTCCGTGGCGGGCGGGCCGGGGGGCAGGTCGCGCCCCGTGTCCTCGCGGTACTTGGCGCGGCAGGTGTCGCAGTAGCAGCAGGGGATTCTGCCCCACCACGCGAAGCAGTCGAGCCAGAAGCCGTCGAAGGTGTAGTTCGCGGACAGTTCGCGCACGATGGCGAGGATGTACTCGCGGTGCGGGCCGTTGAGGCAGACGACCGGGCGTTCCTCGCGGGAGGGCAGGAGGGGCGTGTCGTCGTCGAGCATCACGGGCGAGCCGTCGGCGTGACGGGCGCGGTGCGCCTCGTGCGCGAACGAGCGACGCTCCCGCGACAGTTGCACGTAGTACATGATCCGCATGTCGCGGGCGCGGCACTCGCGGGAGAACGCCGCCATCAGGTCCTGCTCGCCGATGCCCGTGTGCTTGTGACCGACACCCGTGTTGTAGTAGCAGTTCCCCTGATTGTCTTTGGCGTGGACGATGAGTGTTTTCACTCCCGCGTCGTGCAGTTGGGCCACGATTGCCGGAACGTTTATATTGCGCAGGTTCACGGGCTGCCCGATGGTCGCCTGATCGGACGAGTCGGGCATCTGGAAGTCGAGCAGATAGACCCGCTTGGTTGTGTGGAACCACCGCCCTCCCGTCGCCGTATCTGCCGTGTGTACCGCGCCTGCCGCATCGCGTTCGTGGCCCGGTCGCGTCTCCGTGTGTGTCACCGATGTGCCTCCATCTGCCGTTGTTGCGCCCCCGGAACACGGGGCAACGGTTGCCGCGTGGGGTGCCATCGGTCGTTGCGGTCGTCGTTATCGCGGTTGTGTATACCGGCGCAGCACGTCGTCGTTCAGCGCGATGCCCAACCCCGGCCCCTGCGGCACGCGCACGGTGCCGTCCGCGTCGAGGGCGATGGGCAGGGTGAGCAGGTCGTCGCGTAGCGGGTTCGGGTTGCGGTCGAATTCGAGCATCGGTTCGTTGCCGGGGGCCACGGGGTTCGCGGTCGCCGGGGCGGGCGGCAACGCCGCCGCGAAATGCAACGCCGCCGCGAGGGCGACGCCCGATCCCCAGACATGCGGCATCACCTGCACGCCGAAGGTACTGGCGAGGGCGGCAATCTTCATCGCTTCGGACAGGCCGCCCACGCAGCAGATGTCCGGTTGGGCGATGTCCACGCTCCGATTGAGGAGCAGATCGCGGAAGCCGTAGCGCGTGTGCTCGCATTCGCCGCCCGCAATGGCGAGGTCGAGCGCGTCCGCCACCTTGCGGTAGCCGATGGCGTCTTCGGGCGGCACCGGCTCCTCGAACCAGAGCACCCCCGCCTGTTCCAGCCCCCGCCCGACGGCGATTGCCGTGTGCGCGGCGTAGGCGTGGTTGGCGTCCACCATCAGCGGGAATGCCCCTCCGTCGGGCGTCGCCCCTTCCAATGCCCGCCGCACCGCCGCCACCCGTGCGAGGTCGTCCGCCACCGAGAGCAGGCCGACCTTCATCTTCAGGGCGCGGAACCCGGCGGCGACGTAGCCCGTGGCCTCGTCCGCGAGGGCGGCGGCGTCGCGCCATCGCCCCGGCCCGCCCCGGTAGTAGCAGCCCGTGGCGTACGCGACGAGGCGATCCCGGTGCGCCCCGCCGAGCAGCGTATGCACCGGCTGTCCGAGCGCGTGTCCGGCGATGTCCCAGCAGGCGATGTCAATGGCACTGATCGCCTCAATCGCGGTCGCTTGTCGCCCCCAGTCCCGCGTGTACGCATAGAGCCGCTCCCACAACACGCCCATCTGGAGCGGGTTGGCCCCGATCACACGCGGGGCAAGGACGTGATCCACCATCGCCGCGACCGGCTCCGGTGGCCCCCATTGCCCCCCCTCGCCCCACCCGACGAGGCCGTCGTCCGTCTCGATGCGCACGAGATAGCTGGTGCGCTCCGGGAACGGTGCCTGCGACGAGTAGAATGTGTCGGCCCCCAGTGGGCAACGGAGCACGTAACTCTGGATGCGTGCGATCTTCACGTCGGCCCCTTCCTCCCCCGTGCGGTTGTTGTGCGCCGCCGACTGTGACGCCGCACGTCACGCCTTGAGGGCATCCTGCAATTCCTTGCGGATCGTGTCGCCGCCCCGACCGCGCCAGTCGCGCACGTAGGAGTCGAGGGCGGAGAGCGGCTCGCGTCCCACGATCACCGCACCGACCCGATCCCGCTGCAACTGGCCCAGTTCGCTCGTCTTCTGCGTCGCCGTGGGCGAGTAGGCGGTCAGCACGGGGTTGTCCACGGCGGTGGAGAGCATCTGCCGGATGGTCGTTTGCAGGTACACGCCGTCGTCCGGGGTGTCCGGGTAGTAGAACACGGGCGGGTTGTTCATCAGCAGGGGGATTTCCGCCGTTTCCGCACGCCCCAGATCGGTCAGTTGCACCGAGCCGTCCGGCTTGATCGTGTGATGCACGCCTTCGAGGCCGAAGTTGCGGAAGATATACTCCTCGCTGCCGAAGGGCGCGGCCCACCAATCGAGGATGCGCAGCAGTTCCCGCACGCGCTCTTTATCGCGCCCCACGCGGCTGTTGATCGCCACGAACCCGAACACCGGGCTGGCGGTACGCCATGCGGGTTGCCCGCCGTCGTGACCCGGCGGCTGGAAGGCGACCATATTGGCGTTCGGCGCGGAGGCCGCCCGCGTCTTGGCCCGCACGCCGCTGGCACTGGGCAGTTCGAGGAAGCCCGAACTGTACGCGCCGATCTTGCTGCCGATGAAGGCATCACGCGCCTGTTGGAGGCTCATCGTCGCCGCCTGTGGGTGGTATGCGCCCGCTTCCCACAGGCGGCGGGCGAAGGCGACCATCGCCCGGAACTCCTCGGTCTCGATCTCGTTGGTCAGGTTCCCGTCGGGGGCAAGCCGCCAACCGTTCGGCACGCGGAACATGTGGGAGAGCCAGGAGGTGGAGAAGACATTGTTCGACATCCCCGTGAGGCCGAAGGTGTCCGGCGTGCCGTTACCGTCCGGGTCGGATTTGGCGAACGCGGTCATCAGCCGCAGGAAATCGTCGGCGTTCCTCGCCTGCGCCATGCCGACCTTCTCCGCCCAGTCCTGCCGGAACCAGAGGGGGTTGTTGGCGAAGTACCGCATACGCGGCACGCCGTAGAGCTTCTTGTTGATCGCCGTGCGTTCCCATAGTGCCGGGGGGAAGGCGGCGAGGTTCGGATACTCTTTCAGGGCGTCGCCGGTGAGGTAGGGGGTGAGGTCGGTGTACACGCCCTGCAAGAGCGCACGGTACTGATCGGGAGCCTGATCGAGCACGACGAGCAGCAAGTCCGGTAGGTCGCCCCCCGCCGTGACCGCCGCGATCTTCTCCTGATACGACGCGGCGGTGGCGAACGAGAGGTCGTACTGCGCCCCGATGCGCTTCTCCAGTTCCTGCCAATAGCGGTTCTGGGCGCGGGGTACGGGGGGCGAATCGTAGGCGATCATCAGGGCGGTGACTTTGCCGCCCCGGCCCGGTACGCCCGCCGTCCCCTTGAACGGCGGGGGCAGTCGCGTCCACGCATCGGGGACACGCGCCCCGTCGCCGGGGGTCTTGCCGTTGGGGATCGCGGCGGCACTCGCAACCGCGCCCGTTGTGGGTGCGGGGCTTGCGGGTGCGGGGCTTGCGGGTGCGGGGCTAGTGGATGCGGGGGGCACGGTGGACGGGGGCGACGTGACGGACAGTGCCGGAGCGGTGGTCGGAGCGATAGACGGGGACGGAGCGGCGGGCATCGTCGCCGTCGTGCCGCTCGGCGACGGGGCGGCGGCACTCGCCGTCGGCACCGATGCAACCGGGGCAACGGTGCTCGCTGCGGCTGTCGGCGCGACGGAAGCCGCAGCACTCCGCGTCGGCGTGTTCGCCGGTAGGGTGGGTGACGGACTCGTCGCCGCATCGCCACATGCGGCGAGGGCCGCAGTCGCCGCGATCCCCGCGATGGCACGCAGGGCATCGCGGCGACGGAGAACGGGAACGGACACTGATCCACTCTGATCGGGGAACGACCTCGCTCGCATAACAGCTCCTCCCGGCTCATCTACTCAGTGTGATGTGTAATATATCATGGGGCTTCGCCGGTTGCTTGTCAAGGGCATTTCGGGGCATCGCTATGCCTCGCGCCAACCCACTCGTGTGCGGTCGAAGGAATTGGTCAGATGGGTGCGCATCGCGGCTTCCGCAGCGGTGACATCACCCGCTCGTAACGCGGCGAGGATCGTCAGATGTTCGGGTACCGCCGCCTCGTACATGGAGGGGTCGGCGGTGATGACATTCCGCGCCCAGCGGATCAGGTCGCTCAGACCTTCCATGATCTCGATCAGCTTCCGGTTGCCGCAGTGCCGCAGGATGAGGTCGTGGACGAGGGAATCGTGGGCGACGAGGAGTCGCCGTTCGCCGGTGCGTCCCAGCAGATCGAGAGCCTCGGCGGACTTGGCGACGACTTCGTCAATTTCCGCCGCCGGGATGCGCATGATCGCTGAGGCGATAGCGAGGCATTCGAGCGCGATGCGCAGGTCGAACACATCCCGGAAGGTCTGCTCGGTCGGCGTGGAGACGTAGACGCCGCGACGCGGGGCGACGTGGACGAGGCCCGCGACTTCGAGCCGTTGCACGGCGTCGCGCACGGGGGTGATGCTCACCCCCCAACGGGCCGCGATCTGTTCGATGTCGAGCTTCTGACCGGGGGCGAACGCGCCCGTGACGATCTCTTCCTTGAGCAGCCGCTCGATGCGTTCGTTGAGCGATGAAGTATCGAGCATGGCTATCCGCTTTCGTGCGTCCCGACCCTTCCGATACTCTATCCTACCCCACATCGCTCGACCTGTCCGACGAATGCGCCCACCCCCATCAGCCATGCCGCCCATGCCGCCCCTACCGTACCGCCACCCTGCCGGGGCTACCGGCTTTTTCCCTTTGTGCCGCGTGCTGCGTGCCGCAAGCACAACTGCCCCGGTCTATCGGGGCGGTTTTCGCGTGTTCGGAGCAAACGCGAATCGCGTCTAAATGTTCACGGTCGAGCAGTTCAGCAGCGACCGTGTACACATAGAGCGGCGGCTTTCACCCGGTCCTGACGCGCTCCGGGGGCTGTGCATCCCTCGACCTCGCATCTCCTCGCACCCCGGCTTTCGCCGCACGATGCGACCAAAGCGCGACCACGCGGGATGACAAATCCCGCTTTGTGCGTTACATAAGGCAATATCCCCATTGACAAATCCGCCCACTGGGTCTGTTATGGTGGTGGGGGTCTCATTGAACGTACACAGGAGGGGCGAGGGAATGCCCGACGAGCAGGATACCGCAGCCACGACGGGCCGTGCCACGCGCACCCCGCGCACCCGCGCCGCTGCCACCGATACACCCGGTGCGACTGCGATGGATGCGCCCGTCGCCAAGACGACCACGCGCCGCACCACGACCGCGAAGGCGGATGACGGCACGACGACCACGCCGAAAACGCCAGCGACACGCCGTACGACCACCGCGTCGAAGGCGACCACGGGCGCGGCAAAGACGACCACGCCCCGCCGCACCACGGGGACGACGACCGCGACGCGCAGTACCACCGCCACCCGCACCACCGCGAGCAGGGCTACCGGCACGCGGGCGACGGGCGCGACGGGCGCGAAGACGACGCGCACGGGCGGCACCCGCGCCCCGGCCCCGCCCGTGGAGAAGGGGACACGGCTGGTGATCGTGGAGTCGCCCGCGAAGGCGAAGACGATCACGAAGTACCTCGGCCCCGGCTACAGCGTGCGGGCGTCGTTCGGGCATGTGCGCGACCTGCCGGAGAAGGGCATCGGCGTTGACCTCAAGAACGACTTCGCGCCCACGTATGTCGTACCCGAAGACAAAGAAGACACGATCAAGGGACTGAGGGCGGCGGTGCGGGCCGCGAGTGCCGTCTATCTCGCCACCGACCCCGACCGCGAGGGCGAGGCTATCGCGTGGCACGTCCTCGAAGCGACGGAGCCGGGGAAGACAAAGGAGGTGCATCGCGTCACCTTCAACGAGATCACGAAATCGGCGGTGCAGTACGCGATTGCGCACCCGCGCAAGATAGACATGGATTTGGTGGAGGCGCAGCAGGCCCGCCGCGTCCTCGACCGGCTCGTGGGCTACCGGCTCTCGCCCTTCCTTATCAAGAAGGTGACGCGGGGGCTTTCGGCGGGGCGCGTACAGTCGGTCGCGTTGCGGCTCGTGGTGGAGCGCGAACGCGAGATCACGGCTTTCGTGCCTGTGGAGTCGTGGTCGGTGGAGGCGGATTTCGCCAAGATCACGGGGCAGGCCCGCGCCGCCCGCGACCGCTTCCACGCCCGCCTCACACACCTGAACGGCAAGAAAGCCGACCTGAAAATCCACGACGACGCGCAAGCGGTGCTCGACGGCTTGCACGAGGCGCGGTACGCCGTGGAGAAGGTGACGAAGAGCGAGCGCAAGCGCGGCCCCGCCCCGCCCTTCATCACGAGCACATTGCAGCAGGAGGCATCGCGCCGCCACGGATACGCCGTGGGCATCACGATGCGCATCGCGCAGGGGCTGTACGAGGGCGTGAAAGTCGGCAAAGAGGGCGAAGTCGGCCTGATTACCTACATGCGCACCGACTCCGTGAATATCTCGGACGAGGCGCGGGAGCTGGCGCGGCAGGTGATCGTGTCGCGCTATGGGGCGGACTACTACCCGCCGAAGCCGAACTTCTACAAAACGAAGGCGAAGGGGGCGCAGGAGGCCCACGAGGCGATCCGTCCCACCGACCCCGCCCGCACGCCGGACGAACTGCGCCCGTTCCTCACCGACCAGCAGTACAACGTCTATCGGCTGGTCTGGCAGCGATTCGTGGCCTCGCAGATGGCGCAGGCGATCTTCGACATGACGGCGGTTGACCTGATTGGCACGCCGCCCGCCGGGGCGAACCGCTACACCTTCCGGGCGAACGGCTCGGTGCCGCGCTTCCTCGGCTTCCTCGCGGTCTACCGGGCGGGGCGCGACGAGGGCGACGCCGAGGAGGAGACCGAGCGCGACGCCCTGCCGTCGCTCGAACAGGGCGAGAACGTCGCGCTCGAAAAGCTCTTGGCGGAGCAGCACTTCACGCAGCCGCCGCCGCGCTACACCGAGGCGTCGCTGGTCAAGGCATTAGAGGAGCAGGGCATCGGGCGACCGAGTACCTACGCCCCGACGATTGCCACGATCCTCGCCCGCAACTACGTCGAGAAGCAGGAACGCGCCCTCGTGCCGACCGAACTCGGCAGTGTCGTCACGGATGTGCTGGTCGCCAACTTCCCGGACATCCTCAGCTACGGCTTCACGTCGCAGATGGAGGAAACGCTCGACGACGTGGCGGAAGGCAAGCGGCAGTGGGTGCCGGTGCTGCGCGACTTCTACACGCCGTTCGCGGCGCGGGTGAAGGAGGCGGAGGCGACGAGCGAATCCGTGGGCGGGCAGATGACCGACATTGCCTGTCAGGTGTGCGGCAAGCCGATGCTGCGGCGGCTGTCGCGCTCCGGCCCGTTCCTCAGTTGCTCCGACTACCCGGAGTGCAAGGGGACGATGAACCTCGACGCGGCGGGCAACGCCGTGCCGAAGGCGCAGGACGAGCCGACCGACGAGATTTGCCCAACGTGCGGCAAGCCGATGGTGGTCAAGACGGGGCGGTTTGGGCGGTTCATCGCCTGCGTGGACTACCCGACGTGCAAGACCACGAAGCGCATCGAAGTGACCACCGGCGTGCATTGCCCGCAGTGCGGCACGGGCGAACTCGTGATGCGCAAGACGCGGATAGGCAAGCGCACCTTCTGGGGCTGCAACCGCTACCCCGACTGCGACTACACCACCAACGCCGACCCCGCGAAGACGCCCCCGGTTCTCAAGCCCGCCCGCGAGCGCGAGTTGGTACCAGCGGATTGACATCTCATGTATGGGAG
>JAABUN010007817.1_pt1 | contig 11287 bp, 12 predicted proteins | sample 5559311 | NCBI WGS metagenome assembly JAABUN01 (sample SAMN10711877, study PRJNA513370) | rock metagenome | isolation source: Antarctica rocks | place: Antarctica: Victoria Land, Siegfried Peak sud | reverse complement strand
GGAGCATCACTTCGAGCCAAACAAAGACGACAACTTCAAAATGGAGAACTAACGGGTCTGGGACCCGTATCCCGACTTTCAGTCGCTCTCTCAAACCCTCCGACTTTAGTCGGTGTGTCGTTTAGTTTAGAGAGAATATTGCGTGGTCGTTAGTGAGCAGTAGTGCAATATCATTCCGGTATACTCCTCCGAATCACACCTTTGATGTCGCCAGTCCATCGTTTTTTGCTTTAAGCCAAGAGACTTTGATTCCTATTCTGGGAGCGTTCAACTCCAACGTTTTCATACCTCTTGTGAAAGCCGTCGCGCCAACACTTAACTTCACCCCTGGTTCTATAGCATCAATGCCGATTTGCTCTCAAGTTGTAGGAGCTACAGAACAGCTAAAGCGACTCGTAAACAAAATGTATAGGCATTTCAAAAAATGACTGGGACAACTTTGAAACCTCTTGGGACTTTCAGACGCACCCCCTCCTACGCACCCCCAACCCCCGCTTGGGGGACGCCTTCGCCGCGTGGCAAAAGACGGCAGACACCGCCTTCGCCGAACTCAAGCAGCTCGAGGAGGAGAACAACCGCTATTGGATAGACGCCTACGGCCTCCAAGACGAACTCACCCCCGACGTTCCCGACGCGCAGATCACCATCCGCCGCGCCGAGCTGACGCGGGACGTCAAGAGCCTCATTTCCTACGCGGTGGGCTGCATGATGGGACGGTATTCGCTCGCCCAGCCGGGGCTTCGGTTCGCGGGCGGCAGCTTCAACCCCTCACACTTCAGCGGTGACTTTTTGCCCGACGACGACGGCATCTTACCCATCACCGACGAGGCGTACTTCGAGGACGATATCGTGTCGCGCTTCGTGGCGTTTTTAAGCGCTGCTTTTGGCCCGGAGGGGTTGCAAGACAACCTGACCTTCGTCGCGGACGCCCTCACGCGCAAAGGTGGCGAGTCGGCGGTGGCGCGACTCCGGCGATACTTCTTAACGGAGTTCATCAGCGACCACATCCAGAGCTACAAAAAGCGCCCGATCTACTGGCTGTTTACCAGCGGCAAGGGATGGGCGTTCGGGGCGCTCGTGTACCTGCACCGCTACACGCCGGACACGCTCTCTTATTTGCGGAACTCCTACGTGCTACCCCTCCAGAGCAAATTGGCGGCGGAGATCAGGAGCACGGAGCGGGCTATTGAGGGTGCGTCTTCGGCGTCGGCGGTTAAGGCCGAGCAAAAAAAGCTGCTCAGGCTCCGCGAACAGGTCGCCGAGCTTTTGGCGTTTCACGACCGGCTCTTGCACAAGGCCGATCAGCGCATCGACATCGACTTGGACGACGGGGTAGCCTACAACTACACGCTCTTTGACGGGCTGCTCTATACGGGCGCAGACCTGAAGCTGGCGGATTTGCTGAAGAAGTCGCAGTGGAAGCGGGACCTGCTGGCGGGGGTACAGGGCGAGGCTGCCTAAACATACGCCGTTGCGCATTGCGGAATACGGAATGCTAGTATTCACGTTATGTTACAACCTCTAGACCTCTTGGTCGCGCTAAAGCTTGTAGTGTGGGAAAAGCGAGCCTGGACGTTTGAGATCATCGGTTATGAGCTAGGGGTTAGCCCTTCTAGTGTTTACCGTTCACACGAGCGGGCGTCCCAAGCAGGGCTTATAGCGGCAAACCGGAGCCCTAACCGAGCTGCTTTGGCCGAATTCGTCATATACGGCGTTCGGTATGTTTATTACGTCAGGCCGGGAGAGCCCACACGCGGAATGCCGACGGCCCATGCCGCCCCGCCGCTCGCTCAGCACATCACACCCAGCAGCGACGTTCCGGTATGGCCTGACCCTGAAGGGGCTACACGTGGATATGCGGTCGCGCCCCTACACGAAGCGGCACTCAAGGCGGCCAAACGCGATCTGAAGCTTTACGAGCTTCTAGCGCTGGTCGATGCCCTCCGTATCGGTCGGGCACGTGAACGTAAGCTGGCGCAAGAGGAACTCGCGCGGCGGCTCAAGGCTTGAGCGCGTCGTCTCAGGACAACCTGAGCCAGGTAGCGAGAAGCCTTTCCGAACTAGGCGTCACGGACATCGTTTTCGTCGGCGGGGCGACGATTGGCCTTTACCTGACCGACCCCGCCGCGCCGGAGCCTAGATTCACCTTCGACGTGGACGTCGTGACACCCGTGTCCTCTCGGCCTGCTTACCACGACCTTGAAGCCAAACTGCGAGACGCGGGCCACACGCCCGACCCGAACGGCCCCATCTGCCGCTGGTTGATCCGCGGCGTCACCGTCGACCTCATGCCACCCGACGAGGAGATTCTCGGGTTTTCCAACCGCTGGTACGCCGGGCTTGTCGAGAATGCAGAAGCGTTGACCCTGCCGGACGGCACGCTGATCCGCCACGCGAGCGCGCCGTACCTGATCGCCACTAAGCTCGAGGCGTTTTATGGCCGGGGCGGGGGCGACTACCGCTTTAGCCACGACCTCGAGGACATTCTCATTGTGCTCGATGGCCGCGAAGAGCTTGGGGGTGAGCTGCGTGACGCGCCCGACAAAGTCTCCGACTTCATCGCCAAAAGCTTTACTTCGTTGCTCGAGGATGACGACTTCCGGACGGCAATTCCTGAGCATCTGCCACCCGACGCAGCTAGCCAGGCTCGAGCATCCATCATCCTGGAGCGCATGAGCGAGATCAAGCAGAGGACCTAAAGACGCAGTGCGAACAATCACTGCCGGTAAACTCGGCTGAAAAAGGTAAAGAACTGCTAAAATGCCAGAATGAGTGTAGGGACGGTAAAACTTGGCTCAAATGGCAGGCTGGTCATCCCTGCGGAGTACCGGAAGGCGCTAGGTGTGGAAGAGGGCGACGAACTCGTGGTGCGCCTTGAGGACGGCGAGCTCCGCCTCTCGACCCGCAAAATTGCCGTGAGACGGGCGCAAGAACGGGTCAGACGTTATGTGCCTGAAGATGCTTCGCTCGCTGATGAGCTGATCGCGGAGCGCCGCGAGGAAGCGGCCAAGGAGTGAGCGTCGTTCTCGACGCCTCGGCCCTCTTGGCATTTCTCAACGGCGAAACGGGCGCTGAAATGGTTGAGGAGCGGATAGCTGAAGGTGCGTTGATGAGCTCAGTCAACCTTTCAGAGGTAGTGGCTAAGCTCAATGAGCACGGCATGCCCCTTTCAGAGATCAAGAATGTCGTCAGCGATCTTGGCCTTCAGATCAATCCCTTCGACGAAACAGCAGCCTATGTTACGGGCGAACTACGGAAGCTTACAAAGCAAGCAGGTTTGTCTTTGGGTGACCGTGCCTGTTTGGCGTTAGGCATGAGAGACAGCCGAGTTGTCCTGACAGCGGACCACGCTTGGCAAGATGTTGTACACATCCCTGGCCTAACGGTGGAGCTGATCCGCTAAGCATGGACATTCGGCAGATTGAAAGCAACTTGGCAAGCTTTTTTATGCCGAACGACAGCCTGAAGCCCCGGCAGCTCGTCTTCTGGTACGACCCGAAGGAGGACTTCGGTGAGGACTTTGCCGAGCTGACCCTGCCTAACGGTGTAGAGAAGCTGACGTTAGGCACGACGCCCTTTACCGTCAAGTACAAGTTGTTGGTCGAGGCGCCGACCAGCAGCTTCCTGCTCTACGCTCCGTTTGCCGAACCCCCACCACAGGAGAACTGGCTGCTCGACCTGCAGAAGCAGGGAGAGCTCTTCTCGGCGGACCAGGCCGCGCTGCTCTTCCGTCAGTACGGCTTTCACGAGCGCAGCCTTCAGAACTACCTGCGAGAGCACCTGAACTTTTTCAAGGCCAAGAAACGCCGTGACGCACTTTCTGCACTTGGGCTACCTAAAGAGACCAGCGAGATGGACCTGCGAATAGGTCTGTTGAGTGTCCTGGCAGGCTTGAAAGTCGCCGATCCGAGTCAGCTAATACGCACGGCACGGTGCTGATGCAGGGCTTGAGCGAAGAGCAGAACGCACTATGGCAGGAGCTGACCAAATACGTGGCAGCCGAGGAGTTTTGGGGAGTTGTACAGAACCGATTGGGCCTCCCAGTAGACACGACTACCCTACGTGATCTCTTCATACGCCTGGCGCTGACTCACCTCCAGCACGACCTGGATGCACCTCTGCCCGAGGGGCTGAAGAGCAAGCTCATTCAGCCCTCGACGCGGGCCTACGTCTTTGTCTCGAGCTGGCTCAGGGACAGCGCGGACCGGGAGCGCTGGGTTGAGCTGAGTCGCCAGCTCGCTCCTGACCTAGGTATCCGTGAGTTTGCTGCCTCCCTGCACCCCAGCGCCTATGTCAAGGCCGAGACCTTCGAGGCGTTCGACCAGGCGCTGGTCCGCGCCGCTACGGAAAACCTTACCTCCGGCACCATTGAGGTCGGTCTAAAGGAATGGCTGAGCGCCCGCAAGCCGCTCTTCTGGTTTGGTGACTACAGGCAGCATTACCAAGCGCTTGAGGCGGCCACTGAACTGCTCGAGCTGCTTACCCGGTACGCCGGTTCGTATAGCGGCACTGCTGAGACACTCTTCAAACGCTACGCCGAGACGCTCCACCAGATCGACGGAGCGTATCGCCGCTACGTCGCCGCCAGCGACAGCGTTACCGAAGATGACTTTGCGCCGTTGACAGAAGCACTCGAGCGCCGCTACACCTATGAGTTCTTGGAGCCTCTCGGCGAAGCGTGGTCAGAGGCGCTCAAGGATTTGAACGGTACGTGGAGCACCGGGGCAAACAAACAATGGTGGTTTTACCAGGAGCACGTACACACAATTTTGCAGCGCAACGACCGGGAGAAGGTGTTCGTCCTCGTCTCCGACGCGCTGCGTTTTGAGGTCGCCGCCGAGCTTAAGGAGAGATTGATTAACGACCTTCGCGGCGAAGCACAACTTAGTCCGGTGCTAAGCGTATTGCCAAGCATTACCAAGATCGGCATGGCCGCCCTGTTGCCTTCGGCCCACCAAATGCTCAGCGTCGGAGACAAGGGCGACGTGCTGCTCGGTGGCAAGTCGACGCAAGGTTTGGAGGCCCGCAACGCCGCTCTCAATGCAGCGGGTGTGAGCAGCGTGGCCCTTACGGCCGACAAGCTTCTCGACATGAGCTGTGAGGAGGGACGTCAGGCGGTGCAACCGCACCGGGTCATCTATATCTACCAGGACCGCATTGACGCCGCTGGCGATAAACCCGCTAGCGAACGCGCAGTGTTCAGCGCCTGCGAACGAGCGATAGACGAAATAGAGGCGTTGATCAAACGCATTGCCAATCAGCTTAACGGTACGAACATCGTCGTCACCAGTGATCACGGCTTTCTCTACCAGCGGCAACCCTTGGAACAGCACGACAAGGTCACGAGAGCCAGTGGCGAGGTGTTGGACAGCGGTCGCAGGCATACCCTTGGCCGCAACCTGAGCCAGCAAGAAGGCACCCAGGCCTTTAGCCTGCCCTACTTCAAAGATCAAGGCTTGCAGGCACAGAGCCCCAGGGGGACCCTTAGCTACGCCCTACAAGGCGGCGGTGCTCAGTACGTCCACGGCGGCGCGAGCCTGCAAGAGGTCTGCGTACCGGTGCTGACTTACAAGCACGTCCGTGCCGAGAAGGGCGACGAGGGCGCGAGCCACAAGGTCGGCGTGCGGGTCAGCACCACAGCAAGGCGTGTAACGAACACCCACTTCACTGTCCGGCTGGTGCAGGATGAGCCGGTCGGTGGTCGGGTAAGGGCGCGCCAGGTGCTGGTCAAGCTGGTGTCAGAAGACGGCAAGGCGATCACCAACGCCTACCCGCTGAACCTGGATAGCGCCGCCAAGCAAGCCACCGACCGCGAGTACATTGCCCGGCTCACCGTCAGTGCAAGCCAGAGCACCGGGACCGCCTACCTGGTCGTCGTCGACGCCGAGGACGACCTCGAGATCCTGCGTGAAGCGTGGCAGCTCAACCTGGCCTTTACCGACGACTTTGGAGATTTTTAATGCTGGACGCTACGGCCCCACCGGTTGACCTCGACCGCAAGCTCAACGACGCCTTCCCTGGCCGGGTGGTGCGCAAAGACCTCACCCAACGCCTCAAAGAGGGTGCCAACGTCCCGGTGTACGTGCTCGAGTACCTGCTCGGCACCTACTGCGCCACCGACGACGAGCTGGTTATTGAAGAGGGCGTCGCCCGAGTCAAGAAGATCCTGGCCGACAACTACGTCCGCCCCGATGAAGCGGAACGGGTCAAGAGCCGCATCCGCGAGCAGGGACGCTTCACCGTCATCGACCGGGTGACGGTCACCCTGAACGACAAGGCAGACCGCTATGAGGCGCTGCTGATGAACCTGGGCGTCAAGGACATCGTCGTCGACTCGTCCTACGTCACCAACTTCGAGAAGCTCCTGGGCGGCGGCATCTGGTGCATCTTAAGCCTCGAGTACGACGCCAGCCAGAAGCCGAGCCCATTTGTGCTGGCGAGCCTCAAGCCGGTGCAGATGCCGAGCCTAGACCTGGAAGAGGTGGGGCGCAAGGCGTTCACGCTGAACGAGTGGATCGACGTGCTCTTGCGTTCTACAGGACTCGAGCCCACCACCCTCTCGCTAGACGCCAAGTGGCACCTCATCGCCCGCATGGTGCCGTTGATCGAGAACAACTACAACTCGTGTGAACTGGGACCGCGCTCAACCGGTAAGTCGCACATCTACAAGGAGATCTCGCCCAACACCATCCTCGTCTCCGGCGGACAGACGACGGTGGCCAACCTCTTCTACAACATGAGCCGGCAGCAGGTTGGTCTGGTCGGACTCTGGGACGTCGTCGCCTTCGACGAGGTGGCGGGGATCAGCTTCAAAGACAAAGACGGCGTGCAGATGATGAAGGACTACATGGCCTCGGGCTCGTTCTCGAGGGGTAAGGTGCAACTTCCTGCCAAAGCCAGCATGGTCTTCGTCGGCAACGTCAACCAGTCGATTGAGTCGCTCGTCAAGACCTCGCACCTGTTTGCGCCTTTTCCTGAAGCGATGATCGATACCGCCTTCTTAGACCGCTTCCACGCCTATATCCCTGGCTGGGAGATCCCCAAGTTCGGCCCGGAGAACTTTACCGTCAAGTACGGCTTTATCGTCGATTATCTGGCCGAGTGGCTCAGAGAGATGCGCAAGCGCTCGTTTGCCGACGCCATCGACGCCCACTTCAAGCTCGGCAACCAGCTCAAGCAGCGCGACGTGCAGGGCGTGCGCAAGACCGTCTCGGGCATGCTCAAGCTGCTCTTTCCCGATGGCAGCTACACCAAGGCGGATATCGAACAGGTCCTGATCTACCCGCTGAAGTTGCGGCGGCGGGTCAAAGAGCAGCTCAAGAAGCTGGGCGGCATGGAGTTTTACGACGTCCACTTCAGCTACGTCGACGTGGAAGATATGGACGAGCGCTTCGTCACCCTGCCCGAGCAGAGTTCAGGCAAGCTTATCGAAATCGAAAACGAGCCGCTGAACGCGGGGCATGTCTACGGCGTGACACGGGGCGGCAACGACATGATCGGCCTCTACAAGGTCGAGCTGCAAGCGGTGAACGGCAGCGGCAAGCTGGTCAAGACGGGCGGTGCTGCACAGGTTGGAGTGAGGGACGCTGTGAACGTGGCCTTCAACTACTTCAAGGCCAACAGCAACCGCGTCAGCGGCTCGATCAACCCGAACAGCCATGACTATCTGCTCTCGCTCACCGACCTCCAGGGTGTAGGTAATCCCGCTCAGGTCAGCCTTGCGCTCCTGGTAGCGCTCTGCGGAGCGGCTTTGGGCCGAAGCGTGCAGAGCCAGATGGCCATCCTTGGTGACGTCACCCTAGGCGGTACAGTTACACCGGTCGACAACCTGGCCAGCAGCCTGCAGGTGGCCTTCGACTGCGGGGCGAAGAAGATCCTCATCCCACCGCTAACGCCGCCGACATCGCTACGGTGCCGGGCGAGCTCTTCGCCAAGTCCCAGACGTCGTTCTATAGCGACCCGGTGGACGGGGTGTTTAAAGCGCTAGGGGTGAGCTGAGAGACCGCAGCGCAGATTGGAAACAGGCGGTGACAGGGTTACTTGAGGCTCACGGTAATTGTCACTAAGCCAGAAGAAATCACAACGCCCGCTCTAAACAACAGACCTCGCGTTTGAAGGAGGACAGCGATACCATCACATCCCCATTCTTATTACGATACTTGTAGCACTTCCACAATTTATTGACCCATGCCATAGCCGCAGTGCTGGAATGAGTTAAGGACGTTTTCGGGGGTAACGGTTTTGACAGCTTGACAGAAAGCTTGGACAAGAGCAGCGGTGGTGTCAGGACGAAGTGCTTTGATAAACGACTTGAGCTTAGCAAACAGATGTTCGATGGGGTTTAGGTCAGGCGAGTAGGTCGGGAGATAGAGCAGTTCACAACCATACGCTTCAACGAGTTCGCTAACGTCATCGCCATGATGCACCGTCCCTTCGGGGTGCTCCGCGCTCCAGTTGTCCATCACTAGAACACTGCCCCTGGTAAGGGTCGGGAGCAGGGTGGTCTCGAGAAAGGCTAGAAAGGCGTTTTTGTTGACCGTGTCAGGTATGACTAGAGCTTGTTCAGCCATCACCCCGTTTGGGGTGATGGCAGCGATTAAACTGACACGTTCTTTTTTACCTTTGGGTCTGGTGTCGTAAACCCGCTCTTTACTTGAGCCCCAACCGTACTCACAACTCTGTCCTATGTAGGCGCTCGTCTCGTCGATAAACACAAGCGTCTTCGTCTTCTTGTCGTCGACATCTTTTAGGTACGTTGCTCGCTGACTTTCGTCTCGCTCGGTAGCGATGAAGCTCTTTTTTTGTGCGTGATCCCCAAACGCTTCAGATAGTTGCCCACCGACGACTTCTTGATCTCTACCCCGGTCGCCTCGACCAACGCTTCAGCATGGCGCTCGAGCGTCCAATCCTGATGCGCCTCGACCTGTTTCCGCAATTGCTCACAACCAGCAGCATCAAGCAGCCGCTGCCGTCCAGGGCGTTTACTCGGGGCAAGCCCTGAGAGCTGCCGTTTGGCGTAGCGTTTGACCGTAGACCGGCTTACCCCAAACCGTTCGCTTACTGCCGTCTTGTGCTGCCCCCCGACTACCGCGGCTACGATCCGCTCTCTTAAGTCCAGTGAGTAGCTTTTCATTCCCAAAGCTTACTATGGTTCATCTGCTCTTGGAATTGCTATTGGGCTGATTTTGCGCTGCCTTACTCGTTTGTTGAGGGCTGGAAGTGGTGTCAACAAAAAGCTGAACATCCTGACACTGGTCTCGTCGGCAGAAACCTATCAAGTCGGCTATAACCTTCCTCATCAAGAAAATACTTTGGCCTCTTTTGGACTTCGCCAACAAAGTCTATTCGTTTTCTGGACAGCACTCTTTCCAAGACATAGCTGTTTTCACCTTGTCTCTTAGTTAAGTAGTTGACAAACGCGTCTGCAAGGTCTAGGATGCAGCCACGTTTTCAAGTTGGACAGCTGAAGCTTCTAGCTTCGGCGGATGCACCTAGACCCCAAGGGGGTACGAGGATGGCTAGGCCCAAAACCGTGGGTCCCACCGAGCGCGAGCTGGAAATCTTACAGGTGCTCTGGAAACGCGGCCCCAGCACCATACGAGACATTTTCGAGGTGCTGGACCGGAAGAGCAAAACGGCCTACAACTCGGTGCTGACGATTTTGCTGATTATGCTCGAGAAGGGTTACGTCACACGGGACGAGTCCGGTAAAAGCCACGTTTACACGGCAACCTACAGCAAGAGCCACATGGAAGAGACGCTGGTAAAGACGTTTATGGACGGCGTGTTCGGCGGCTCGGCGATGCAGCTGGTGACCCGGGCGCTGTCGGTCAAAGGAACCTCGAAAGAGGAAAGAACAAAGATTCGTGAGCTACTCCGGGAGATGGAGGCGGCCCATGACGGCCCTGACTGACCTGCCAACGCCTGTGGCCGTACAGACTCTGGGCTGGACGCTGCTGCACTTTCTCTGGCAGGGTGCGGCTGTCGCGCTCATGGTAGCTACGCTGCTGTGGTTGACAAAAGCCTCGAGCTCCACTCTGCGTTACGCTCTGGCGTGCGTAGGACTAGCGCTGATGATGGTATTACCCGGCCTCACCTACGCCGTGCTCCGGCCTCAGGTTGAAGCGGCTACCGCGCTAAGTTACGACCTGGTGGTGCCCAACGCGCAATCCTCACAGGCGGAAACAGTTACAGCCGACCAGGGTGCCGCCGAGTCCGCACGCCCCGCCGCCACCCGGCCCGGTTGGCTGAGACCCTATCTTCCGGTCCTAGTCACTATCTGGCTCATGGGTGTGCTTTTCCTCACGGTGCGGCTGCTCGGCGGGTTCTGGCTGCTGCGCCAACTCAAAACGCGGTTTAACGGGCCAGTTCCCGAGATACTTGCGCTCAGATGCCGCGACTTGGCCCAGCGCCTTGGTATCGCTCGGGCGGTGCGGCTCCGCGAATCGCTCTCCGTGAACGTTCCCTTGGTGATCGGCTGGCTGCGCCCGATGATCCTGCTGCCGACGAGCGCCATCAGCGGCTTGAGCGTAGGGCAGCTCGAGCTGATCCTCGCCCACGAACTCGCCCACATCCGCCGCCACGACTACCTGGTCAATCTGTTACAAAACCTCACCGAGACGCTGCTCTTTTACCACCCGGCGGTGTGGTGGGTGTCGGCGACCATCCGCGAAGAGCGAGAGAACTGCTGCGACGACCTGGCCGTGAGGGTGTGCAACGGGGACAAGCTTAACTACGCGAAAGCTCTGGCCAAGCTCGACAACACGCGCCTCCAGCACCTCGCGCCCGCTGCGACGGGCGGCTGCCTCTTAAAGCGCATCCGGCGGCTTGCCGACAAGGCCGTACCCCAGACCCCGAGCCCTACGCAGTGGACCGCCGGTCTGGTGCTGATCCTTGTACCACTGCTGAGCGTATCGTGCGTCCAGGCCGGACGCAGTCAGCCTGACCTGCTGGGCACCTATACGACCGAAGCGTTTACCGTGGCGGAGCTTGAGCGGCAGGGCTTCAGCCACGCTACAGCGTGCGAAAACTCCGGGCCGTGGATGATTGTGTTCTCCGAAAAGGGCTTTTTTAGCGACAACATTCTCTCCGAGGAAGGCTGCACCTATCAAAATCCTTTCGTGACGGGGTCGTGGCGAGTGTCAGGCAAGCAGCTCACCTTCCGCGACTCACAGGATCTGGGCTGCGGTTTGGACGAGTACAGCTATACCTACAGGTTGAAAGGCGGAGTGCTCACTTTTAGCCCGGTGAACGATGCTTGCCGCGAACGGGTTTACCTCTTTACCAC
>JAABUN010007816.1_pt1 | contig 11288 bp, 12 predicted proteins | sample 5559311 | NCBI WGS metagenome assembly JAABUN01 (sample SAMN10711877, study PRJNA513370) | rock metagenome | isolation source: Antarctica rocks | place: Antarctica: Victoria Land, Siegfried Peak sud | reverse complement strand
CGATCCTCGGGTTCCAACCGCTGGGCTTCGTCGAGACGACCCAGCCGGTCATCCTGTTCTGCGTGCTGTTCGGGCTGTCCATGGACTACGAGGTCTTCCTGCTCTCGCGGATGAAGGAGGTCTGGGACCGGACCGGCGACAACACGGAGGCGGTCGCCCGCGGCCTTGAGCGGAGCGGCCGGATCGTGACCTCCGCGGCGCTCATCGTCGTGCTCGTCGCGGGCTCGTTCGCGTTTGCCGACATCGTGCTGATCAAGGCCCTCGGCATCGGCATGGCGATCGCCGTGGCGCTCGACGCGACCGTCGTCCGCGCGCTGCTCGTGCCGGCCACGATGCGCCTCCTCGGCCACCGGAACTGGTGGATGCCGGCCAGCCTGGAACGATTCGTAGGCAATCGACTGCCGGCGTCCGAGGCGGCGACCGAAGCCGCCATCGAAGCGGGCGCCCGATGAGGCACGACCGCGCCATCATCGCGCTCGCGATCTGCAGCATCGTGGCCCTGATCGGCTGCACGGCCGGCTCGCCGATCCTCGCCGCTCCGAGTGCCCCGCGCCCATCCGTCGCGCCCCCCACGCCGGCGGCCGTCGCGGTCGCCGATCCACAGCCCGTCGTCCTGCCGCGCGACGACGGCCCGCACGACCGACTCACCGAATGGTGGTACTACACGGGCCACCTCCGCGCCGCCGACGGCCGCAGCTTCGGCTTCGAGTACGTCATCTTCCGCGCGGAACGCGGCGCATTCCCGACGACCTGGGCCTCGCACCTGGCCGTCACGGACGAGGCCGGCGACACCTTCCGCTATGGGGAGCGCCTCGAGGTCGGGGCGGGAGTGGATCGCTCGCCGAGGGACGCGGCAGGCCGCCCGACGGGCTTCGACCTGGCCCTCACGGGCATCGATCCCACGGATCCCGCGACGTTCGACCGCCGAGCCTGGACGATGACCGGCACGGGTGGGACGGACCGCCTGACGGCCGCGCTCACGCCCACGGAGGCCGCCGATGCCGAAAGCCCTGGCGGACTCGGCCTGGACCTCGTCCTCACGAGTCGCAAGCCGCCGGCCCTCCACGACACGGACGGCTGGATCGACTTCGGACCGGCCGGCGGCTCGTACTACTACTCGCGGACCGCGATGGACGCCACCGGAACGCTGAACCTCGGCGGACAGACCTTCGAGGTGACGGGCGACGCCTGGTTCGACCATCAGTGGGGCGACTTCATCAGCGTGGGCGGCGGTGGCTGGGACTGGTTCGCGGTCAACCTCGAAAACGGGACGGACCTCACCCTGTCCCTGGTCCGGGACGCGGACGGCAGCTATCCCCTCATCTACGGCACGATCGTGAACGCCGACGGGACGACGACCCATCTCGCCCGGGACGCATTCAGCGTGAAGGCGACGGACCGCTGGAGGAGCCCCGCGACCGGGGCCGACTATCCGGCCGGCTGGACGATCCAGATCCCCGGCGAAGACCTCCGGATCGACCTGCGCCCTACGGTCGCCGGCCAGGAGCTTGACACGCGTGCGACCACGGGCGTCATCTACTGGGAGGGCTCGCAGGTCGTAGCGGCCACCCGATCCGGGCGCTCGATCGGCGGCCAGGCCTACGTCGAACTGACCGGCTATGCGCCGTCGGACCTCGCCCGGCGCTGACCGATCGATCCATCACGACCCGACGCCCGGCGGCCGCGCCATACTGAGACTCAGTCGCATCAAGCCCCGAATCGTGCTACCGTCTCGACATGGTTGATCCCACGCCGTTCCTCGAGGCGCTGGCTCGCGCCGGCCTGCGCTTGACCGCGCCGCGGCGGGCGCTGGCGCAGCTCATCGCGGATCAAGCCGGCCACTTTTCCGCCGCGGATCTGGTCGCGGAGTCACAGGCGCGGAGCCTGGGAATCGGCCGAGCGACGATCTTTCGGACCCTGGATGCCCTGTCCGGACTGGGCGTGGTCGAACGGATCGACCTCCCCAGCGGCGAGCACGCCTACGTGGGATGTGCCCCGACCCATCACCACCACGTCGTCTGTTCCCGTTGCGGGCTCACGGCACAGATCGACGATGCCGGCCTCCGGACGGTGGTCCGCGAGGTCGCCCAACGGACCGGCTATCGGGTGGACGAGCACAAGCTGGAGCTGTTCGGCCTCTGTCCGGCGTGCGTCGCGAGGACCCCCTTGCCCCTCCGATGGCCGGCCTGACGCCCATGACGATCGACTTCCGGCGCAAATCGGCCCTCGGCATCCTGACGACGCTCGCTCTCGGCCTCGCTGCGTGCGGTCCCGGTGCATCTGGGGCGGCACCATCGGGCGGAGCCGTCAAGGTCGTGGCGACCACCACGGTCTTCGCCGACATCGTCCGGAACATCGGGGGAGACCGCGTGACGGTGGCCTCCATCATCCCGGCCGGTGCCGGACCCGAGGACTACGAACCGAAGCCGGATGCCGCCCGCAAGCTCGCCGGAGCCGACCTGATCGTGTCCAACGGGGTCGGACTCGATGACTTCCTCGATGGCCTCATCGCCGCCGCGGACGAAGGTGCCGCGTCGCGCCTCGTGCTCGGCGACGGGATCGACGAGATCACGATCAACGGCAAGGGCAATCCCCATTTCTGGCTGGATCCGAGCCTGATCGTCGATCGCTACCTGCCGGCCATCACGGCCCGGCTCTCCGAGCTGGACCCGGCCGACAAGGCCACCTTCGAGGCGAACCGAGCGACGTACGCGGCCGCGATCACGGCCATGGACGTCGCCAACAAGGCGGCGATCGCGACGATCCCCGCGGCCGACCGCAAGCTCGTGACGGCCCACGATGCCTTCCCCTACTTCGCGCGGCATTACGGCTTCGAGCTGATCGGTGTCCTTCTGGCCAACGTCGGCCAGGAACCGACCGCCTCCGAACTGGCCGATCTCGTCGAGACGGTCAAGCGGGCGGGCGTGAAGGCCGTATTCTCCGAGGCACAGTTCAGCCCGAAGCTGACCGAGACGCTGGCCGCGGAAGCGGGCGTGACCCAGGTCGTGACGACCCTCTTCAACGACACCGTGGGCCCGCCCCCGGCCGACACCTACCTTGGGATGATGCAATGGAATGTCGCCCAGATCGTGCAGGCGCTCCGGTGAGCCGGCGACCCGGGGCCGGCGCGCGATGACGCTGGCATGCCCCGCAGCCGGGCCGCCGCGGGCGCCCGCTTCGTCCCCGGGCGATGTCGCCGTCCGACTGGTGGACGTCAGCGCCGGATACGGGACCCGGGTCGCCTTGGCGAACGCGTCGCTCGTGATCCCGAGCGGTTCGCTGCTGGCGGTCATCGGGCCCAACGGCGCGGGCAAGAGCACCCTGCTCAAGACGATCGCCGGTCTGCTGCGTCCGTTCTCCGGCACGGTCGAGGTCCTGGGTGGTCGGCCCGGCAGGGAAGCCAAGCGGATCGCCTACGTGCCCCAGGCCGAGATGGTCGATTGGGCCTTCCCGGTCACCGTCGGCGACGTCGTGATGATGGGCCGGGTGCCGCTCATCGGGGTCGGCCGGTCGCCGAGAGCGGAGGATCGGGCCGCAGTTCGCGAAGCGCTCGAGCTCGTGAGCATGGCCGACGCGATGGACCGCCAGGTCGGGGCACTCTCCGGCGGGCAGCGGCGCCGTGTCTTTCTGGCCCGGGCCCTGGCAGCGAAACCGGACCTCCATCTCCTCGACGAGCCGGTGACCGGCGTGGACGTCACGACCCAGGAGGACCTGATGGACATCCTGGAGGCCGAGACCCGGGCCGGCCGGACCGTCGTGGCCACGACCCACGATCTCGCCTGCGCCGCCCATCGATTCCACCAGGCCGCCTTCGTCAACGGCCGGATCGTGGCTACCGGATCGGCCGATCTCGTCATGGATCCGGCCATCCTGGAGGCTACCTATGGCGGCCACGTCATCGTGCTGCCGGCCGGTGAGCGCACGGTCATCGACGACGCCCATCATCACGACGACGCCCCCGGCGGCGAACGACACTTCCACGACCAGGCGCGCTGACATGATCGACTTCCTCGTCGATCCCCTGACCTACGGCTTCATGCAGCGCGGCCTCGTGGCGGCGATCCTGGTCGGGATCGTGTGCGCGGTGATGGGCGCGTTCGTGGTCCTGCGCGGGCTGGCGTTCATCGGCGACGCGGTCAGCCATGCCGCGTTCCCGGGACTGGTCATCTCGTACCTGCTGGGGATCCCGCTGTACATCGGGGCGAGCGTCGCCGCAGTGGGAACGGCGCTCGCGATCGCGACCGTGTCGCGGCGCGGCGGCCTTCGATTCGACACCGCGGTCGGGGTCCTCTTCGCCGGTATGTTCGCGTTCGGGATCCTGCTGTTCAGCACGATCGAGGACTACGTGTCCGACCTGTTCAGCTACCTGCTCGGCAACATCCTGGGCATCACCTTCGCGGACATCGTGCAGGTCGGCATCCTGGGCGGCATCGTCGTGCTGATCGTGGCCGTCCTGCGCAAGGAGTTCCTGTACGCCTCGTTCGACCCGTCCGGGGCCGCGGCGTCCGGGCTGCCGGTCCAGGCCCTTGACTACCTGCTGCTCGGGCTGATGGGCGTGACCATCGTGGTCAGCATCCAGGCCGTCGGGATCATCCTGGTCGTAGCCATGCTGGTCACGCCGGCCGCGACCGGCCAGCTGCTCGTCGTCCGGTTCTGGGATCTCGTGCGGATCGCGATCGTCGTGGCCATCGTGAGTGCCGTCTCCGGGCTTTACCTGAGCTTCTATCTGAACGTCGCGTCGGGCGCGTCGATCGTCCTGATCGAGACGCTCCTGTTCGTCCTCGCGCTCCTGTTCTCGCCCCGATCGGGCTGGATCACGCGCCGTCGGGCGGTGGTCGATCCGGCGATGGCCTAGTGTCGCGCGCCGGAATCGGCTTGCGTCTTGCGTACGGCCTTGGCCAGGATCTCGTCGGCGTTCTTGACCCACTTGAATGGCGTCGCCCCCTCGTTCCATTCACGGGTGAAGCGCTCGATCACGGCGCTGACGGCCCGGACGCTCTCGAAGCTGCCGCGCCGGATGGCCTGGCGGGAGAGGATGCCGAACCACGTCTCGATCTGGTTCATCCACGACGCCGAGGTCGGGGTGAAGTGAAAGTGGAAGCGCTTGTGACGGCCGAGCCACTGCGCGATCTCGGGCGTCTTGTGGGTGCTTACGTTGTCGAGGACGACGTGGATCGGACGACGCGGGTAGGTCCGGGCGAGAAGGTTGAGGAAGTCGAGGAACTCGCTGGCCCGGTGGCGAGCCGCCGTCTGGTTGGTCACCTGCCCGGTCGCGACCTCGAGGGCGGCGAACAGGCTGAGCGTGCCGTTGCGCTTGTAATCGTGGGTGTGACGCTCCACCTGGCCTGGTCGCAGCTGGAGCATCGGCGCGGTCCGATCGAGGGCCTGGATCTGGCTCTTCTCGTCGACCGAGAGGACGATCGCCCGCTCGGGCGGGTTGAGATACAACCCGACCACGTCGGTCACCTTGGCCACCAGCTCGGGATCCCGGCTGAACTTGAACGTCTCGACCCGGTGCGGCTGGAGCCGGCCCTCCTTCCAGATCCGACCGACGGTCGAGGGGCTGACGCCGACCCGCTGGGCCAGGCGCTGCCGGCTCCAGTGGGTCGTGGCATCGTCGGGCGCCGTGAGCGTCGTGGCGAGGACCCGCTCGCGGACCTCGCGGCCGTACGTCCGCGGTCGGCCCGGATGCGGCGCGTTGGCGAGGCCGGCGAGGCCGTGCTCCTTGAACCGCCTTCGCCACAGCAGGACGGTCAAGAATCAAGGCCATTGTGGCGTAGGACACTAGATCGATCTCGACGTGGTGACGAAGGGGAAGCCCGCCGCTGCGACAATCCAGGCCGATACCGCGTCCCAGGCATTCGACCGGATGAGGGCCGAGGCTCCCGGTGGGTGGCCACGAGCGCCTCGGCGGCAGGCGCCAGTTCGGTCCACTCGGAAGGCTCGCAGGGCCTTATGACTGTCCGGCCGCGGCGTGCGCCCGGGGCACGTAGTTCCCCACCGGCGCACGGAATGCGACCGCGAACCGGTTCCAGGCGTTGATCGTGACGATGACCAGGGTGAGCTGACAGAGCTCGTCTTCCGAGAAGACACGACGGGTCTCGTCGTAGAGCTCGTCGGGGACGTTCCGCTCGGCCAGGGGGGGTAAGCTCCTCGCACCAGCGCAGGGCGGCCCGTTCACGCTCGCTGAAGACGGGTGCCTCGCGCCATGCCGCAACGAGGTGAAGCCGGTCGTCCGACTCGCCCATCGCCCGGGCGTCCTTCGTGTGCATCTCGAGGCAGTGCGCGCAGCGGTTGAGCTGGGATGCCCTGACCTTCACCAGCTCCATCAGGATCGGCTCGAGGCTGCCCTCGTGCCCGGCCTGGCCAAGTTCGCGCATCGGTCGGACGATCGACAGGTGCTGCTTGTAGTCAATCCGCATCGGCCCGCTCCCCCTGCGCCAATCGTCAATCGCCCGCCTTGTACTCAACGTCATCGAACCAGCGGTCCGTGCCCTCGGTCTCTGTCGCTGCGTCCAGCGCCTCCCGTGTTCGCCTGAAGGACTCGGTCCCGTGCCACTGCTCCCAGGCCGTGCGGTCACGCCAGGTGCCGACAACCACGCGGGTGCGGGGATCGTCACCGGGAACGAGCAGGTGCAGATCGATCCATCCCTCCTGGATCCGGGCGTCCTCCGCTCGATCTCGGTAAGCGAGGTCCCAGTCCGCTTCCCGCCCGGCTTTCACCCTGGTCTCCGTGATGACGGTCATCATCGCGAGCCTCCTTCTGTGATCCCCAGTGTAGTCCGGGGCACGGAGGGACCAACGTTGCGCCGGTCGGCGGCGGGGCGTTGAGGGCTGTGCGGGGCGCCCTGGCCGACGGGGGTCGATCAGGTTCCCAGGGAGCCCGTCCAGATCCGGAGCACGCCCACCGTGGCAGATCCGGCGAGGATCGCAACCCCGATGCTGATCGTGGCAACCAGGAGGGCGACGTCTGGCCAGCCGACCCGGATGCGCCGATAGCAGGTGCGACGGGCGCCGCTCTCGAATGCCCGCGAGTCCATTGCCACGGCGACGCGGTCGGTGCGCCGGATCGCTCCGGCGAAGAGGGGGACGATGACCCGACGCTGCTGCCGGAACCATGCGATCGGGCCACGAGCGGGGCGACCGGTCCTGAGACGCTGGGCGAGGCGGATCGTCTCGTACTCACCCTCCAGGCCGGGCAGGAACCGGTAGGCCGCCAGGAGCGGGTACGCGAAGCGGGGCGGCATCCGAAGCTGCTGGACGAGGCTGCGCACGAGATCCGTGGGATCCGTCGACATCGTGAAGATGATGCTGAACGCCGCGATTGCCGCCATCCGCTCGGCGAGCGCAAGACCGATCATCGCGCCCTCGATCGTGCCCCGCAGCGGGCCCCACGCGAAGAGCATGGTCGCGCCCGCGGGATCGTGCGCGAAGAGGGCGTTCGAGATCACGAGCGAGATCCCGAGCAGCCAGAACCCGGTGAGCGCGCTGGCAAGGCGCAGCACCGGGATACGGCCGAGCAGCCGACCGGCAACGAACGCGACGGCGGTGAATGCGAGCGGCGTGAACGGATCGAAGACGAGCGTGACGATCAGCGTCGTGGCGAGATGGGCAGCAAGCTTCATCGACGGATTCCGGCGGCGGAGCCAGGAATCGGTCTCGGAGAATGAGAAGGACTGCATCGTCAGCCCGGCAGCGTCAGCGAGCGAGAACGTGCGGACCCGGGATTCTCCGAGAGGCGTGGCTCAAGGTCCGCCCAGCGCAGCCGCGATGGAACCTCCGCACCGAGCGCCTGCACGGCAGCGAGGATCCGGTCGAGCGGCGGACGGACCTGTGCCGTCGCCGCGAGGAGGGCATCGTCGGCGAAGAAGTCTGCCGGCGGCATCTCGCCCAGGATCGCACCGTCAGCCATCGCGACGACACGGTCGGCGACATCCGCCACGAGGTCCACGTCATGGGTCGCGATCACCACGGCTGTCCCATCCCGACAGATCGCTGCGATCTCCTCGACGAGCATGGCGGCGGCATGGGCGTCCTGGCCAAATGTGGGCTCGTCAAGAACGAGGAGGTTCGGTCGCTGGATCACCGCCGCGGCAATGCTCAGTCGGCGCTTCTGGCCCTCGCTCAGCGTGAACGGATTGGCGGCCGCGAGTCCCTCGAGCCCGAACCGCCCGAGCACATGCGCCACGCGTTCCGTGATTCGATCCTCAGGCCAACCGGCCGCCCGCGGCCCGTGCGCGACTTCGCCGAACACCGTATCCGCAAGGAATCCCGCCTCGGGGTTCTGGAAGACGTGGCCGACCCGTTCGGGCCCCAGCGTGTCCGGCCCCATCTCCACACCGTCGATGCGCACCGAGCCGGTCGCCTGCGGCACGAGCCCGCTCATCGCGCGCAGGAGTGTCGACTTGCCGCTTCCGTTCGGGCCGACAAGAGCAACGAGCTCGCCCGCCCGGACCGCCAGGTTGGCATCCCGCACGGCGACGCGCTCATGGCCCGGCGAACGGTATCGGACGGTGACGCCGCTCGCCTCGAGGATGACTTGGCGTGCGCTGCGCGGAGGCGGTGCCGCGTCCCGGGCAGCAGCCCGGAGGCGCTCAGCCCGACCGTGACCGGCGACGATCCAGCTGGCGGCATCTGCGACGGTGAGTGGCAGCGGACCGTCCGGACCAAGAAGGAGGGCGAGTCGAACCGCCGCGGGCAGCCAGACACCAAGCTCGGCGCACCTTCGCGCACCCAGCTCCGAGCCAAAGACGTCGGCGATCGGCCCATCGAGCGCGACGCGACCCTGGCGATCGAGGACGAGGCAGCGGCTGACGAAACCGGCAACGACGTGGTCCAGCGAATGCTCGACGGCGACGACCGTGCGCTCCTGCCGCTCGCAGAGCGCATGGATCCAGCCGTAGAGCTCGTCTGCGGAGTGCGGGTCGAGGTGGGCAGCGGGCTCGTCGAGGACGAGGATTCCGGGGTCCATCGCGATGGTGGCAGCCAGGGCGACCCGCTGCCGCTGGCCACCTGAGAGCCGATCGATCAGCCAGTCTCGGCGGTCGAGAAGGTTGACCGCTTCGAGAGCAGCATCCACCTCCGCCCGCATCGCCCCGGCCGGCCGGCCAAGGTTCTCGAGGCCGAACGCCACCTCGTCTTCGACGCGGGGCATCGTGAACTGGCTCGTCGGGTCCTGGAAGACGACGCCGACCAGCTCAGCCGCAGCACCCGCGGGGAGATCCCAGGTTGTGGCGCCATCGAGCAGGACCGCTCCACGCACCTCCGCCGGCACACTGGTCGGAATCAGGCCGGCGATCGCGAGAGCAAGCGTGCTCTTGCCCGAGCCGCTCGGGCCGGCCAGCAGGACCCGCTCGCCCGGCAGGATCCTGAAGTCGATCGAGTCCAGGGCCGTGGTCCGGCGCGTCGGATAGCGAACGCTCAGGCCACGGACGGTCACCGGCACGGGACGGCCACCCTCAGGGACGAGCGTCACCGGCGCCGCTCTGAACCGGGGGAGAACCGTCGGGCGCCGGCGCTGCTCAGACCCGCGGCTGCTCGCTCTGGCGGCCGATGGCATACCCGGACAGGACCCCCGTCCTCGTGAGCATGTCGCCGATCGCCTTTGGCAGGAGGCCTCCCAGGACCGCACCGCTCAGGACACGAACGACGAAGAGGACGACGAGAAAGGCGGGGTCAAGCTGGAAGTAGCCGAGCCGGAACCAGTTCCAGGGCAGGGCCACGACCGCGGTCAGCGCGCCCGCCAGGAGCACGACCGGCAGCGACCAGTTCCGATAGCGAGCTCCCGCGAACACGAGCTCGCCCCCGATTCCCTGGACCAGCCCGGTGATCAGCAGTGTCGGCCCCACCACCGCGCCGAAGAGGATCTCTGCGAGTGCTGCCAGGGTCTCACCCAGGATCACTGCGCCGGGCCGCCGAATGATGTACCCGGCGAGCACGCCGCCCGCCAGCCAGAACCCGAACAAGGCCTCCTGGCCGACCTGTGCCCCCACCCCTTGCACGCTGACCCATACCGGGACCCACTGCAGGTACAGGAAGCCGAAGACGACGGCGAGGACGGCGACGAGCAGCAATTCGCGGGTCGTCCATCGACGGGATGTGGCCCGCCTCCAGCCAGTGGTCTCGCCCGGTCGGTCGTTCATTGCAGTCCCTTTCCTCGCTCTGCCGGAATGGCCGGCCTGTCCATCAACGGTGCCCTCGCGGTTCGAACCGCTGGGCGCCGGCTCACTGCTCGAAACGGCTTCGTTCACACAGGGGTGGGGCTGTTCGCCGACAGCGCGACCGTCATCACGACGTGCGTCGCTCGGCGCTGCGCCTCCTGGAACGCCCTGCGCAGCGTCTCGAACACAACATCACCCGGGCCGTACAGGTGCGTGCAGAAGTGACGGCCGACAACGCGAACACCGGCGGAGCGAGCGCGCTCGATCTCGTCGTAGATCGCCTCCATGTAGTCGGGAACGCCAAGGGGGTAGAGGGCGAACTGGACGCTTACCGGGCCAATTCCGTAGGCCTCGCGGCTCCAGCCGTGGTCGCCACCCAGGGGCCCGGCGTAGGCCCGCGGGACGCAGACGTCGCCGTCGGGCTCGCCCGGGCACCCGGCCGATACGGTCGCGTTCAGGACAACGTGCACCCCGCTCGCGACGGCGCGCCGGAACGTGACTCGCAGGGCTTCCCAGATGGTCGGCTCCTCGCCGAGGAGACACGTCGAGACGTCGTCCGTCTCCATCTCGAGCCCAAGCGCAGGCAGGTCCCGGACGGCGTCGAGGATCAGCGGGACGAAGTCGTCTCGCATCGGGTGGAGCGAGAACCGAATGCCGATCATGCAGATCCTCCAGAACGCGCGACCGCCGCGACGATGTCGTCACGGCGGTGTTCTGGCGGCCTGGTGATGGCTGCCGATGGCTCCCTACGCTGGTATGACCCAGGTCAGGTTCCGAGGGTTGCGGTTCGTCCCGCTCTCAGCGCCTCGCGGCGCACCCCTGCCGTGATCTTCAGTTGTGCCCGGGATCATACATGACAGCCGCCCCTCCCGTCCAAGCCGCCTGTCCAAGCCGCCCCTTCCGGTGGCGGGGGCCTCGCTATGTCGGAGTCGACTCGTTTGCAGCGGAGCCAACGTCGGCCAGGGCAGCCTCGGTGGTCAACAGCATCGCCGCCGTCGAAACGGCGGCATCCAGGGCGACATGGACGAGCTAGTGTCGCGCGCCGGAATCGGCTTGCGTCTTGCGTACGGCCTTGGCCAGGATCTCGTCGGCGTTCTTGACCCACTTGAATGGCGTCGCCCCCTCGTT
>JAABUN010007815.1_pt1 | contig 11289 bp, 7 predicted proteins | sample 5559311 | NCBI WGS metagenome assembly JAABUN01 (sample SAMN10711877, study PRJNA513370) | rock metagenome | isolation source: Antarctica rocks | place: Antarctica: Victoria Land, Siegfried Peak sud | reverse complement strand
GGTAAAAGCGTCTCCTCCGTTCGGCGCGCTCAGGTTGAAAAACGGTGCCAGCGGCGTGTCGGCGAAGACCAGGTGGTCGTGGTCGGCGTAGTGCGCTTCTCCCCAGCGCCAGCGTTCGGGGTCGTCGCCGTAGCGTTCCGTCAGCGTTTGCGCCGTCTGACGAAGGGCAGTTGCGGCCAGCAATGCGCAGGTTTCCCGCTCGAGCGTCTCCACATTGTCGCACCACCCCGTTTGGCCGCCGATAACATTGCGAAAAAAGATAGGCCGAAAGCCCCAGTAGTCCCTAAACAGCGCGCCCAAGTCGTCCTCGAGTACAAGCCGCGTAAACGAGCGGTACCAGACGCTGAAGATGAGCGGTTCCGGCGCGCCCGCAGCCATCACGCCGTCCCAGACAGCGAGTCGGTCTTGGAGTGCTTGCGCTTCAGCCCCATCCACCGGCACTCCCAGCAAAAAAGGTAAAAAGTCATTTGCCATACTCGAGTGCTGATCGGCCTGAATCTCCCTAAAAGAGCCGAGTGAATGCCGCTCCTGCGCGCCCAGCAGCGCGGTGATACGTTCGGCGCGGTACGGCTCGGCCCACTCGGAAGTCAAAAAGTGCGGGTAGCTGTCCGGCACGAGCTTCTGATTGGCTGTCATGATCTGCCCTGAAGGGGGGTTGTAAACGTGCGGCAGCCTGTCAAAGGGGATAAAACCCGTCCAGTCGTACTCACCGGTCCAACCCGGTACCGGCACCAGGCCGTCGCCTTTTTTGCGGATAGGAACCCTGGCCGGCGCGTACAGTCCGATAGTGCCGTCCACATCAGCGTAGACGATATTTTGCTGGGGCGCGTGAAAACCACGCAGGGCCTCGGTAAAGTCGTCCCAGCTTTGCGCTTGGTTGAGTTCCAGCCCCGCCTGCATGGAGAGGTCGTCGTCACGGAGCGACGTCCAGGCGAACGCGAGCGCGACCTGTTTCCCCTCCTTACCCGCGACCTCAGCCGCCTCCGCGTCCACAGCCGACACAAGCGGCCCGTGCCGGGTCTCGCGGACTGTGAGCGGCACGTCCGGCTGCCCTTTGACGCGGATGACCTCTTCGCGCACACGCAGGTACTCCCAGCCGGTCGGCGTTCGGTAACGATCCGGGTTCTGCGGGTCGAGCTGTTCGATAAACAAATCTTGGGTGTCGGGGCCGGTGTTCGTAAAACCCCAGGCGATGCGGTCGGTGCGGCCCAGCACGACCAGCGGCAACCCCGGCAGCGTCGCGCCCGTAACGTTAAGCCCCGGCGCTGACAGGTGCGCGAAGTACCAGAGTGCGGGGGCTTGCAACCCCAGATGCGGGTCGTTCGCCAGTAGGGGCGCGCCCGTTACACTTTTGCGCCCATCCACTACCCAGTTGTTCGACCCGGCCCCCGGCGGCAGCGGTTTCGGCGACTCTGCCCAGAGCGCCTCGAGCGGCAGCTTGTCATAGAGCGCGGAAAAGTCCGGCAGCGCGACCGGCGCGTCGCCCGGATACGGCGGCCACAGTTCGGCGACGCGCTCCGGTGGGAGCACCCTGAGAAGCCGCGCCCTGAGCAGTTCGTCGTCCCAATTGCCGCCCAAATCCCACGCCATCATCTTCAGCCACACGAGCGAGTCGGTAGGCGTCCAGGGTTCGGGTGCGTAGCCCAAAACCAGAAACTCCGGCGGTAAGGCCCCGCGTCGCCCCTCCAAAAACGCGTTGACTCCGCCCGCGTAGGCGTCCAGCGCACCCCTCGTTTCAGCGCTGAGGTTGGGTAGCGTCCGCGCGGCGACCCGGTAAACCGAGAGCGTCCGCAAGAACTTGTCGGTCTCCAAAGTCGCTTCACCCAGAACTTCCGAAAGCCTGCCCGCCCCCACACGCCGCTGAAAATCCATCTGAAAAAGCCGGTCCTGGGCGTGAACGTAACCGAGTGCAAAGATCGCGTCCTCGGCGTTTTCAGCGTAGATGTGCGGCACGGCGTCCCGGTCACGCACGACCTCGACGGGAGCGGTGAGGCCGGGAAGGGTGACGGTACCCCGGACTTTGGGAAGCGAGGTGCGGAGGTAGAGAAGGCCGCTCAGGAGCGCCACGAGCAGCGCCACCAGCAGCCACAGGGGGACGTGCCACCAGCGAAACGCCGTGCGCCGGGTTTTTACAGGTCTTCTCATCGTGAGACTCAGCTTAGCGCATCGCTGCGGCGGTTCGTTCTCAAGCGCCCCGCCGGAAACTCGAGCCTGCATTCTAGCCCACAATGCAGAAAATTGTACCGCTTTGTTAAAAGGTGGACGCTTATTCTGGTCTGAGTATCTGCCCCTGAGTTTTGAGGTTTTTCGAGCACCGGCCCTCAGCCGCCGGAGATTCTGGAGAGCAGCGTGAGTGTATCTGAGCCTTTTATGCCTTTGCCGAGCGAACTGCGTTGAACCAGCCAGAGCGGGCAGTTGCACACACGCCTCGGGAGATTTTCTATGCCTGACTTCTGGACGCACTCCCCGAATGCGGATGTAGCGATTCCAGTACACCTGCTCAAAGATTACCTCCGCGCTGCCGCGAAGTCCCTCAGCGGCAGAGGCTAAAGAAAGGTTTTTCACATATGTTACGGAACAGTAGCGACTACTGGGCGCACACACCCAGCGAAGGCAGCAACGATAAACCCCATGATCTCCGCCGACACCTGATAGATACCGCCATACGTGCACAGGAATACGCCAAAGTTTTCGGTGCCGGGAATCTCGCATATTTGCTTGGTGTCTGGCATGACTTGGGGAAATACAACCCTGATTTTCAGGAGTACCTGCGTAAAGCCCAAAAAGCTGCGGATGAAGGCAGGGGGTTGGGAAGAAAAGGCCCACCACATGCCATTTGGGGGGCAACACTCCTCCATAAGAGGTTGGGAAACCATCCACAGATTGACACCTTCACATTGCCTGTATTAGGTCATCACGCGGGGCTTGAAGATGCTAGTGAGGGTGGGCAGAAGATTAGTGCAGAACCCGATTTAGCTGACCGGGTGGAACTCATGGAGCAGGCCATCAAACAGTTCGGGCTGTATCCGGTAGGCAACCCTGAAAGCATTCCAAACACTTCCCACAAGCAAGAACTCTTCACCCGCATGGTCACGTCGGCTTTAGTGGATGCTGATTTTCTGGATACCGAACGGCACTTTGGGCAGGAACATCCGCAAGCTCGAGAGCATGACCTTGATATTCCAGCGCTGTGGGAAAGATTTGAGGCGGGCCGGGAACGGGTGCTTAACGAACAAAAGGAAGCAGGGAAAACTCCTGCCAAGCACGTCCAAGAGGTGCGAGACGAGGTGTATGACGCGTGCTTAGAAGCGGCATCCGGCAAACCCGGTGTATATCGGCTCACTGTCCCAACAGGCGGCGGGAAAACCCTGAGCGGGCTGGCGTTCGCGCTCAGTCACGCCAAAGCAAATGAGCTGCGGCGCGTCATCGTTGCCATTCCCTATACCAGCATCATCGACCAGAACGCGAAAGTCTACCGTGATGTTCTGGGAGCAGATGCTGTTCTAGAGCATCACAGTGCTGTACAGCCAAAGGACAACAAAGCTGAGCGGCAAGACCTGAATACTTTGCGCCTGCAACTCGCCGCTGAAAACTGGGACGTGCCGCTGATTTGCACAACTTTTGTCCAGCTTTTCGAATCGCTCTTTGCTCGCAAAACCAGCAAGCTCCGTAAACTTCACCGCATTGCTAACAGCGTCATCGTACTAGACGAGGCGCAAACCTTGCCGCCCGATCTGCGCGGGCCAACGTTGGACGTATTGAGAACGCTAGTAGACGACTACGGCGTTAGCCTCGTGCTGTGTACGGCCACGCAGCCCGCTTTTGAAACCGATGAACTGACTGAATCCTTCAAGGGCATTCCTCAAATAGAGATTGTTCCGCAATATGCTGAGCACTTCGAGAAGCTGACGCGGGTGAAATACGTCAAGCACAAGCAATATCCGAATCCGGTGCTGTGGGCACAACTGGCTGAGGAAATCAAACCCGAGCCGCAAATACTCACTATTCTGAACACTCGAAAAGATGCCTTGGCTCTACTGCGTGAACTTCAAAGGCAAGGGGCAACTGACCTGTACCACCTCAGTACCCTGATGTGCGGAGCGCACCGTAAGGACAAGCTCGAGGAGATAAACGCCCGCCTTGCAGACAAGAAACGCCCACCCGTGCGCCTCATCAGCACACAGGTTGTAGAAGCGGGCATAGACCTTGACTTCCCCATCGTCTACCGTGCGCTCGCCCCGCTCGACCGCATCATTCAGGCGGCGGGGCGCTGCAACCGCAACGGCAATAGCACAGAGCTTGGGAGGGTCGTCATCTTCCAGACGGAAAGCGGCAAAGCCCCAAAGGGCACGTATCAGAAGGGCATTGAAAAGGCCCGAACCATCGTCGAAACTGTCGAGGATGTAGACAAAGAACTCAACGGCCCGGACATCTTGCGCCTGTACTTCTCGAGACTTTACCAAGATGTCGAGCCGGACGAACGCAACATTCAACCCCTGCGCCGGGAACTCGAGTTCAAAAAGGTTGCGAGCGCCTACCGCATGATTCGGGAAGAAACAGTCAGCAGCATCGTTCCCTACCGCGATTACCGGAAGCATCTCGAGCGGTGGCAGAGGTTCCCCAGCCGCAAAAGCTGGCGGGCACTCCAGCCGTACGTCGTCAATATTTATGCTCACGAGGCTAAAAAGCTTTTAGACGCGAGGATAATTTGTGAAGTGTCCGGGGGTGACGGTAGCTCCGCTGAACAAGATGACCCCGACGCTAGGAACTTCGGCAAGCACAGTGACATGGAAGGGAAAATCTACCTGTTTCAAAGAGAGGACAAATATGACCTGATAACTGGACTGCCCATAGACCGAGACCCCGCCGACCTGATTTATCTCGAAAACAGTGTGCTGTGAAGCGTCGCGGAGGAAGTGCCGTAACACCTCCTCCGTCTCGTCACCCGCGCAGCATGTCATCCCGCTCGAATGTTTCGATCCACAGCCGAAGCTGAATTTCAGCATAGCCTACTCTTCTATCTCCTCTGCATTGCCAAGTAGCAAGAAGGGAACTTCATAACGTGCCTGTTGCTCAATTTGCGTTCTGAGACGAGGTGGGAGGCAGATGCTGTCTAGGACGCGCCCAAGTAGCATCAGGAGATACTCCATCAGGACTTTAGGATCAGCGGGGGGTGAGGGCATAGGAGCAGGGTATTCTAGCCTTAGGGACTTTGTCAGCCCGCTCGAATGAACTTGAAAACTTTGAGGTCTTAGAGTAGGCTTGAAAGCAGCAAGGAGATAGAGATGAAAGACCCATCGGTGTGTCTGCGAGTGCGGGGAGACTATGCCCTCTTCTCCAGACCAGAGTTCAAAGTTGAGCGCGTGAGCTACCTGATTATTACGCCTAGCGCGGCGCGGGGCGTGCTCGAGGCGGTGTACTGGAAACCCGAGTTCAAGTACCGCATCCAGCGTATCGGCGTGGTGAAGCTGGGGACACCTACCACTGTCCTGCGGAACGAATTAGGCAATCGGCAAGGAAAAACACCCATCTTCGTTGAAGACGACCGTCAGCAGCGTTCTAGCTTGATTCTCAAAGACGTGGAGTATCTAATTCACGCTGATATTCATGTCCAGCCCCACGCCGAGGCGCAAGCAAACGGCGTGAACCTGTTGGTCAAGCACACGGAGTGCTTCAACCGCCGAGCGCAGAAGGGGCAGTGTCACCATCAGCCCTATCTCGGAACGCGGGAGTTCAGTGCCGAGTTTGAAGCCGCCACCCCTAAGGATGAAGCCGTTGACCATTCGCAGGACTTCGGCAAGATTCTGCTTGACATCGCCTTCGTGCCAAGTAAAAGCCGAAAAGAGCTGCAATTCAAGCGCCACGATGGAAAGAAGTGGACGCTGACCGACGGCTACATGGAAGCGGTCTACTTCAGCGCCACCCTAAAAAACGGATGGGCGGAAGTCGTCACCTCTGAATCAAACCCCTATAAAAAACTAGACCAACTGGAGGGCCACCATGCTTGACGCCCTCGTGCAGTACGCAAAAGATGCCGAATTCAGCAAGATGCTACCGCCGACAGGCTTTTATGACTATTCACAGCCGATACGTTGGGTCGTGCAGATCAGTGAAGACGGGGCGCGACTCGAGGAGTCCAACCTCGAGGGCTTGCGCTGGGCACGGCCTTACACCGGGCGGACAAGTAGTACCGAAGCGCATCCGTTAGCGGACGAAGCCGCGTATGCCTTGGGTGTTGAGCAGCTAGACGATAAAGGAGGTAAGGCAGGTAAGGTTAAAGAGGAGAAGCATCCCAAGTTCTTAGCTCTCTTAGACAAGATGCTAACAGTGCCCGAAATTGGCGTAGACCTCCGCCAAGCTATTCAACAAGTCAAAACCGCCATAGAAAACAAGTGGGTTGAGGCTGACCCTCGCTTCAGTGAGGTTATGGCTAAGGACTGGGTAGCTTTTCAGTTGGAATATGGGTCACTAGCAGGCAAGCGTCTCTTTCAGCTTCCAGAAGCGCAAGCCTTTTGGATTGCCGAGGCGCAGGAACGGATCGCCGTTCGGGACAGCGACCAGAAGGTCATTTTGGGTGAATGCGCGGTCTGTGGCGAAAATAAACCGCTGATCAGCCGGATTCCCGTGGGCGTCAAGCTCATCAGTAAGCCGGGGCCGCTGCACTCGTTGAACAAAAGTGCGTTCGTGTCCGGGCGTTCTGGCACAGACGGACACAACAATCTTTGCTATAGGTGCGCCGACACCGCTTCTCGCTCCTTCAACGCCCTTGCAGGCGACAAGAACCACCGCCGCATCATCGTTATGGATAAAAGCGCAGGCGGCAAAGTTCAGTTGGACAGTTTGCGAAATCAGGTGGCACTGTACTGGGTAGAAAAAGGGAAAGGCTTCTTTCCCGATGCTGAGTTTGACGTTGAGAGCGCTTTGGGCGACCTGATGAGACCTGTTCCAAAGGAAGAGGAGATAGAAAACGACGGCGACGCGGAAGAAGCAGCAGAAACTAAGCCAAAGAGGGAAAAGGTCAGCGACGGGGATAAAGCTTCACCCAAGTCGGCAGCAAGGCTCTCACAGCTCTCTAGGTTTCTGAACGTTCAGTGGCAAGCCACCAAGCACATGACTAACCTAGATGAACGCAAGTTCGCTCTAGCCATCTTCAGCCCCAACGTAGGCCGCACAGCCCTGCGCGAGTGGATGTACCGAGATTTGAGCACCGTTATCCCCAAGGTACAGGTGTTCTTGAACGCCGCCACCATCAACGACGCTTGGGGCAAGCCGGGTGAACCCCAACACATCAACGCGCTGATGGAAGCGCTGGACAGCAAGAATGCCAACCTAACTCGTGAGCTGATCCGTACCGCTTATCAGGGAACTTTACCTCCCCGTGAAATGCTCGCCTTGGCAGTTCAGCGATATCGGACGCTGACGGTCAAAGGACAACAGGAGAAAAAGCTCGAGGAATGGCAGCGACAGCGGCGTCTGCACGCGTTGGCAGCAATACTCAAACTTTCGCTTTATTACGATGCCATCAAGACCGAAGGAGGAGAAACATTCATGACCGGACTAGATAAGTTCGCCAACGACCCAGCATATCTGTGTGGGCGGTTGCTTGCCGTGTTGGAGGAGGCGCAACAGGTCTACAGCTATCGGCAGAACAAAAAACGCCTCAAGACCACGGGGGTACAGCGCAGCTTTGGCGCGGCTTCTGCATCGCCTGCGGGCATCTTTCCCAGCCTGGTGAAATTGGCAACGGTAGCTCATCTGCCAAAGGCTGGTAAAGGGCTGAATGTAGAGATGGAAACGCTAGTGGCGCAAATCGTCTCACAGGGTGGCTACCCCCAGACAATGAGTATTGATGCGCAAGGCAAGTTTGGCTTGGGCTATTGGCATCAACGTGGGAACATTCGTGCTAGTTGGTCGCAAGAACAAAAAGAAGCCGACACTCGAGTTGAGCAAGATACCGAAGGAGATGACGCGTGAATACGGAAGAGACAATCGCCAGCATCAGCAACCCCGCCGCTCGCCACGAGTTTGTGCTGCTGTTCGACGTGACCAACGGAAATCCCAATGGCAACCCTGACGCTGCAAATGCCCCTCGCACCGACCCGGAAACCCAATTTGGCTTCGTGACGGATGTTGCCATCAAGCGCAAAGTGCGTGACTATTTGCAGCTTGCTCATCAAACGCCTATGTTCATTCAAAGCCGCGTCGCCCTCAACACCCTCATTGAGCAGGCGCAAGGCGAAAGTGAAAGCAAAGCGAACAACAAAGTAGCGAACAAAGATGTTCGCAACACCATGATGGCGACGTATTACGACATTCGGCTGTTCGGCGCAGTTTTGTCCACAGGGAAAGTGAACGCGGGGCAAGTGCGCGGCCCAGTTCAGATCACGTTTGCCCGTAGCATTGACCGCGTGCTTCCTATTGATGTGACTATCACCCGCCAAGCTCGCACCACTGAGGAACGCATGGAAACCGGCAGCACCGAGATTGGACGTAAGAGCATCTTGCCGTATGGCCTATACCGCGCTCATGGTTTTTACAATCCGCTGTTGGGCCGCTCGCGCGACGACGGGGGGACGGGAATCACCGAGGATGATCTCAAGTTGTTCTGGGAAGCCTTAGTGAATCTGTTCAATCTTGACCGCAGTGCTAGTCGCGGAGAAATGGCCGTACGTGGTCTGTATGTCTTCAGTCATGAAAACGCTTTAGGAAAAGCTCCCGCGCATAAACTCTTTCAGCTTGTTCAAGTTCCCCCGCTAAACACACCCGAAGCGCCGAAGGCTCCCCGAACCTTTGAAGAATACAACGTTCAACGTCCAGAAGAAGGACCAATCTCGGGCTTCACGGGTGTCAAGCATACTGTGTTGACCGAAGGCTAGGCATGGACGACCCCATCCCCATCTCCGCCCTCCAACACCTCCTCTACTGCCCCCGCCAGTGCGCCCTCATCCATATCGAGGGCACCTTCGACGAAAACCTCTACACCCTGCGCGGCCAGCGCACCCACGAACGGGTCGATACGCCGGGGCACGAGATGATTGTGGGGGTGAGGCTCGAGCGTGCCCTTCCCCTCTTTTCCCAAACCCTCGGGCTCACGGGCCGGGCCGACGCGGTGGAGTTTTTAGAAGGCGGCACCCCGCACCCGGTCGAATACAAAACCGGGCCGCGCAAACTTAAGGAGGCCGACGACGTGCAGCTCTGTGCCCAAGGAATGTGTTTGGAAGAAATGTTGGGCGTAGCGGTACCGGAAGGGAGCCTTTACTACGAACGCACCCGCCGCCGCCGCGCCGTGACGTTCGACGAACCGTTGCGTGACCTCGTTCGCACAACGACTCAAGCCGTGCGTGACCTCTTTTCTCAGCCGGTCCTGCCCGCGCCGGTTGCCGACAGCCGCTGCCCGAACTGCTCGCTCATCGACGCGTGTTTGCCGTATGCGCTGGCGGGCTACTCACCGGCTCCGGCGCTGTTCGAGGTGGATGACGAATGAAGCAACTTCTTAACACCCTCTATGTGCAGACGCAGGGAAGCTATTTAAGGCTCGAGCAAGACACCCTCAAAATCGACGTCGAGGGTAAAAACGCGTTTCAGCTGCCGCTGCATCACCTCGGCGGGGTGGTGGTCTTCGGCAACGTACTGATGAGCCCCTTTTTACTTCACCGCTGTGCCCAAGACGGGCGCAGCGTCGTCTGGCTGAGCCGTAGCGGACGGTTTCAGGCCCGGCTGAACGGCCCCGTGACCGGCAACGTGTTGTTGCGCCGCGCCCAGCACGCGGCGCTCGACCAGGAGGCGGCAAGTGTCGATATCGCCCGCACCTTTGTAGCGGGCAAACTCCACAACACCCGCAACGTTCTCATGCGAGCCGCCCGCGACGGAGCTTCCGCCGAGGCCGAGTACACACTTCGGAGCGCCGCGCGGGGGCACGCCGCCATCATCCGGAAACTTCCGGCGCTGAGTAGACTAGACGAGGTGCGCGGCGCGGAGGGTGACGCGGCGCGGCTTTACTTCGCCGCCTTCGACCACCTCATTCGCACCCGCAAAGACGGCTTCGTGTTCCGTACCCGCACCCGTCGCCCGCCCCTCGATCCCGTAAATGCGCTCTTATCATTTCTTTACGGCCTGCTGCGCGGCGAGTGCGCCGCCGCCTGCGAAGGCGTCGGCCTCGACCCGCAGATGGGATTTTTGCACGCGCTCCGCCCCGGTCGCCCGTCCTTGGCCCTCGACCTGATGGAAGAACTTCGCGCGCCGTTAGCCGACCGGCTCGCCCTGACCCTCATCAACCGCGCCCAGCTCCGGCCCGAAGACTTTACGGTGCGCGTCGGCGGCGCGGTCAGCCTGAGTGACGACGCCCGCAAACTTGTCTTGACCGAGTATCAAAAGCGCAAACAAGACGAGGTGCAGCACCCCGTCCTCAATCAGAGCGTGCCGCTCGGCCTTATTCCACATATTCAGGCCCGGCTGTTAGCGCGGCACCTGCGCGGCGACGTCGTAACGTATCAGCCCTTTATCCAGCGTTAGGGAGACCCTTATCCGGAGGCGCACATGAATATCCTCGTTACCTACGACGTCAACACCGAGACCTCAGCGGGGCGGCGGCGACTCTTCAAGGTCGCCCAGACCTGCAAAAACTTCGGTCAGCGGGTACAGTATTCCGTCTTCGAATGCCGCGTCGATGAATCGCAATACGAAGACCTCACCGCCAAACTACAAAAAATTATCAATCCCAAAAGCGACAGCCTGCGGGTCTACCGGTTGCGCGGCGAACGCAGCGACCTCTTGCGCTGTTTCGGGGTTGATAAACATGTAGACTTCGACGAACCGCTAATCGTCTAGAAAAGTTGGCGGCGCAAAATTCCAGTGCGCGGACGTAGAGTGCTGCTCAAACGCTCGCTACATCCGCGCACGTTGCCTTTAGCGTCGGCGACGGGAACCTTGACAATTTGGTGAGATAGATGAAGCAATAAAAAACAAAGAAAGTGGCAGGTCGGCGCAAACCCCTTCACAAAACGGCTTCTGGACGAGTAATATTCGACACAGCGTTGCAGCCGCTCTTCGGGGCGGCTGAGGATTGAAACAGCCAAAAAAGGGTTATGGGCAACCACGCCAGACAGTTGCAGCCGCTCTTCGGGGCGGCTGAGGATTGAAACATTTAGTTTACAGAGGCGTCGTCTTTCATCGTAGCGGGTTGCAGCCGCTCTTCGGGGCGGCTGAGGATTGAAACTAAAGCGGGTACTGGTGAAAACACCGAGATTGGTTGCAGCCGCTCTTCGGGGCGGCTGAGGATTGAAACCCGCA
>JAABUN010007814.1_pt1 | contig 11293 bp, 8 predicted proteins | sample 5559311 | NCBI WGS metagenome assembly JAABUN01 (sample SAMN10711877, study PRJNA513370) | rock metagenome | isolation source: Antarctica rocks | place: Antarctica: Victoria Land, Siegfried Peak sud | reverse complement strand
GGTTTCGGGAGACAATGAGGAGATTACAACCATCGGCAACGGCCGGGGCCGGATGCGGGCGGAAGATGGCGCGGGCCGGAGTGTGATCCTGTTCACCACCGAGTGGGATCTCCGGTTCGCCGAGGAAAACGCCGTGAACGTGAAGTTCAGCGCTCTCGCGGTCCTGTAAAAACGTCGTGTCATCCGTCACACCGCCCTGCCGATTCGCGGAGTACACTCGAGCTCCTGGTGCCCAACCGGATTGAATCCGCTCGTCGAACCCAGATCGTTGGAATGAACGCAAGGGAGTACACGATGGCCACTGAGACGATGCAGGCGGCACTGCCGCACTGGGACATGACGACGATCTACCCCTCGGTGGAATCGCCCGAGTTTTCCGGGGCGATCACGACCCTCGAAGGCCAGATCAAGGCACTCGAAAAGCAGGCGGCGGATCTCCCGGCCGGCGACGGATCGGTCGACGACACCACCGTCGTGATCTTCGAGGAGATCATCGGCGCACTGGATGAGACACTGGCGCTTGCCATGCTGAATGAGTCGTTCGTTTACGGGTTCATCTCCACCAACTCCCGTGATGAGGCGGCGCAGGCGAAGGAGAGCGAGCTGCGCCAGCTCTTCTCGCGGATGTCGAAGATCGAGACCCGCCTCACCGCCTGGGTCGGTGCGCTCGATGGCGAGGCGTTGATCGCGCGGTCGTCGGTCGCCGCCGGTCAGGCATATCTGGTTCGCCAATCCGCCGTCGCCGCCAAACATTTGATGCCGCAGCCGGAGGAGGATCTTGCCGCCGAGATGACACTTTCCGGCGGTTCGGCCTGGGGCAAGCTGCACAGCGACCTGACATCGCAGATCATGGTTCCGGTCGAGAAGGTGCCTGGCACGACCGAGGAACTGCCGATGAGCGAGATCCGCAATTTGGCAACGGACCCGGATCGCGGGGTCCGCGAACGGGCCTTCACCGCCGAGCTCGAGGCGTGGTCGCGTTGGTCGACCCCGATCGCCGCCGCGCTGAACGGGGTCAAGGGCGAGCATGCCACGCTGGCGGAGCGCCGGGGCTGGGACGAGATTCTCGATCAGGCGCTGTTCCAGAATCACATCGACCGCAAGACGCTGGACGCAATGCTCGGGGCATCCCGCGCGGCGTTTCCGGATATCCGCCGCTACCTCAAGGCCAAGGCGAAAGCACTCGGTCTCGAACAGCTCGCCTGGTATGACCTCACCGCGCCGCTCTCCAGCAACGACAAGGTCTGGACGTGGGACGAGGCGGTCGCTTTCCTCAACGAGCAGTTCGGCAGCTACTCGCCGAAGATGCGGGAGCTTGCCGAGCGCGCCGTAAGGGAGCGCTGGATCGATGCGGAGCCGCGACCCGGCAAGGTCGGCGGCGCCTTCTGCATGCCCGTCCGGGACGACGAATCGCGGATTCTCGCCAACTACACACCCGCCTTCGACGGCGTCAGCACGCTCGCCCACGAGCTTGGGCACGCCTATCACAACCTGTGTCAGGCGTCGGTCTCGCCGTTGCGGCGGATGCAGACGCCGATGACGCTGGCGGAGACGGCCAGCACCTTCTGCGAGACGATCCTGCGCAAGGCCGCGATCGCACAAGGCACGGAGGACGAGCAGCTCACGATTCTGGAAGGCGCGCTGCAGGATGCCTGCGGCATCGTCGTCGACATCACGAGCCGGTTCCTGTTCGAGTCCGCCGTATGCGAGCAACGCAAGCAGCGCGAGCTCTCGGCCGACGAGTTCAGCGAGCTGATGCTCGACGCGCAGCGTCAGACGTATGGCGATGGCGTCGCCGACGACCAGCTTCATCCGTACATGTGGGCGGTAAAGAGCCACTACTACTCGTCCGGTTACGCCTTCTACAACTACCCGTACATGTTCGGCCTGCTCTTCGGGCTCGGGCTCTATGCCCAGTACGAGGCCGATCCGGACACCTTCCGCGGCAACTACGACGCGCTGCTGGAGGCGACGGGTGACGCCGACGCCGCCGAGCTGGCGGCACGATTCGGCTTCGACATCCAGAGCCCGGAGTTCTGGGAAGGCAGCCTCGGCGTGATCAAGGCCGATGTCGACACCTTCGTCGAGCTCATCGATCGCCGCGCCAGCGCCTGAACACGGGGAGGTCCGAGCCTGATCGCGATCACTCAGTAATCGGGAGCTCCGGGCGAGATGCCCAGATTGCCCAGCCCTCGTCGTAGACCCGGATCGTCCCGGACCCCGCCAGCCGCAGCGCCAGCCAGAGGAGACCGGTGTCGGTCCCGAACCGGCCGTAGACGACGACCTCGCGATCGGGCGAGACACCCGCATCTGCGAAGATCGCCCGGAGCTCCGCATTCGATCGGAGCTGGCCGCTCTCGTCGAGGATGAGTCGGTCCCAGGGGATCGAGATGGACGACGGGATCGATCCGGTGCGGATCGTGTCGTTGAGGGTCTCGTTCCGTTCGGCCGGCGTGCGGACATCGACGACCGTCAGTGCCGGGTCTTCCAGCCGTGATGCCAGCTCCGCCGTTGCGATCACCATCGGCGAGACGATGTCGGTGGCCAGCTCCGTCGGCGCGGGCAACGGCGGCGCCTCGTCCGAGACGGGGAAACCCGCGCCCTTCCAGGCGGCCAGCCCGCCATTGAGCACCGCGCCATTCTCGAGACCGACGAACGCCATCAGCCAGACGAAGCGGGCCGCATCGCGGCTCTGCCGATCGTCGTAGGCGACGACGCGCGTCGAAGGGTCGATGCCAAGCGAGCGAAACCACTCGCGCGGCCCGGTGGGGTAGGGATTGGGCGAGAGCGCCTGACCGTAGCTCGCGGCATTCTGATCCATCCCGTCCTGCCACCAGGGGTGCATCGCGCCGGGAACATGCTCCCTCTCGTAGGCCCTGATATCCGAGAGGTCGATAACCATCAGTGGCGATTCGGGAACGCTCCGCTGCTCGCGCAGCCACGCCGGGGAGACGACGAGGGGCATCCCAACCGCCCTGGCGGCGTCCGGCACCGGCTGGGGCGCGACCGCCACGATCTGGGCCGGCGCGGTGAGCCGCTGCGCGATAGAGCCAATCGCGGCGGCGGAGAGTGAAAGCAGCAGGATCATGGTCGCGGTCATCAGGAGCCGGCGCATCCATGCGGGATGCGCCGGTTGAATCTGGTCCGCTGTGGTGGAGGGGCCCGTCACAAACGGGGCACCTTGAATGACTTCATTCGATTATCACCAGGCGATACGGTCGCCGCTCAGTCGTTGTCCGGCGCGATCTCGAACACGACCTGGACATCGACACGAATCTCCGACTGGCCGGGGCTGATCAGCACCGCCCGCTCCTGAGCGACACCGCTCGCCGCCATGTCAGCGGCTTCATAGATGAGCGGCGGCGGAGGTGGCGCGCTGGTTTCCTGGATCGAGGTGACGCCGACGATTCGGACCCCTGCGGCGGCGGCCAACTCGTCGGCTCTGGCGCGGGCATCGGTCACCGCCATGGTGCGAGCTTCGGAGGTTGGAGCCGAGGGATCGTCGGTGTAGAAGGTGATCCCGTTGACGCCAGTTGCGCCTCCAGTGACCGCCGCGTCGAGGATCGTACCGACCGTGTCGATGTCGCGGATCGTGACCCTCAGCGTTGCCGAGACGACGAAGCCGGAGATTCCCTCGAAGTTCCCGTTATCGTCGTACTCGTTCTGTGGATATATCTCATACGAGGCAGTCACGATGTCGTCCGCCGCGACGCCCGCCCCGGTCAGCACGTCCGTCACGCTCGTCAGGCTTTCGGTCACGTTATCCTGACCGGTCTTGAGCGACGTGCTGATGCTCTGCACCGTCAACGACACATCGGCGGTGTCCGGGTCGAGCCGGACGATGCCCTCACCGGCCACGGAAATCGTGCGGATCATGGATGGATCATTGGGGACAGGCGTCGATTGGGCGCTGGCAGACGGCCCCAACGTCGTCAGCAGAACAGTGACCAACGTGACGAGCAGACCCGATCGGACGATCGAGCGACGAGGTGAACGCGATCCAAACGGTCTCATGTGCTCCTCCAGGTTCACGAAGCGAATCGGTGTTGTCGCGGCCGCCCGCGCCTCGAGCGAGGCGGGCGAGCTTTCGGCCCCCAGGGCCGGACATCATCACTAACGCCGCGACATGGGTTCAGGTTCCCTGACGTGGGCGGGATCGGACGATGCGAGCCAGCGTCGCCCAGATTCCGCCGAGCGCGACGGTCGCCGCCGCCAGCCACACCGCAATCGTGCCCCACGGGATGTCCGTCTCATCGTTCCTCACCCGGGACGATTCCGCCTGTTCCTGAGCGGGAGCCTCGGCGGCCAAAGCTGGCTGGGATTCGGCCGAAATCTCGGACTGGGCGAGTGATCCTTCTTCCGATGGAGCTGCCGCGTTTGCGGAATCGTCGGCGGCGGCGGCAGCGGCCATCGAGGTGTTGGCTTCCGACTCGGCAGCGGCGGGAGCTGCCGCTTCACCAAGTCCTGCCGAAGCGGTTGACGGTGGCTCGTCCGCCTCGGCGACGGAACGAGCTTGCTCGGAGGTGAGCTCGGAAAAGACGATCGAGCCCGTCCGGTCTCTCCCCGTCGAATCGAACAGGAAGGCACCTGAGACGACGAGCAACGCGATCGCCGCCGCCACGCCGAGCGCCCGGACGACGGGCAACAACGTGAGAATCACGCCTTTTGGGGGATCCGGTTTGGCGTGCTCCGGCCCAAGCTGGAACGAGCGTCGAGGGACGGGCGCCGGAAGCGACCGCAGTAGCCGCACGGTGTCGCGAAGCCCGGCCAGCTCCGCCCGACAGGCGGCGCACGTCGTGAGGTGAGCTTCGATCGCCGGACGAACCCGATCATCCACCATACCGTCGAGGTAGGCGCTGAGGTCGTCGGTCGCGATGTGCCGCTCGCGGGCGCTCATCGCCGACCGCTCATGGTCGGGCGGCGCGCAGGGATACGCCCGGTCGACAGCTGACCGGGGGCGCCCATCGTTACCGAAGTCATCCGGTTATATGGGGGACGGATAGTGAGATGCACGAGGGCCCCTTGTCGTACGTTGGAACGATCCGCCGCCTGGGTGCGACGACGCCGGATCATGGCGCGGAGGATGCTGGCGACGTTCGGTCGCCGCTCACGGTTCACGGGCGGACTCGTCCCGCGACGTTAAACGGCCGTATCGCTCGAAAAGTTCCCGGTGCGCGTCGTTCTCCCGGAGCAGATCCCGCAGCCGCGAGCGCCCGCGGCTGATCCGGGATTTGACCGTCCCGGTGGCGACATCGGTGATCTCCGCGATCTCCTCGTACGCATATCCCTGAATGTCCGAAAGGATGATCGCAAGTCGCTGATCGTCTGGAAGGCCGTCGAGCGCGCGTTCGAGCACGGCGCTCAGCTCGGACCGGGTCGCGTGGGCTTCCGGCGAATCCCCCGGCGCGGCTTGCGAGGTCCACTCCGGCTCGGTTTCGAACGGCTCGGCATCGAGGGAACCAGCCGGCCGCCGGGTTCGAGCGCGAAGCACATCGTAGGCGCGATTCGTCGCGATCCGGAGCAGCCAGGGACGGACCGCCCCCCCATGAAAGGTGTGAAGCGCGCCCCAGGCCCGGATGAAGGTGTCCTGGGCCGCGTCTTCCGCGGACGTGCGGTCACGCAGCAGGCGCATGCAGACGGCAAACACCGCCCGCTCGTGGCGCGCCACGATCTCGTTGAAGGCGGAAAGGTTCCCGTTCTGCGCAGCGGCGATAGATGCTTCGTCACGGCTCGACTCGTCGTCCCCGCCTTGGGCAAAGGTCTCCCGGGACGGTTCGCCGGTCATCCTGGCACGACCACGCGCGGATTCGCTCCTGGATCCTGACCGCGCTCGGGTGACCGGCGCCGGAAGCCTGAACATACGGTTGGGGCGCAACTTTCCAGGGAGACGACCGGTCGTGTGTGAACCAATCGTACCCGCGCGACGCCGGGCCGGTCCATGCCAGGACGTCGCGCTTACGCGCTGACCGTCTCCAGGGCCGGATCGGGTGCCAGGGAGACGCGATTGAGCACGTCAGGGTTCGCGACGGTCGGCGGCAGGAAGCCACGCAGGACGGCAATCGCCGCCAGGAACGTCTCGGCGCGGACGGTTTCGACGGAGCGCTCCGAGTAGTACGCTGAGTGGGGCGACAGCAGCACGTTCCGCAACTGGTAGAGCGGAGAGTCCGCCGCCAGCGGTTCGGGATGGACGACATCGAGCGCGGCCCGGAACGCTGGTCGCGCCGCGAGATGCGCCGCCAGCGCATCCAGATCAATGATCGGCCCGCGGGCGGTGTTGACGATCGCGGCGTCCGGTTTCATCCGTTCCAGCTCGGGCTTGCCGATCAGGCCGCGCGTCTCCGGGGTTAGCGGAGCATGGATCGTGACGAGATCCGACCGCTCCAGCAGTCCATCGAGCGAGACCGGCATCGCCCCCAGGTTCCGGACCAGGTCGTCGCTTGCGTACGGATCGCTCGCGACAACCGTCAGCCCGAACGGCAGCGCCCGGCGGGCGACGGCCTGGCCAATCCGGCCGAAGCCGATGATGCCCAGGGTCAGGTCGCGCAGGGCAGGCACCCTGCCACGAAGGATCCGGGTCGTCGCCGGACCATGGGTGGACCAGGCGCCGTCGTGGACATCGGGATCGAGCTCGGCGATCCGGCGGTTGAGGGCGAGCAGGAATGCCATCGCGTGATCGGCGACTTCGTTTGTACAGTATTGGGGATAGTGGGTGACGACGATGCCGTTATCGGCAGCGGCCTGGAGATCGACATTGTCGAGCCCAACCCCGTAGCGGCTGATCACCTTGACCTGGGGGATGCTCTCGCAGACGCGGCGGGTGATCGCCTCCCGCGTGCTGACGAGCAGCGCGTCCGCGACATGCCCGAGCCGGATCAGCTCCTCCTCCGAGGCGACCGGCTCGCCGCGCAGGGTGACGCTGAGATCGGGAAAACGCTCGAGCAAGGCCCGCTCGGAGCCGAGACCGGATTCGTCGGCGCCGTAACGATCCGATGTGATGACGATGGTGACATTCCTGGGCATGGCCGCTGCCTCGCTGACGTTTGAGAGAATGGACAGGAGCATTCTTCACTGCCTTGGAGCGATCGCGCGGCGACCGGCCGGATGGCGATGGTATGGAATGTTCCTGTACTCTCGCACAGAGAGAGGGATCGTGGAAGCAGGTTCCGGAAAAACGAAAAAAGGACGTGCCGAGGCGGCTCGTGGAAACGGTTGGAGCAGACACCTGGGCAAAGGAGTGGGGCACGGGCTGGGGCCGGAATGGGGGGAATGGAACAGTCCCGCAAGGTCGTGTCGACGTCGATGCACTCCGTGATTGGGCTCTTCTCCGGTCAACGCCCCGCAACGTGTCCGGATATCTGCCTTCTCCCGCTCCCAATCGCTAATCCGAAACTACCCCGCAGTGAGCTCGGCTGTGCGATTGTGGCGGTGGAGAGTTCGAGCTTGCCGCTCGGCCCTTCGGGACTGTACGTACACTATATCTAGCTCCGGATGCCCTGTCAACCCCCTGTGCCGGGCAATATCGAAGGCGGTCGCCCGGCTTCTCTTCAGAAGTCCGGCGACCGGCCCACGCTGATCTGGGGAGCGATGGCGCAGGCCGGAGCGAGCGGGAAAGGATGCATTCGCCCAATGGCAACACAGGCATGGCGAGCTCGGCTCGACGCGATGCGGGACCAGCACCTGACGGAATTGGTGGACCTGCTCGGCGTTCCAAGCGTCAGCACCGATCCGGCACGCCGGGAGGATGTCCGGCGCGCGGCGACGATCGTGGCAGATCGGTTGCAGACCGCCGGGGTGCCGGATGTGATCCTCGCCGAGTCGGTGGGACATCCGGCGGTGATCGGGCGGTGGCACGTCGATGACGCTCAGCCGACGATCCTGATCTACGGTCATTACGACGTGCAGCCGGCGGACCCGCTGGAACTCTGGGAGACCGACGCATTCACGCCCATGGTTCGCGATGGCAAGCTTTACGCCCGCGGATCGGCGGACATGAAGGGCAACCTGCTGACCGCGATCCAGGGCGTCGAGGCGGCCGCGGCGGCGAACGGCGGCGAACCTCCGATCAACGTGACCTTTATCTTCGAGGGCGAGGAGGAGATCGGCAGCCCGAACCTCCGCGCGATCATCCGCGAGCACCGGGATCGGTTGATGGCTGACGCGGTGGTCTCCGCCGATGGCGGCCAGCACGGCCCGGGCGTCCCGTCGCAATCCGTCGCGCTGAAGGGGCTGGGCGGTTGCCAGATCAATTTGACGACCGCCAACAGCGATCTGCATTCGGGCATGTATGGCGCAACGGTGCCCAACGCCGTCCAGTCGCTCGTGCAACTGGCGGCGACATTCCACGACGCGAACGGCCGGGTGACCGTCGCTGGCTTCTACGACACGGTCAAGGATCTCACCGCTGGGGAACGCGCCGAGATCGCCGCCGTTCCGTTCGACGAGGCCGAGCTCAAGCGCGAGGTCGGGCTCGACGAGCTGTGGGGTGAGGCCGGCTGGACCCCGCGTGAGCGCCAGTGGGCGCGCCCGACCCTGGACATGAACGGGATCTGGGGCGGCTTCCAGGGAGACGGTGTGAAGACCGTCACCCCGCGCGAGGCGCATCTCAAGATCACCTGCCGGCTGGTGCCCGATCAGGATCCAGTCGAGGTCGTTGAGCTGATCCGGGGCCACGTCGCGGCTCATCGTCCGCCAGGGGCGACCGTCGAGGTCGTCTCGCTGCCGGGTTCCGCACGGCCGTTCGTACTCGATCGGTCGAATCCCGTCCATCTGGCCGTGGGAGATGTGCTGCGCGACCTGTTCGGCAAGGAACCGTATGTCGTGCGGACCGGGGGAACGGTCCCGGCAACGGGCATCTTCAAGGAGGAACTGGGTATCGACACCGCGACCCTGGGCTGGAGCATGCCTGGGAGCGGGGCCCACGCGCCGAACGAGTGGTACCGGGTCGAGGACTACTACCTGGGAAGGGCCGGCTACGCGGCACTGGTCGACCGCCTCCACCGTTGAGCCCATGCGCGCGAAACCATGGATCGGCTCGACTCACCATAGGAACCATACGGTGGGCTTCAAGCGAGTACCATTCTCCGGATCACGCGACCGCGACCGGAACCCGAACTGAACTTGGCGCACAGCCGGCACGGGGGGTCGACGAGCAACGAGCGGCGTGGCACACGGTCATGCGGCGGTGGGGAGTTCGCTTGGATTACATCGTTTTCGGGGTTGGTACTGGGTCGTCTCTGTTGTTGATCGGCTGGTTGTTGCGAGAGGTGGGTCCCGCCCTCCGGGATCACCGGTCCCGCGCGGCGAACGAGGTTCTCGGTGCGCAACAGTTGGTCGATCAGATGCGGTGGGCGCGCTTCTGCGGTGCCTGCGGCGTCGCGCTCGCGTTGGGGGGTGCGCTGGTACTGATCGTCACGCTGATCGCGTTGCTGGCCAGCCCCAGCGACACCGGAGGCGCGTGGGCCGTGCTGTCTGCGTTCGGGATCGCCGCCGCCGCCATGCTCGCGTGGGCATGGCTCTTCGTGAGCAGGTTCGGCGTCGCCGGGATATACCGGGCCCAACCGGCCGCCGTCCGGAGTACCACCGCTCCGGAACCCTCCGTGGTTTCCGTCAGTCGTGACCACGATGAAGAAGATGACGACCTCGATGACGCAACAAGCGTCGACACAACAGAGTCGACCCTCGACGAGCCCATCCAGGAGCCCGCGCCTGCAACCGAACCCGCCGCCGTGACATCGATTGGCGCGTCGGCAGAACAGGCCCAAATCAGCGATCCCGAGGTGGAGTCCATGCCCGCGAGCGCCCTATCGCCGGGCGAGGGTGAGGAAGTCCGGGCCGAGGAGGGGGGTAGTGCCGAGGAGCGGAAACGCGCCGAGCCCGTCGAAGTCGCCGTCGTTGGCGCTCCGAATAACCGGCGCATCGACGCTGGGGCGCCGCCCAAGCCCATCGTGCCCCCCGGACCCGGCGACACGCCGCTCGATCCGGACGCCGGGTCGCTCGCGGCGGTCCAGACCGATCAGGACATCAGGGAGCCAGTCGTTGGAGATGCGGACCGCGAGGAAGTTACCGTTCAGACGGTTGTGCCAGTTTCCGGTCAGGGCCTCGACCCGTCGGTTCCCGCTCTCGATCCGAACGAATACCCGGTGGAGTCCGAATCGACCACTGTCGCCGACGCGCCCCATAATCAGCACGACCCGGAAGACGCGGGGGAGGGGGTCGAGGAAGCACTGGAACAGGCAAGTGGGCGGGTGGAAGCACTCCGCCGGCTGCGGCTACGACGGCTCCGCTAGCCCGGATCGGCCACGACGCCGGGGACATACTGACGTGGACGCGGCCGGGCGCCTTTGGTATGCTTTCGCCCGTTACGAATGGCGCATTCGTCTAGCGGCCTAGGACACCGCCCTCTCAAGGCGGAGATCAGGGGTTCGAATCCCCTATGCGCTACCCTCTTCTTGCTTCACCTAGAGGCTCTAAGCAATACGCTGATTCTCACCCCCTCGTGCGTCAATTCGTGCGTCAAATAGTCGAAAATCGTACTTTTGACACAATCATGTAGTAGCACTTGACGCATCGTCCGGCGCGTCGATCAGGCGCTTCCCGAGCGCCTCGGCGGCCGATCGCTGCAAGTCAACACCGACATGCGAATAGAGGTCCAGCGTCATCTCGATCGACGCATGGCCCAGCCGTTCGCTGACGATCTTGGGGTGCGTTCCCGCCTCGAGCTCCAGCGACGCGCTGGTGTGCCGGAGCTGGTGGTGCGTGATCCGCGGCACCCCGGCGCGCGTGCAGGCCCGCTCGTGGAAGCGCAGCCAATGCGACTGGTAGATCCAGTGACCGTCGCCCCGGTCGAACACGAGGTCGAGATCCTGCCAGGTTGCGGACTTGAGGCGCCGTTCGCGCTGGCGTGCCCGGTGCCAGCGCAGGATGTCGAGCAGGCCCTGCGTGACCGCGACGGCGCGGACGCGGTGCGTCTTGGTTGCGGTGCCGATCATTTCCTTGCCGTCCGGTCCTCGGGTGATGGTGCGGCGTACGACGATCTGGCCACGCTCCATGTCGATGTCGCGCCACGCCAGCGCCCGCAGTTCGCCGGGCCGCACGCCGGTCATCAGCGCGACGTGGTAGAGCGCCCCGAACGTCTCGTCATCCCGGACGGCCGTCAGGAAGCGCCGCGCCTCGGCTTCGGTCCAGGTCGTGATCCGGGAGCGCGTGATGCCGGGGCGCCGGACACCATCGGCGGCGTTGCGCTCCACGATGCCCAGCATGCGGGCATCGCGCAACACGGTGAACAGCACGGCGA
>JAABUN010007813.1_pt1 | contig 11293 bp, 14 predicted proteins | sample 5559311 | NCBI WGS metagenome assembly JAABUN01 (sample SAMN10711877, study PRJNA513370) | rock metagenome | isolation source: Antarctica rocks | place: Antarctica: Victoria Land, Siegfried Peak sud | reverse complement strand
ACTCGTGGCTCAATCGCTTTCGCTCGGTGCTGATCCGATGGAGCAAACATCCCGCAAACCACCTCGCTTTCTTGCATCTGGCGGCAGCCAACTTCACACTCAAACGCCTATTGAGATAGGCCCTAAGTGTCCATAAGGCTCTTAGTTTTCTGGAGAGAGGGGGCGGAGCTGCCCATTTTGCACGGCTTCGGGCACCGCGAAGGAGTAGCGCCCCAGCATGTTGATGTGGTGGTGCACGAGGGGCGATAAATGGGCGACATCGGCATCTTGAACCGGATAACCTTCGCCTCGGAGTTGGGCCAGAATCGCGTCAATATAGATGGTGTTCCAGAGGACGATGATGTTGACCACCAGACCGAGCGCGCCGAGTTGATCTTCTTGGCCCTCGCGATACCGTTGGCGCAATTCGCCCCGTTTGCCATGAAAGACGGTGCGCGCTAATTTGTGGCGGGCTTCCCCACGATTGAGTTGAACCAGAATTGCGCGACGCAGTTCGTGGTTATCCAAGGTATTAAGCAGATGGAGCGTCTTGTCGATGCGTCCGAAGTGGGCCAGTGCTTGGGCGAGCCGACTGGGATGAGTGCCCACTTGTAATGTGCGCATCAAGGCCAACGGGGAGGTGTGGCCCATATGAAGTGAACCGGCCATGCGTAGCAGATCGTCCCAGTGCCGCTCGATCAGGCCCAGATTTACCGCGGACTTCGACACGCCATTAAACGGGCCGTAATCGGCTTTGGGATCGACGCGCCAGAATCGGGTCGTGCCCATATCTTTGAGGCGAGGACTGAATCGATAGCCTAACAAACGAAACAAACCAAAGACGACATCGGAGTAGGCTCCGGTGTCAGTCATGATCTGAGTCGGTTGCAGTTCGGTTTCTTGTTCCAACACCAGCGCAAGCAGGACCAAGCTATCGCGCAACGTTCCAGGTACCGTCAGAGCGCCCAAGCCAGTGAACTGATCGGATACCATGTTGTAGTAGGTCACCCCACGTCCAATGCCGAAATATTTGGGATTGTTGCCCGCATGGATGGTTTTGACCGGCACCACGAAGCGTAAACCATCGGCAGAGGCCACTTCACCACCACCCCAGAGACGCGCGAGCGGCAAAGAGTTTTGTGCTGCGACTAAGCGGGCATTGGCCTCTTGGAGCGTTTGGTCGCGCACAAAGTTTTGGTTCACCCAAGCTAAGCGATCCCGGCGCAAAGCCGCCATTTCTGGGCGAATCAGTGGCTCCAAACCGGTATTACACGCTTCGCTGAGCAACACCGCACACAGACTCAAAGCGAGATCGTCAGCCCGGCCACCATAACCGCCTCGATCTTGACCAACATGGGTAAAGGCGGCAGTGAAGCGCGTGCGCGCCTCAATTTCGAGCAAAATTTCCGGAACATCGACGTGAGGAAGGCGCCGATGGACTTCGGCCCGCAGAGCAAATAAAGAGTCTGACTCTTCCAGTTTTTCTAAAGGGGTCAAGACCAGTTCTTCGTGCCCTGGCACTCCCTCAAGACGTGAGGAAGGCGCCGATGGACTTCGGCCCGCAGAGCAAATAAAGAGTCTGACTCTTCCAGTTTTTCTAAAGGGGTCAAGACCAGTTCTTCGTGCCCTGGCACTCCCTCAAATCGCACGGCTGTATTCTCAGGCAGGCGCTTTTGAACACGGTGATAGGTCGCATCCAGTTCATCTGCCAGTGCCGCCAGAACTGGTCCCGCTTCAGATTTCCAACCCCATGTGCGGCAAACCAACGGACGAGCCGTTTCCCAGGCGGCTGCGGTAAGTAGCCCCTGGCGGGGATCACCGTAGCGCACACTGGGCGAAACAAACACTTCGCGCCGTTTAATTGCTCCCCGCAACTGATCCAAAATGCAAAAGGTATAGGCACAGATGTCGATGGTTTTGCCCGATGGAAACTTCCCTTTGGGCGAAGTAGAAGGAAAGACAAATCGTCTCCAACTCGACGGGACAATGGATAATGGCACAGCATCGTCGAAGTGCCGTCTGCCTGATTCATGATGACGATGCAAATACTGCCAAGCGGCAATCAGCCCGATTGCTCCAGGAGTTCCCTGCCAACGGACGGAGCCCAACAAAAGCGGAAGAAACGCACGGACACGACGATAATCCGCCTCCAATTCTCGGTAAAAAACGGCATCGGGGGGACGCACCAAAGCTTTGGCATTATGGACGACTTGCACCAATTGCTCTCGTGGTATGCGAGCAAAGATGGCGTCGCGAATATCTGGGCTTGCCTCATCCGAGGTCAGAGAATCATCCAACAGCCAACTACAGACCTGAGCTAATGTCGAAGCAGCCTCATCAAGATCACGCAAATGCCGGAGGCGAACTTTCTGGTCGGCTTTAGCGGCATTTCCAAAGAGGGCACCCAGTAGCTGTTCCAGAATCTCTAAAGCTTCGTCCTGAGCGTTGGCTTCCATCGAACGAGAAAAGGCCACCAAGATTGCTAAACGCCGTGAGCGAGTCATACGTCCCAGTGCCGTCACTTTGGCACGCGAGGCAAAGCGAGACAACGCTTCGAGACGAGACGGCGAAACGGAACACTTTGTTTGAGGGGGACGACTCTCTCCATCTTCCCAAGTAGTGACTCCTTCCTGACGAATCCGATTCAATCTCGCCAGAGCCCGAAGCAATGAAGCCGTACTGATGTGCGTTTGAGGTGTGCGAAGTTCGTCGAAGATCGACCGCCGTTCTCCATCGGGGACGCCAAGCCAAGATTCTAATCGCTCTTGCTGTGCCATGCTCGCGTTCTGGGTCAACACCGAGCAAACACGCTCTTCGACACGCTCTCGTAAACGGGCAATCCATCGCTCCAACAGAGTCGCTCCGGGCAACAAGACCTTGTGTGCAAGCAACCAGAGCGTAGCTCGTTCAAACAGCAGCAACGGTCGGTCAGTGCCAAGCCAGCATTGACCATAGATCCAGCGAACAAACCGTAGCCCCACTGCCGGAGCTTCCCATTCTCGGTATCCATAAAGAGCGCAAATCTCTTCTCGATGATACAGGCGACGGCGCCCTTGGCCGTAAACAGAGGAAGCCTGATTGCTCAGTGGAGCGACCTCGATCTGCTTGGCAACAAAAGCGACAACTTCGGCTGGGACATCAGATAGAGCGTCCGGGAATCGACCCAGATAACGCACGGTAGTGAGTTGAAGCGCAAACCCCATCCGATTATGAACGCCACGCTTGGAAAGAATGCGTTCGAGGTCGGCTTCGTCCAGATGAAAATAGCGAGCCAACTCGTCCTGAGTTGGCAGTCCGGTGTAGCGGCCATAAGTGGCCCGGTGATAGGCGGACAGAAATTGGACTGGCATTGAGCAAACAGGATGTTGCAAAAGGGTCCCTTTTGCAACACACCTCGGAACGGCCCATCCAACGTAGATTTTGTTGCAAAACCCTGTTGCATAAGTAGACTCTTTTGCAACAGCCTTTTGCAACAACTCACATAGATTCTCCCATGCTCATCGGTTATGCCCGTGTCTCCAGCCAGGAACAAGACAATGCCGCCCAACAGACCGCGCTCAAAACGGCAGGGTGCGAACTGATCTTCTCCGAAAAAGTCTCTGGGGGCCGGTGGCAACGTCCTGAACTCCATCAGTTGCTTCGGCAACTGCGCAAAGGCGATGTTGTCGTGGTTTGGAAACTGGATCGTCTCTCGCGCTCACTCAAAGACGTGTTACTGCTGATGGAGAAGATTCACGAGGCAGGAGCAGGCTTCCAGAGCCTCACCGAAGCCATTGACACCACTTCTCCGGCGGGTCGAATGATGATGCAAATCGTGGCGTCCTTTGCCGAGTTCGAGCGAGAAATGCTCCGCGAGCGCACTAAAAGTGGAATGCAAGCGGCCCGCGACCAAGGTCAACACGTGGGACGTCCAAACAAACTCACTGCTGGACAAAAGTTGGAAATCGTTCGACTGGTTGAGAGCGGGCACCATTCGCCAGCCCAAGCTGCGCGGCTGTTTAAAGTCCATCGCGCCACCGTCTCACGATTGCTCGCACAAGCCAAAAACTAACGTCTTATGGACACTTACTGTTCCAATGCTCCCCACACCCCACAATCGGACGTCACGGTGGCCCAAATCTGCCGGGACACCGCCATCAGCGAAGGCACCTTTTACCGCTGGAAGAGCAAGTACGGTGTAAACGTGGGCGAAGCCAAACGCGCTGATATGGAAAGGGAAAACGCCAAGCTCAAAGACGCTGGTCGGGGCGATGCTGACCAATCGAGAGAGTGAGAGAATCGGGTCTTGCCCTCTGAAAGCTCTTCACTTCCTTGATGTCATCGATATTGAATGCGTTCAATGTCGCCCTGGAGTATTTGCAGATCCCGCCGGTCGTAGAGCTTGGTAGTGCGACTGTCGGAGTGCCCCATCAGCTTCTGGCACACCTCCAGATTACCCCCATTGGTGAGAAAATTCGTCCCACAGGTCGCGCGAAACGAGTGGCAGCCAAAGCCCACTCCGGCGCCGATCCCTGCATCGCCGAGTCGCCGCTGCACCATCTTCCAGGCGTCGATGCGGCTCATGCGGTTGGTCGTGAGCACCTTGCTCCGCCCCTTCGCGCTCCGAAACAGAAAGCCGTTTTTGTCCTCGGCGATGCCCGCCTTATCTATATATATGTCGAGATACTCGGCGAGCTGATGGTGGACAGGGATTTCGACCTCGACGCCGCCCTTGCCGTGGACGCGGATCTTGGCCCGTCGCCCCTGCGCGATGTAGTCGCCCACCCTGAGATCGACAATCGCGCTGATGCGCGAAAAGGCGAACGCCATCACCCCGATGAGGGCCCGGTCGCGCAGCCGCACCAAATCGGCGGTATCGAAACTCTCCAAAAGCGTTGCCACATCGTCCATCTCGAAGGCGGGCGTCTTGCCTACGCTGCGCCGCACTTTTTCGGTCGTCACCTCGCGCGCCGGGTTATAGACCAGCACGCCCTTTTCCACGAAGTAGGAGAACATCTTGCGCAGCGCCGAGGCGTGCTGCTTGATCGAAGTCTTGGACAGCTTCCAATTGGGATCCTCGCTTTTGGCGCGTGACTCGATGTAGGCCGCGACATGAATCGGCTCGATGCTCTCCAGGGTCAGACCCCGCCGCTCACACCATTTGAAGAAAACCCGGCAGGCGCGGAAATAGCCCTCGCGCGTGTGGGCGTTGCGAATGGTGACGGTGAAGTATTCGAAGTAGCGTTTGGAAGCGACCGGCCCGGCGGCGCTGATTATCCGAGGGAGCGCAGCGCTTCCCGTTACAGCCAAATGGCTCTGCGACGGCTGGCTTACCACAATGGCACTCCGGGGCATTTCACTTGGCGACTCGGTCTGGTCTAAGGACTCCGACGAGTCGGATTGAGGATAAAGGCTGTCCATGTTGTGAGATTCTCCTTGTCACATCCACTGCTTTAACGCGAGACGATTTCGACCGACAGCGAATTGCAGCGCACCCCGATGGCACCCGCGATTTCGCACAGACGCTCGAAGTTGGCCGATGCATAATCGTTGGCCTCGTAGTGCTGGATTTGTTGTTCTTTAAGTCCCAAGCGACCCGCCAACTCCCTTTGCGTTAATCCCGCAGCGATGCGCGCCTTGATGAGAGTGAGTGGCAGCTCATCCAGTGACCCCAAAACAAAGGCGCGCATCGTTCCCGTCTTAAGAGATTCATATTCGGCCATCTCTTCGTGCAAACCTTCCAGCATGCTTTTCATGCCGTCTATGCTCGCCTCTCGAAGCCGGGGATGGACACGCGAGTCTTGGTCTTCTCCAGCTTCCAACCTCTGAATCGCATCGGCGAATTGATCGGCGTGGTATCGGGTGATGCGATAGAGTGTCTCGTTTTTAATCATGAGTCACGTTATAGGTCATAGCGCCCGCATTGAATTCGCTTCCCCATCTCTGCGACAGGAACTTGACTCCGGTCACTAAGTCTAATACTCTGTGTGAGAGAAAACGACAAAATAAGGGGCTTTGCCACAGAAAATACCTGGCCTTGAAGCCGTCATATCCATAGGCCGTGACCTTTTCACGTTGGGAGACATGAAGCGGCGTAAGGGACTTGGAAGCGACAAATGAGGATCTTCAAAACCAAGTGGTTCGCGCGCTTTGCCCGCCAGGGAAGCCTTACCAACTTGGCCTTGTGCGAGGCCGTTGCCCGCGCCGAGCGAGGTCTTATCGACGCGGACTTGGGTGGCGGCGTCCTGAAGCAGCGCATTGCGCGGCCTGATGCGGGGCGATCCGGTGGTTTTCGTTCGCTGATTCTGTTTCGCTTGGAGGAGCGCGCTTTTTTCGTTTACGGCTTTGCCAAAAATCAGCGCGACAACATCAGCGCCGACGAACTACGGGAGTATTGGGCCTTGGCCAACGAAATGCTGGCCTTCGATGCGGCCCAGTTACAAGTCGCCCTGGATGCGGAAAAGCTCTTCGAAGTCGAATGTGGTTTCCCAGCCGATGCAGGCACGACTGGACGCACGACACCAAAACCCGAAGAGCCATCAGCGCCCGGAGGAACACCAGAGGAGGAATATCATGACCAAGATTTACAAAAGTGAGGCACTGGCCGCGCTGCACGAAACGGCGTCCGATCTCCACGAGATTGGGCTGATTTCCAAGCAGACCTTGAAGCGATTCGACCAGAGCTGTCTGACGCCGGTGCCCAAACTGACGCCACAGGAAATCAAAGCCATCCGCGAAGACGCTGGCACCAGCCAAAGCGTTTTTGCGCGTTACCTCAACGTGTCGCCCGGCCTCATCTCCCAGTGGGAGCGCGGCGAAAAGAGTCCCACCGGGGCTTCCTTGAAGCTTTTGGTGCTGGTGCAGACAAAAGGCCTGTCGCTGATCGCCTGAGGCTCAGGGAATCAGGTTCATCGCCTGACTTTTCCTTTGACATCGAGATTTTCGGCGTTCCCTACTGGAGCCATCTTAGCCATCCTTATTGAGAGGCGACAGCACTCACGCAGTCTTATTGTTGTGTTGTAGAGTGTCGCAAAACAGAAGGCAAGGTGGATAACTCGGCCATATCTCTGTCCTGCAGAATGGGAAGGCGAACACTTGAGCGTGGCCGCTTTCCCATTCTTTATTCGCGTTCTTCGCGGCTATGCCAGACACGAACGATTACGACGGAGGACGGATTTTCCAACTTGTAGCGCAGCACGTAAGCCCCCGCACCGAAGGGCAGAAAGAGTTCGCGCCGCCCCGTCTCATCGGCGAGGGGGCGTCCCAATTCGGGCAATTCTTGTAAACGGTCGGCTCCGTCCAGAATCGCCCGCGCCGCTCGCGCCGCCGCGCCGGGACTCTTCTCCCGCAAAAAGGCGTGCAAGCGATCCACATCGGCGATAGCTTCGGGCAACCATTTCAGCTGCATCGGATCGGAGGGAAGCGCGCTCATCGCGGGGCCGGAGCCACTTCGCTATCCGAGAGGCGTTGCAGCCAGGCGCCGGCCCGTTCATGTGAAACCGCTTCTCCAGTGAGGGCATAACGCTCCCACCGCTCGGCGTCCTCGCGCTTTTCGCGCTCGTAGCTTTCTTCGCGCTCCAGATAAGTTTCGATGGCCGTCTTCATCAAATAATGGGGTGAACGGTCGCGGAGTTGGGCCAGAGCCTGCAAACGCTCGCGGGTGCGAGTGTCTAACTTCACGCCCTGAGAAATCGTGGTTGACATATGAAGATCTCCTTTCCATACAAAATAGCACTTCTCGCTACCGGGTGCAACCTTTTATTTCGACGATTCCCAATTCAGGCCTTAAGTGCAACATAAAAGGAGTTATGTTGCACTAAAATAAGTGGAGCCAAAATAATTCGCTCCCCCAGTTCAACCCACTTGGAGCAAGAGGTTTTCGCGTTGGTTTCGTGCCCGGCTCGCGGGCGACAAATCGTTCAAGCTACTATTGGATCTAAGGGTGTTGTGGTCATGCCGCAATTTTTTGATGATGCTCCTGGCGCTCCGAAGGTCAGTGAATTATTAGAGGTTGAGGTGTTTGTCGAGCATTTCGCCATCGAAGGACTCGATCATCCCATTATGCTCTGGCCCCTCCGATTTGACGAAGTGCAACTTGATCTGAATTCCTGTGCGCCCACTTGTGCAATGTACGCCCAGTGAATTCTGGCTCATTATCAGCTTGGCGCACCTGCAACTTGCCGCGCTTTTCGAGCAGACGTCGCAGCACCCGAACCAGGCGTTGCCCAAGCCGCCCTCCATCCTGCCGAGTTGAGATGCCTTTTCGTCCGGGCACAGGTCGGAGTAAAGGATCTCCGACACCGCTTGCAAGAGACCCGCGATGCCGACCGCCGCGCCAACCAGGCCGATGGCCATCGTGAGCAGCGGCACCATAAAACAGCACGAACCCATCAGGAACGCCGTCGCCGCGCCCACAATCGCGGCCTCGACAAAAGCTTTGGCGCCTTCCACGCCAAAGGCCCCATCCCGCACCCCTTGGCCAAAAGCCGAGGCCAGGCTGCTGATATTCAGGCCGTATTCGTCCACAAACGAAAGTGGATTGTTGGCAAAGGCCGCGTAAAGGTTCAGCCCACCCGCCTCGCCGCTCGGATCGCGGTTGATGAATCTGCCCAGCCCCGGCGAGTAGAAGCGCAGCCCGTAGTCGTAAAGCCCGCTTACGCTTTGCAACTCCTTGGTCGAGAAGCGGAAGAGGTTGCCCGCCGCTTCGGCCCCCGTTGCGCCGCGATTGTTGCCAAAGGCGTCGGTTGCTGTGCCAGTTCCCGCAAGCGCGTTTTGATGGCCTCCTCGCTTGAACGTCTGGACTTGGAGAGCAGCACTTTAGGCGCACTGTTGACCAGAAGGGCGGCTTTGCGCTGCGACAAGCCCTGTTGCTCTTGGAGATAGCCCGCCGCTTCTTTCTTGAGGGCGGGCATCACCATTTTTTAGCAACCACACCCTTGAGTGCCACCAGGTCGATGGCTTGATCGGCCACGATGAGCGCAGTTTGGCGTTCTCAGCTTCGAGTTGGCGCAGCCTATGGGCTTCGCTCCCGCTCATGCCGCCACACTTGGCCTTCCAACTGTGGAAGGTAGCCGCGCTGATGCCCGCTCTTCGGCATACCTCGGCAGTCATCGAACATTTTCTTGCTGTTTGAGGATGTCGATAATTTGCTCCTCACTGAATCGGCTCTACTTCATTTTCTTGCTCCTTAAATGATCTCTTGTCTATTTTAGATTGAGGATTCTTGGGGGAAGCAGGTCAGCCCAGTTTATTATTTAAAATGGCTTTTCCTGGAGAATAGTCAACTCAAGTTGCTACCTTAGATTAGTTACTGACGTATCGACTCAATTCCCAGCATGAGTGGCACCCCGGAACGGAGTAGCACCGCGAGAAGTAGCGGGAGGTGAGCCGTTGGCTTTGGCAGGAGTAGAGTTTTGGTTTTCGCCGCCGCAGCAAGCCTTTGCATTGGCCTCTTGGATTTTCTTGATATCTTCGGCGCTAATGGCCCGCAGATCAGCTTTCCGGCCTTTTTCGACCGCCGTCTGAGGCGCCGGGTCTACTGCGTAAGCTCCCCAGATGGGCACAATCGGTGATGCTTCGCCCATAGCCCCCATGCCTACTAAAAGAGCGCGCATCCGAGGCGTCCACTCTTCACCCAGTGATGTGGCGAGATCTTTTTCGCCTTTTTCACGGGCCACCCCGTATTTCTTAACTGCATCTTGATAGGTTTTGACCGCTTCTTGCACCCGCACATCGCTGGCAGGTTCTGGTGCTGTTTTAGTTCCAAAGGGAGTGTGAAGGGTTTTCAATAGAGCGCGGTTGGCTTCGAGAACTTCCACGCGTGCCCTTTGCAACTCGCCGAAATAACGATCAAGGCCGTCTTGGACTTTAGCGTCCTTTACGTCGTGAGCCTCCAAGAAATTGCGCAGTTGCTCTTGGCGCCGCTTAACCAAAGCAGGGGGCATCGCAGGGGCCGATACACCGTCTCGAAAGTAAGGCGCCGGAACTCCTTGACTGCGGGCCGGTTCTGGGGCGCGCAAGCCCAGCATCAGAAAAGCGCCTGCAGAAAGGGCGGCGCCAAAAGCCAGAATAGGACGTGTTTTCATACGGTTTTATCCTCGAATCTCCAAAGTATTATCACAGAAGATGGTTTCTATTTGTATGAGCTAAACAGACTCAAAAGGCGTAACCTTCCGGTTGTCGTCGTAGCTCCTTGTCGTCGTAGCTCCAATCGCTCTGGCTGGTGGTATCGGCCACACCCACTGTCTGCGTGGTGCGCGTCTGCCTCGTCAGCCAGTCGTTCTCGTTGAAGCTGGCCACGGTCGTCGTCACCGAAGAGAAAGTCGACGGCGCCGCCAGCGTCGCGCTCTTGTGCGTCTCGCCCGCGCGGTTGCCCGCCGCGTCGTAGCGCCACAGGTTCTCATACGCCACGCCGCGCCCGTCCCGGCTCTGCTCGCCCGTCAACCTGCCACTTTCATCGAACTCATACGTCGCGCTGCGGTTCGAGACCCGGCCCGCATCGGCGTTGACCACGCTCTCGCTCAAGCCGGTGCGCTTGCCATCGCCCCGAACCGTGTAGTTAAAGCTCGACAGCACCGCCGCGCCCTTGGCGTGAGTCAGGGTGTCAAGACGGTTCAGGCTGTCGTATTGGTAGGTCGAGGTCACGCCGTTGGCGCGATACACGTTTCGGCGGTTGCCGTTGAGATCGTAGCCAAAGGTCGCCAAAAGCGTCCCGTTGTCCTTGACTTCCTTCAAGCGGCCCATCTCGTCGTAGCCGTAGCCCGCGGTGTTGCTGCCACCGCCCGCCGTGCTGGTCACGCTGGTCTTGTTGCCCGATGCGTCATAGCCGTAGTCGAAGTCAAAAACAAATTTTGAATGACCACATCACTTACTATCCGCGCGGTTAGGTAAATTTCGTATGAAACGCATGTTGTTTATTGTTTGGGGCACAGAGAAGATCAGGGTGTTGTGCGTCTGATCTAAAGAACAAAAAATCCCTTTAGGAGACCCAGGCAAATTTTTATTGCCCTCATCTAAAAACACTTCCATTACACTGTTGCAAGTCGGACATATAATAACTTGTCCATATTTGACACGAGTTCTTATCTCACCCTCGGTCATTTTTCCGTCAAAGTAAACCTCTTGATTCAAAAGATGCCACCTCCATGTTTTGTCCAGGAAAGGTATGGGTAATTAACTTTTATAAAGTCAATGATTTCTCCCCTTTCACTAAGAGCCTATCTCAATAGGCAGCGAATAAATTCGCCGCAAAGAAGAGCAAAACCTGCCTTCGCAGGTTGTTAACCCGCAAGTTCTCGCAAGAGCGGCAATGGCCCAACCTGCGAAGGCAGGTTTT
>JAABUN010007812.1_pt1 | contig 11294 bp, 13 predicted proteins | sample 5559311 | NCBI WGS metagenome assembly JAABUN01 (sample SAMN10711877, study PRJNA513370) | rock metagenome | isolation source: Antarctica rocks | place: Antarctica: Victoria Land, Siegfried Peak sud | reverse complement strand
AGGCTGCTCACCGGACTCAGACGCCGGACGGCCAGCTGGACCGCGACGAGTTCGGGACAGCGCTCGCGTCGATCAACCCGACCACCACCCCGGGTCCGGGGCGCAGTGTGGGGTCGCTGCTCCACCACATCGCCGCACCGGAGGTCGCGGAGGCGTTCCTCGCCGAGAAAGAGGACTGGGACCACCCACTCGGCGACGAGGCGCTGGCCATGATGGTCGAGCTCATGGAGGACCAGGTCGGCCGCGCAGCCCGCCCGGCCCTGCGCTGGTTGCGAGCCATGGCGTACGAGCGGCTTGGTCGGGTCAGCGAGGCCGAGCAAACCCTGCTGGCGGCCGAACGGCTCGATCCGACCTGGCCGTTGACCCTGCTCGACCTGGCCCGCTATGCCAGCGACCGCGGAGACTCATCCCGCGGTCTGGCCCTGCTGGCCCGCGCCGACCCGTACGAGGACCCCGATCTGGTCAAGCTGCTGCAGGCCTTCCGGCCCGAGCCCGGACCGACGGTGGGCCGCAACGACCCGTGCTGGTGCGGGTCGGGACGCAAGTTCAAGCAGTGCCACCTGCACCGGCCGTCGGTCCCGCCGCTGGAGGAACGCGCGGCGTGGCTCTACCAGAAGGCCGGCACCTATCTGAGCGGCGGTGCGTGGTATCCGCTGATCAGTCTCGTCGCGGCGGAGCGGGCGGCGTACGCGGAGGGCGAGGCGGCGGTGGAAGCGGCCGTACGGGACCCGGTGGTGGCCGACGTGGTGCTGTTCGAGGGCGGCGCATTCGCCGAGTTCGTCCAGCAACGGGGCTTTCTGCTGCCTGACGACGAGCGGCTCCTGGCCGACCAGTGGCTTCTGGTCGAGCGCTCGGTCTTCGAGATCACGGCCGTCCGGCGCGGGGCGGGATTCACCGTCCGCGACCTGCGCACCGGCGAGGTGCACGACGTACGCGAACGGACCGCCAGCCGCCAGCTGAAGCCCGGTCAGCTGATCTGTGCCCGAGTCGTCCCCGCCGGCGAGACCTGGCAGATCTTCGGCGGCATCGAGCCGGTCGCCCTGCACCACCGCGACAAACTCCTGAGCCTGCTCGACACCGACCCCGAGCCGGACGAGCTGATGGCGTTCCTGGCCCGGCGCTACGCCCCGCCGACCATCGTCACCACCGAGGGCGATCCGCTGGTCATCGCCGATGTGGTGCTCGAGGTGGGCGATCCCGCGGCCGTCACGGCCGCGTTGGACCGGGCCTACGCCCGCGACGAGGACAGCGACCCACCGGAATGGCGGGACACCCAGCGGATCGAGGGAGCCGATCGGATCCGCGCCACGCTGCGGTTGACCGGCTCCGAGGTCCGCATCAACGCGACGAGTGACCGGCGGATGGACGACGTCCTGGCCACGATCCGGCAGGCCGACCCGGCGGCGACGGTGCGCTCGGACGAACGAGAGCCGATCACTGACGCTCGGGTCGCGCGGCGACTCGCCGAGCAGCGTCGGCCGTCGGGGTCAGCACTGATCGCGCCGGACACCGCCCCACCGGAGGTTCAGCAGGCCCTGGCGGCGTACATGCAGAACTACGAGAAGGAGTGGCTCGACCTGCCCGTACCGGCCCTGAACGGGCTGACCCCGCGGCAGGCCGCCGACGACCCCACCCGGCGCGACGACCTCGTACGGCTGCTGGCCTCGTTCGGTGATGCCGACGGCCCGACCGAGATGAGTGCACGCCGGCTGAGGTCTGCACTCGGACTGGCAGACGCGTAACTCCTGGATCAGCCGGCCGATCAGGCGTGGACTCCAGGCCGTTCGACCTCGAGCCCCGCACCGGTTGCTGCGACGATGAGTCGCCGGTTGTAAGCCACGAATGCGCTCAGATCATCGCGTACGGCCAGGGCGCTGGCGAGATGGATGGCGTCCAGAGTGCGCAGATCTGGCCCACCGACTTCAGCGGCCGCCATCATGATCTCTCCACCGAGGGGAAGGAGGTCGATCTGCGACATCAGCGTCCGAGCGGCGGGGACCACGACTGGGTCCAGCCGGCGGGCGGCGCGAATCACCTCGAGCCGAGCCAGCTCGCTGCTGATCGCCGGAATGGAGGCCCGCTCCGAAAGCCATCCGGCCAGAGCCGCGCTCTCGCTCTCCTCGACCAGCAGCTTGAGCAGGGCGGAGGAATCCAGGTAGATCACCGGTCGTCGCGCAACTCATCGAGAACATCGGCGCTCGCCCGGCTCGTGACGAACCGTTGCGGAAGGCGCAGAACTCCGGCGGCAGGCAGCAACCTGCCGCTCGCCACCAGGCGATCCCGGGCCGTGCGGGCCGGCTCAGGGGGAACCAGCAGGGCGACCAGCTCACCCCGCTCGGTGACCTCCACCGTCTCGCCCGCCTTGACCAAATCCAGATAGCGGCTGGCGTTCTGACGCAGTTCGCGCACTCCGATCCGCTCCACACCTGCAGAATAGCACGCGTGGTGCTACAGACGGGGGGTGAGGCCAGCGCAGGGCGATCAGCATCGAGGTCCGACCCCGCAGTCCTCGAGATGTCAGTCCTCGAGGTCGAACGCCTCACGGAATGCCCGGGTGAGATCGCGCTCCTGGTCCTGGAGCAGAGCGCCGAGGGGACGGATCAGCAGGTCGCGCGGGATGGTGGCGACCAAGTCGACGTTGACGGCGCACTCGTGGTCCAGCCCGTTCCTCACCCCGACCGCCACCTCGCTGCGCAACCCACGAACGGTGCTGGTGATCGGCGCAACGGTCACCAAGTTCCGCACCTGCCGCACCTCCTCACGGGTCAGCAGCAACACCGGGCGGGTCTTGTCGAGTCGTGCCAGCCAGATCGGGCGCATCAGTGGTCGTCCGACCACGCGGCCGCGGTCGTGCTCGTGGCCCACGCCAGGTAGGCGTCGGACTCGAGCTCGGGATCAACCGTCGTGGCGTAGATCCGGGCATCGTGCTGTGCGGCACGCCGTCGCACCTCACGCCTGAGGGCCCGGCTGATCACCTCCGCCCGGCTCCCTTCGCCCGCTTCCGCCGCCGCATCGACGAATGCCGCCAACTCGTCATCCACCCGAATGGTCATCTGCACAGACATACCAACAGCATACCGCTTTGGTATGCCCGTGGCGCCGAGGCGTCTGAACCACGAGTACGACTGAGGCCGGTGTCTACAGCGGACCATTGCCTGGCCACCGCAGTCACGGGCCCAGTAGCGCTGCCGGAACCACGGCGACACCATCAGGTCTGCGGTAGGCGTACGGCCCGGTGGTGACCAGGACCATGTCGATGAGCTGGTCGCCGAGCTGGTTCTTCAACCAGAGCAGATGCTTGGCGTCGGCCAGGTCAGGAGCCGCCGTGGCCTTGGTTTCGAGCGCCAGCACCCGCCCGCCCTCGCCGGTGACGATGAGGTCGACCTCATGCTCCCCGCCGCGAGTGCGTAGGTGGGCGACTCGTGCCTCTGCGCCCTGCGCGGAGACCCGGACGTTGAGGGTTACTAGGGACTCGAAGAGTTGGCCCAGCAGGGCACCGTCCCGGGGCTGCGGGTCGTCTGGTCGTCTCGGGGCGAGAAGGGCGTCTGCGGTGACGCCGAGCAGGCGAGCGGCCAAGGCCGGGTCGGTCAGATGATGTTTGGGAGCGGCGGCAAGCCTGCTGAGGTGGCGGGTTCCGGGCAGCCACGCCTCGACCGGATCCAAGATCCACAACCTCAGCAACGCCTCCCGATAGGTGGCGCTGGTCGCCTTCGCCGGTGGATTGGCCAACTCAGCGGTCGCCGCGTCACGGATCTTCTCGAAGCTGGTGGTCGTTGCCGTCGCGGCGGCGTACGCGGTGAGCCACTGCCGCAGCGCCGCCGGTCGCCGTTCACCCAGGCCGTTCTCGACGATCTCATGATCGACGAGTCGTTCGAGGTAGCCGTCCAGTCGAGCGCGAACGACGCGTGGGAGCGTGCTGGTCCGAATGCCAGGAAAGCCCGACCGCAGGATCTCCTCGACGTAGGTGCGGAGCCGTATCGAGGTGCTGCCATCGATTGCGCGCTTTCCCTCGAGCAGAGCTGACAGGCTGACCGTCGGTTCCTCGATCCCCCGCTCGAAGAGCGTCATGGGCCGCATGTGCAGCGGGACGATCCGGCCGGCGCCCGAGTGGAGGCGCGCGACCGGGCTTGCCGAGCCGGTCAGGAGAAAGCTGGATGGTGAGGAGTCGGCGTCGACGGCTCGCCGCACAGCATCCCAGACCAAGGGCAGGTATTGCCATTCATCGATGAGGATTGGCTTGGCCGCCGCAAGGGCAGCCGGTGGATCGGCCGCCACGACCTGACGATCCGCGTCGATGTCGAGGCGAAACACACTGGCCGCCCGGCGCAGCGCCGTCTCCGTCTTGCCCACCCCTTTCGGGCCGTCCAATGACACGGCTGGTAGGTCTGGGAAGAGCAGGTCGAGCTCCGCATCGATCTCTCGTCGGACGTAGGACGTGGCTGGACTCACATCCGAAGGTTACCGTTTGCCGTCTACTAACTAGCCCATTTGTCAGTCATAGTCTTACCCATCTGCCGACAACCGGCTTGTCTAATCCTCGAGCATGATGCTCATAACGAACGGCGTCAGCTCTTCGCACCCGGGGTGAACACCTCGACGCCACCGCTGCGAAACGCGGCCATCAGCTCGGCGGGCGGTTCCGCATCGCTGATGAACCAGTCGGCCCGCGCGAGCTCGGCCACCTGGGCGAAGAGCCGCCGGCCGAACTTCGTGGAGTCGGCCAGCACCGCAACCCGGTTTGCGCGCTCCATCATGTCGCGCATCATCGCCGCGTCTTCCAGGTTGCTGGTCGAATAGCCGTCGTCGGCCGTCACGTTCCCGCGGATGCCACCGAAATGGTAAGCCGTCGTGGTGGGTCGATCGGCTCACTGCTCGGGCACAGTGTTGACCGGTTCAGGTAGCTGTCGTTCCGGCCTCGGGCCTCACTGCGGCGCCCTCGACTCGGAGCCTGGCGCTCCCGGGCCTCACCAGGTTGTGTCAGTTGCGCCGCTCTGCAGAAGGGCGGCGGGGAGGACCGAGCTGGCCGAGAGAACCTCGATTCCTAAGAGGCGACCGTCGGCGTCAAAATCTAGGATCACCGATCCCCGCCCAGAGGGCGTGGGAATGATGTCGCTCTGCGTGACCGCCTCACCTCGTCGAAGATCGAGATTGACCAAACTCAGATAGGCGGCGTCCGATTCGGGGTCGAAAGTCATGCGCACGATCTCAGCCCTTCGTCACAGTGATGACGTTGCCAGTCTTGTTGTCCACGACCAGGGAGTCCGGCGGCCCTGCCACGTCCCTCGGCCAAGGCCACGGATCCTGAAGCTACCGGGGCGAGGTGACCTGCACGCCGTTCAGCCGGGCGGCCTCGGCAAGCCGATCGTCATAGGTCACCACGGAGTCGAGGTCGTCGCCCAGGGCCAGAGCCGCGGCGAGGTGCACGGCGTCGAGCGTCCGGAGGGTGGTGGGGTGCAGGCGCCCCGCTTCGTCGAATCCGGCGGTGCTGATGCGCATGAGGGTGATCGAACCAAGCACCGCCCGAGCCTGCACCACCTGCTCAGGTGCCGCACGGCGTACGGCTCGAAGGAGCTCGGTGCGGGCCAGGTCGGAGGAGACCGGCAGACGATCGGCGCTGAAAAGCCAATTCCGCAGCGCTTGCGTTTCTGGTTCGGCGACTACCAGTTTGACCAGGGCGGACGTGTCGAGATAGTGAGCCACTGTTGCTCAGTACCGCTCGGCTTCCCTCATCGCCGCCAACTCGTTCGACAGACTGGGACCCTGGGTCGGCTCGAGCAACTCGTGCAGACTTCGACGGGGCGGGCGAGCTTGTCCTGAAGCCAGGAGCAGCCCCAACGGGGAAGTGGGCAAGGGGATCATCGCGGCGACGGGCCGCCCCCGGTCAGTCACCGTGACGGACTCTCCAGCCAAGACCTCGGCAACAACCGCAGAGGCGTTCTGCTTGAGAGCTCGGATTCCTACTACGGTCATGTTCTACACCGTAGCACTGCCATTCTGACCGCCACCGCCCTGCAGAACCCTGGCCTTGTCCTCGCGGCAGACGGGCGGCTCGACGCCGTTTGATTCGCATGGCATCGGAGCCGCAGACACCATGCGCGCAGGAACGACGAAGCGACAGGGACCCGTCCTGGTACCACTTGATCTGGTGCAACGCGTCCAACACGCGGTCGCCTGCCTCGACCGGCACCTGGTAGGCCTGCCAGTTGGCCTCGGGATCCACTTCGGGGTCATATCGCCTGATCTTCAGGCTGGCGGTCCGGATCTTGCCGGCGTCCGAGGCCGCAGCGGTCGGCTGCTCCTGCAGTAGATGGCTCATGGGCCAGATGCTTGCATGCAGGACCGGTGGCACTGCAGCGAGCGCAGACAGCGTGCGCGCAGGTAAAGCCGCTCGGCGTGCTCTAATCTTGGGTGATGGCCGAGATGGCTTCTGAGGCTCGGCATGCGGCATTGGCGGTGTCCTCGCGTCGCCGGCTGCTGGCGGCACTGCAGGCAAAGCGGCAGCCGATGGATGTGCAGGAGCTGGCGGCGGTGGTCGGGCTGCACGTGACGACCGCCCGCGGTCACCTGGAGGTGCTGGCGCGGGCGGGTCTGGTGCATCGTGCGCCGGAGCAGGCGGGCCGTCCGGGACGGCCGCGGCAGCTCTACACCGCCGCCGGGACTGCAGACGATGATGGGCACCGGCAGCTGGCCCACCTGCTTGCCGCCGCGTTCGTGCACGACCTCGATCAGGGGCGCGAACGGGCTGAGCGTGCCGGGCAGCGCTGGGCGGAGGAAGAGGTCCCGGTCACCTCGGGGCTGTCGTGGGAACAGGCGACCCGCAACGTCGGGGAGCTGTTCGATCGGCTCGGCTTCGCTCCTCGGCTCGTGGACACCGACCGGTACCGGCAGGTCGAATTGGGCGCATGTCCGTTCCGGGACATCGCCAGGGCATACCCCAAGGTGGTCTGCTCGGTGCATCTGGGGCTGCTGCGCGGCGCGCTGCGCCGGTCCGGGGTGCCTGACGCAGCTGCGGGGCTGCGGCCCTTCGTAGGTCCCGAGCTGTGTATCGCCGACGTGCCAGTCCCGCCGAAGGAGAACGAGCAGCGGTGTCCCGAGCCGGCGCGCTGACCCTGGGAGCGGTGCCGTTCGGGTGGCTGGGCATTGGTGCTGCCATCTCGATGCTGTAGGCACAACGCCGAGCTGTACCGCCGCAATGCGCTGCAGGCTCACACCAACCTGTACGCCGCAAGTCCGCTGCGCGCGGAACACTTTGCCTGCTGGCTCGCCCTGTGCACCGACACCGTCAATGACCACTCCAGCGTCAAGGCCGAGCTAGCCAAGCTGCAGGCCGAGCGCATCGCCGAGTCGATCAGTCGCCGACGGTTCCACCACCTCGGGCAGCGAGCTCGGCATCGTCCCGCCTGCCTCGTATAGAGGGCGCTCGTCCTGTAAACTAGCGAGGGGCCGGACGACGAGGCGCAAGGGAGTGACGTCAATGACGTATGTGATCGCTGAGCCGTGCATCGACGTGCTCGACCGGGCGTGTGTGGAGGAGTGTCCGGTCGACTGCATCTACGAGGGTGATCGCGCGCTCTACATCCACCCCGATGAGTGCGTGGACTGCGGCGCCTGCGAACCGGTCTGCCCGGTCGAGGCGATCTTCTACGAGGATGACGTCCCCGCGCAATGGTCGGCGTTCACCGCCGACAACGCCGTGTTCTTCACCGACCCGCTACTTGGGCCAGCCGGCACCGCTGAGTTCCCCCGGCGGCGCCGCCAAGCTCGGCCGGACTGGGTCCGACACTCGGCCGGCGACCCACGCTGGGTGCCGGTATGCCCGCTCAGCGAGCTGGCGGACGACTCGGCGATGCACGTCGACCTGGACGGCTATCCGCTGTGCGTGACGCGCAGCCTGGGCAAAGTCCATGCCCTGCTCGATGAGTGCAGTCACGGGCAGGTCGCGCTGTCCGACGGCGACGTCGAGGACGGCTACGTCGAATGCTGGCTGCACGGCTCACGCTTCGACCTGATCACCGGAGTGCCCACCGGACCGCCGGCCACCACGCCGGTACCGGTGTACCCGACCCGAATCAGCGGCGGCAGCATCGAAGTCGCGCTGCCGGCGAGCACGTCGGGTACGAAAGGTGGCTGACGCCGACCGGCCCGCCTTTGCCGGACTGCCGGCTCCCGCGCCGTCGCATCCCTCACCGCAGTCGCTGCAGAGTTACCGGTCGCAGCTGACGGTCGGCGAGGACGTCGTCGACCCGAAAACCTGGGCTGGTTCGGTGCCGCAGGCGCACGGCATCGCCCCACGGGTGCGTGTCGGCCGCAACTGGTGGTTCAACCTGCTCTGGCTGCTGCCGATCGGGTTCGTCGTCCTGATCGTTGCGGTGGCGGTGGCGCAGGGTCTGCGCGAGACCCCTGCCGTGCAGCGCTTCCTCGCGCACTACCCCGGGACGATCGAGGACGCCGGCCCGACCGGCCTGCCGGTCTGGGTCGGGGTGCAGCACTTCTTCAACCTGCTCCTGCTGATCTTCATCCTGCGCTCCGGACTGCAGATCCTGAGCGACCACCCTCGGCTGTACTGGACCAGGCACAGCACCCCCGGCAAGGACTGGTTCCGCATCCAGAAGCCGGTCCCTTCCTACCCGCTGTGGACGGCGAAGCAAGACTCCATCAGCCTGCCCGGACAGATCGGCCTGCCCGGAATCCGGCACTCCATCGGGCTGGCCCGTTGGTGGCACCTCGGAACGAGCACGCTGTGGCTGCTCAACGGCCTGGTCTTCTACGTCCTGCTGTTCACGACCGGCCAGTGGCGGCGGGTGGTGCCGACGAGCTGGGACGTCGTGCCGCACTCCCTGTCCGTGCTGATCCAGTATCTATCGCTGGACTGGCCGACCGAGAACGGCTGGGTCGCCTACAACAGCCTGCAGCTGATCGCCTACTTCATCACGATCTTCATCGCCGCGCCGCTCGCCTTCATGACCGGCCTCGGCATGTCGCCCGCGCTGTCGACCCGCTTCAAGCGGATCAGCACGGTGTTCAGCATCCAGACGGCACGCTCGCTACACTTCCTCGTGCTGGTCTGGTTCCTGGTGTTCATCGTCATGCACGTCGCCCTCGTGTTCACCACCGGTCTGCTGCGCAACCTCAACCACGTCTACGCCGCGCGGGACGACAGCAGCTGGGTCGGCTTCTGGGTCTTCGCCGCCTCGATGGTGGTGGTCACCGTCGGTTGGGTCGCCGCCACGCCGCTGACGCTGCGCCACCCCCGGGTGGTGCAGCGCGTCGGCTACGCACTGATCGGCCCGGCACAGCGCCTGTTCGAGCACCTGGACGCCACGCCGGGCCAGTACACCGAGAAGGACATCTCTCCCTACCTCTGGCACAACGGGCAGTACCCCGACTCCGCCGAGTATCGGGCCCTGTTCGAGGGCAACTTCGCGGACTACCGGCTCCGGGTCAACGGCCTGGTCGCCAACCCCGTCGAGCTCGACCTGGTGCAGCTGCGGGCGCTGCCGGCCCACCAGCAGATCACCCAGCACTTCTGCATCCAGGGATGGTCGGGCATCGCCAAGTGGGGCGGGGTGTCGATGCAGACCCTGATGGACCTCGTCCAGCCGGCACCGGAGGCGAAATGGGTCGTCTTCTACTCCCTGGGCGACGGCCCGGACAAGGGCGTCTACTACGACGCGCATCCGATCGAGCAGATGAGCTACCACCTGACGATGCTGGCCTACGACATGAACGACGAGCCGCTGTCCTTCGGACACGGCGCCCCGCTCCGGTTGCGCAACGAGACCCAGCTCGGGTTCAAGCAGGTGAAGTGGCTCAAGGGCGTGGAGTTCGTCGCCCACTACTCCGACATCGGCGGCGGCCACGGCGGTTACAACCAGGACCACGAGTTCTTCGGCTACCGACAATCGATCTAGAAACCAGAGCATGGCCATAGGCCGGCCTCACAAAACGCCCTCAAGGAGAAGCTCCATGGAGAAGATGTCGTTGACCGCCCTGGTACGTCAGCAGCTCAGCCTCGCGCAGAACGCGTCGAGCGGACGTAGCGCCTCCACCGTTTACGGCGGGCACGAGCACGTGCTCCGCCAGACGATGATCGCCCTGATGGGCGGGCAGATACTGAACGAGCACAAGAACCCGGGTGAAGCCACCGTCCACGTCCTGCACGGCCGCGTGCGGCTCGCCGCGGGAGACACGTCCTGGGAGGGTTCGCTCGGGGATCTGCTCATCGTGCCGGACGCGACCCACAGTCTCGAGGCGCTGGAGACCGCCGTCGTCCTGCTGACCGTGGCCAAGCACCGCTGATGCCCGACTCGACGCAGCACCGGGTCGACGGCGCCGGGTCCGGCCAGGGCGGGCCGCTTGACGCTGCTCTGCCAGTGGGCACCGGAGATCGGCAGGCCCGCTGATGAGCTCAGATGACGCAGGCTTGGAAATCCTGCTGCCACACGAGTGCCTGCAACTTCTCGACGGCCACGTCCCCAAGGTAGGTCGTGTCGGCGTCATTCACGACAACCGCCCGGACGTGCTGCCCGTGAACTACGCCATCGTCGACGATGCCGTCGTGTTCCGGACCGGAGCAGGCGAGAAGTTGGCGGCAACACTGGACGGAGACGTTCGTCGCCTTCGAAGTCGACGCGATCGACGCCTCGTGGGAGGAGGGGTGGAGCGTCGTCGTGCACGGTCACGCCGGAGTGCTGCGCAGCGACGAGGCGATCAACCACCTGAGCACTGCTCGCACGCTCGTGGGTCCCCGCGGAACGGACCCACCACATCCGCATCGTGGCTGAGAGCATCACCGGCCGAAGCATCGACACCGGTCGACCGCGACTTTCCGACGTTCCGCCGTGGGTTCCAGGGACCACTCCACCTCAAGACTGAACACGCGATGCGTGGGCAGGCCCGCCTCAGGGGCGGAGTTCGTCCAGCAGGATCACCTGAGACCGTTGGCCGATTTCGGCAGCGGACCACGGCACGTCGTCGTCGGCACGGCCGGACTGGGGGCAGCCGACCTGCCACGATGACGCTGTGGATCTCGTCGAGACGCTGTTGCCCGGTGTCGGCATCCGTTACGAGCTCAAGACACGTGCCGGGCTGCTGCCCGGCATCGTCGTCCAGCGTGAGGGTGCGGTGGAGGTCGTCGTCTACGACCAGCGCGACCCGGACCTGGCCCGGGGGTGTTCCACCTCGAGCCGGACGAGGCCAACGCCGTCGCCGAGATTCTCGGCGCCCCCCCGACTGACCCAGCGGTCCGCGGACCTCTCCCGCGAGGTGCCGGGACTGCGCTCGGCCAGGATCGC